>ERZ795056.5327-NODE-5327-length-12956-cov-9.657236_pt1 | contig 12956 bp, 13 predicted proteins | sample MGYA00375140_ERZ795056 | MGnify/ENA primary metagenome ERZ795056 (study PRJEB30185, sample SAMN05720227) | activated sludge metagenome | isolation source: Anaerobic digester | place: USA | collected 2015-03-09 ...
TTTATTTATAAATATCTTAATACAGGTCCAAAGGATGCCGGGGTATTCATAGCTCGTCCTGCCCGGCCAATCCTGCACGCCATAAAAGTACAAAGTATATGTTTACACACGCCGCGCCTGCGGAGTCGGGTCGCCCGACTGCTGCCCGGCCATGTACTAAAGCCTAAAGCACAGGTTCCGTCCGCCCGCGGTATAGCCAAACCCCATGTTGCCTGCCGGCCGTTCATGGTCTCGACTTCGGTTCGGCCTCCGGGTCTGCCCGCCCGGCTTGGGATTGAATCTGCAGATTCTGCGTTTCGTCCCTTGGGTAAGCACTGATGCTGGGGTAGGGTGGGATTGATAAGTTAAATCATCCTAGTCAGCTACAGAAGCCGCCCCGATTAATTTTGATCTATCGCCCGGATTGGCTTCGTCCGGCTGCGGGTCAAATGTTCAGCCTGGCAAGCGGACCTGAAGGCAGGCGCTTCCAGTCTGCCTTGAATTTGGGCGGCACATTGTTTCCATTATTCAGTTTACAGTTTTTTCTAACGGGCTATGTGTCATGGCTTGAGTGTGGGTCCGTTTAGCGCTTTTGGTCTGTCCGGCCTTTGTTGGCAAATCATTGCTTTTTCGATTCAGTCGCCCAATCTGCCAATAGTCAGTCACAAATTTTGTTTCGATTCCAGCGCCTGCCTTCAGGGCTGCTCGGTCCAATTGGTCAACCGCTGTCCGGCCACGTTTGTCTGGCAAATGATCAAATGTTGAACAAATGGGGCGGTTTGGATTCCGGCTGTAACCATCGCCCGGTCAGGGTTTGGTCGCCCAATGACTGGTTCTTGTCCCGGCTTGCAGGCAACGAAAAGGTATTTATGCAGGTGTGGGATTGGCAGCACTCCTGCTGATTGAAAATATACTGTTCCCGTGATGTTCGTCCGCCAAATTTATAACTTCCCGCCACACTTGCATAAATACCCATGTTGGCAGAAGTATTTGTCAGCCGTGCATTGGGTCAAGATAGTAAGTTTTTAAAATAGTTTTTAGTTTATTAACCACTTCAACTTTTTCACTTTCAGTTAATTCTCTTTCGTGAATACAGTTGTCCCAATACAAATGCTGAAACACTTTACAAAAGCAAAGAACGTTTACAAATGGTTTACGTTCTGTATAAAGTCCTTTGTGAATCTTTATTTTATCATTACTCACATCTTCTTTCCAGTCTATGTAATTAACTTCAAACATAAGTAGGTCTTGAGAACCCAATATTTCATTTTCCTGTGTCCAGCGTGATAACTTAGTAAAGTCTTGACTATTCAATTCTGATAATGCTTTGTCACATTGATGCTTGTATTTATAATATTGAATAAAGTCATACAAATGCACATAAGTCCAATAAATGGGATTGTCAAAAGGCGGAAATTCCTGCTCCTTTAGCGTTTGATATTCATTCCTATTCTCTATCAGCCATCCTTTAATATCGTCAATTTTTAAAGCATTCATTTTACTCAATAGTCTATGCCACCAGAGGTCAAATTACCAAGTATTAAAAGGATTAAAAGTCCAATACAACTTAAAAAAATAACTTGCCAAATGTTAAGCTCATAACTTTCATTATCTTTCCGAAATAGTGAATAGATAAGCAAACCAATACCAAAACTAAAAAATCCAACAATAACAAGACCTACTGGAACCACAATCAGCAGAGGGTTAACAAAAAGTAAAACAATAATACAAATAATCAAAAGAAGAATTATTAACCCATAGATACTCTCTTTAGTACTCTTCTTCATTGATTTTGGCCAAATGCCTTTAAACTTCGGTTTAATCATAATATTTGAAAATGGGATTTTCTAAATGGTGATTTGTAGTTATTGTTCTCATTCAAATTTATACTTCTCTTCACTAATTAATGCGGAAATAATTCCTGCCAATTACTCCAATGTCCTGCCCCAGTATGGCAATATACTTATTGGCAGTTGATTTTATTTATTAATCAGCAGTCAATAATATTTTTTCACTTGCTGAAATTTGTCTATAAATGTTATTTAAGTCTTCCGATACGATGGGAAATTGTTCCATAGCACCAAGTCCTTTTAATGTTTGTTGTATTGTTAGAATTTCTTCTCTAATTAATTCTATTTGATTAAGATAATCTTCATTAGGGTCTAAAAGCCGTGAGTCGTTATATTGAGGAATGTTTTCTGCTTTTTGTTTTAAATTATTTATTTTTTTAAATACCATTGTCAGATTTGAATTTCTACGGATAGCATATTCTTTAAGTTGATGTATAAAGTTTGCGTCAATGATTAATGTAGAGGAAGAAAAATCAATGTTTACTTCATTTGAATTTTTGCATTGACTAACTTTTGTTTCTTGATTAATTTTTAAACAGTAAACTTTTTGTGATTTTAAAAATACTCGGCATAACAATACAGGCAGAGACAATTTATTCCAGTATTCAAGATGTGCTTTATCAATGGAATAAAGTGTCTGTTGTTTAGAAAAATCTGAATCGTCAGTCGTTCTAATCTGAACCTTAATTAATTGTCCCGTAGAAGTTTCATTTTCTATTAGTTCAATTTCTCCATCTATCCCGATGTCAATCGATGAAATTCTGTAAATACATTTATGATAGTAAGCAATTAGGTGTCCGAATAAATACTCCCCAGCATCACCTAGCGATTTTACATTTGTGTACTTCATAAATATTTTTGTCAGGTTGGTTTTGATTTTTGAATACTGAAGTCATAATATTTCTGCCAACGTAAAAGCATTGGCGATGTGGGCGGAATTCATGGCTTCGTTCGCCCGGCTACCAATGCCCGATAAAGATATAATGTTTCGGGTAAAAATATGTTGCCCAATTAACTTTCGTCCGCCGGAACTGAAGCCCAATAGCATTTCATCCGCCCAATGGTTGCCCGTCAAGCCGGCCATATTGCCAATGCAAATGTTGTGTGCAGCTATTCTTTGTCAACCCTACGACTTTTCCAAATTAAAAACAAGATTGCCCCTGTAACAAAAATTCCTACACCTTGTCCAACAATTGTCACCCAGTCTTTTTTAAGAATACCATAAAGTGTCCATAGGATGTAAGAAAAGAATGCAATGCCAAATAATGTAACTGAAAGCCCTTCTGTTGATTTAGTTTTTTTAATTTTTCTAATTTGTGATGGAAACCCAATAAATTTTAAGGCAAAACTGCATGCCACAGTCAAACCACCAACGATGGAAATAATGTCAAAGTCCATTTTTCAAAAAGTTTTGTTTCCAATTTTCAATAATGTCGTATTTAATCACTTTTAAAGGGTTGATAATATCTAATTTTTTAAAATGCTCCTCTATATCATCTGCGACTAAAAACAAATCAGTACATGCAAGAATAATTCCTGTGCAGTTGTATTTAGATACTATTTTTTCAATGTCGAAAAGAACAAGTTCCTTAGGCTCACCCCTTTTTATTTGATAAATGCAGTTGTGAATATATTCTTGGTCTTGTTCATCTGGGTAGAATATGTTTTCAACTTCTTTTAGAAGGCGAAGTTTGTAGGAACCATTCGTTCCCAAAGAAAGATAATTGCCTTTCTTAAGTGATAGTAATGACATTGTGTAATCTACCAGCGATACAACTTTTCCTCTTAATACATCATTTATCTCATTCAGTACTGCGTGATATGAAAAGCAGCAAACAACAAGATGACTCGCGCCTTGTTGAACAAGTTGAGAAATTTGCTTTTCAAGTAATGCCAATAATTCATTTTTTCTATCTGTTAGTATGAGCTCACTTCTATCAGGTGTATTTGTTGCCGAATAAAGCGTAATTGGTAATTGCTCTTGCTCTTTTTCCGTTTGTGATGTGAGAAAACAAATGTCTGAAAGAAACTTTGCAGATGCATTGCTACCCATTCCTCCTAAAATTCCTAAGTGCTGAATTCCTTCGAAGTTTTTTGTTTTGTGCAAGCATTTTTCAAAAAGGAGAGTGTGAATGTTATTTCCTCTGTCATTAACTAAGGTCTTAATTGTGTAAAAGCCTATGCTCTTTAATGCTTTTCTATTTTTGATATTTTCAACCCATGTTCTGCCTTGAACAAATAGTTCAGCCTTTTCCATTAAAATTTCGTCCGACAACTCATAAAAAATTTTGGCTAATTTATTCTGACGATATTTTTCATTTATAATTATACATTGATACCAGGGTTTGTTTGTCTCTGGATGTTTAAAAAAATTACAAAGGCATCCAACAAACTCGTTTTCTTTTATAGCTAAAATCGTAAAACCAATTTCGTTCCTAAAACGACCGAAGTATTCTTCTATTGGCATTCTTTCCGAAAGTGCTGGTACAAACTCCTTGTCATATTTATAACCGAAAGCAATTATTTCTGTCCACCATTTAGAGTTTTGGTGGATAGAGTAAAAATCAAACCCATGGTGTTTTATAAGAAATTTGTCCATATTTTAGGTGTTGCTCTATAGTTGCACACAACGGCAGGGCATTGTAGAAGTGTAGGGATTGGCAGCACTTCCGATGCTTTAAAAACTAAAGATGCCATAATAAACGAAACAATAATTATTAACCGTCAGCCTACATTTTTACAATGCCATGTTGTGCGTTCGTGGCTGGCATAATAGAATTACTAAAGATGAAAAATGATTTTTTTGTTATTGGATTGGATTTTGACGGCACAGTTGTGAAGCACAAGTTCCCTGCAATCGGTGAAGAAGTGCCATACTGCTTGGATGTTTTAAAGGCACTGCAATCTGCTGGGCATAAGATAGTACTTAACACGATGCGAAGCGATAGGCCAGAAGGTGCATTTCTTACTGATGCCGTAAACTTCCTTGCTGAAAGAGGAATAGAGTTATGGGGCATAAACGAGAACCCTAATCAAAAGAACTGGACTACTTCGCCTAAAGTATATGCAAACCTGTACATAGACGATGCAGCGTTGGGCGTGCCTTTAAAACAAGATTCAGAAGATGAAAGGCCGTTTGTTGATTGGAAAACAGTTGGTGAAATGTTGCTCGGTCATGGTTATGTCGTTGAACAAATTGTTTTGCCATGACGCACAACGGCCGGGGCTATGCGGCAGGGCTGGGATTCATTGCTTGCCCCGCCCGGAACCGCTGCTGAATAATGATATAAAAGTACCAGTTAGCAATTAAAAGCTCAGGAATGCTTGTCAAGCCGGAACAAAAGCACAATAGAGATAAAATGTTGATGGTTGCAACTTCCAGCCAGCCTTGCCGCAAGCCCAATGTTATAGGCAGCCGCTTTCATGTCGTCCCCGCCAAAAATGCGTTTTGTCGAATGGGCAAGTTGCTGTTTCGATTCGTCACGTTTTCGACTATTAGCATTTCTCCTGGCAACTCCTGACGGTTCCAAATGATCTTGAATATTCGTTGCTGCTGGTTATTGATTCTCTGTCCGGGTAGGGTAGCGGGCCAACCTTTCATTTCTTGTCATTCCGCCTGCCTGCTTCCGCCGATGCCGTAAAGTCGCTTCTCTTGTGGGTACTGTCTTGTAAAACCGGCTTCCAAACTGTAAACCGCTATCAAATTCAAGCGCTTGCACTGTCGAACCATATCGAACCGTTCGCTGAATAATTCCTTGCAAACCGCTTCAAGTCTGATGTTTCACGGGTTTGTCAGGATTTCTGGCAGGCAGGTCAATTGATTTGGTTGTCATTCCGGGCCCGTTTCGTCCAGTCAGCAAGATACTGCCGAAGATTGTTTCACTGATTTCGTTCGGTATCTGCCGGCAGGTGCCTTCCACAAATGTTCGGGTGCTGAGTCTGGAAAAGCGTTCTGTACGATGTCATGGCTGAACTAAATGACTGCCGCCCTGCGGTTGCCTATAACGTTCGGGGCTTGGCGTTGTGGCGGAATTTGAAAAACTGTCAGCACGTTGCGAAAGTTTGGTAAAGTTAATTGGTTGAAGTTAAGGTTTTGTTGTCCGGCGATATCCGTCAAGCTTGGAACCACAGATGCCACACGTTCCAAAGTTGAAGTTTGCGTTTCAGTCCGCCGACATAACGCCAAACCTCATGTTGTGTGCTGTGCTTCTTAGTCAACGCATGCTTGCCAATCAGAACGTAAAACTTTTTCGTAGATTAATTCTATTTGGCTTTTTAATATCCTGTCTTCTGATAAATCAGGGAGCCTATCAATGTCAAAATATTTTACATCTAATACATCAAATCCTTTTTGAATATTTAAAGAAACAGGTTCGCAGTAAAAAACCATTTTATAAACATAGAACGGCTGGGGAGGATGAGCATGAAATCGTTTGTCAAAGACAGCTAATAAGGCTTTAGGAATAATATCAAGCCCTGTTTCTTCTTTAAACTCATTTACAATTGTTTCTTTTGGGCTCTGTCCGATGTCTGCCCAACCACCAGGTAAAGACCACTTGCCATCTACACTTTCTTTCACAAGTAGGATTTTCTTGTCGGGTGAAAGAGTTAAGCCTCGAATGTCAACTTTCGCTGTAGGATAATCTGAAACGATAGGAAAACATTCTTGCAGTGCTTCAATACTATGTCCGCTTACTTTATTAAAAAGGGTTAAACTGATATCCTGAAGCTCTAAATAGCGTTCTTTATCATATTCATTTTTACAGTAAAGAAGTCCTATGTCTGCAATAGCTTTAAGCCTCTTTATTTCATCAAGTATTTCAGTATTTGTCATTTGTTAAAAGTAATAAGTTATTTAAAAAAAATTTGTAGAACAAGATGATTGAATCGGATATAGCATTGCACACAACGTAAAGGGCTTTGTGCAGGTGTGGAATTCATTGATCATCAAGCCCGGAACAAAAGCCAAATGAAAAAACGGTGATGAAGATAAAAACTAAAAGCCGAATTGCTAACCTCCAGCCCGGAACTGAAGCTGAATAGCGAACTGCTGCCGATGCTTTCAACGTCCAGCCACACTTGCACAAAACCCCATGTTGCCTGCTGTGCCTTTAGTCCGCCGTTCAATGGTTTTAATTCTTTCGGAAATTATTGCTTTTACCTTCTTTTAATTCTAAAACCTTTGCCTGAAATTCTAAAGCTTCTTTTTTTGAATCAAATATTATTGTTTCGTTACCGTGATGTTTTGAGATAAGAATTTCACATTCATTTTTTAAAGATACTTTCTCAAAATCCCTGTAGATGATATACGGAGTCTGTTCTGTTTCATGGATGGTCACACTAATTTTCAGTAGGTGCCTTTTATTTAATTGGAGAATAAATATGGTTATAAATTTTCCTTCAATTTTACTTTCGTCTTTCGTTGATGTTGAAAATTTGTATTTGTTGCTATTGTTTAAAACCTGAAAATTATTGGTAGTCCACCCCGAACGTTCTGTTACATAATTTCTTTCCCCGATATTAATGATGAAAGATTCAAGTCCTGAAAGTGGTATGTCATTTATTTGTTTATCAGTTATACTAAGGAGTTGGAGAAAATCCTTTGATAAATAATTAATTTTAAATTTTTCGAGTATTTTTTCAGGTGAATTTATTAGCTCATCTTTTTCTACTTTGTTTTCCCTTGCTCTGATTGAATTTAAAAGGTCATTCCAAAATAGTTTATTAATTGATAATTCTTCGTCGGCTTCAAATGCAGATATATTTTCTTTTACTTTGGTTTGGATATAAGTCATGAATGAGACGACACATCGGTCTCCATAAACATCATCATTAGAGAAAAAATTCTCGTAATGTTCAGAGTACTCATTGTAAGAGTCTTCGTTGGTTTCCTTTAATTCTTTTAAATTTTCAATTGTGTATTTATCTTGGGAGTAATATCCTCGGCGTTCGTTGTTGAAAGACTTAATAATATAATCTTCCTTGTAGATTTTTATGACTTCTGAACTTTCATCTTTATTGTCAGAATGTTTTAATTTATAATACCTCTTAGTCAAAGTATTGAGTTCGTCCAATAGAGTAGAGAAATGCTTTGAATACAAGCTTTCAAACTCATTGGGACTTAAAAAATTAGTTTGAAACCCGTCAGAAAGTTTTTTATGGATAATATTTAAAATTTTTTCTGTCATTATGTTGAACTTAAATTTACAAGGATGTTTGCCTTTATCCTTTTATTTGAATGGTCAAGTTACTTTCGGTGTCAATGGCATAGCAGGCAACGTAAAGGGCTTGGCGATGCCGGGGTATTCATAGCTCATCCTGCCTGGCCAATCCTGCACGCCATAAAAGTACAAAGTATTTGTTTACACACGCCGCGCCTGCGGAGTCGGGTCGCCCGACTGCTGCCCGGCCATGTTCTAAAGCCCAAAACACTGGTTCCTTCCGCCCCCGGTATAGCCAAACCCCATGTTAGCGGTTCGTGCTTCTCTGCTTGTCGAATTGCTCTTTTAATTTTATTAATTCTGGGGTCGGGATATGGTCGCTTTTATGGTTGAATATATTGTCGGCTTGAACTAATTTGTCAATGGATTTAATGATACTCCACTCCTTGTCAGTCCACATTTGTTTAAACCATTTACTTTTTACCGAACAAATAGACAACCATTCTTCTGTCCAACTGTCATTAAACCATGTGTCACCTAAAGCATTAACTCGTCCAAGCAACGATACAATTCTTTTCTTGATAATTTCCATCATTGCTTTGTCTAAGCCACCATGTTGCTCGTCTGTAACAATCTCCAACGCAGTCCTTTTAAATGTCATTACCCAACTCAATGAAAGTACTTTAGCAAGTCTAGTTATTTGTCCTGGCCAGCCGTCACTGCTATAATTAATTTTATACTTGTCTGCAAGTAATTGTTTTGACAATTGCGTAAAGTCACACTTGCACTTAGTTCCCAACTCGTAACCGTGAATAAAACTAACTATATTTTTATCGTCCACAGGATTGATAAACATACCTGTCAGAGTGATAAATTGTAAGAGATTTGTCTTGTCGCCTTTTGTCATTTGTTATAAGTGCCCAATTTTTCTCTGTCGGTCTGGTTACGTTCCGTCGTCACCGCATGACCGCTAACGTAAAAGCATTGGCGATGTGGCCGGATTCATAGCTTCTTCCGCCTGGCTACCAATGCCCGATAAAGATATAAGGTTTCAGGAAAAAATATAAAACTCAATTGATTTCCATCAGCCCGAACTGAAGCACAATAGAATTTCGTCAGCCCAATGGGTTAACGTCCTGCCGGCCATATTGCCAATGCAATGTTGGCTGCTGTACAGTGTTTGTTCAAATACATTTCGGTGAGAATTTGCTTAGCTATATTTTGCATCTAGTATATTTGGATATTAATTATAACTTATTGAATTGTGTAAATTTTTGAAGGAGGCAAGCGTCTTCCATTCGGGTCACAATTATTGGATGCGATTAAATCAAGTATTCTAAAAGTATCACCACGTTTCAAGTCTTTTAATGCATTAAAACTTTCCCAATTCAAGAAACAGCCATGGTTTAAATAAACTTGTCTTCCACTATCCTTTCTAATAATTTCCAATTTAAATTCATTAACTCCGAATGCAAGGTCTGCAGAGATTGTGGATATTGCTCTTACTCCCCACTTTGGATGGCCTCGAAATATCGGAACAATTACTGGGTCATTTGCTATGAAAACCCTGAATTGAAAATCTTTAATTAATTTATTGTTTTGGGCATTCTTAAGGAAGAATTTAATTTCAGTTATCGTAGAATCACAAATCATAAAAATATAATAGCGGTCCTCGACTTTTCGAAGTTCACCTGATTCACATTGCAATATGACATTTGGTAGGCCAGTTTTAATTTTTATTTTATTGTCAGCCCCAAGGTAAATTGAATCAATTCCATTATTAATTTCTATACTCTGGCCAACTGAAATATTTGTCCAATAGAAAATGAGAATTAAAAAAAAATGGCTTTAGCATCGAATTAAAGGGAAAAAATCTGTAAGAAAAGTCTAACAATCTATTAGAATCATTTTATTTAGGTCCTCAGGTATAGCAGCCAACGTAAAGGGCTTGGCGATGCCGGGGTATTCATAGTTCATCCCGCCTGGCCAATCCTGCACGCCATAAAAGTACAAAGTATTTGTTTACACACGCCGCGCCTGCGGAGTCGGGTCGCCCGACTGCTGCCCGGCCATGTTCTAAAGCCTAATGCACAGGTTCCGTCCACCCCCGGTATAGCCAAACCCCATGTTATGTGCCGTACCTTTCATCGTCAAAGTCATATGCTGTCAGAATTGAAGTTAGCCCAATCTATTTTTCTGCCAATCATTGTAAACCTTAAGAAGTGATTATAAATAGTCTCAACTTCACAATCAGGTTCCAAAACAAGCCACCACGTTTTATTGTCTTTCATTAATAATACTGATGTTAGAAAATACATTTCCTTGATTTCGTCCAACGGTTTTTCCCATGGGGAGCTTTTATATTTTTGAAACGCTAATTCATAAAGTTGTGTCATAACTGATTTATAGTCAATAACAAATTGCTTAATACTTTCAATATAGTTGTTAATGTCTCTATTGCTGTTGTCAACACTTATCGCTAATTCGACTCTATTGTTTGGGGCAATATTGTTCACGAGTCCAAACCATTGGTTGTCCTTGCTTTGATACTCAATCTTTCCAAATGGTTCAATTGTCATTCATAGTTTTTTTGGGAAGTAGTTTTTCTAACTCTTAATTGAATTTGTTATTCCTAGAGTCAATGTCAAGCCGTTTTATGTGTCTGGTTGCTGATACCTTGTTTACCGCTCACCTCCTCCCAATGACATTTTATTAGAGGAATCAAGTTTAATATTATAGCAATGTATTTCAAGCTGAGGCTGTTTTGGAGTCAAATTAAAACTTTATTCTAACAGATTTTATTGTTTTGACCAAACGCCGTTTTGAAGTTTCATGGTATGGCACATAACGTAAAGGGCTTTGTGCAGGTGGGGAAATAGCATTCCGTCTGCCTGGAACCGCTGCTGATTGAAAATATAAAGTTGAAGTTAAGTACATATGCCTATTGATATTCGTCAAGTTGGAACAAAAGCGGGGACTTGCAATTAGCCAATGATTTGTTCGTCAAGCCCAACTTGCACAAAACCCCATGTTAGCGGCTGCCCTGTTGTCCGTTCTATGTCTTTAAAGATGTACATACTCTAACAACTTTGCAATAAATTGTTGTGGTGCACCACCGTCATTGTAAGAGTCAATTATTTTAGTCAGGTTGCCTGCGAATCCTACACCGTTAACAATTTGCTTTCCGAACTTATTTAATGAAGTGGTCGCAGTACTTTTATCTTTTGATTTTAAAGCCACTAAAATTTCATTGAGGCTTTTATTTACGTCCTCTAAGTCAGTTTTATTTAGTGTTTCGTTGATGATTTTTAAATCTTCGTTTTGAATTGCGTCAATTTCTAAAAATTCTGAACTAATTGTCACATCAAAAAAATCTTCTGCAACAATACTTTCATTTTTTGGAAAAATTTCATCATTAACTTTTTTCGCTATACACTTGAATCCAAAACATACATTTTGATGAATACTGAAAACTATCGCACTTCTCTTTGCTAACCTGTTGTAAAATATTTGGAATTGTCCTGGTGCAACAGCAACGAATTGTCCTTGCATTCTTACTGGAATTATCGGCTTGTCCTTAAACTTCATAATGTCTGGAATAAAGTTTTCAGGAAACAAGATTGCGATTACAAAACCTTCTGGTACTCCATAATCATCGCAAAAAGTTAATTGGTTCTCTTTAGTGAAGATTTTGGTTTCCGCTCCCGGTTGTCTATTCATAACTTTTAGGTCGTCTCCAAAAATTAGGAACGGAAAATAATCAGGGTCTGTCTTGGTTTGGGTTCTTCTATTCTCAAAAGTCCATTGAAAGTGGTTAGAAGTTATTTGATAGAAATTAGCACTTCCGTCCTCTTCAATTTTTTGAATCAGTAAATATTTAGTAAACATGTTTTATTTATGTTGTTAATTGTTAGTGTAATTCTGGTCTGTTCAATGTCGCTTCGTGGGTTGCCGCTAACGAGCAGGGCTTTGGGCAGGTGTGGAATTAGTTATTCGTCCGCCCACAACCACTGCTGAATGAAATACTGATGTTGAAGTTAAGAACAAATGCCCAAAGTTGTTTGTCCAGCCCGAACCACAGCTTGGATTTGCAATTGGCTGATGTCTGTTTATCAAGCCACACTTGCACAAAACCCAATGTTGTGCGTTCGCCCTGTTTCATTCAGTCATTGTCAAATTTAACAATCAGTGGAACATGGTCGCTATACTTTATCCAATAGTCGTATTCGCCAATTTCTACTGATTGCAGTTTGTCCAACATATCGCTAGAAACGAAACAATAGTCAATGTGATAAGGCTTGTCCTTGTGTCGATACATATAAAATGTCGGATGTTCCTCTGTTCCCTGTGTCTGTTTGTGCTGAAAATGATAAGTGCTGAAAATGCCTTTGTCTTCCAATTTTTTTACAACACTTGAATGACTACCTAATCTGTGTTTTTTATTGTCCCAAATTGTATTGCTATTAAAGTCGCCAATAAACATTGTCGGTTTGCCTGTCAATAATTCGTCATAGTGAGTTATAGCTTTCCAAACTTGAGTTATGTATCTTCCGTCATTGTCATCCGGGTTGTACGCCCAAACTAGAAATAAGTTAAAATCAAAATGTCCGCTGGTAACTTCAATTGGGATTATCATTTTAAAGTTCTCGTTGTGGTTGTCGTGAATTTTAAAGCGATAGTCGCCATAAGAAAATATTGCAAGCCCTTTATGCTGATTTTTTCCGAACCATAAACTGTCTGTCGGTTTTGGTATTTCACCCTTGAAAAGTAATTTGTCTGGATGCTCGCATTCTACAATAATTAAAATGTCTGGCTTATGAGTCAGAATAAACTCGGCTTTTTTTCTGAAAGCCATATTGCAGTTCCAGGTTATGATCCTCATTTATCGGAATGTCTGTATAGGGTGACGCACAACGTAAAGGGCTTGGCGATGCCGGGGTATTCATAGTTCATCCCGCCTGGCCAA
>ERZ795056.5328-NODE-5328-length-12956-cov-5.751957_pt1 | contig 12956 bp, 10 predicted proteins | sample MGYA00375140_ERZ795056 | MGnify/ENA primary metagenome ERZ795056 (study PRJEB30185, sample SAMN05720227) | activated sludge metagenome | isolation source: Anaerobic digester | place: USA | collected 2015-03-09 ...
GGACGAAGAGCCGCAGCAGAAAACGAAGGGTGGTGCATTAACGCCCTTGGCGAAAGCGCAGCTGAGTTTAACCTGAGCTATGATGTCAATGCTTTAGGGCAGTTTGCGGCTCAGCAAAATTCAGGATGGGCGGTGAATGCGATGGGAAGCTCTGCTGCACGATACAATTCTTCTTATATTGTCAATGCTTTCGGGCCGCAGGCATGCGAGTTAAATTCGGGCGCTTCGGTCAATGCCATGGGGCACCTGGCAGCACAGGATAATGACGGCAGTGAGGTCAACACCTTCGGTGCGATGGCAGGTCAGTTCAATACCAAATCCTCGCTGAACGCATTAGGAAATTCAGCTGCAAAGAATAATACCGGATCCAGTGTCAATGCCCTCGGACCTTCAGCTGCGGAGAACAATACAGGAGATGATGTCAACGCACTCGGACTTTATGCTGCAGTGGGCAATACAAATTATTCCGTCAATGCATTTGGGGTTTATGCTGCCGGATACAATTCAGGCCATAACCTTAACGCCTTCGGCTCCAGCGCGGCCCAATTCAATTCAGGAATTCATGTCAATGCTATCGGGCAATCTGCTGCTGCGAACAACTCAGGCTGGCATGTTATTGCCGTTGGTTATGAATCCGCTTATTATAACAATGGAAATGATGCCATCGCAATTGGCCAGATGGCTTTAAGAGGCAGCGAAACGAATGGGGAAGGCGATGGCAATATCGGGATTGGCTACCAGGCGGGAATGAACATCGGGGCTGGTTTCAATAATATTGCCATCGGCTATGATGTGCCTGTACCTGACGGAGACCTGTCAGACCAGATCAATATCGGGAACAGTATTATCCGGGATGCGGACGGTGTCATCACACTGAACGATGTGATCCAGTTGCCGGCGCTTACTTCGCCGCCGTCAAATCCCCAGGCCGGGATGATCTATTTCGACGGGGCCATGCTGTATTGCTACGATGGAGATTTCTGGCAGGCGCTGTGGTAAATAAACCATACTCCGACGGGCTCTGCTGAGTTTGCAGTCCGACGGGTTAATCCGTCGGTTGCATGTGTTCGTGCTCCAACGACTAAAGCCGTTGGTTCCAGAATTGATTGAACCGACGGCTTCAGTCGTCGGACTACCTAAAAAGGGCAAATATTAGGACTTTTTTGCCAGCCATTTTAATTGGGATTACTTTGCTGTCTCAAACCTGAAGTACCTGTTCTTGTGCGCTGAATAGTCAACCCCGGTCTCGGAGATCCGCAGAAGGATATGATCGTCGTCGTGCTCGTCAAGCCACCCTTCGAGATAGGAAGCCGGCGGATTGAAAAGGATCATCGACTCAATGTTTTCTCCCCCATTGGTAATGATCCATAGATTGTCGTAATCGTCAAATCCGGAGGCGCTGCCGTTTATCGCATGGGTCTCGTTAAAACCGGCGAACTGAATGGTCAGTATCCCGGTGTACTCCGCTTTACTAATCGTTTGAATGTCGAGTACGCCCGTGGCTGCAAATGTGGTATCAAGCACGTTGTAATACGTGTTGCCCCCGTCGTTGCTGGCCAAATCCTCATACCTTACACTCACAAGGTTATAGGTCCCTTTCAGGTCTTTCATCAGCTTCTCGCTATCGCTGAGAAACAACTCATCGACTTTGTTACAGGAGCTTAGAACAGTTGCTGCAATCAATAAGATTACAAATGATGCTTTTGGGAAAAATGAGTTTTTCATAATGAATTTGTTTGGTCAATACCGGCCGCGAAAATACATTATGCTTTCACCCGTCCTTGTTAACGGGATGTTAAAAAAAGGGTTTCCAACCCGCGGGTTGGAAACCCTTTTTGCTACCTCATAACCGCGAACCTCCCGTAAATGACGGTATTGTCTTCCGTTACCGCTTGCAAAGTATAAGAGCCGCTACCAAGCGATGAAATGTCTATTGAATGATCAGCGAAATTATTCACGGTCATAACTAACTGGCCGGTAATGTTATAAATCCTGATGTTCAACCCGGTTAACCCTTTAAGATACAAAGTGTTGCTTGCCGGATTCGGGTACAGGCTGATCCGGTTTTCATTGTCAGTTTCGCCGATCCCTACCGCAACGGAGAAATGGATGTTATACGTGCTGCGGGCCAGCAGATCCTCTCCAAAGCAATCAACAACCGTCGTCCCGGGCAAGTCCCACGTGGGTACAACAATGGCCGTGGCATTCGGGTCTGAAGAAACGGCAGCAACCATTGGCACCTCGGTAGTACCGGCCGGAAGTTCGATCTCATAATCATAAACAAGAGGATCAAAACCCGGGACAGGCATCCCATCATAGGTAATTCCCGTTACTTGTGAATCAGTAGCATAAGCCTTGTTTTCAATAGAATAGGCCGACTGGTATATTTCTTTGGAAGTATAGTCCTGGAAAAGGATCACGACCGAAAGGTCATCAAACTCCTCGACATTCGTACCGGCCAGGTCGAATACCTCGGTTATGGTAGCCGATTCGCGGTCATCCATATTTAATTCGGTTCCGTTTGCCCCGGGCATCATTTTCATCATCACATGGTGAAACTCGGTCTCTCCGTTATTTCCTGTATTCTCTGTGGTCGTGTTCTCAATGACGATAATATGCCCTCTGAAGTTGGTAAAGTTGGCAAAGGGCAGGAAGTTGGCGTTGACCGTCATCACTGTGCCGTTCAATGTATGGGTGGCGGCAATTTTTGCCAGACCGGGTTGCAGGATGGCATTCTGGAAAGCGGCTTCTACCGCGCCGACATTGTAATCGACATAAGAACCGTTGCATTGCGGCCACGGAACATAGGAAACCCCGTAATACTCTCTTCTTTGCCCGCCTTCTGCCGTGTAGTACGGATCACCGGCGCCGGGCCAGTTCATCTGGTATTTGATCAGGGTGATGTCATCGGCATGATCCTCAGTCCACGGATTGAAATCCTCGTTGAAGGCAGCACAGGGTGCGCAGGTAGAACTGGTGAACTCTTCAAAAGCCGGTTTCCGGTAAACCGTGTGGCTGACAACACTCACGGCCTTTGCCAGGAAGTCGTTACCGGGGTTCAAGTCAGGCGAACCGTTCACGGATGTGATCCTGACATCGAGAAGATAGCCTCCGATCGGGAAATAGAAAGGATCGTCGCAAACAAAGCTGTATGATTCGGAGAAAGCGATATCCAAACCGGTGAAGATGGTCTCATATGCCATATCGTCGGATACTTTCCATTCGATAACCATGGAGGTGATCGGGGAAATACCCAGATTCCTGACGACGCCTTCTACCTGTGCCTGGCCGCTGACATATGCTGGTGTGGTTATTTTAGCCATGGCGCCGTCGACTTCGTAGGGGACGAAAAGCATGATGTCGTCGATATACCAGTAATCGAGGTTGTAAGAATCGCCGTCGAAGAAAATACAAAACTGGAAATCGGCGCTGCCCACGTCAGAATTGCTGATATTGATGATTTTCTCTTCGGGCCCGACGTTCGCCATCGGGTCTATTGTCCAGACAACATTCCAGGCTCCGCCGCCGCTGCGGGTTGCTGCGCCGATAGAATAGCCTCCAAGGCCGTCGTAATCATCCAGGAAATGTTTGAACATCAGCACTACCTGAGATTGACCTGCCAGGTCGATGGCGGGAGAAATAATCCGGGATTGTCCGACAAAGTCGGGTTCCCAGGCAAACCGGGCCTCGGGCGCTGTTCCTCCGGCATTGACACTGCCTTCCGCCGTCCAGTTCGTGGAATGGGCATCGATCGTCCATCCGGCCGGTGGCATGGCGCCGGCATCGAAGTTTTCTGTCAGGAAAGTCTGTGAGCTGACCAGGAATGGTAAAACCAGCAGCAACGCTAAAATGTGATTTTTTTTCATTGTTAAATGGATTTGAGTTGTTATTGATGATGCATTCGATTTGATGAAACAAATATGCTTTTTCCATAATTAAAACATTATCAGCATCCTTATTTAGAATGATTCAGGATTTTATTTCAACGGTAATTGATCCGGCTATTATTCCGAATTTTGAAAAAAAAGCCATGAAACTTCTTATTATAAAATTTACCCTGGTCTTTACACTGTTCACCGTTCACTGTTCACTATTCATTAACCCCGCCATGTCGCAGCAAAATGCCAAATATGTAAAAACCGAAGTTAAGAAAGGAAAATTCCTTGAATCCACTTTTCTTCTTTATCTGCCTGAAGGATATGTGAAAAAGGATCCGAAGCAGTGGCCTCTTGTTCTTTTTCTCCATGGCGCAGGCGAAAGGGGCGATTTTATCGAGCTGGTAAAAAAGAACGGCCCTCCCATGATGATCGAGGAAGGAAAATCATTTCCGTTCATCGTTGTTTCGCCCCAGTGTCCTGAAGAGCAGCGGTGGTCGGTGGATGTGCTCGACATGCTGCTGAATCACCTGGCAGAAGAATATAATGTGGATGAAAAATGCATTTTTGTGACGGGACTAAGCATGGGCGGCGCCGGCACCTGGGACCTTGCGATGGCTTTTCCCAAACGGTTTGCAGCCATTGCGCCGGTTTGCGGAAGGGCCGACGTGAGCCAGGCAGAGAAGATCAGGGATCTTCCCGTTTGGGTATTTCACGGGGCAAAAGATGATATCGTCCCGTTTTCGGAAGCCGAGAATATCGTCAATGCTTTGAAAGCGATGGGCAGCCCGGTGAAATTCACCCTGTATCCCGAAGCAAACCACGACTCCTGGACCGAAACCTACAACAATCCCGAACTGTGGGACTGGATGCTGCAGCAATGCAAACAGCGATAGAAGACCGCGGAAACTATCTTCTGTAGAGGCGATAGATCAGAGCCACGGTTATAAGCAATCCGGCCAGGAATATGGCCCAGTCTGCCAGTGGTATGTTATGAGGTTGCTGTACCACCTCAAATACTTCTGTAAAAACTGCAGAATTAATCTGATAATCATCAAGCTCCAGTTCAAATGTGTGCATTCCGGGCGGCAGATCAATGACCAGGTCTCCGGAGCCCCGTGCATGGAAATGCCGGTTGCCGTCGACTGTCAGATGGGCACGAAGCTGTTGCGTCGGATTGGGGTAGGTATGAAAATCGGTCCAGTCGACATGCACGCGGCCATCCACTACATATACCATGAAAGGGCACTGAAAGGTCAGAGGCCCGACGGGTGTACTGTTCACAAAATGTTCCCCCAGGAAGAAAACGGGCAATTCCGGCAATGGCGGATGCACCTCAATATCCAGGTAAAATTTACCGGAACCATGCGAAGGCAGAATAAAAACCTCGACCATCAGCATATTTCCGTTGAGATTATAATTCAACACCTGCACCAGGTCGTCGCCGGTTGGGGTAACAAATGCTTCGCTTAAAGGCGGGAATAGCATTTCAAGATCAAATTGCAGTATACCTCCCTGTCCGGGCTGAATGGCCATTGTTGGAGCAATAGCCCTTTTTTTCAGTGGCTTCTCGCCGGCTGGAGGAGGAGCAGGTACGGTAATGCTTGCTATGGCGGCTTTCAACTCCGTCGAATCATGTTTGGAAAGCCCGCCATCGGTTCCGTTTCCCGGGCCGGTACCTTTCATGACATCCGATGGGTTCTTGGCCGCATCGCAATCATCCAGCCCTAAGGCATGGCCAAGCTCATGAGTAGCCGTTTCTTTTAAACTGGGATCGGGATTGTTCCGGATAGTTATCGTGCCACCGGTAACTTTTCCATCACCGTCGGTCTCCCATTCATATATCCCCGCATTTCCCTCTCCCGGGTCCCCCTCTTTAATTTTTACATCAGCAGGAGGCGAAGCCACCTCTTTGAAAGCCGGTTTGCATCCGGCGTCATTCCATCTCTTCATGGCTGCTCTGATATCCGCTTTTTCAGCATCGCTGAACGAATTGTCGATGTGAACCTTGAGAGAGTCGGGATTGCCTGCCCATCCTTTATACCCTTTAATAACCTCCCGCAGAGACTGGGCTTGCACAAGATCCGGCAACCCTAAAAACAGGATCATGGCAGTTACCATAACAGCCACGATCTTCCGAATTGATTTTTCTGACTGGTTTTTCATGGGAATTAGATTAGAAGTAAAAAATATTCGACTTAAATATAATAATCTATATATAAGGCAGTCAAATATTTAACACTTCCTTAACAAAATAATTCCCGGAATATCAATAAATTAGGAGTTCGGGATTTGTTTGATAACCTTAAAATGAAGCCATAAATTCTTTTCGAAGAAATCTGATCTGATCAACTCAAGATCTATAGGATGACTGGTCACGGAAAGATTACGGTAGAGTTTCGGATGACGCTGGTCAACCAGTGCCGGATGAATGATCAGGCTGATCTCATCGACCAGGCCGGCCTCCAGCAGAACCTTGTTCAGGTTGCCGCCGCTGTCGGTCATCACCACTTTACAGTCGTATTTATCAGCCAGGATCTCCATCGACTTTTTCAGGTCAATCTCCTCATGGCCCGAAATGATCACGTCGTAATTTCGCTCCATAAGGTATTTGACATACGATTCGGGACTTTTCTCCGAAAGGAGTATAATAACATCCTTACAATATTCAAATCGCCTGAATACGTGAAGCCTGCCTTGCAACAGGCCGTGGCTGTCGGGGATGACCCAGAACGGCCGTTTATCTTCAGAGGCTACTTTCGGTTTGACAAAATCAGAAGGGCTTTCATCCGGGATACCGTCTGAATACATCTCTATTCCTGATTTGGCGGTGGACGAGCCAACCAGCATGGCGTCGGGGTTCAGACTTCCGGCAACGGCATAATACTTTTCCAGGTCGATGGCGAATCCGGAGATCGAACCGTCGAGGCTTATCGCATTGTGGGTGATGACTTTCGGATACATATTGTAAGAATTGGATTTCAAAGGTAGTAACTTTTATCATTGGTAGTCATTGGTGGTCATTGGTGGTCATTGATAGTCATTTATAGTCATTGGTGGTCATTGGTGGTCGTTGGTGGTCATTGATAGTCATTTATAGTCATTGGTGGTCATTGATAGTCATTTATAGTCATTGGTAGAATATTTATAGAATAAAGATAATCAGACAGATAGCTATGTGGAGAAAATTTATTTGAATTTGACCGGGTATTTTCATATAAGATTCCGGATAAATAATTGGATATTTTAATACTTATTCTATGGAGCTGACAAAATTAGAGGTATACATCATTTCAATGGAACTATCCGGAAAGGTATGGAAATTAGTTGATAATTGGTCATTCTTTGCAAAGGACACAATTGGTAAACAATTCGTACGATCGGCTGATTCAGTATCGGCTAATATTAGTGAAGGATTTGGAAGATATTATTATAAGGATGCAAAGATTTTTCTATATTATGCAAGGGGATCTTTGTATGAAACTAAAACATGGTTAAGGAAAGCCTTTGATCGCGATTTAATTGAAATTAGTGATTATGAAGAGCTTGATGAAAAGTATACAAAACTTGGAGTTAAGCTTAACAATTATATAAGGTCGATTGGAAATTCAAAACAGCCATAACCATATTGTAACTAACTTTCAAATTCTTCCATCCATGACAATCCATGACAATCAATGACTATAAATGACTATAAATGACAATAAATGACAATCAATGACTATAAATGACAATAAATGACAATCAATGACTATAAATGACTACCAATGACCATCCATGACCATCAACCCTACTTCCCGCTGATGGCTTTGTCAAGCGAATAGCTTCCGGCCCCGAAGATCAGGATGGCAAGGTAGGCCGAAAGGTATAACATGGATAACTCTCTATCTGCGAAAGGCTCTTTTATATTGATGACGAACGCAACGACGGCCATGGCGATGATCAGCGGAATGGCGGCAAAGCGTGTCATTAATCCCAGTACGATCAGGATGGCGCAGAAAAACTCGGCGAAGACGACCAGCCAGAAAGAGAATTCATTGCCGATATGCAAAGGATCGGGAAAACCGGATGCGTAGCTGTTGTAGTGGGCCAGTTTGTCCCATCCGTGCACGATCATCATCAGGCCGAACGAGGCCCTCAGCACCAGCAGCGCAAAGCTGGCCATCGCTTTATGGTTGCCGGAATTGAAAAGGAAATTTTTCATATATTAATTAACTATTTACACTATGAAATGCATCAATTATAAATGATAAATGCAATATAAAACGACAAATGTAAAATGAAATGAAAAATGCACAATGCAAAATGCAAAATGAAAAATGGCAGTGAGCCTCTCAGGGGACTCGAACCCCCGACCTGCTCATTACGAGTGAGCTGCTCTACCAACTGAGCTAAAGAGGCGAAAAAATCGCCGGCAAAAATACTTAAAATAGTTCAAAGTTCAAAGTGCCAGGCGAAATTGCTTTACTCCGCTAAGTAAATAAGAATGCTATAAGTTTATATTATTTGGACTAATAATCCAAATAATATCAGTAATATTGGGAATATGTCGAAAATAATTCTATATTTGAAGAAAATTCAAGATGAAGATAGTTCGAAAATTTCAGGATCTCGGAAGCATCATCCAGCCTAACAAAGTATTGCTTATACTTGGGCCCAGACAGGTCGGGAAAACAACGCTGATGAAGGATTATCTAAAAAAAAGTCCTTTGAGGTACAAATTCATAACTGGCGATGACCTGTTGATTCAGAAACCATTTGTCACCCAATCGCTCAGCGAAATAAAATCATTTTGTGAAGGTTATGACCTTCTGGCAATAGATGAAGCGCAGAAGATTCCTAATATAGGCGCTGCAATGAAATTAATGGTAGATAATATTCCGGGGCTTCATGTTATTGCCACCGGATCGTCATCCTTTGAACTGGCCGGGCAAACCGGAGAACCGCTTACCGGGAGAAAAACAACATTATTGCTTTACCCGGTTGCCCAGATGGAACTATTGAATCATTTCAATAAATTTGAACTCGGTCAGAAAATAAATGATTTTCTTGTTTACGGAGGATATCCTGAAGTTATTACCCGGGATTCTCTGGAGGAAAAAAGAAAAGTCCTCAATGAAATCACAGGGTCCTATCTTTTTAAGGATATCCTGGCTTTTGAGAGAATCAGGAATCCGCAGTTTCTGATCGATTTACTGCGTATGCTGGCCTTTCAGATCGGCAGTGAAGTTTCAGTGAATGAGCTATCTGTTAAGTTGGGAATAGATAATAAAACCGTTAAAAAGTATATAGAATTATTGGAGAAGTCATTTATTCTCCACACCGTCAGGGGCTATAGCGGAAACCTGAGAAAAGAAATTTCGAAAAAGCCAAAATTCTATTTCTATGATACGGGCATACGCAATGCTATTATAGCCAATTTCAACCCGCCTGAAACCAGGAATGACCTTGGGCAGTTATGGGAAAATTTCATCGTTATGGAACGGATTAAGAAACAGACCTATTTGCCGTTATATGCTAATAATTATTTCTGGAGATCCTGGACCGGGAAGGAGGTTGATTTTATTGAAGAAAGAGAAGGAAAGCTTTTTGGTTTTGAGATAAAATGGTCGAATGCCAGAACCAAAGTTCCTTCTTTGTGGCTTGAATCCTATCCTGAAGCGACTTTTGAGATTATAAACAAGGATAACTATCTGGAGTTCATTACATAATATCAAATTGAGCAGCAAGCCATTATTTCTAACTTTGCCGTTCGGCTTCATTATTGTCAAAACCATATAAATATGATTTTAAAAGATATTAAGATCCTGATCCTTTTATTGATCCTGTTTGTCCCCGGGATGATGCGGGCCGACCATATCACCGTACAGGGAGAGGTTTCCGGCCTGTGGAATGCCGATACGGTAATGGTTATGGGCGATATCAGCGTTCCCGATGGAGAGGCGCTGATGATTGCGCCGGGCACTGTGATCAAATTCCAGGGCGATTTCCACTTTGCCGTCAACGGGGCGGTCGAGGCCATCGGTGAACCCGGATCCATGATCGTTTTCACCCCCAACGACACGACAGGATTTTCGAACGACACAATCCCGGGAGGAGGATGGGGCGGCATTCGCTTCGATCATAACCGCCTGAGCAATGGCGTATCCGAATTTTACCATTGTCGTTTCAGTTATGCCAAGAAGGTCAGCGCTGATCCGGCCACAGGCCATGGAGGGGCTTTTTATATCAAAGCCTGGGACAAAGTGAATTTTCACGGGTGCGTTTTTGAAAACAATTTTTCAACCTACAACGGCGGGGCGGTTTACCTGGATTCGTCCGATGTTTCAATTCAGCACTGCACCTTTACCGGCAACCGCTGCGGGCCGGCTTCGGCGCCCTGGGGCTATGGCGGAGCGGTCTGTTCCGACAACTCCGTGCCCGATATCCGCTGGAATATCTTCAACGGCAACTCCTCGACGGGAGTCGGAGGGGCGCTGGCGGTGAGATTCACCGACTGCAACGTCTACAACAATATCTTTGAAGGAAATGTCAGCGCCCTGGGCGGAGCGTTCGGTTTCCTGCATATCCCACAGTGCGACAACCGGATCAGCAACAACCTGATCGTGAACAACCAGTCGGCTTTTTTCGGTGGCGGCGTCGCCAACCTGAATGCCAGTCCCTATTATATCAACAACACAATTATTTATAATTCATCGACATACGGGGGTGGATTTTACTGCAAAGACTCCGTCTCTCCCGATTTCTACAACACGGTCATCCGGGGAAACACCGCCGCTGTCGGATCCCAGGGGTACCTTTTCGAGGTCTATTCCCAGGCCGATTTTTTCTATTGCAATGTGGAGGACGGCCCCGGCATGTTTGGCGGCAGCGGGGGAGGAGAGGCGTTTTTCGGAGCCTTTGAATCGTGCCTCGACACCCTCCCGGGTTTTGCCGGCGAGGGCGATTATCCTTACAGCCTCAATCCTTCGTCACCAATGATCGACGCCGGTGCGGCCGACACAGCCGGATTCCTGTTACCGGAAACCGACCTGGCCGGAGTAACCAGGGTTTATAACAACCGGATTGATATCGGCGCCTATGAGTACCTCCCGGTCTCCGTCCCCGCCCCTGACATTGATATTGTTACTGATATTGCCACTGTTTTCCCCAATCCGTTCCGTGATGAGGTAAATGTGAAAATAGACCTGATTGAAGGAAAAAAGGTATTTATCGAAGTTTTTGATATGGCGGGCAGGCGATTATTTCACTCTGAAGAATATTGCAGGAAAGGAAATAATCAGTTCGTTCTCCATTTGCCAGACACACCTGATGGCTTGCTGACCTTGCGATTGATTTCCGGGAACGGGTTATACTTTTTTAAGCTTTATAGAATTTCTCACAGATAACACAGATTAGTCACAGATCTGTGTCAATCTGTGCTGTTCATCCGTGAAATCTGTGAGAAAACAATCAATTCGAAAATCTCACCACCCAGGCCGAAGAGCACGGCGGTTTCTTTTGGAGGCTTTCCGGGATATGGATGATCACACCGTTCGCAACTTTTTCCCAGGATAAACTTTCACGGCTTCCCAGCATCCGTGCCGTGGCGCCGGCAGGCATATCCAGCGTGGAGAACCAAATCTTTGCGGGCGGACCGGTTTCTCCTTCGCCTGCCAGGTAGATCAGGTTGACAGTGCCATCCTTTCCCCGGGTCAGGCACACCTTGCCCTCCTTGTAAGGCGCCAGCGGTTGGGTATTGTAAATTGCAACACTGTTGACCTCCATCCACTCGCCCACACCCTGAAGCATTTCAAACGCGCCCGCATCCCAGCGGCCATCCGGTCCCGGCGCGATATTCAGCAGCAGGTTGCCGCCCTTGGCCACGATATCGGCCAGCAGGTGGATCACCTGTGCCGGTGTTTTGTATTTTGCGTCGGGCACCCACGACCAGCTTCCGCCGGAGATGATGCACGATTCCCACGGGTATGGGAGCGTTTTCTCGGGCACCTCGTTCTCCGGGGTCAGGTAGTTCTGGTTCTTCCCCGGCACCGCCCGGTCAACGACGATCAATCCCGGCTGCCTTGCCCTGGCTTTTTGCACCAGTTCATCCATCCGGATATCCTGGCTCTGGATGTGCATGAACTTATAGTCAGGCGCGTTGATATACTTTGAGATTTCGGCATCGGTGAGCGTCCTCACCCATCCGCCGTCGAGCCAGAGAATATCTATCGGCCCGTAGTCCGTCATTAGTTCCATGATCTGGTTGTGGGTGAACTGCACATAATTTTCCCATCTGTCGGGGTACGTTTTGATGTCGTAGTTCACATTCCGGTCGGGTGTGGCGAAGTTGGGCCACCAGTAATAGGGGCAATGCCAGTCGGGTTTCGAGAAGTAGGCGCCGGTCCACAGCCCTTCATTCCGGAAAGCGTTGAAGATCTCAGCAGCAATATTGGCCTTGGGATGGGCGCTGAACGGGCATCCCGGGTCGGTCACTTTGTAATCGGTCTGTTTGGTGTCGAACATGCAGAAGCCGTCGTGGTGCTTCGTCGTAAAGACCACGTAGCGCATTCCCGCGTGCCTGGCGGCTTTGGCCCACGCCGCCGGGTCGAAATGAACCGGGTTGAACGTATTTTTCAGCCTTTCGTAATCTTTTTTATACTCCGTATAATTATCCGATTTTCGCCGGCACCATCCTTCATCTTCGGCGCAGATCGACCACGATTCCACCACGCCCCACTGGCTATACGGTCCCCAGTGCATCAGCAGGCCGAACTTGAGGTCCTGCCAGGCCTGGAGCTTTGCCATCGCCTGCGGGTCGGGATCGGGAGTGTACTGGGCGTGCAGGGTGAACAGTGAGCAGTGAACGGTGAAGAGAAGAAGGAGGAATCGTTTCATGGCTTGGGAATTTGGAAATGAGACAATTTGGGAATTTGGAAATGAGACAATTTGGGAATTTGGAAATGAGACAATTTGGAAATTCATTAAGAATTCAAAATTAAGCATTCGAAATCAAACATTCATAGAAAAAAGAAACTCCCACCGAAGCGGGAGTATAGGATTTACATCCTTCGGCATAAAGCCTTATTGTGGTAAGATGTA
>ERZ795056.5329-NODE-5329-length-12953-cov-5.837494_pt1 | contig 12953 bp, 10 predicted proteins | sample MGYA00375140_ERZ795056 | MGnify/ENA primary metagenome ERZ795056 (study PRJEB30185, sample SAMN05720227) | activated sludge metagenome | isolation source: Anaerobic digester | place: USA | collected 2015-03-09 ...
ACTCTGACTATGGTGCTGCTGCACCGAGACTCGTCAATCCCGATGGGTCTGTGCAGCGAGCCTGCAATCGGCAGCCGGGTCTTTTGGCGCCATTAATTGAATCCACTTCGCTTGGTCGAATCCCTCCCTTATCTTGGATTAGTGGCTGGCAAAAAATGCGAGACTTTGATCACTTACATAGCCGTGACGTACCTCAACCACCCGGTGCTTGTATGGTCATAAGGCGAGAGGAGTTTTTTGCGCTTGGAGGGTTAGATCCGGTGCTAAGCTTATACTTCAACGACGTAGACCTTTGCAGGAACCTGCTTAGCAGAGGGCGCCGCATTCGTTATATTTCGGATGCCGTGGTGATGCATCATGGTGGGTTCTCTACCAGGGTTCTCAAGCATAGTCACGGTGATTTGCTATGGATGCGAAACCAAGCTGACTTTTATCGAAAGCACTACGGAAGCTTGGGGAAGTACTGGCTGGTGGCAGTGAGGTGGCTTTGGGGGGTTGAGTATCGTATGCGAATCCTCTTGGGCCCTCGAAATTGGACTGCCAAGCGTGAGGCATGGGCCGAATTGCGATCATTCCTTCAACGGTGTGCTTGAGTCTGAGGAGATTCTTTGTCAAGCAAAAACTCGGCGCCGAAATGTTTGAATAACTTGTGAATTTTATCTGGGACGTCCCTAATGTGGAGTTGTCCGCCGATAGACCATTGATGCCCAGAAAGAATCAACAAGATTCCTAAGAATGCGCTGTCGATGTGTGTTACTCCAGACAGAGAGATCACGATTACTTCACTTCTTTTAGATGTGACAGATCCAAAAGTCTCTCGCAAACCTCGCAGACTTTGGCCTATAAAAACTCCTGTCAAGGTAATCTCTAATTTGCCATTCTCACCGTTTTTTGTTTCCAGATGAGGAGGGTGGATAGGTGATGAAACCTGAAAATGCCGCAAAAAAAGCAGTAACAAGCCGGGCAAGACATTTGGCACCACAAGTCGGGCGAGTGCTAGGCCATCTTTCAGGTAGCGACGCCAGAGGTGGGGTTCCTCCTTTATTCGCCACAACCATTCCAGCCCAATAGACTGAAATATCTTTGGCGACCTCTCAATGGTGCCGGCAACAAAGTTCACCACTGCACCAAGGTGACTAATGACTGGTATCGTTAAGCGATCAGCGTTATGCATGATCCAAGCTTGGCCTTTTTGTGCTCCAAGCGAAACCACCAAAAAATCTGCGTTTGACTCGTTAATCGTTTGAATGTGGACGTTCGAACTTAAGGATTCAATAGATCCAAAGCCTGGGGAAATTGCACCGACACAAAGCATACCTGACATAGTATCCGCATTGAGTGTTTTGCATGCGACATCTGCCGTTCCATCTTGACCCCCAAAGAAAAACACCTTAACCTTGTTATTGGCAACGGTTCGACGCATGTGCTCAAATAAACTCGCCCCAGCTACCCGATGTTGAAGTGGTACACCCAACAGGCGAGCAATCCAAATGAGAGGCATACCATCTACAAGTACCAAATCACTCGACATCACGGAATGCCTGAAGCTTTGGTCGCTGCGACAAGCAATCAGAAAATTTAAGTTAGGTGTGCTGAGAAAGCAACGGGAGTGATTCAGGATCGCTTGTTGAATCCTTAGTTCAGCTTCTTCTATGCTTACAGCATCAACCGGCAATCCATACAGACAGTGCACGTGGCGATTGAAATCAGGGGGCAATGCGCTTCTCCCTGTGTATTTCCTCAATTGCCGCCTTCTTGCCAATCATTAGCGCGCGCCATTGATACTTCCGCAGGAACCGCCTGAACTCTAAATCATCGTATCTTGGATCTCCTTGAATCGCGCTCCTAATCCAACCCCATAGCATGGTGAGGCTCCCTATTAAGTATGGACGTTCGCCGATTCGGCTTGCAGCGCTCGCCAGCATGTACATCAGTCCAGTCCCCATGAAATATTGCCCATAACCGTGTCTCATGCGTCCCGTGTAGACACTGGTTTGGCTCGATCCCATAGGACGCAGGTGAACAAAGCGCAAATCCGGGTCATTCCAACTGCACGCTATCCAACCCATCATTCGGCAGCGATGGCAGTCGATGCCGTCCCACATTACTTCACGTACAAAACCACCTATAGCTTCGAAACAACTTTCTCTGTAGAACTTGGTCATGCCGAGTGAGGTTTCGTCGCCGTGGTTTTCGTCAATTAACTCACCATCCCGTTCAATGTAGGATTTACCGCTGCAAGTGGCAATTTTGGAATTCGCATTCATTCGCTCCATTAGTATCTCGAAATACCTTACCGGCAACCTCAAGTCTAGATCTAGCTTGCAAATGAAGTCGAAGTCTTTGGGGTTGATTGTTACGTACCCCGCATAAAAGGCCTCTATGACGCCAGGTCCAACGGCTCGACGTCCACGATCTGGACGGGTGACTATCTCAATCCAGTCATTGTTCTTGGCATACTCTATTAATATTTGCGATGTGGCATCGGTAGAACCATCGTCCACAATTACCCATTTCGTGGGCCGGACAGATTGTGAAATGACACTGTCCAGCGTTTGCCGCATATAGACTGATTCATTGCGGCAAGGTGAAATCAAGACATACTTTTGGCTCAATGAGTGGCTCCATTTGTTTGAATTACTTTCCCGACGTATTGTGTCGTTCCGAAGGGTGGACTAGCCCTAGATTGACAGCCGGTGGCGTCGGCACCAGCGTACCAGGACAAACAGCGCCCACACGCGCGACCAATAAAGACCTGGTTGGCCCGCGCGGTAAGCAGTCCATAGGCTAAGCACCGACTCCGGATGTAGGCCCGCTGACAGCACTGCGTTTTTATCGTTTAAGGTTTCGTCAATCGAATCGCCAAGTTTTCCCTGCATCCATTTTTCGTACGGCAACTCGAACCCTTTTTTTGATTGGGCGAACAGCGCAGGAGGTAGGCCCTTCAGTCCGATTCGACGTAATAAAGCCTTTTTCTGAGTTGGGTGATAGCGAATCGACTCTGGGACGCGGTTCATTTGGGTTACCAGTCGCTGATCTACGAGCGGCATCCGAATCTCAATCGAAGAAGCCATGCTCACCGCATCAGAATCTCGTAAAAGGCGCTCACCCAAGAAAAGACGGCTCTCCAAAATACTGATTGCCTCCAGGGCGGTTCGGCCACGAGTTTCAGCAAGCAATTGACTCCGCATTGCCAAGGGCAAACCATACGGCAAAGTCGCTCCTCCGGAGTTAGCGAGTAACTTGGCTTGAAAAGACGGTAGAAAAAGAGAATATGCCATTTGGTAGAGCGCTAACAGATCACTCTCGCACTTCACAATATCCGGTAGCTTGGCCCAACGGGTCTGAGGAGGGAATTGGGAATTGCTTTCCCCACTGCCCAAGAATGCAGCGATACGATAAGCCAAGATGTCCTTGGCTGCTCCGGGAATATGTCTTGAAAGGCGTGCCCACCGCTGTAACCGTGGCAAATCTCGAAATGAGGCGTACCCCCCAAAAAGCTCATCGCCGCCACTTCCTACCAGGGCAACTTTTAGACCAGCTCGGCTCACTTCCCGTGACATAACGTATGAATTGAGTCCGTCAAAACTGGGTTGATCCAGACTGTCTACCGCTGCTTCGAGTTGGTCCAAAAAGCTTTGTTGAGTCAACCTAACTTCCTGGTGACGTGTCCCGATTGCATTTGCGATACGACGGGCTTGCGGCCCTTCATCGCTCGCACCTTCGTCAAATGTCAGCGTGAAGGTGTGCAGCGGAGCGGCTGAATTCTTATGTGCCAGATTTGCAACTGCCGATGAGTCAACACCCCCGGACAAAAACACGCCTAAAGGAACATCACTTGCCAAATGCAGACGAACAGTGTCCTCTAGTTCCTTGGCCAAATCGGCTTCGCCAAGCGGCGGCATTTCTCCTGGGGCTGGTAGCTCCCAATGACGCTCTCGAATAAGTTCAGTGCCGCTCCCCGAGTAGATTCTTTGCTCTCCTGGCCAGATAGAGTCGAGCCCCTGGACTATGACTTCTGGCGCCACCGTGAAGCCGTTCCAGACCACCGAGGCGACCGCAGTTGGGTTCAATCTGGTCGCTCCCAAGAGCCCACTGGCTAGAATTGCTCGGACTTCAGAAGCAAATATCAGCGACCAGGTGCCATTGGGATCCGGATTGCGTGCAAGATACAGTGGCTTCATTCCCAGTGCATCTCGTGCAAGCACTAACTGTCGCTTGCGAGCGCTCCAAAAAGCGAATGCAAACATACCGCGCAGCATGCCAGTGGCTTTGTCTCCATAAACACTGAGTGCGCGCAGAAGGACTTCTGCGTCGCCGCTGGACTGCACACGATGGCCCCTTGCAGCAAGTTCATTGCGCAACTCGACGTAGTTATAAATCTCTCCGTTTTGCACCAGTACATCACCGGAGCTAGTATCTAGCATAGGCTGCGCGCCGGCGGCTGATAAGTCAAGGATTGATAACCGTCGATGGGCCATCATTGGCCCCCATCCCTTATCGTCTGGACGAGATTCCCAGAACCCCTCCCCATCCGGCCCTCGATGGACCATTGAGTCGCTCATTCGTTTTAGCGACGTTCGGTTCTCGGCAGAGATATAGCCAATGATGCCAGCGATGCCACACATCTTGTGTTACTCGTTCAACAAAAGGTGGGATTCGTTTGAAATTGTGGTTCTTGTATCGTGTGAGAGGCATGATTTCGATGCGGCTCAATATCCAAAAGCAACCAATGGAACCTAGGAATTATGGTGGAAAAATATACATGGGTCATTTGTATTCGATCAATGAAGTTGGCTTTCTCCGAAAGCGGTTAAACCAAAATTGGAGGCAACCCTGCGCTTCCGGGAATCGGGCTAGAACCAGAAAAAGAGCGCGATCCCGTTGCCGACGGTCGGAAAACTTTCCGCGAAGCGAGAGGCGCATCACTTGTAGGGGGTATGCCAAAAGCATCAGGAGCCACGCTGGATGAATCAGGGCTAGCACAAGGGTAGCGCAAGGCAACATCAGTCCCCACACCATCGCGCGAATGGTTTCACGCACACCATGCTGTTCTGGTTTGGTTCCATGCAGGAACGCCCCCTCCGCGAACGCATGCCCGGACCGTGTAGTACGCTTCCACCATTGCCCAAATCTTCTAATCGCTGCATCATGCGTCGTCATTTCCGCAGGTAGTCGCCAAATTAGCCATCCAGCCTTTCGCAGGCGCACACACAACTCGGGTTCTTCTCCCGCTATCATGTTTTCCCTGTAACCTCCTACCGTGTTCAGCGCGTCAGCGCGCATCATCACATCCCCTCCGCAGCTTCGCGTTTTCCCGACCGGAGTATCCCACTCCATGTCGCACAGACGGTTATAGATGGAGTTTTTTGGGGAAACCTCCCGGCGCCTCCCGCAAACGGCAGCCACGTGGGGGTTCGAATCCAGGAAGGTCGTTGCCAAGACCAACCAACCGTCCACTACTTCACAATCACCATCGACAAATTGCACGTACTTGAGACCCACAGTCAACTGCTGAAGTCGAGAAAAACCTTCATTTCGTGCGCGTGCTGCCGTGAATGGTCTCGTCATGTCGAGATTGACTACCGTGACGCCTTGCTCAGACGCCCATTGAGCCGAGCCGTCCGTGGATCCTGAGTCAACGTACACGATCGACCCCGTCTCATTTTTTACGGAGGCAACACATCGCTTAAGGCGGTCCCCCTCATTCCGGCCAATTATCACGACGCCAATTTCTCCGGATGGCCCCGGATACCCATTGACTTGGTTGCGAGTTACAGGCTGAAACATGGTGTCTTTGTTAGTGGCAGTTCATAGGCGTTGAACCGAAACTTGTGGCCAACGAAAATGTGAGGTGAGAGTTGCCAAAAAACTGTCACATACTTTTCCATTTTCTCCTGCACAGGACCGATGGGAATAAACCTCGACACGATCTTTGTGACTTAATGCCCACTTTCGCTGTTGAGTTGGTCAGACCTCTAGCTGACAGAGAGCGTGACGGCCTGTTAGTGCTGTCAAAAATGGAGCTTCTTCATAATCTGGCTGGGAATATGCTGAATGATCAGCATTATGTAGCGCCAGAAGAAAGGCACGTACACGGTGGCAGCCCCCCTGTCCGCCGCCTTTAAAATCGTCGTTGCGCACGATTCTGGCGATGCAACCAAGAACAATCCGGGCATGCCCCAAGTCATAGAGGTGTCAACGAATCCTGGTTTGATCAGCGTGACGGCTACGCCAGATGGGTAGAGGCGGGCACGCAGCCCTTCCGCATAGCGCGCCAGTCCGGCTTTAGCCGAACCGTAGAGGTAGTTTTTGCGGCGGCCGCGGTCACCGGCAACAGAACCTACGACAACAATACGCCCACTGCGTTGCGATTCGAAGAACGGCACCAAGCCCTGGAGCAACGCCACTGGCCCAGTGTACGTGGAGGCGATCATGTTTGCCAATAACGCCGGGTCACCATCCATTGCGTCTTGATCAGGCATGCTTCCGATAGCAAGGAAAACATTGAGTGCAGTGTCGGGGAGGTTGGCCTGGGTCAGAAATGTGGTGCGAGATACGGCATCGGTTGCGTCACAAAGCAGCGTCCGTGTGCCCGCAGCGCCACGCAACTTTGCGTCGGCGGCAGTGGCGGACATGTCGTCGGCGTCGCGTCCCACGAGAGTCAATGTCGCACCGCGATGTGCCACTTCTCGAACGAAAGCTCTGGCTATAGACGACGATGCTCCAAGAATTATCCAGTGCTCTTTCATGAACTGCGCTTCCGGATACCAAGTCGCCGCGAGAGATCCGAATCGATACGTCCCTGCGGGTCAATCTCGGCGAGCACCGCGCGATACTCTTCCAGTTCAGGATACATGGCGGGAAGTTGCCCTGGTGGAAGCGTATCGTCCTTTGCTAGGTAAACACGACCACCATGGTCGGCGGTGATGAACTGCAGTTTTGTCAGAAGAGTTGTTACGCCCGGCGAGTTCGGGAAGTCCAACGCCAGCGTGTATCCCGGGGCTGGGAATGACATGTAGCCAAGCCCTCGCTCACCCATGGCCTTCAGTACCGCAAGGAAGGATCCCTGACCCGATTGTGCAACGCACTCGAGCAGCTTTCGCAAGGCAGTTTCGCCAGCTTCGTAAGGTATCAGGCTTTGAAACTGATGGAAGCCACGTTTCCCGTAAATGCGGTTCCAATCGTGGATAGCATCTAGCGGGTAAAGGAACTTTGCGTAATGCATCGTCCGCTCAAGCCCTGCACTGGGCACATGGCGCCGATACAAAGCATTGAAGGCCTGCACAGTTGTACTGTTGAGTGCAATTGACGGAAGATCGAAGGGCATCCGCCTAGGTGTAACGTTGCTTGGCTCGATACCTAAGTTCGTCGGAGTCCCAGTTTCCAAGATGCCGCGGCCCAAGCTGCTCCCACGAGCCAATGCGTCGATCCAGCCGACGACATAATCAGTCTTCGCGTGCTCGGCAAAAGCGACTAGAAACTCGTTCAGGTTGCTAATTCGACGTTTGTGTACTTTCAGTGCATTGGATGGCACGCGCTTTAGGCGAAGTGCTATGCGCTCTATCAGTCCGGTGAGCCCCAATCCGCCAATCGTCGCCCGCCAGAGCGGTCCACTCTCAACGCGGGTCAGACGCCGGCATTCTCCACTTGGGAGGCGCAGTTCCAACCACTCCACGTGATGGCCTAGACTACCACTGATATGGTGGTTTTTTCCATGCACGTCGTTGGCTACACCGCCTCCTAGGGTGGCGAAGCCGGTACCAGGTGTGACTGGAGGTGCAAAGCCAAGTGGAAGAAACGTGGCTAAGATTTCTCCGAAAGTCACCCCCGTCTCGGCGACCAATAGCCCAGTCACGGAGTCGAAGGCAAGCATCCGGTCCAGGCGTGTCGTAATCACAGAACGGCCGCCGCTGTTTAGTGCCACGTCACCGTAGCTACGTCCAGCTCCATAGGCCAGCATGCTTCCACCCATCGCCAAAGAGTCGGTCATTGTCGATAACAGATCGGAGTGGCGCTCTGGCCGAGCGGCAAGACACTGCGCCTTATGCACTCGGCCCCAACTGGATAGTTCGCGTTCTGCCCAGCGAATCATATTTCATCCTTTTGAAGGCTTGCCGACCCAGCGGCACTCGAACGTACAGCTGCACTGATGGCGACTGGCAAGAGGGCCACCCCAATGACCACGGCAAACCAGAAAGTCGTGACTCGAACCAGAGCTGTGGACACTATCGCCACGTCAAGGTCAACGCCAATCGCAGTTAATAGTACGACGGCAGTGATTTCAGTGCTGCCCAAACCACCTGGCAACATGCTGATTGCGCCAACGATCATACTGAAGGAGAACACGAAAATAGCATTGAGCACAGTCACCTCTGCACCGAAGTATCGCAGAAGCAGGTATAGCGCCAATCCCTCTGCAGCCCATCCTGCTACGCTGGGAAGCAGCGTCAAGCCATAGCTTCTCCAATGGCTCAAGTCTGCCATAGAAGACATTACACGGCGCGTCTTTACCCACATACGGCGCCGCTTTGGCATGAAACGAAGGCACAAACCCAGCAATGGCAGGAATCTTTGCGGAAAAACGATTGGCAATGACATCGCGACGACGATTGTGACCAAAGCCATTCCCTGCCATAGGTGGTCAGAGAAATCGGCAAAACATAAAAGCACGAGAATCAATACAGCCCACATATCAAGCAGGCGATCGGCTAGCATGATCGCGATCGAGCGTGAGTACGAAATTTTGTGGCCAGTCTTGAGGAACCACAGTCGAACGGCCTCTCCGGCTTTGCCCGGTGTTGAAGTCAGCGCATAACCTGCCAAGTAGTACAGCACGTTGCGAAATTGTGGCACTTTGAAGTCCAAGAAGCTGGACAACACCAGCCAGCGCCATGCGCGTACAAAGTAGTTGACGAGCGATAGTCCCAGCAGCGTTGCGACGAGCGCGTAGGGCAACGAGAGAGCCCGATCCAATACGATACGGTCCAACATACGAAACACTATCACGCCAAATAACAGGTACGTAGCAGCGATTGCAATCAAGTACCAGCGCCTGCGTGCCCATAAGTTGATGGCGCCATCTCTCGCAACATGTTCGGGCGCCGGCGTTAAGTGTGACACGCGTAAACCTATGGCGAGGCGATGGGGACAATGCGGCGCAGCACAGCGAGGTTCGCTGCTTCATCTTTGACCACAACCTCAAAAGCCTTGCCAAAGCGCGGCTCAGCTGCTATCAATACCCAGTCTGCCATGCCTACCCAGTCAACGATAAAGTTGATTGGTGTATCGTCAAGCACGTAGGTCAATACGTGAGTGCGTTCAATTACGGCGCGAAGGGCGTTTGGATTCACTTTGCCGTCAAGATTGAGAGTGCGATCGTGAAAGTAGCCGAGTGTGCCGGTTTGCGGAGCGCCAACCCATTGGCGCTCATCCACGTTCTCTTGCACCCACTGCACCACCTGTTTATGCATGTGCGACTCGCCGCGAGCATAGTCAAGTACTGCCAAACCGACGGCCTCCATGCACAAAACTGAAACAATTGCTGAGCCCATAGCGACAAATACACGGCGGTCGCGTAGCACTCTGGCAATTAGTAAATAGGCGGCGGTAGCACTCAGAATTGCGAACAGCGGCGAAAGAGCAGAGATATAGCGCGTGACAAAGTGAGGGGCTCCGAAGAAGAATCCATAGTAACCACCGATGCCGGCGCTAAACAACAGCGCGACCAAGCAGAACCGTTGCCCTTTCAGACTATGGCGACCAAACAAGCCCCAGACAGTCCAACCAAGTGCGGCGAGTATCAACATTGAAGCTCCGACAACGGGCCAGACGGTTTCCAGTGCTCGCGGGATTGGTACATAGAGCAGCGCAGCCTCGATTAGGTTCGCTGGGATCATGCGCAGGTTTTGGCCCAGAGCCGCCGCGTGCGACTGCGAGGTGCCACTGATTGGCACCACCGAACCGAAAAACAGCTTGTTGTAAGCCAGCCAGGGAGAGGCGACCAGGAGGCTCAGAGCGCCTGCCACGAAGGCATCTCCAAAGCGAGTGCCTCGCCCGCCACCAACGGAGGTACTTCCGAGCACAACATGGGTGCCCAACAATGCCGCGATGAAGAAGACAGCATCGTTGCGCGCCAGAAACGCGACGCCAAGGGTCAACCCCAACGCAACTCGCTGACCAGAGCGCATCGGCGCCGTCGCATCGATGGAAAAGTAGTAGACCAAAGACACTATCAGGGCCAAATAGTACAGGCCGGTCTCCAGTCCGTTCATGCTATGGGCGACTATCAGCGGGCTGGCGAACCACATCGCTGCAGCCAGTAGTGCAATATCGTTTGCAAACGGAAGTGGCGTCAGCAGCAGTTGAGTAAGGCGCCTCAGAAACCAGGCTGCGGCAACGGCTACAAGGGCCGAGAAAACGGTCACGTATCCAATGGCCAGAAGCTTGGAGCCGCCTGCCAGCCAGTGGAGTCCAGCATAGAGAAAGGTTACCAACGGTTGCACGCCATTTGTCGGGATAGTCCCATTGGCGGTGGTCATTCCCAAGCCGATGGCCATGTTGCGGGCAATCGTCTGCATCAAGTAGCCGTCTTCAGTAAGAAATTGCCAGTAAAGGCGACCGTTAATATCCAGCAATGGCGAAAGACGTGCAATTACACCTGTAGCTAGCAAGAGCCAGACGCACGCGCGCGCCCACGGCGAATCAAGAAGGCTGGGATCGTCACCAGCCGTGAAAGACAGGCTCCCCATTTTGGTGCTCCAGTTCGTTCTCATTCGCGTCTTCTCCGAGGCCATTTCATGTTGCAAGCCAGACAAGGACGACGAAGGCCAATCCAATGAATTGGCTTTGCCAGTCTTGTGCAGCAAAGACTACTGGATCGTCGTCCACCTCGCCGCGGTGGGCTTTCATCCAGATACGGCTGATCCAGTAAAGCAGCATCGGTGGTATGAGCCAAAGCCACATCTTGTGCTGGTACAACGTCGTCGACTCTGGTGCATTGACATACAAAGACAGCACCATCACAGAGGCCATGCCAGCACTTACGCCAATGGACATTAATACCGGCAGGTCCTGCACAGAATATCCACGCCCGGCCGCACTCTGTTTGTCCTGTTGCAGGGTGACCAGCAGTTCTGAGTACCGCTTGATCATTGCAAGGCTCAGAAACAGAAATACTGACATTGCCAACAGCCAGAACGATGGTAGTACTTGAGTCGCCGCCGCGCCGGCAATGACACGTATCGTGTAGAGTGCGGCAAGCATCAGCACGTCGAGAATGACCTGACGTTTCAACCTGACAGAGTACGCCAGCGTCATGGCAAAGTAAACCGCCAGTATGGCCATGAACGCCAACGGCAGTTGCAGTGCCAGAACTATCGAGACGAGTAGCAGGAGAGGAATTAGCGCAGCGCCCTGCCAGATTGGGATCATCCCCGACGCAAATGGACGCAGGCGCTTTCGCACGTGCGCGCGGTCAGCCTCGAGGTCGAGCAGGTCGTTCAAGACGTAGACCGCGGAAGCGCAGAAGCTGAAAGCAAGAAATGCTAAAAGCCCCTGGATCAGCCCCTGTACGGAACTGAGTTGGTGCGAAGCTGCGAGTGGCACCCAAACCAGCAAATTCTTCAGCCACTGATGAACACGCAGGGCTTTTAGGTAAGCCAATGCCTTTGCCTTTGGCGGCCGTATTACCGCCCGCAATTGTGTCAGTTCAGCCGCCGCCTTGGCCAATCTTGAACTAGATGAAACAACTACGGCGCCGGCGGCCTGCTTCCATATCGCCAGGTCGGGACGTGCATTTCCAGCATAGTCAAACTGCCGGTCACCGAACCGCATTGCAAGATGTGCGCCCTTGCTACACCCGGCAAGGTTAGTCGTTTCGTCAGAGGCCATAACCTCGTCAAAGAGTCCGATTCGGCGGGCCACCGCATCGGCCCATACGCGAGGTGAAGCTGTGGCTAGCACTATATGGCGACCCTCGGCACGGGCCTTTCGGATCTCATCGAGCACCTCTTCACAAACGGGCAAGGAGTCGAAATCGAAGTGCACGCGACGTGCAATCTGATGCTTCAAGTATGCCTTGCCCCCAAAAAACCAGAAAGGCAATTGAAGCAGACTCCAAGGTGATTGCTTGGCTAGCAGGAAGACGGACTCATGCAGAAGGTCTGTACGAAGCAGGGTGCCGTCGCAATCGACGCAAAATGGAAGGTGATTTTGAAGTGCCGGTAGAGTCACGACGTTGGTTTCTTCAAAAAGGTGCAGTTCATCAGATTAACCAACGGGTCCAATTGTTGAATGGATCTAGCTCTTTCGATAGCCCCACGCGCTCCCGAAAACCTCGTTACGGACGGATGGATTGCCAGTGAAAGTTCCGAGCCCAAACTCGAACTCAAACTTTCAAATTGCTTTTGGGTAAACTAAAATTACAGCGTACAGAGGATTGCTTTGAATTAAGAGATTCACTGAGTTTACATCACCATAATGTAGAAGCAGCACATGCACATCAATGCACATTTAGGCTCCGCTCCATCTAACTTTTTTTGGATATACCCCTCTTTATAGAAGAAAAAAAGAGGTATTGTGGGCATGTCCTGCTTCCAAGTATTGAACTCACGTACAGTGAGTGTTCAGCGGATTTCCTTCAGGAAATTGGTGGAGCGGCGTTTGCAGCGGCTTTTTTCCAACACTTGGGTTTTTGTAACTCTTTGAAAGGGTGTTTGGTCTTGATGCAGGCAAAGGCTAACATCCCCCGCAATGTCTCGTAGCTACAGATGCCTATTTGTTTGATTCAATTGCTTGCCCGAATTTCATCGTATGCCATATTCCCAGCCTTTCTCGTTTTGGGCTCTGGGTGTGGCGGTGGTGGGGAGGCTGATGGTGGACTGATTCCGTCAGCTAATGCAGCAACACCAACACCAACACCAACACCAACACCAACCCAGGTCATTTTGTCG
>ERZ795056.5330-NODE-5330-length-12952-cov-14.822905_pt1 | contig 12952 bp, 12 predicted proteins | sample MGYA00375140_ERZ795056 | MGnify/ENA primary metagenome ERZ795056 (study PRJEB30185, sample SAMN05720227) | activated sludge metagenome | isolation source: Anaerobic digester | place: USA | collected 2015-03-09 ...
CCTGGGCGGTACTGTAACAGTAGTATCTTTTTTTAAATCCCGAAAATAATTACTCGGCCTGGTTACTTTGCAAGAAGACATTAGGAATATACCGGAGAGGCAAAAGCATATTAGAAACAATCCAGGAAAAGCAGATCCGTTCTTTTGGTGTGAAAGATTTATCATTTGATTACCTCGGCAGGCAGGCTAATATTTGATTAAGAAATCGATAAAATATATAATAACTGGTCAGATGAACTGAAGAAATACAATCTGCATTATTGCTCTGCCTTGCGTTTTCCATCCCTGTACTTTTTAATTCCATACCCAATGCCAGCCGCCAATAAAGCACCAACTCCCCCGTCAATAGGAGCATCCGGATCAGGGGCAATATCTCCAAGCTGTGCAAATCCAATAGCAGGTATAAACAAAAGGCCTGCACATATAACAGAGGCCGCAACCATTATTTTCCTGTGATTTTTCATTTATAATTTGTTTAGAGCAATACTAAAACCAATGTGCCAAAATTAGGGATAGTTTTGCTGATTTCGGTATATTTATACTTAATTATCTAAAAAAGCCATCAGGCTGTTGCAATCACCCGGGCAGTGTAAATCACCCGGCGTATCTTATTGTTGCAAAATAACCGGACTGGTTCTAAACGGTAGGTTTCTATATTTCTTCCAACAAACCCTTAGGACTTGTGAATTTAATATATTTTGCACCATATGTAAATATTACCGCCTATTTGTAACCTTAACTATCACGTTTTTTGGAGAAAAAATACAGTTATATTATCAAGGGTACACTCATTTTACTGGTACCCTATTTTGTTGCAACTTTTTTCTTTTCCTTATCCAAAAAGGATATTCCTAAGAATGTGATGCCACTGTACATTCCATTCCAGGTGGTTTTCTATCAAAAATGGGGCTTCTTTAAACATACAGAACCATTTAATTACAGGCTTTACTACGAAGTCAGCAATCGTAACACCGGGGCTTTTGTTGCCCGGATGGAAGTTTTACAAGACATACGAAAGCTTGCCACCCGGGAAGCCCCTTTTAACCAGCGCTACCTGTTGCTGGATGTTATACTTGGGCGATGCATAACAGAGGTACTAAATACCGATCCCCTGCTCCTTGAAAACAGTCAGTCAACATCCGGATTAAAAAGAAACGGACCGCTGAGAACGCTTGAGAATTATGCGGCCATTGCAGCAGCAGCATATCATATCGATACCGCAGGAAACGGGTGCAGGCTGATCATTATGCAGGAAAACTACAATGATTTTACCAGCAGAAATATGCCCCCGGTAATTAAAGCGCAACCAGTTTTTGAAGGAAAATATTTTAATTTCCGATGAAAGTGTGGCGTCAGTTTTATATCAACCTTTACACAAACGACAACAGGTCATTCTACCTTTCTGTTCTTCGCGTAGGCATTAGTTTGTGGTTAATAAAGGAAATGCTGATCAACTGGCCCTATCTCGGTATGATCTATGGAAGTGACAGCTTTGTGGAAGTGTCAAATAATAAGTTATTCAGTTTGGCACACCTGGATGTTCAGGTTTTACGGGAACATTACCAATGGCTTATAGGAATGTATGCAATTTTATTATTCTTTAACCTGCTGGGTATCGGCAGACAGTTTACCGCACTATTGATATTTCTTTTTGCTGAAATGTTTTTCCGGATGAACATTTATACCGGTCATGGCGGCATGTATATGTGCCGGTTTATACTGCTCTACCTGTCTATTGGAAACAGTTACAGGTATTTTATCCTGTTTAAAAGAAAGCAGCCACGCTCCCCTGGCAGAGAACAGTTATCTGTTTTTTTTACAAATATTGCTGCCGGTTGTATCATGCTTCATGTGTGCATCGCATACTTTTCAGGTGCTATTGTAAAAATGCAGTCTCCTGCATGGCAACAAGGAATTGCCGTATACAATATTTTTGCCGGCGATCGCTTTAACGGTACGGGCTATAATAATCAACTGGCACATTATGGATGGCTGATGAAGGGTATTGCCTGGTATACTATTGTTTATGAGTTTGCTTTTCCCCTTTTTGTATGGGTAAATAAAATGCGTACTATCATGATTATTATGGGTATACTGCTGCATACCGGAATTTATTTCATGATGATGATCTACGGTTTCCAGGAGGTGTTTTTATTAACCTTCGGGTTATTTTTTACCAATAAAGAATGGTGTAGCCTGTTAAGGAAATTCAGAATTAACATAACTCCGGCTGCTGTATAAAGACCAATGAATACCTCACTTTATTGTACCTTGCCTTCGAATTAAAATTTTGCCATGGGAGAATATTCAATACAAGATGCCTTACAGCAATTCTTGAAAAAAAGCAAGCTGAAAACAGGCGTACAAGCCATGCAAATAGAAGAAGTATGGGAAAAAATCATGGGCATAACGATCTCAAAATACACGGATAAAATCCAGATCATCAATCACACGCTGTTTATTTCCACCAAAGTGGCGCCGCTTAAAAACGAACTCCTGTATCAAAAAGATAAGATCATAGAAAGGGTAAATGAAGCACTGGGTGAAAAAGTGATCAAAGATGTTGTGATAAAATAAATGCAGTACCGGTTACTTACTGGTAGCCCTGTTGTTCTCTTGCCATCATTACAAAATAAAATCCCATCGCAATAGCACCAAGAATGTAAAGAACAGAAAGTACAATTCCGATAATGGAGCATATCCTGCCGGCATTGGAGGTACTGTAACTGGAAGCAGTATACAACTCAGGTGATGATTTGTAAAGTTTCCTGTCCCTGTTGGCAAGGATAATTCCAATGATCCCCAAAATAATGCCGATAAAAGCAGCCACTATCGAAATAATTCCAAGCACCAGCGAGGTAGTGGCATTAGGAAGGTTTTGCTGCCCCCCGTAATAGTTGGTTAATTGGTCCTGCGGTTGCATTTAACAGATAAAATTTTATTTCGGAAAAGAATGCCGGGTTAATACGCTCTTGCAAACAACACCCTTTGACTACTGGGTTTGCCTGATAAAATGCAGCTACCCGCCTCCTGCTGGTTATCCAAAGGAATACAACGTATGGTCGCCTTTGTAAGTTCCTTTATTTTTTCTTCTGTTTCGCCTGTACCATCCCAGTGTGCTGCAATAAAGCCTGTCTTTTCATCCAGCAATTGTACAAATTCTTCCCAGCTGTTGGCATTGGTAATATGATCATCCCTAAAGGTTTTAGCCTTATTAAAAATGGATACCTGTATGTCATCGAGTAATTGAATAACTGCTTTTCCAAGTCCGTCAATGCTGTAGCTCATTTTTTCTTTGGTATCCCTCCGGGCCACTTCCACCACATTATTTGCCAGGTCCCTTGCGCCAATGGCTATCCGAACAGGAACCCCTTTCAATTCATACTCAGCAAACTTCCATCCTGGCCTGCTGTTATCATTATCATCATACTTAACTGAAATACCTGCAGCTTTTAGCTCTTTTACCAGTTCATGCACTTTTTCATCTATCTGGCTCTTTTGTTCTTCGCCCTTGTAGATGGGTACAATCACTACCTGTATGGGTGCCAGTTTTGGAGGTAATATCAAACCATCATCATCACTATGTGCCATCACCAGGCCGCCAATAAGCCTTGTACTTACACCCCAGCTTGTTGCCCACACATAATCAAGCTTGTTTTCTTTGTCAGCAAATTTTACATCAAATGCTTTAGCAAAATTCTGCCCCAAAAAATGTGAGGTACCTGCCTGCAGCGCTTTACCATCCTGCATCATTGCTTCAATGCAATAGGTATCAACCGCTCCTGCAAAACGTTCATTCTCTGTCTTTACCCCTTTCATTACCGGCAAAGCCATGTACTGCTCGGCAAAATCTGCGTACACATTCAGCATTTGTACGGTTTCTTTTTCTGCCTCGTCTCTGGTAGCGTGAGCGGTATGTCCTTCCTGCCAAAGAAATTCTGTAGTGCGCAAAAACAAACGTGTACGCATTTCCCAACGCACCACATTGGCCCATTGATTTATTAAAATTGGCAGATCACGATATGATTGGATCCAGCCTTTGTAGGTATTCCAGATGATGGCCTCACTTGTTGGCCGCACAACCAATTCTTCCTCCAGTTTAGCTTCGGGGTCAACAATTAGTTTGCCTTTGTTATCCGGATCTGACTTTAAACGATAGTGCGTAACAATAGCGCATTCTTTTGCAAAACCTTCCGCATTTTTTTCTTCTGCTTCAAACAAACTTTTAGGAACAAACAAAGGAAAATAAGCATTCTGGTGACCTGTATCTTTAAACATCTGGTCCAGTTGCCGTTGCATATTTTCCCATAGTGCAAAACCATAAGGTTTTATCACCATACAACCTCTTACAGCACTGTAATCTGCCAGCCCGGCTTTTATAACAAGGTCATTGTACCATTGAGAATAATCCTGCTCCCTGCTTGTAATTTCTTTGCTCATTAAACTTGTTTCTGTTTTTGAAAGGGCTCAAAAGTATTTGAATTGTAAGGATTAATAAAATTTTGATCCAATTTGTTTTAGCACATATTTAACGCCCTTCTATTAAGCCCATGCAGCACAGTGGCAAACAATTTGGACTATTATTTAAAGCAATCACTGCAATGCAAATCAGTAACTTCACATTTCAAAACAATAAAACCATTGCCATGAACAGTAAATTTTTACTCATTCCTGTTTTAATAATAACAATAGCCAGTTGCTCCACTGCTTACAAAACGGGGCAAACTCCTGATGATGTTTATTATTCACCTGCCCGCTATTATGGAGAAGAAAGGGAAGATAATAAGGAAGAGCGCCGGGAAACAGCTAAAAACACAACAAATTATTCAGAAGAAAGACAGATCCGGCTTGGCATCAATGACCGCCGTTGGAGATATCTTGATAATGACATCTACTACAATCCATACCAGTTTGGTTACAACTATGGGTATTATTATAATCCATTTTATTATAACTACCCGGTATATAGCCATTTCCCAGGTACTGTGGTGGTTACCAATCCTAAAATAACAACCCCAAGAATGACGAATTTGGGCGGCTATGGCACAGGTTATAATTATGTGAATACCCCGGCTACCAACTCCAAATACAATACCAGTAACGGAAAGACATCAGGCACCCCGGTTAGAAGTTACAATAACAGTAATAACAGTACAGGAAGCAAACTCGGCAACACTTTGAATAAAGTTTTCAATAATACCAATAACAGCAGCAGCGGTAATAACACTAATTCTTCTAATGGCCGGTCTTATTCACCGTCCTCGTCTTCTTCCAGCAGCAGTTCGGGCAGCAGTTCATCGTCGGGTGGTTCATCAAGGCCTGCAAGAAGCGGAAAAAATTAATTGCAATTCAATTTAACCAGGAGTGAAAAAACAGTGGCAGCGTTGCTGACATCGCATCACCGTAAACCTAAAAAAATTTCAATGAAAAAATATTTACTCTTTATCACACTTTTTACCAGCGCCGCGTCTTTTGCCCAAATTCCGGAGGATGCCCTGAAATATTCTTACTTTCCCCAGGCCGGCTCCGCAAGAAACCAGGCTATTGGTGGAGCAATGGGATCTTTGGGTGGTGACATTACAGCCACTTTTGTAAACCCTGCAGGCATCGGTAATTATAAAACCGGCGAAGTATCCTTTACACCGCAATACTTTTTAAATAACAATAAAGCAGATTTCAGGGATCTAAGATCCATCAATAAGAAAAACAATTTTGGTTTTGGATCTCTCGGCCTCGTATTTGGCACTGCGGATATGTATAACCGTAAGTCGAGCCAGGCATTCAGCATAGCGGTGATGCAAACGGCAAATTACAATAATGTTGTTAAATACAGGGGTTATAATAATTACAGCAGCTTTGCAGAACAGTGGGCAGAGGAGATTTCCAGAAGTGGTTTAAGTTTCGACGAAGTGCGTGCCAATCCACAATATGCATACGGTGCTGCCCCTGCACAGGAAACCTACCTTGTTGATACGTTCAGAAATGGCAATGATTTATTTTTAAAAGCCATGCCTGAATTTGTTTTGGATGCCGGCAATGCATTGTTACAGGAAAAAACTGTTGATACAAAGGGCGGGATATACGAAATTGGTTTGAGCTATGCTTACAATCAAAAAGATAAATGGCAGTTTGGTATTGGGTTTGGAATTCCCATCGTCAATTATCAAAATACCACCACTTTCACAGAAACGGATACTTCATCCAATACAGATAACAACTTTGCCAGTTTTACTTATACAGACAGTTATAAAACAACAGGTGCCGGACTTAATTTAAAACTTGGCCTGATCTATCGCCCGGAGGAATATATCCGGCTCGGATTGGCCATACACAGCCCTACCTATCTTTTCCAATTGAGCGATACCAGGAATACCAACCTGGAAACGAATACAGAAAATTATAATGGTATTGCATCCGTATCATCACAATTGTTTACAAATAACCAGGCCGGAAAGAGTAAATACAGTATGCTTACTCCCTGGAAAGTAATGGTGAGCGGCAGTTACGTATTCAGGGAAGTGGAAGATGTGAGAAAGCAAAAAGGTTTTATCACGGCTGATATAGAATACCAGTCTTACAAACATGCAGGTTTCTATTCTTCAAACGAAGAAGCCACTGCAGATGAAACAACGTACTATAAGGAATTAACCCAGGTGATACGCAACCAGTATAAAGGTAATTTCAATTTCAGGCTGGGCGCAGAAGTAAAATTCAACATTATCATGGCAAGACTGGGCGCAGCTTATTATATGAATCCGTACAAAGACCCTGCACTAAAAGCCAACAGGTTTTTGGCTAGTGGTGGTTTGGGATACAGGCACAAAGGTTTTTTTGTGGACCTTACTTATGTACATTCATTCAACAGGGACGTGGACTTTGCCTACAGGCTGCAGGATAAGGATAACACTTTTGCCACAGTGAGGAATCAAAGAGGAAATGTGGTTGCAACTTTCGGAATTAAGTTTTAGTTTTTATTTGAGGGTTATAAAAAAGGGTGACTATAACAGTTGCCCTTTTTGCTTATATCAATTCTTTCAATTTTGAAACAACCATATCAATTTCATCTTTCGTATTGTGTTTACAAAAACTGAACCGCACCGCAATTTGATTTGGATTATTATTGATGGCACGGATCACATGCGAACCGGCATCAGCACCGCTGGTACAGGCACTGCCCCCGCTGGCGCAGATATTATTGATATCAAGATTGAATAATAACATTTCTGAACGTTCTGTTTTTGGAAAACTTACGTTCAGTACAGTATAGAGACTCTGACCCAGCACATCACCATTAAAACTCACTCCCGGTATATGTTTTCTTAGTTCATCGTACATGTAATATTTTAATGTACCGATGTAGGCACTGTCTGTTTCATAGTGCTCGTTTGCCAGTTCGAGTGCTTTTGCAAAACCTACGATGCCGTAGAGGTTCTCTGTTCCGGCCCGCATATTACGCTCCTGCCCGCCACCATGTATGTATGGGCTGATACGGACATTTTCGTTTATGTATAATATGCCTGTTCCTTTTGGACCATGAAACTTGTGGCCGGCACCAGTGATAAAATGTACAGGTGTGCTTCGAAGATCAATGGGATAATGACCAACGGTTTGCACCGTATCGCTATGAAATATAGCGTTGTACAATTTGCATAATTCACCCACAGCATTTATATCGAGCAGGTTACCAATTTCATTATTGGCATGCATTAAAGTAACCAGTGTTTTTTCATCAGTAGATGCAAGCAGTTTTTCAAGATCATCCAGGTCTGCATGACCATTTGGTAACAACTTTACATAACTGACTTTTGCCAGGTCCAGTTTATCAAGATATTCCACCGTATGCAGTGTTGCATGGTGTTCTATCGACGAGGTAATGATGTGCCTGCAACCGAGATCCTTTACGGCAGCTGTAATGGCAGTATTGCTGCTTTCTGTACCACCACTTGTAAAAAATATTTCAGCCGGGTGTGCGTTCAAAATTTTTGCGACCATTTTTCTTGCCTGTTCAATCGCCAGCCTCGTTTCCCTGCCATAAGAATAAATGGAAGAAGGATTGCCAAATTGTTCAGTCAAAAACGGCATCATGGCATTTAAAACTTCTTTATCCAGTGCAGTGGTGGCAGCGTTGTCTAAATAAATTCGCATTGTCAAATAAGGTCATTGGTGAATGGTTAGTCATTTGCGGCGACAAAAGTAAGCGTAAATAATCACAAGGTAAATTTTCACTAACCAGTCATTGTATCAACCATGATAACAGGTAGAATGCCTATGGGCAACTGGTTCTTTTTTTGTAAATTTGATCGGGAGAAGAACCGAAAAAATAAGTGGTTTAAACAGGGAGTTCCGGCCCCAACGCTCCTTTGTTAAATTTATCTTACACTCAATTCAGATGAAAGAACGCCTTATTTTATATGCTGGATTATACCTCATTTTCTGGCTTTTTGAAATGCGCTTTGGTGCAGAAAAAGGCCATACATTGGAAAACAAACTGGTGAATATTTTTTATGGCCTGGTTTTGTTTTTAACAGGGGTAGTGATCGTAGGTTATATCTATGCCGTCATTCCTTATAAACCACGTCAACTGGTAGACAGGGGTATTGGTGGCTCCATCTTAATCGTTTTCTTATATCTTTTCCTGTCCGATTTTATTTTTTACTGGTATCACCGGGCTCAGCATAAGTTCAAATTCCTTTGGGCAATTCATGAACTCCACCATTCCGACACAGAGCTTAATGTAACATCGAGTATGCGTACCTATTGGCTTGACCGGCCGGTTCAGGCACTTGTGATCACTTTTCCAGTGAGTTATATCATAGGTATTGATTCAACAGCTATCAATATTTACCTGGTGGTGTTCACCGTGTGGTTATTTTTAACACACGCAAACCTACGGATCCGGTTTGGCATCTTTACCCGTGTATTTGTTGGCCCCCAGCTGCATCGCATACATCACTCAAGCCTGCCACAGCACCAGGATAAAAATATTGCCCAGTTCTTTCCTATTATTGATATACTTTTCGGAACCTATTATCATCCGGCAGCGGATGAATTTCCTCCAACTGGTTTAGCAGAAAAAAACACGGACCGGTCGGTACTAACTGCCATGGTTAAACCTTTTTCTGATTGGTTTAATTTTTTAAAAGGCAAAAAGTCTGTCAAAACTCCAAAGTAGTTGCTGTTTTCTACGCCTGCAGCGTGCTTATAAGAATGCAATCAACGTTTAGCAGTTTTAAAAAAGAAATGTATCTTTTTACGGATTGATTTTTTTACTGCCTTACATCACTTCATTAATATCCTTCATCAATTTCTTTGCAATATTATCTGCCGTGGTTGCAAAATTACTTTCTGCATAGATCCGTATGATAGGTTCTGTATTGCTGGTACGTAAATGCACCCAGTCTGTATCAAACTCGATCTTCAAACCGTCTTCACTATTGATTGGCTGATTCTTGTATTTTGTTTTTATCTTTTCAAACAGCATTTTCACATCAACACTTTCCTCCCCACCCGGCCCTGTGGGCAGCGTGATCTTGTTCTTGCTGATAAAATAATCCGGGTAAGTATTTCTTAATTGCTTGATACTTTTTTTGCTTTTCGCCAGGTGTGTAAGGAACAGGGCAATACCAATCAATGCATCCCTTCCATAATGAAGATCCGGCACAATGATGCCCCCGTTTCCTTCTCCGCCTATTACGGCATTCACTGCCTTCATTTTATTTACCACATTCACTTCGCCGACAGCACTGGGATAATAAGTACCACCATGTTTTTCTGTAACATCCCTCAATGCACGGGTGCTGCTCATGTTGCTTACTGTATTTCCTTTTCTATTGCTAAGCACATAATCTGCAACGGCCACCAGGGTATATTCTTCTCCAAACATGCTGCCGTCTTCACAAACAAAACAAAGCCTGTCTACATCAGGATCCACAGCAATACCGAGGCTTGCATTGTGCTTAACAACTTCTGCACTTAATTCGGTTAAATGTTCCGGCAGCGGCTCAGGGTTGTGAGCAAATTTTCCATTAACTTCCTCATTCAGTACCACTATATCTTTTACACCAAGTGTACGCAGCATTGCAGGCACGGCAATGGCGCCCGTACTGTTAACTGCATCCACTACCACCTTGAATTTAGCTTTTTTTATGGCAGCTGTATCCACCAGGTCGTAATTTAAAATGGCGTCGATATGCTTTTGCAAAACATCGCCACCATTTACCACTGACCCCAATTTTTCCACTGATACAAAATCAAATTCTTCTTTCGCAGCAATTTCCAGCACTAATTGCCCCTCCTCACTGTTTATAAATTCGCCCTTACCATTTAATAGCTTTAAGGCATTCCATTCTTTGGGATTGTGGCTGGCCGTTAGTATGATACCACCAGCAGCTTTTTCAAATACAACTGCCATTTCCACGGTTGGTGTGGTGCTGTAATCGAGATCAATTACATTAAATCCCAAAGCATTCAGCGTACTGATCACAAGTCCTTTTACCATTGCACCGCTGATACGGCCATCACGGCCAACCACAATTGTTTTATTGGCGTCATTATGCCTTAATAACAGTGTTCCAAAAGCCGCAGTGAATTTTACAACATCAACTGGAGTTAAGTTATCGCCGGTCTTTCCCCCGATAGTACCACGTATACCGGAAATACTTTTTATCAATGCCATTTTGCAGTAGTTTAGTAAGGGCGCAAAGATAGCGACCAGCACTAAAACTTTTTTCACAAAGTTCAATTACATCAACCGCTTGCATGCAAAACGGTTACGGGTTATGGGTTTATCTGTTACGGGTTTTACCGATTACGGATTTCAGACTATCCTGCATTTTTAAATGCCTTGCCTAAAAAAACTTAATAACCCGTAACTCGTTAACCCGAAACATGCCTTTATTATTCACATTAGCCTGAAAAAATTACCTTTGGCGCAAAAAAACGATTGTATGTGGCTTAATAACATTTTAGAAACCATTGGAAATACGCCTTTGATCAAACTCAATAAAATTACAAAGGACCTTCCCTGCACGGTATTGGCAAAAGTGGAGTACTTCAACCCCGGCAACAGTATAAAAGACCGTATGGCTTTAAAAATGCTGGAGGTTGCAGAACAGGAGGGGAAAATAAAACCAGGGGGCACCATAATAGAGGGCACAAGTGGTAACACAGGAATGGGGCTGGCTATTGCTGCCTGTGTAAAGGGATACAAGTGCATTTTCACTACTACCGATAAACAATCAAAAGAAAAAGCAGATATACTTAAGGCGGTTGGTGCAGAAGTGATCGTATGTCCCACCAATGTAGAACCGGAAGATCCCCGCTCCTACTATTCTGTAAGCAAGCGCTTAGCTAAGGAAGTGCCGAATAGCTGGTACGTAAACCAGTACGACAACCTGGCCAACAGGCAGGCACACTATGAACAAACGGGTCCGGAGATTTGGGAACAAACGGAAGGAAAAGTGACGCACCTGGTAGTAGCTACAGGTACTGGTGGTACCATTGTAGGAACCGGGAAATATTTAAAAGAAAAAAATCCCAATATTAAAGTTTGGGCTATTGACAGTTACGGCAGTTTGCTAAAAAAATATTTTGAAACCGGTGAACTGGATAATAAGGAAGTGTATCCTTATATCAGCGAAGGATTTGGAGAGGACTTTGTTCCGCAGAACTACGACATGCAGTACATTGACGAATTTACAAAAGTTACTGACCGGGATGGTGCTGTAATGGCAAGGAGGATCGCAAAAGATGAGGGCATTTTTATTGGATACAGCGCCGGCAGTTGTTTGCAGGGTGTTTACCAGTTAAAAGACCAGCTGAAAAAAGATGATGTGGTGGTTTGTATCTTCCATGATCACGGAAGCAGGTATGTAGGAAAGATATATAACGACCAATGGATGATTGAGAGAGGCTTTATGGAAGTAAAAACATTTAAAGATGTGGTGAATGGACGCGGCAATCAGAAACTGGTTGTGCTGAACAGCAGTAATACAGTGGCAGAAGCAGTTGAATTGATGAAGAAATATGATATTGAAAATATCCCGGTTTTTGATAAGGGTAATAACATGGGTGCCATATCAGAGGGCGGCTTATTTGATAAGATACTGTCAAACGGTTCTATACTAACCCATACCGTTAGTGAAGTAATCGAAAAGCCGTATCCTGAAGTGGCGTTTGATACAGCTGTGGAAAGATTGAGCAGTTACATCAATAAAGAAAATGGTGCTGTTTTAAGTAAGGATGAAGGGGGCAATTATCATATTGTAACTAAATATGATATTATTCAAAGCCTGGCTAAATAGATTTTGTGGAAATGTACGATTGCAATGAAAACCTTTGCTGTTGCGACTTTGATATAGATAGATAACATTATTTTAAAATAAGATAAAGAAAGGCATTCGTAAAAATACGAGTGCCTTTTTCGTGTTTGCACTATTTCATTCACCGTAGATCTTCTTTTTATTGTGTATTTACTGCTTCGTTAAAAATGGGCGAAACCGCTATTTGCTGTGAAGGAAATGTGAATAATCTTTGTACCGAAGTTGATTGATAACGATTTACGTCAATCATATCCAAATATCCAGATAAACCAAAAACCAGATTATATCCAATATCACTGAAAAGCGAACCAATATCTCTGAAGAACAAAAAAGATTAAAAGTCCAATATCAGTCAACTTCATTTTACCTTGATCCCAACACGCTGAAAACAAAAAAACGAATTATAATAAAAAGATATTATTCCTCGAAAAACCAACGAAACAGCTGTATCCTGGCGAAGATTATGATAACCGAACCTGAATTGAAAGAGCCAATATTCAAAATGATGACCAACTGCTACCCCATGTAAGACATATAACTGTTACCGCCAACCAGGGAAATCTTTTCCAGGCTTTGAAAACAGGATGCTTTGTGCAGGTGCACAACCCCAAACCTCAAAAAATTATTTGACA
>ERZ795056.5332-NODE-5332-length-12948-cov-7.035911_pt1 | contig 12948 bp, 12 predicted proteins | sample MGYA00375140_ERZ795056 | MGnify/ENA primary metagenome ERZ795056 (study PRJEB30185, sample SAMN05720227) | activated sludge metagenome | isolation source: Anaerobic digester | place: USA | collected 2015-03-09 ...
AAATTTTAAACTTACCCCTTCTCGACTTTTTGATGAGGTCGAGAAAATGCTGTACAGTTTGGTCCCTTTCTTCCATCAGAATGAAATGGCGAGTGAAGTGGTTATACAAAAGTTGCTGTTAACCGCTTCTCCTTCTTTAACAAATATATTATCCTCCGAATTAAATAATTTTGCCTCCGTTCGCCAAACAGCATTTTTTACAATAGCATAATCATAGTTTACCGAATAACCCCATGTTCTGAAACCATTGGGTGAACCCGTACTGATTATTACCGCCATGGGGTCGTGGTAATATTCCACACGGCCTGCCAAATGATGCTTTTTATACGGCTGAAAACCAAGGATAAAAACAGGCGAATACCATGTATTGTAATTGCGGCTACCCTTTGCCTGTTGTTCGGCACCAATATCAAAACCTGCAGTTAACGAAAGCTTATCATGCATTTGAAAGATTGCGTAAAAATCATGAAAATAACGCATCTGCTTTAAGCTATCGGGCTTATCATTACCTATAAAGGAACTGCTGTTAAGTGTAATCTTTGAATTTGGTTTAAAGGTTAGCTGATGCCCGAATGCCGGGGTATTATTTCCATTCACCCGCTGAATGCGTTGCCAGCCATTCAGCAGTAACCCGCTGACAAACCATTTTTCATTTGGCGATGTATAGGAAATTTTAGCTCCTGCTTCATAGTATGGCGAATTGTCGGCCGACATGCTGCGGGTAAGCGTTTGGCAATCCTTCCCAATGGCGCTTTCAAAACCAATATGTGATGCAAAAATGCCGGCATCTACCCACAGATTACTTTTCTTCGAAATTTTTACCCCGGCATTTGCTTCAAAAATATTCTTTAATACGCCTGCTTCTGCGGCAAGATTAGCATTCATAAAAGTACCTGCGGCAAGCGCAAGATTTGCCCTCACCTTTTCGGTTTGGTAACCCGCTTTTATAAATCCAAGATTAAGATTCACTTCATTGTGCCGGTTGTGAGAAAATACAAATGGCGGACGGTTATGATCTTCCGGTTTTCCGAAATCGTAGCCATAATACGCTTCAAGGTATCCGCTGAAGGTTAATGTAGAAGCACCGCTGTCCTTTTGTGCAAAGGCAAAAAGGGTTGAAGAAAAAGATAGGATGCTTATAAACAATTTTTTCATTTATTCATTTTTAAGTTTAAGCAAAGTCTTCAGCCAAAAGGCGGAGACATTGCATCCATTCATAATCCCCAAACGATTAACGTTGCTGCTGCCTGCCCAAAGAACAGGGCGTGTACATCCGGTTATGGGGATTTCATTTGTCCTGTTTTTTATGTTCGTCTAATGAAAGGTTAAGCAAGAGAACGTTTATTCGCGAAGTTCCGAATAATCCTGCGAGTGGCCTTTCGGTATTTTCTTCTATCAATTGCTCCACTTCTGCTACCGGTAATTGCCTGAGTCTGGCAATTCTTTCGGCCTGTACCCTTGCCGCCTGCACTGATATGTGCGGATCGAGTCCGGAACCGCTTGCCGTTACAAGGTCTGATGGAATTTGATGCTTTTGTACCCCCGGATTGTGGTTTAAAAAAGTATCAATCCTCGCCTGCACCTGTGCAAGATAATCGGGGTTAGATGGCCCCTTGTTGCTGCCTGCAGCACCTGCAGCGTTATAAGCCACCGCCGATGGACGACCATAAAAGTACTTATCATCGGTAAATTGCTGGCCAATATTGGAATAATACTTCCTTCCTTTTACAAGAATGGTTTCCCCCTCCCCTTTTCCAGGCGCCAACCGGGCTACACCGTACACCATCAAAGTATAAATTCCGGAAAAAAATACCAGGCATAAAAGGGTAAGCTTTATAGCCGGAAAAACGAACTGCTTCATATCAACATTTATTAAAAAAACAGTGAAACAATAATATCCAGTAACTTAATGCCGATAAACGGTACAGCCATGCCGCCCAACCCATAAATAAAAAGGTTCCTTCGCAACAGTGCTGATGCGCCAATGGGCCTGTATGCAACCCCCTTTAAAGCCAGTGGAATGAGCAGGGGAATAATGATTGCATTAAAAATAACTGCCGATAAAATGGCGCTCTCGGAACTGTGCAGGTTCATAATATTCAACCCCTGCAGAGCAGGAATGGAGGTAATAAACAGTGCGGGCACAATAGCAAAATATTTGGCCACATCATTGGCAATGCTGAAGGTAGTCAGGGTACCTCTTGTCATCAGCAGTTGTTTGCCAATTTCAACCACTTCAATCAGTTTGGTGGGGTCGTTATCAAGGTCAACCATGTTACCCGCTTCCTTCGCAGCCTGCGTACCGCTGTTCATAGCTACCCCTACATCGGCCTGCGCAAGGGCCGGGGCGTCATTGGTTCCGTCGCCCATCATTGCCACAAGTCTTCCGTTCTGCTGCTCCTTTCTGATGTAATTCATTTTATCCTCCGGCTTGGCTTCGGCAATAAAATCATCCACACCGGCCTTTTCGGCAATAAACCTGGCAGTCAACGGGTTGTCACCTGTTACCATTACTGTTTTTATACCCATTTTCCGCAAACGGTCAAACCGCTCACTTATGCCGGGTTTAATTATATCCTGCAATTCAATTACCCCAATTACTTTCTCATTTTCTGAAACAACTAACGGAGTACCACCATTGCCTGAAATTTTATTTACCATAACAGCGGTATCTGCAGGGAAAATATTACCCGCCTTTTCACTCATTTGCCTGATGGCGTCCGAAGCCCCTTTCCGTATCCTTTTATGCTCAATATCTATACCAGAACTGCGTGTTTCGGCAGTGAACCTGATAAATCTTGCCCCTTGCTGAACACCCAATGGATTGGTTGAATGATTACCGATTTGTTTAGCCAATTCAACTATAGATTTTCCCTCAGGGGTATCATCGGCCATTGAGCTCAGTACAGCAGCATGAATAAAGTGATTTTCATTCACACCAATGGCCGGGTAAAAGTGGGTTGCCTTACGGTTGCCAATGGTAATGGTGCCAGTTTTATCAAGCAAAAGCACATCAATATCGCCTGCGGTTTCTACAGCCTTACCACTCTTGGTTATTACATTGGCCCGCAGGGCCCGATCCATACCTGCAATACCAATGGCCGATAGCAAGCCGCCAATGGTGGTAGGAATGAGGCATACAAATAACGAAATAAAAGCAGCGATGGTAACAGGACTTTGCGCATAATCAGCAAATGGCTTCAGGGTTACCGTTACTATAATAAATACAAGGGTAAACCCTGCGAGCAAAATGGTCAATGCAATTTCATTGGGTGTTTTCTGCCTGCTCGCGCCTTCTACCAGCGCAATCATTTTATCGAGAAAACTTTGCCCCTGTTCAGTGGTAACTTTCACTTTAATATGATCGGATAATACTTTGGTACCTCCCGTAACACTGCTTTTATCACCTCCCGCTTCACGAATTACCGGTGCACTTTCCCCGGTAATCGCACTTTCGTCAATCGTAGCAAGCCCTTCAATAATTTCACCGTCAGAGGGAATAATATCCCCGGCTTCGCAAAGAAAAATATCGCCCTTTTTAAGTAGGGATGATGGCACGATTTTTATTTCATTTACATACATTCCGCCTACAGCCTGTATCCCCGCCTGAATGCCGGAGGCGGGCAGGCATTTTGCAGGCGTTTCTTCTCTTGTTTTGCGCAAGCTGTTTGCCTGTGCTTTTCCTCTTGCTTCGGCAATGGCTTCGGCAAAATTGGCAAAAAGCAGGGTAATAAATAAAACAGCTGTGACTAATATATTGTACACCAAACTTCCCTGATTTTGCCCGCCTGCGCCAATCCATGCACAAACCACAGCCATTACCAGCGTACCCACCCATACGGTAAACATTACCGGGTTGCGGATCATTTTTGCAGGGCTTAGTTTCATAAAAGATTCTTTAAGTGCTTCTTTCACCAAATCTTTCTGAAACAGTTTATTTGAATTGTTACGTTTCATAACCTTTGAAATTAATACATGGAGAAATACTCTGCAACAGGTCCCAGAGCCAGGGCAGGAAAAAAGGACAAAGCGGCTACAATCGCGATTACGGCAAATACCATCATGCCAAAGGTTGCCGTGTCTGTTTGAAGCGTTCCGGCGCTTTCAGGAATATATTTCTTCTGGGCAAGCATACCTGCAATCGCCACAGGGCCAATGATGGGTAAAAAACGCGCTGCAACCATAACAAACCCACAGGCAAAATTCCAGAATGGGGTATTATCGCCAAGACCCTCGAAACCGCTGCCGTTGTTGGCGGCTGATGAGGTAAACTCGTACAACATTTCGCTGAAACCATGGTAACCCGGGTTATTTAACCAGCCCGCATAAGCCGTTGGATTATCCGCATATAAATAACCTGATACCGCCGTGCCTGCCAAAATCAGGAAAGGGTGCAGTAATGCAATTATCATGGCAATCTTCATTTCACGTGCTTCAATTTTTTTTCCTAAAAACTCGGGGGTACGACCCACCATAAGCCCACTGATAAAAACAGCGAGTATTATGAAAATATAAAAGTTTAAAAAGCCCACACCTACACCGCCGTAAAATGCATTTACCATCATGCCCAGTAAAGTAGTCATACCCGATAGCGGGGTGAGGCTATCGTGCATGGCATTCACCGAACCATTGCTTGTTACAGTCGTATTAATGGCCCAATAGGCAGATGCTGCAGAGCCAAATCGCACTTCCTTGCCTTCCATGCTGCCCATAGCCTGTGCTATTCCCATTTTTGAAACAGCAGGATTACCATTCATTTCATTGAAGACGGTTGGTATCAGCAATAATAAAAATCCAGCCGTCATTACCCCAAAAATGGTCCATGCGAGTTTCCTTCTTTTTAATACATAGCCCAGGGCAAAAACCAATGAAACAGGGATCAGTAGGATAGAAATCGTTTCAACCATATTGGTAAAATAATCCGGATTTTCTAAAGGATGGGTTGAGTTGGGCCCAAAAAAACCACCACCATTGGTACCTAATTGTTTTATGGCTACAAATGCAGCAACAGGTCCCCGGCTTACCTGTACACGATCACCCTCTAAAGTTGTAATGGTATCCTTACCCTCAAAGGTCATAGGAGTGCCATTAAAAACGAGTAAAGTAGCTACAATTAAAGCAACGGGAAATAAAATGCGGGTGCATGAGCGCACAAAAAGAAAGTAAAAATTACCGAATTTGTCGGCAGTCCTTTCCTTCATTGCCATAAATACCACAGCGGCAATGGCTATACCACAACCAGCACTGATAAACTGAAACAGCATCAGTATTAGTTGCCCTAAATAGGACAAAGCCGTTTCCCCTGAATAGTGTTGCAGATTGGTATTGGTTACAAAGCTTACTGCCGTATTAAATGCAAGGTCAGGGCTCATGGATGGATTGCCATCCGGATTAAGCGGAAGCCGGTTCATATTGGTTAAAACGAACATGGCCAGTAAAAACCAAATTAGGTTTAAAGTGAGTAAAGCAAGAATGTGTTGTTTCCAGTTCATTTCCCGCATCTCATCTATACCGCTGAGCTTAAAAAACAACTTATCCAGGGGATTCAGTATGGGATCGAGCCAGGTTTTTTCGTGGATAAATACTTTTGCCATATAGCTGCCAAAAGGAATGGCCAAAAGGACTACTGCGGCATAGCACAGTATGATTCCATGGATTTCTGTTTGCATTAATTAGAATTTTTCAGGTTTTACCAGTACGTAGCACATATACCCGAATACGGCAATGGCTACAATAAATAACAGGATCATCGGTTATCATTTTTCAAAAGGGATGAATAATAGTTGAATACAGAATAAACGATGCAAAAGAGGGGCCTGAAAAATTGAAAATAAAGTAACTTATTGTTAATTAAGTACTTATCAATTTAATGATCAGGTACATAAAAATAAAACCCTTTCGTTTTGAAAGGGTTGCCACTATCATATTGAAAGGGTGGATCAGCTTCTCAGGCCAAATTCATCAAGCTTGCGGTAAAGGGTGGTAAGCGCAATATTCAATAATCGGGCGGTTTCGGTTTTGTTGCCCCCGGTATAACTCAATACTTTCTGAATATGCAGTTTTTCAGCGCTTGCCAGTTCAAAAGCTGACAGGGCTTTTGAAGCAAAGGAGGGTGCAGCAGGAGTTGCTTCCTGCCGTAAAGCAAATGGTAAATCTGAAGCAGAAATGGAAGGACCATCTGTAAGCACCACGCAACGTTCAATGAGGTTTTTCAGTTCGCGTATATTTCCCGGCCAGTTATACTGTTTGAGGATGGCATTTACCTCCTGCGATAACACAAGATCCGATTTTGACATGCTTTTAGAAAAATGCTGTAAAAAATATTCGGCCAATGGTATTATATCTTCCCTTCGTTCACGCAACGCCGGCAGTTGGATCTGAATGACCGCAAGCCTGTAAAAAAGGTCTTCCCTGAAAGTACCCTTTCTGATAGCTTCTTCCAGGTTTTGATGGGTAGCAGCAATAAGACGCAGGTTAACCCTTGTTGGTTTCTGGTCACCTATCTTAATAAATTCCCCGCTTTCAAGCAACCGTAACAACTTGGCCTGTAATTCCACCGGCATTTCAGCCACTTCATCCAGAAACAGGGTACCGCCGTCTGCTTCTTCGGCAAGGCCCATTCTATCTTTTACCGCACCGGTAAATGCACCGGCCCTGTACCCAAACATTTCGCTTTCGAGCAGGTCTTTGCCAAATGCAGCACAATTAATGGCTACAAAATTTTTAGCCATTCTGGCACTTGCGGCATGTATTGCCCTGGCAAAAATTTCCTTCCCCGTTCCGGTTTCCCCGGTTAGCAAAACCGTTGTAGAAGTTGCAGCCACTTTCTGTGCGGTTTGCAACGCATCCTTCAATAAAGGCGAATGCGCCATAATGCTTTCAAAGTCCGACCCAATCTTAGTTTCAGGCTTTTTGCTCCTCCTATTATCAATTGCTTTTTTTACAGCCTGATGCAGAACAGGAATTATCCGGTCATTATCGTCTGCCTTGGTAAGGTATTCAAAAGCGCAATTTTTTATGGCACGCACACCATCAGGAATGTTTCCGTAAGCGGTAAGCAAAATAAATTCAGCAGCAGGTTTCCGCGCTTTCATTTCGCTTACAAGCGATACTCCATTGGCATCGGGGAGCTTTACATCACAAAGTACCACATCGGGGTTATGCTGTTCCAGCATCCGCAGCGCGGTACGTCCATCGGGCGCCTCCCATACTTTAAATCCTTCCAGCCCTATAATACGGGCAAGAAGCTGCCGGAGTTTATCTTCATCATCAATAATCAGGATGCTGCCCACCGATAGCTTTTAATGGCAAATTTAAGGAATGGCTTGTGAAGGTCTGAAGGTTTCCCCGGGCAAAACATTTCTTCATTCTTTGTTTCCGGATTTACTATTTTTCACTTCCTCATTTATCATACTTTCATAGTCAATCCCGTCTTCTTTCATCAAATCAAGTCCATATTGCCTGATCAGGGTAATAATTTCCAAAGCTTTTTTACCCCGGTCGGATAATTGGTATTCGGTGCGGGGTGGAACTTCGGCAATAGTTTCTTTCACTACAAAGCCGGCCTGTTCCAGCTCCCTCAAAGTTTGCGTAAGCATTTTCTGGCTGATATGTGGAATATCCTTTTGCAACTCACTATAGCGGCGGGCCTGCTTTTTCAGCCGCCAAAGCACCGGTATCTTCCAGGTGCTGCCTATTTTTCTAAAGACATAATCTACCGGATTGTAGAATCGCTGACCATTAATAATTACATCTGGCATAGGGCAAATTTAAATGTTTACGCACCAGAAAGTGCGCAACGAACTTTAATTGCCGTTACATGGTTAAAACCCGGTTTCCTTTCAATTTTACCCTTCAAAAAATATAACTTATGAAGGAATTAATTGGATATGCGCACCAGCACGGAGCGCCTGCAAAAGGAAAGATACTGATGGTTGCGGGAAGTCCTGCTGTATCTGCTCAAACAGGCTGGCCAATCGGCTTTTGGGCTGCCGAACTTACCCATCCGCTTTATGCTTTTAAAGAGGCGGGTTATGAAGTGGAACTGGCAAGCACCGCCGGAGGTGCTTTGCTAATGGATGGCTACAGCAACCCAACCGATGCGAGCGGATACTCAGCCCACGATGTAATTTCACTGGGTTTTATGCAACAGCAATGGTTCAACGATTTGCTGGCCAATACAGCGCCTGTCAGCGAGGTTAACCCGGCAGATTATGCTGCCATTTTTTTAGTTGGGGGTCAAAGCCCCATGTTCACTTTTAAAGGAAATGTGGCACTGCAAAAACTGTTTGCCGCTTTTTACGAAGCAGGCAAACCTGCCGCTGCCGTTTGCCACAGCACCACCCTGCTGCTGGAGGCCAAAACAAGTAATGGCGACCTTTTGGTAAAAGGAAAAACCTGGACAGGCTTTGCCAATGCCGAAGAACAGTTTGCCGACAGCTTTGTGGGCATGAAAATTCAACCCTATTGGATTGAAGAAGAAGCCCGCAAAATAGGGGGAACCGATTTCAGGGTAAAAGAGGCTTTTACGCCCTATGCCATTGCCGATGGCAACCTGGTAACCGGGCAGCAGCAAAACAGCGGCGGGGTAGCTGCGCAATTGGTACTGGAATTGTTAGGGTAGATTATTCACCCGAAAACCAGTAGGGATGAGGTTAAAAAATGGCTTATTGAAAATGCTGTTTATTCTTTACGGGGCATTCTTTTCTGTAAAACTGCCGGCGCAGCTTAATGAAAGCGATACGGCAAAAATGCAGTTACGGGCGGGTATTTCAGGAGCCTGGCAGCAGGGCAATGTGGAACTTTTTACCCTGCGAAGCCGGCTGGAATTGGTTTCCAATGGCACAAAGTCCCTGGTTTTCAAAACACAGAACAACAGCCTGTATCAGTCTTTTGGAAGCAACAAGGCCGACAATGATATCAGCAGCCGTAATTACCTGTATTACCAACCACAGGCAAGGATGTATCCTTTTGCCATGGTTTACCTGCAAACCAACTACCGCCGTCAAATCAGCAACCGCTGGTTTGGCGGCGCCGGAGGCACCTGGCAGTTTGTACGAAGCGCCAAAAGCAACCTGAAACTCTCAGGAAGCATTGTATATGAGGAAACCAGGTTCAAGCGGCCCGAATACAATGAAGCTGCTTACAATGGTAATTCCCAAATTGCCCTTTGGCGCGCTACTGCTTACCTGGCCGGATGGCACCAGCTTTTTGAGAAAAGGCTGCGGATTTATTACAGCGCATACTGGCAGCCCGGCATCAGCCAAATCCATAATTTCAGGTCACAGATAGATGCCGGCCTTGAACTACCGCTTTGGAAAGGCCTTAATGCTACCGTGGTGTATTCGTTTACCCATGAAGAAGTAGTACCGGTGCTGGTGAAACAGAATGACAGAATTTTAACTTTTGGCCTTGGTTATTTGTTTAAAAAGTAAAATCTGCCACATGATAATTAAAAAGTATTTTGATTTACGCAAAGTATTCCTCAACATAAGGTTTGAAACATTGGCCACGCTTTTCATTGCCACTGCTATCTGGGCCTTGCATACAACCAAAATAATCAATATAGCTTTACCCTTTAGCGTAGCGGCCATCCTTGGTTCGGCCCTGGCTATTTTTGTAGCATTTCGTAACCAAAGTTCTTATGGCAGGTGGTGGGAGGCGCGTACCATTTGGGGCGGTATTGTTAACAGCAGCCGGATTTTTGCCCGGCAGGTAATAGCCAATGCTGATAACGCGGTTGCTGCCGGAAAAGCAGGTATGGCGGGTGCAAATGATTACAAAAAAGAAATGATTTACAGGCAGATTGCCTTTGCCCATGCCTTGCGGTTGCACTTACGAAAACAAGATGACTGGCATGAATTGCAACACTTGTTGGCCGAAGCGGAATTCGATGATTTGCTAATCCGTCAAAACAAACCCAATATACTGCTTTACAAACAGGGCATCAGGATTAAGGAGGCTATGCGTACGGAGATGTTGGGCGCTTTTGACAATATCAGCATGGAACCCAATCTTGCCACTTTCAACAATTGGCAAGGGTCATGTGAAAGGATAAAAAACACTCCGCTACCCATGAACTATCAGTATTTTACCAAACTTTTTCTGTATGTATTTATTTGCGTCCTTCCCCTGTGCCTGGTTGGTGATTTTATTAAAATGGATATGGGCTACCTCGTTATTCCGGTAAGTTTTATAATTTCTTTTGTATTTGCCGTAATGAACAGGGTAGGTGAAATAAATGAATCGCCCTTTGAAAATGCGATGGCAGATATTCCCCTTACAGCTTTATGCAATACCATTGAACGTGACCTTAAGGAAATGCTGGGTGAGCCAATACCGGAAAAGCCGGAGCCCAAAAACGGATTCCTTATGTAACAGGATAAATGGCTAATTTAGATGTCGATATTTCACAAACATAAAATTAATAATATGAATATTGCAATTATAGGTACAGGCAACGTGGGTGGTGCATTGGCCACCAAATGGGCAAATGCAGGCCATACCATTTTGCTCGGCGTAAAAGACATTGAAAACTTCAAGGGCAGGGAACTACTTCAAAACGAGGCCACTTCCGTGCATTTCATTACCGAAGCAGTAAAGGATGCAGAAATTATTTTAATTGCCACCCCTGCACCTGCAGCAGGAGATGTAGCCCGCTCACTTGGCGATACCACGGGTAAAATTATTATAGATGCCATGAATGTGGTGATGGGCCGCGGCCCGGAAGGATTTTCCAATACCGCTGATGCAATTCTGGCCGCCACCAATACCCAAAAAGTGATTAAGTGCTTTAACACTACCGGATTCAACAATATGGAAAATCCTGTTTACAACGGTATGGGCCTTGATGCATTTATGGCCGGAAACGATAAGGAGGCCAAGTCAATCGTACGTCAGCTTGCCCTTGATGCCGGTTTTGCTGAATGCTACGATGTTGGGGGAAACGATAAATTTTTCCTGATGGAACAATTTGCCTTTTTCTGGATAAACCTCGCCATGATGCAGGGACAGGGCAGGGAAATTGGGTTTAAGCTCTTGCGCAGGTAATGAATTAGCAGTAATTTTATCGCCAATATTAAAAATACACCATGAAACGTAACGCAACCGCCGTATGGAACGGCTCAGGTAAAGAGGGCAATGGCCATCTGACCACACAAAGTACCGTACTGAATCAAACACAATATTCCTTTAGCAGCCGCTTTGAGGATGGCATTGGTACCAACCCCGAAGAACTGATTGCAGCCGCCCATGCAGGCTGTTTTACCATGAAACTGAGTTTTGTATTGGGTGCTATGGGTCTTACTCCCGAAAGCCTCACCACAAAATGTGTGGTTACCCTTGAAGACGGTACCATTACTACTTCCCATCTTACCGTAGAAGGAAAAGTACCCGGCGCTTCCGCAGATCAATTTGCCGAAGCCGTAAAAGATGCAGAGGCAAACTGCCCTATTTCCAAGTCTTTAAGATCTGCAATTACCAGCGAAGCCGTTTTGCTCGATTAACAATAGTATATATGGCTGGTAAAAATGTCATGTAGAGATACAATGCATTGCGTTTCTACATGGCGTTTTTACATTGGTTAAATAATTTTCGATAATCCATATTCCAATCCCCGCAATTCAGCCAATCCGCGCAGGCGGCCAATGGCTGAATAGCCTGGGTTGGTTTTTTTATGGAGGTCATCCAGCATTTGGTGACCATGGTCGGGACGCATGGCAATGCTTTCGCCACGGGCTGCCATTACCTCAAGCGCGGCTTTTACCACACCGTACATATCCGCGTCACCTTCAAGGTGGTTGTCTTCGTAAAAATCGCCCCACTCGTTTCTTTTTGTACTGCGCAGGTGAAAAAAGTTAATCCGGTCGGCAAACTGGCGCACCATGGCAGGCAAATCATTATCGGGCCGTACGCCAAATGAACCGGTGCAAAAGCATAAACCGTTATGCACAGATGGAACAGCAGCTTTAAGGTACTCAATATCAGCCGAGGTACTCACTACCCTTGGTAAACCAAATATGGGGTAAGGAGGATCGTCGGGGTGTATAACAAGCTTAACACCAAAGGCTTCCGCTACCGGTACCACTTCCTTTAAAAACGTTACGAGATTTTCGCGGAGTTTGGCGGCATCAATTCCCTGGTAAGTATTCAGCGCCTGCTGGAATTGCTCCAGTGAAAAACTTTCCTCACTACCCGGAAGACCGGCAATAATGTTGTTTTTCAGGGTTTCCTTCTCCCAACCTGGCATCAGTTTCCACCTTTCTGTAGCGCGTTCAAGGTCAACCGCCGAATATTCCCCGGCAGCACCCGGTCGTTGCAGCATAAATACATCAAAAGCCACCAATGCCGCTTTTTCAAACAACAGGGCCTTACTGCCATCGGGAAGAGTATATTCAAGGTTGGTGCGCGTCCAGTCGAGCACGGGCATAAAATTGTAGGTAACTACCGTTATGCCACAGGTAGCGAGGTTGTTCAGCGAAATTTTGTAGTTGTCAATATGCTGCCCAAATGCATCTGAACGGGTTTTAATGGCTTCCGAAACGGGTAAACTTTCTACAACCGACCACTGCAACCCTGCCTGTTCAATTTCCTGCTTACGCAGGGAAATTTCGTCCACCGTCCAAACTTCGCCATTGGGTATATGGTGAAGCGCTGTTACCACGCCTGTGCAGCCCGCCTGCCGGATATCGGATAATGAAACCGGGTCTTTCGGCCCGAACCAGCGCATGGTTTGCTGAAAAAGGAAAGGTGAAGTACCTTGAACTGTTGCCATAATTCATTTATTTTTAGAACAGATAAATTCAAAAACCTGGAAGATTCATGCCATTTCCACCATTGCCTTTATTACCCCTTCTTTTGGATCAAGCCAGGAATTGAATTTCTCCTGTACTTCACCAAACTGAACACGATGGGTAATATAGGTTAGCGGGTTCACCTGCTAACCTATAT
>ERZ795056.5335-NODE-5335-length-12941-cov-23.453205_pt1 | contig 12941 bp, 11 predicted proteins | sample MGYA00375140_ERZ795056 | MGnify/ENA primary metagenome ERZ795056 (study PRJEB30185, sample SAMN05720227) | activated sludge metagenome | isolation source: Anaerobic digester | place: USA | collected 2015-03-09 ...
CCCGCCTGAACCTTGGCCGTTACGGCGCGCACAAAATCAACCGTGGACTCGTATCGATCTTCCCGACGCTTAGCCATGCCGCGATTGATCGCCGCCACTACATAGTTGGGCAGGTCGGGCAGCAGCTTGTTTAGCGGTCGTGGCGGCTCATTCAGCAAGTGCTGCGACAGCTCCTCGGGCGAGCCATCGTCAAACGGCAGCTTGCCAGACAGCATCTGGTACGCGATGACCGCCAGCGCCCACTGATCGGCACGACCATCGACAGGTGGTCCACCGTCTTGCAGAAGCTCCGGTGCCGAATAGACCGAGATGTTCTGCGCCGCCTCCCTCGATCCGAGTGGCACCGCCCGCCGAAAGCGCGCCAGGCCAAAGTCGGTGATCTTGGCGGTCTCGGTGACGTGATCCCCAAGATCGTGACGCACTAGGAAGATGTTTTCTGGCTTCAGGTTACGATGCACGATGCCGCTGCGATGAGCGGTGTGAAGCGCGCTGCCGACCTGCTGCAAGATCTCAACGGTCTGCGACAGCGGCAGGGTTTCCTTTAGCTTGAGACGCTGCTGCAGGCTCTCGCCCTCCAGCAGGTCCATGACGAAAAAGGGCACGCCGTTTTCATCGCGGTCAAAGTCGGTAATCGGAACGATGTGGGGGTGACGCAAAGTGGCCACCAGCCGCGCCTCGTCCTGAAAGCGCTGATAGACATCCTGGCTACCTACCAGCCGTCGATGCAGCACTTTGATCGCGTACAAGCCACCGCTGCGCACGTGCCTGGCGACATAGACCGTACCGACGGTACCAGCGCCAAGGAAGCGCTCGATTCGGTAGGTTTTTGCAAGCACCTCACCGACGATATTTTTGTCCCGATTCGTCATGACCGTTCGCTGTCGCCAGCCAGGAGTACTGAAGTATCGATGAAATGCCTACAGGGCGCTTCTAACGAGCAAGTAAGCTGGACTGGACGCATTTGACCCATCTTCAAACATCCTATCCTAGTTTTTGGACATCCATCTACCGCATCTCACAGGTCGGCGTGGTGCCACAACCTTGCGACGAACAGAGCCAACTACTTGAGATGTCACTGATTGTCCGCCAGGCATGCAGGCCAGGCTGGCTGACTGAACTAGCCGACCGAGCTTGCGTCGAAGCTGCTTCCCGGTAGCCTTCGCTGCACGGCTGGCAGACTGCGCACAATGCGGACTGGCCCTAAAGGCCGCTTACCTCCAACTACCTCAGCTCGCTAAGGAGCTTGGCCCCATGAGAGCTACATCTAGCACACCGCAGCACCGACGCTTGCGACACCTGGCTCTTGTTGGCACCGCGCTGTGCTTTGGGGCACTAGCAACAGCAGCTCAGGCTGCCCCTACAGCAAACCAAGCAGCGACGATGCCTGGCGATTTTTGGGCTTTTTGGGGCGACGGGCGCGCCGAGCTAAACGGCTATCAGCTACAGATTCCACGCTACGGTCAGCCTCGGGAAGGTTCGCTGGTCCTTATCTACGTCACCGAGCAGCTTAGCGACAGCCTACGCGTCAAGGCCGACCCAGGAAAGCACCCGCCCAGCGACGTGTATTCGGTGCTCAAGCTCAACGCGGTGCGCAAATTTCAGACCGGGATTTATGACTACAGCGTCATGACCTCGGTGTTTTCGCGAACCGACTTTGGCGAACACGAGCGTCCCTTTCCCTGGCGCAAAGTCAGCATGTCCAGTCAGGAGTGGTGCGGTCACGTATTTCATCAGCTGCTTGCTCCCGGTGCGGCCAGCCCACTCATCAGCAGTCACAGCCATAGCTACTTCGACGGTGAGGCGGATGATCTGCGCAACCTCGATGCCAAGCCCGGCAGCATCCTGGAAGACGAGCTGCCGCTGCTGCTAAGAAGCTATGCGCAAAAGCGCGACCTGCTCGCTGCGGGCGCACGACTTACGGTGCCATTTTTGCCGTCGCTCGTCCGCGCGCGCTTACTGCATCAGCCTCTGGCCTGGACCCAGGCCACGATCGAGCGCCTGCCTGGCACTTTGCCCATCAAGACCTCAGCCGGCGAGTTTCAGGTCTGGACCTACAACGTCCAAGTGCAAGGCGGTGACCACGCCAGCTTTCACATCGAGTCAGTGCCACCTTATCGGCTGATTCACTACCGCTGGGATGCTGGCGAAGAAGCAACCCTGCGCGGCAGTGCGCGGCTTCCCTACTGGCAACAAAACAGCAATGGCAACGAAGAGCTGCTAAGAAAGCTGGGACTGTCTGGCCCTGCTGCTAGCCCGAAGCCGATGCCCACGACAACACCGACCACAACCACAGGCCAGCGAGCAACCAAGCCATAAGGACCTGCGGTCAGTCAGGATCGGTGCTTGACAGCCTTCTGAAGTGGGTTAGTTTGCACAGTGCCGAATTATGAGCTCTACAAAACGTGACTATTATGAGGTCCTCGGTGTCTCGCGCACTGCGGATGATGCAGAACTAAAGAAGGCCTACCGACGGATGGCGATGGAGTTTCATCCCGATCGCCGTCCTGGAGACAAAGAGGCCGAAGAGAAGTTCAAAGAGGCGGCGGAAGCCTACTCGGTGCTATCGGATGCGCAGAAGCGTCAGGCGTATGACCGCTTCGGCCATCAAGGACCGCAGCAGAGTGGATTCTCTGGCTTTGGCGGCATCGACGACATCTTCTCGGCCTTTGCCGACATCTTCGGCGGCTTCAGTGGTGGCGGCGGCGGCGGCAGACGAGTCGCACGCGGCGATGATCTGGAAGTCGAGATGCAGATCACGTTCATGGAGGCCGCCAAGGGCATCAAGCGAGAGCTGGAGATCGACCGCCACGTCGCCTGCGAGACCTGCAGCGGCAGCGGCGCCAAGCCCGGTACTCAACCGACCAAGTGCCGCGTCTGTCAGGGCCGAGGCCAGGTCGCCCACCAGCAGGGCTTCTTTGTCATCTCGACCACCTGCCCGCAGTGCCGCGGCGCTGGCACCATGATCACCGATAAGTGCCCCGCTTGTCGTGGCGCTGCCCAGGTGGTGAAAAAGGCCACCGTACAGGTCACGATCCCAGCGGGTATCGATGACGGCCAGCGCCTACGACTCAGCAATCAAGGCGATCCCAGCGTACAGAGCGGCGGTGAACCCGGCGATCTCTATGTCCATGTCCGCGTCGAAGCCGATGCACGCTTTGTTCGGGACGGCGACAATCTGTGGGTGGATGTGCCTCTGACTTTTGCAGAGGCGGCCTTGGGTACGCACCTGGAAGTGCCAACCACGGACGGCCCCGAGCGCATTGAGGTACCAGCCGGTACGCAGCCGATGACCAAGCAGGTGCTGCCCGGAAAAGGCATGCCGAACGTGCGTGGACGCGGGCGCGGCGACCTTATCACCCGCTTTATTGTGCAAGTCCCAAGCGAGCTATCCGCCGAGGCCAAGGCACTGATCGAGCAGCTGGCCCCGCACCTGGGGACCCCGCGCCCTGCCACCTCCACCGAGGATGCTCAGTGGCCGGGCAGCGCGTCCGAAAAAGGTGACGAGAAGGGCGACGAAAAGGGGTCAGTGTTTGACCGCTTGTGGGGCGGCAAGAAGAAGAAGAAGTAGCTGCGTCTGCTCGAGCGGCTGACTTACAGCAGCTTAAACATCGTAATCAGGTCATCCCCAGGCTTGTAGAAGTTGGGGATGCGGCAGCGCTCTGGGTAGCCGTTGCGCTCGTAAAAGCTCTGGGCGGCGCCGTAGCCATCGGTGCTACTGGTTTCAACGCGAATGACGGTGCCGCCTAGCTCTTTGATCTCAGCTTCCATGGCTTTGCACAAGTTGGCGGCGATGCCCTGGCGACGGAATGACGGATCGGTGGCCAGCCAGTACAGGTCCCAAGCGCCTTGGGTCATCGGCACGCGGCCATAGCAGATGTAGCCGACCAGCTGGCCCGAGCCAGTCCCATCACCATTCATCAGCTCGGTGACCAGGAGCATGTAGTTGTGGGGATCCCGCTCCGGACTCTGCAGCGCGACATCAATCAGCTCCATGGCTACGCTGACCTCGTCCTCAACGAAGACACCCGCCTGTGTGACTAGCGCGTAGAGCGCCGCGCGATCACTCGGCTGACTGGGGCGAATACAGAGTGGGCTGGTCGAACTCGTGGCTGGCGACTGCATGCGCATTCCTTTTGATGGCGGCAAAGACGATCTGCTCGACAAGTTGGTCGTAACTGATGCCTGCGTACATTCCGGCGCGAGAATAGCCAGCTCCGTCAGAGACATCGCAGTTGGCGTTTACTTCGAGCACATACGGTGTGCCGTCGCTGCTGAGCCGGATGTCGCAACGGCCATAGTCACAGACGGCCAGCGCTTCAAAGCTGCGCAGCGCCACTTCTTCGATGCGGGCTCGCGTCTCTTTGTCGAGCGCCCCAACCGGACCGGAGACGGTGCCGCGATACTCGATGCTGCTGGGCTTCCACTTGCCGTCATAGCTGACGATGCGGGGTAGGTCCTTGGGCAGCAGGGAAAAGTCGATCTCCAGCATGTGCAAAAGCCGCATCGGACGATTGCCCAGCATCGAGACATAGATCTCGCGCCCATCAATGTACTGCTCGATGAGCAGCGGGTGCCGAGGATAGCGCTCACGCATCTGCGCCAGCTGCAGTCGCAGCTCATTTTCGGTAAAGCACACCGACTTGCTGGTCAGCCCCAAGGAGCCATCCTCCTCGGCCAGCTTCACGATCATTGGGTAGTCGATGTGGGTGACGGCGTGCAAATCCAGCTCGGCAGACTGCGCAACGCCCGGCAAGATCGCCGACACCGAGGTCGGAATGCCAGCGGCACGTAGCAGCTGCTTGGTCTGGTGCTTGTCCAGCGTCAGCGTCAGACTTAGCGCCCCGGGCCCGGTATACGGGATGTCCAGCATGTCCAGCAGAGCCGGCACCACTGTCGCTTTTTTGGCGTCCCCACTTAGGGACTCCACCAGGTTAAACACCAGGTCGGGAGGGTCGCTGCGCAGCTGCTTGATCAAGGCATCGATATCACTGACATCAATGCCTTGCACTTCCACAAAGTGCCCACGCGCAGCCAGCGCTCGGGCCACATCACGCGCCGCATTGGCCACGTCCGCCCGCGAGATGACATCCGGGTCGGTCGAGTCGGGCTCGAAGTCTTGGTTGTGAAGAACCAGGATCCGTCGCTCGGTCAGACCGGAATCCGGGGTCAGTTGTGATGCTGCAGCACTACGTGAGTTACCGGACGAAGGAGGCCGTTTGGGATCCATCTAGTCGATACGCCGCAGTAACAGAGCACTGCATCAAGGCGCCGACCTCATTTTACAAAGAGGGTGCGTGAAAGCAACGGCGCAGTAATCCGCTGTAACGAAGGGTCGCGCAGCTTCCACAACGTAGCCAAAGCCGCCACCACCTGAGGCACCACGGCAGCGACTTCATCGCTCGCTGAAAACTCCGGCTCGAAGCCCGACGCGGACTGTGGGCTAGCTGGCTGACCATCCGGCGAAAGTGTCGCCCCTTCCTCCAGCAGACTTGTTACTTGCGCATCGCGCTCTCCGCACGGCAGAAACCAGCCTTGTCGGAAAGCCATCGTCGCTGCCGCCGTCACATTGAGAGACATGCCGTGAATCGCCACTTGCCGCTCGACATGCACGCCCAGAGCGGCCAGCTTGCGCCGCCCGACAAACACGCCGATACGCTCGTCATCAAACTCGGCACAGACGCCAAGCTGCGCCGCCACATCGGTAGCCACCTGCGCCAGCGCCTTCATGTGTGCGTGTACGCCGCTGCGCAGCCGCACCACCGGATACACCAAAAGCTGCCCCGGCCCGTGGTACGTCACCTTGCCACCACGCACCGTCTGCACCACCTGCACGCGGTGAGCGCTCAAGGTCTGCTCGTCGGCGAAAATATCGGCACGCTGCGCGTACTTGCCCAGGGTCAGCACCGGTGAGTGCTCACACAGCAAGATTGCTTCTTCCCCACCTGCCAGGACGCGCTGGCGAAGCTGCTCTTGCAGACGACAGGTGGGCTCGTATTCCGCGCGAGCCAGCCAATAAATTTCCATGGCGTCTTTGCAACCCCCAGCGCATCCAGCTCAGCAGTCGGCAGAGGAGCGCTCCTGCCGACTGCTGCTGATCCTGCCCACTTCTTGGCAGCTGATTGACTTAGCCTTGCTCGACTAGCTCGCCAAACAGCTCGACATCCAGGTAGTCGATCGGCAGTGCCATGCGCCGAATGCCCAGCTGCTGCCGCACCAACAGATCGGTCAAGCTGTCCTGGTCATACAGATCGATGCCCGGAGCCGCCGTCACTTCCGTCAGAGCCGCGGCACTGGGTCGCCCAGCACACAGCAGCATGCCTTCGTCAAAGCCGCGCAGACGTACGCCAGCGCGCAGCTCACCGACCGCCTCACGCGATAGCTCAGCCTCGCCCGGACGAACCGCGACCAGCACCTTCACCGAGCGATTGCCGCGCGGAGCCTGACCGCTGTAGTAAGCCACCCCGTCGCCACGCTTAATAAGCTCGGCTCCGAGCATGCCCAGTCGCTCCATCAAAAGCCGCATCAGCAGCTCAAAGGCCCCAGGAGGTAGCTGACGCAGCCGACGGCGCAGCGCCACTCGCGTCGCTTCCCGAGTACGGTTTAAGCGATCCAGCAGCTCGCGCTCGGCGTTGTAGAGCTCCGGCTCTAGCTTGCGCTCGCTGAGCATGTACTGACCGCTGCCGACACTGCGGATTCGGGGTCGCAGACCATCCGTGTCGCGCTGCCGCTGCTCTCGCACCAGCGCCGCGCGCAGGGCCCGCGCTACATCCGGCAGCTCACCGCGCACCAGCCTACGCTTGAGCGCAATCTCAGCAATCTGCTTAAAGTTTAGGGCCCGTCCCTCGGAAGAGCCGCGCAGAACATCATACGCCGCATCCGCGTACGTCATCAGCCGAGGCTGAGCAGGCTGCGCGGGCTGAGCAGCCCCACCCGTAGCAGCAACTGGCTGAGCCGGCGCCGCTGCTCCACTGACGACAGGAGCAGGTGTTGCCGCACTGACAGGTGTTGCGACCGGACGACCCGCGGCTGGACTCTGGGCAGAGCCCGCGACCGGAGTTGCTCCACTGGCAGGTGCTGCATGAGCACGCCGCTCACCCGCCGGATGACCTGAGTGTGAGCGATGGCGTTCCGCAGGTGGGGTGGCAGGAACCGGCGTCTGACCGCTGCTCGGTCGAGGAGCTGGAGTAGTCGCGCTCCGAGCTGGTGCTGGAGCGACTGGCGCGGTAGACACAGCTACCGGTGCCGGCACAGCTGGAGTTGGAGCCGCCACTGGCTCCTCCTTGCTAACCACAGCTGCTGGCGTGATCTCTACGACGGGAGCCGCAGGCACCGCAGCCGTTACCTCAATCACAGCAGGCAGCGCCGCGGGGGAAGCAACTGGCTCGGCGACGGCGACCGGAACAGGCGGCTCTACAGCTACAGCCGGAGCAGTGGCGACAACTTCAGTGGTTGTTGCTGGCGCGGCATCTGCACCCTGTCCACCGCGTCCACCGCGACGACGGCGATTGCCACGCGCCGGACCCGCTGGCGCTGCTGCAGCCGCTGGACGAACGGACGAAGAAACAGAGCTTGGGGCTGGGGCAACAGGTGGCGGAGCTGCTGCTGGCGGGGCTACCGCTGCTTCAGGAGCCGCAACGACCGCTGGTGCTGCTGCTTCTACAGCGGTCGCATCACCTCGTCCACCACGGCCTCGACGGCGGCCCCGCTCTTTAGTGGCCCCCGCTTTCGCACCTGCTTCGCCAGCAGGCAGCTCCAGCTGAGCCCCCGTACCTGCTCCACCAGACGAGCGTGCCGACGGTGCGGTCTCTGCCTTGCCGGAGCTCTCACGGCTGGAGCGAGCTGGGTAGCTACGCAGCCCGAACACCCCTGGACTCGTGCGCACCAGCTCGGAGGTGGGCCGTCGCACCTCGGCTTGCAGACGGGTCTGCATCATCGCGTCGGGCTCGCGACCCACCACCGATAGCAGGTCAAACTTGATCGCCAGCCTTGTTAGCTCCTTAAAGTGAAGGGGCTTGCCTTCGCGACGGAGGACTTCAACAGCAGCTTCTAAGAACGTCATCGTATGAACTATCCCCACATAAACCGTGCCCTGCCTGCAGACCCAAGCGCTTGGACCCAAGGCTGAACACTTACCAAGAACTCACCAAAACTGAGGCCGCGATCGGACCCAGCTATTGACCTGTGATGCACTGATGATGCGTCTGCGTGTCCGGCGTTATGCGCTCGAAGACTCTGACTCACCGACGGGAAAATCTGATTCCGATCCAATGGGAGAGTTGCTCTTTATCCCCGTTTCGGACGCAAGACCCCAACACCGAAAACCAGGTAGCGCTGGCTTGCGGCTCTGAGTGTTAGCGCTGCCGTCGGAAACTTGTCAAGCACATGCGCATACTTAGCCAGACAAGCCGGTCCGCCGTGGGCTTAGCTGCACGCTGCTGCACCCAGAAAGTCGTCCTCAGATGTGACGGGAAACAAGAAGGGTTGGCCTCGCAGCCCGCAGGCTGTTAGCCACTTACAAGTCGCGCGGTAGTTTGGGGAGGCGAACGGTCTGCCAGCACCCCGGCTCAGACGCCGATGAACAGGCGATTGCCGAAGTTTGGCTCGAGGTTGGCTTCAAAGATCTTGTTGGCAGCAGAGTCGATGTCGTAGGCGACGCGGCGGAACTCGAAGATGCGGGTTACGTCGTCGTAGATGACGTAGCTGGCGCGGTTGTCGTAGTCACGCGGCTGCCCGACGGAGCCGACCGAGATGATGTAGCGATAGCCGGGCCGAATCTCGAACTTCTGGGCGACGACTTCGTGGACTTCGTGACGGGACAGCGCGAACGCTTTGCACAAGTGCGAGTGACCGATAAACGTCACGTCCGCCAGCTGTTCCCAGTACGGCAAGCAGCGGGCCGCCTGCTCCGTCGAGAAGATGTACTCAAACTCCTCGAGGTTGACTGGTGAGCCGTGGCAGTAGCTGATGTGACCTTCGCGGCGCTCGTAGGGCAGGCTCTTAAGCCAGCCCATGTTGTCCCCGGTCAGCGTCGTGGCGTGCAGATCCAGCGCCTGCCGAGCGGCGTCGTAGTAGTAGGAATAATCCATACGACCAGCGACGGCAGCATCATGGTTTCCCAGGATGCAAAAAGCGGCATGCTTGCGCACCAGATCGCAGCACGGATTCGGGTCCGCGCCATATCCGACGGTGTCGCCCAAGCAGACCAGCTTGTCCACACGCGCCATCGCGAAGCAATCTAAGACCGCCTCGAGTGCTTCGAGGTTGGCGTGGGTATCAGAGAAAAGACCGATCCTCATACGGGACCTCTAGTGTAGCGCGGATGCCACGAGTGCGGCAATCGACCAGATTGGGCTTTCGCAGTGAGAGAAAAAAGAGCCCAGCGGCTGCGACTACACCGGTGCAAAGCAACGTAGTGCTGGCAGCTACTTGGCGCGAGCTTGGGCCCAAAGCGCTGCACGTGGCCTAGATAGGGGTGAGTCATGGCTCTCCAACTTTTGAGCGTACCGCACCTTGGGTACAGAACCAACCGTCGTCTATGTGCGCGCCGTGAAAAGCTGCGCTTTGGCGAACGGGCGCAAGCGGCAAAGCCGGACGTGCGCGACGATGCATTGGCTTCTTGTCGATTTTGGCGGCAGTAGATTAAGCGCGCGGCCAGCACCAATGTTGGTACAGTGTGCGACATGAGCATACCGTCGCCCAGCAAGCAGCCCGACAAGTCTTATGGTCAGTCGCCCGAATCTGCGCAGAAGACCGCGAAAAGCGGCCCTAACGCTCCCGCTTCGTCAGTAAACGGCGGCGGCGTAGCAAGCGCGATGCTTGGCCAAGAGCTGGTCTCCCCGCAGCCGATGCGCATCGCCGAGCTGTGCCTGGCCGCCAGTGAGTACGTCCACCGCGCCACCGGCTGCGAGCTAGATGAGAGCGAAGAATCCCTAGCATTTGTCGACTATTACCTAGCCTCAGTTACCAAGTCTGGAGCCCTGGCGCCGCAGGTCTGTCGCCTGGTTGCCTCGGCGCTGGGAACCTATCTGGGCGAGCTTGCCATTCGCAAGTTTGGAGGCCGCTGGCTGGTGCTGCCCATGGATGCCGCAGCCACTACCGCACTGCGATCGCCGCTAGAAAGCGACGCCGCTGCGACTGAAGCTGCAGCCGATCCGGCCAAGTGGCGCTTAGAGCTACAGGCCTCGCCGGTGCTGTTTGACCCCATCGGTATGGCCGCGCTGGCGCTGCAGATGTACGCGCAGTTTGCCGCCGACTCGCCCGAGGATGCCCTCGCTGCACGCGCGCAAAAAAGCACAGCATTAACCGAGGACGACGCCAGTCGCGATCTAGCAGCAGACGACGCCCTAAACTTTGCCGACGACATCGGCTTTTTCACCACGCCCGAGCTAACCGAGCCTCTGCGCGCCGCCATGGTGCGACTGCCCCAGGTCAGCGCCGACTACTACTACTCGCTGACCGGTCGCTTTGAGACCCTGTCGTACGTCGTCGACATGCTCGGCGAGCTGCGCCACCTAAAGGCCCAGGGCCTAAAAGCTGCGGTCCAAACAGAAGCGGACGCAACCTCATATAGCGACGACAGTGACGACAGTGACGACAGTGATGAAGAGGACGACGACGAGCTGGACGACGCCGCGATCTAGACTCGGGACTGCAAAAAAGACGGGTCGTAACGCGCTACTGCGGGACGCGCGCAGGTGTAGGTGTTTGTGCTAACGTCTGCGGCCCATGTCTTCCTCTAAGCCGTTCAAGCTGGTCTCCGACTACCAGCCGCGAGGCGATCAGCCGGTCGCCATCGCGCAGCTCACCGACGCGGTAAATCGTGGCGAGACGCGCCAAGTGCTCCTGGGCCTGACCGGCTCGGGCAAGACCTTTACCGCCGCCTGCGTCATCGAAAAGACCCAGCGCCCGACGCTGATCATCGCCCACAACAAGACCCTCGCGGCGCAGCTTTACAACGAGTTCAAAGAGCTGTTCCCCGAAAACGCCGTCGAGTACTTCGTCTCGTACTACGACTACTATCAGCCCGAGGCGTACCTGCCGACCTCCGACACGTTTATCGAGAAGGACTCGATGATCAATGAGGAGATCGATCGCATGCGCCACTCGGCGATGCATGCGGTGGTGTCGCGGCGCGATGTCATCGTCGTGGCCTCGGTGTCGTGCATCTACGGCATCGGCGATCCCGAGTTTTATCGCAGCATGGTGCTGACCCTGGACGTCGGGCAGCAGGTGCGACGCGATGCGGTGCTCCGTCGCCTGGTCGAGCTGCAGTACGAGCGCAACGACATCGACTTCCACCGTGGCACCTTCCGCGTGCGCGGCGACACCGTCGAGATCTTCCCGCCCTTTGAAGAGGAGCGCGCCATCCGCCTAGAGTGGTTTGGCGACGAGATCGAGACCATCGCCGAGGTCGACCCCCTGCGCGGCAAGACCCTGCGCAAGATGAAGTACGTCGCCATCTTCCCCGGCTCGCAGTACGTCACGCCCGCCGACGCGCTGGTCAAGGCCATGACCTCGATCAAAGAGGAGCTGCGCGAGCGCCTGACCGAGCTAAAGAACAACATGAAGCTCGTCGAGGCCCAGCGCCTTGAGCAGCGCACCATGTTCGACCTCGAGATGCTGGATCAGATGGGTCACTGTAACGGCATCGAGAACTACTCGCGCCACCTGCGCAGCAGCACCCCCGGCGAGCCGCCCGCGACCCTGATCGACTACTTCCCCAGCGATCTGCTGTGCTTTGTCGACGAGAGCCACCAGACCTTGCCGCAGATCATGGCCATGTACAGGGGCGACCGCGCGCGCAAAGAGACCCTGGTCGACTACGGCTTTCGCATGCCCAGCGCCATGGACAACCGCCCGCTCAAGTTTGAGGAGTGGTCAGGCAAGATCAAGCAGGCGATCTACGTCTCGGCCACGCCCGGCGACTTCGAGATGCAGCAGGTCGGCGGCGTCGTCGTCCAGCAGGTCATCCGCCCCACCGGCCTCCTTGACCCCGAGATTGAGGTGCGCCCGGTCGGCATCCAGGTCGATGACTCCATCGCCGAGATCAAGGCGCGCGTGGCCAAAGGCGATCGCGTCCTGGTCACCACCTTGACCAAGCGCATGTCCGAGCAGCTGACCGAGTTTTACACCGAGAGCGGCATCCGCGTGCGCTACCTGCACTCGGACATCGACACCATGGAGCGCACCGAGATCCTGCGCGACCTACGCAAAGGCGTGTTCGACGTCCTAGTCGGCATCAACCTACTGCGTGAGGGTCTGGACCTGCCCGAGGTGTCGCTGGTCTGCATCCTCGACGCCGACAAAGAGGGCTTTTTGCGCGCCGAGCGCTCGCTGATCCAGACCTGTGGCCGCGCCGCCCGCAACGTCAACGGCAAGGTCATCATGTACGGCGATCGCATCACGCGCTCGATGCAGGTCTGTATCGACGAGACGGCCCGCCGCCGCAAGATCCAGCACGAGCACAACCTGGCCCACGGCATCACGCCCCAGACCGTGCGCCGCAAGATCCAAGACATCCGCGGCCACGACATCGCCGAGGGCCCCGAGCCCGGCACACTGCTGGAGCAGGCCTCGCAGCTTCTGGCCGATCAGAAGGTCACGCCCGGCAAGGGCAAGGGCAAAGGCAAGGCTCCCGGCCAAGGCAAGACCAAGGGCGACGACGCACCCCTGGATCTAAGCGATGTGCCACAGCTGATCGTGAAGCTGAAAAAGCAGATGCAAAGCGCCGCCGCCGACATGGACTTCGAGCGCGCCGCCACCCTCCGCGACCGCATCCGCGAGCTAGAACAGCTCGACCTGGCGATGCGCTAAGCAGGTATTTACAAAACTACTGCGCGTCCCAGTGAGCGCGTCGTCCGTCCTCACAGCCAGACGGCTGCTCCGGGCGGGCGCCACACTCACCGGGCCTGCTCGCTACGTTTTGTAAACACCTGCTAAAA
>ERZ795056.5336-NODE-5336-length-12941-cov-9.660795_pt1 | contig 12941 bp, 9 predicted proteins | sample MGYA00375140_ERZ795056 | MGnify/ENA primary metagenome ERZ795056 (study PRJEB30185, sample SAMN05720227) | activated sludge metagenome | isolation source: Anaerobic digester | place: USA | collected 2015-03-09 ...
TTGATTTAAGCAGCACCATGGCGCGGTTTGAATCCCACCCATTGGCCGAAACCATATCGGTCACCACCATGTAAAAAGTTTTACCATCGGCGCCGCGCAGGATATGCGGATCACGTACCCCTCCGGTCGAACTGATGGCTTCGGATAAAATGACCGGTTGGTTGTTGTTAAGCGCACGGAAATGATAACCATCCGCGCTGATGGCAAACTTAATTTGCTCATCTACTTTGGCATTGCCGGTAAAATAGGTGAACAGGTAGGCTTTATTTGATACGGACTGTTTGCCTGTAATATCCTTCGCATTTGTTGGCACTCCCTGTGCAGCAACCATAAGTGGCCACCCGACAAAAAACAGGCAACAGATCTTTAAAAAGCACTTCATATTCTTCAAAGAAAGAAAAAAAAGCTGGTTTGGGGGAAATCAGCATATTTGACATATAAATAACCCCATGCGATTTCTTACCTGCTTAACCGTATTTCTTACCAGCCTGATTGCCTCTCCTGGGGATGCACAGCAACACAATTCCTCCTACCATTACACACTACCCGCCGACCCCCTCGTGCAAGCCAAACTCTCCCAATGGAAAACCCTCAAATTCGGGCTGTTTATGCATTGGGGAACTTATAGCCAATGGGGTGTGGTAGAAAGCTGGAGCCTTTGCCCCGAAGATGAAGGTTGGTGCGAAAGGCGCGGGCCTTATGCCGCCGATTGGTTTGGCTATAAAAAGGCTTACGAAAACCTGCAGACCACTTTTAACCCGGTAAAATTCAACCCCGAAAAATGGGCAGTGGCGGCCGAAGCAGCCGGTATGAAATACGTAGTTTTTACCACCAAGCACCACGATGGGTTTTGCATGTTCGATACGCGGCAAACGGATTACAGGATTACTGGTGCAGCCACGCCGTTTTCAACTAATCCCAAAGCTAATGTAACCAAAGAAATCTTCGAAGCCTTCCGTGCCAAAGGGTTTATGACCGGCGCCTATTTCAGCAAGCCCGACTGGCATGCACCCGATTACTGGTGGACCTATTTTCCGCCCAAAGACCGCAACGTGAGCTACGACCCGAAGAAATACCCGGAGCGCTGGCAGGCTTTCAAGGATTTTACCTACCGCCAAATTGAAGAACTCGCCACCGGTTATGGAAAAGTGGATATCCTGTGGCTCGATGGTGGCTGGGTAAGGCCCAAAAGCACCATTGATACTTCGGTTTCCTGGCAAAAAAGCATTCCCTACGACCAGGATATTGATATGGGCCGCATTGCCAACATGGCCCGCAGCCACCAACCCGGTATGCTGGTGGTGGACCGTACGGTGGCGGGCGAATTTGAAAACTATACCACGCCGGAGCAAACCGTACCCGACAGCTACCTGCCCTATCCATGGGAAAGCTGCATTACGCTAGGCAATTCGTGGAGTTATGTACCGGGAGATAAGTATAAGTCGGCCCGCACGGTAATTCATATGCTCACAAGCATCATCAGCCGAAACGGCAGCCTGCTGCTAAACATTGGTCCCGGCCCCGATGGCGACTGGGACCCCAAAGCGTATGAAAGCCTTGCCGAAATCAGCCAATGGATGCAGGTAAATGAAGAAGCGGTATTTGAATCGGAGGCGGATCCTGCATTACCGGGCAGCGGGCAGTGGGTGTACACCCGCAAGGGGAATGTGGTGTACGCAATTTACCAGGCCAAAGAAAGCGAAATGCAGCTACCGGCTACCATAGGCATACCCTTGCCATTAAACAGGGACGTGAAAGGGATAAGCCTGCTGGGGAGTGCTGCCAAATTAAAGATGATCCAGGCAAACGGCTTGCTTCAGTTTTCTTTTCCAAAAAACGTCGGCCTGCAAGCACCTGCCAAAGAAGCCTGGGTGTTTAAAATTATTTTGGAGGAAAAATAAAAAACCTTACAACTAATCTATGTTTTCTATGTGCCTATTGTGGTTAAAAAAATCAGGTGGTAACAAACCACATAGGCACAATAGGGCACAGTAGTAAAAATGCTTAAATCTATGTTTTCTATGTGCCTATGTGGTTAAAAAAGCAGTTTCCCTTTACCTTGCGGCAGTTCCTTCAGGTTGAAAACTAACAGAAAACTTATGCGATTCCGTCTATTGCTTCCCTTTTTAGTTGTTGTGCTTTGTTGTACCAACCTGCGTGCACAAGCCAATGATACCCTTGTACTGAAAAACATTGGCGAGTACATGCTGAAAAATGGCAGGGCTTATGAAAACCTCCGTTTTTTGTGCAAGGAGGTTGGCCAGCGCCTCAGCGGCAGTACCGGTGCTGCAAAATCGGTAGAAGCTACCGCGCGTATGCTGCGCGAAGCGGGAGCCGATACGGTTTACCTGCAACCGGTAATGGTGCCACATTGGGAGCGTGGCCCAAAAGAAGAGGCAGTGGTAGAGTACGACAGGGGGAAAAAACAACGCCTGCGCGCCTGTTTGCTTGGTATGAGCGTGGGTACGCCTGTACAGGGCATAACCGCACCCGTGGTAATGGTGCATGATTTTGAGGAATTGAAGGCACTTGGTGCCGAAAAAGTAAAAGGTAAAATTGTATTTATCAATTATGCCATGCGGCCCGAACTGATTCAAAACGGGTATGGCGATGCGGTCAGGTTCCGGTCGGGCGGACCTGCGGAGGCTGGCAGGCTTGGTGCGGTAGCCGTCATGATCCGCAGTGTTACACATGCCCTCGACACGTTTCCTCATACAGGTGGCACCCGCTATGATAAAGATGTAACGCCTATTCCGGCTTTTGCCTGCAGTACAGTGGATGCTGAATGGCTTGCTGATCTGTTAAAAAACCACCCTGAAGGGGCGAACCTTTTTTTGAAAGGCAACCCTACGTTTTACCCCGATGCACCTAGCTATAACGTAATCGGCGAAATCAGGGGGAGTAAATATCCTTCGGAAATAGTAACCGTTGGTGGCCACCTCGATAGTTGGGACCTTGGCGAAGGTGCGCATGATGATGGCGCGGGCTGTGTGCAAAGCATTGAAGTGATTGCAGCGATTAATAAACTGGGATTAAAACCACAGCGTACCATTCGCGCGGTGATGTTTATGAACGAGGAAAACGGGTTGAAAGGGGCACAGGCTTATGCTGATTCGGCTGAAAAGAAGGGGGAAAAGCATGTATACGCCATTGAGAGTGATCTCGGGGCTTTTTCACCGGTGTATATTACCCTGGGAGGCACGCCCACCCAAAATGAAAGGGTGCGGCAGTGGCTGCCCCTGCTGCGGCAATATTGGGTGCTGAACATGCCCGATGGCGGCCCGGGCGCCGATATTGGCCCCTTGCGCAGGCTTGGCCCCATGGTTGGCAATATGATTCCTTACAGTCAGCGGTATTTTGATTTTCACCATGCGGGAAGCGACCGGTTTGAGGCGGTTCATAAGCGGGAACTGGAATTGGGCGCTTCGGCACTTGCCTCTATGTGTTGGCTGGCAAGCGAATGGGGGGTTGGGGAGTAAGATTTTTGATTTAGGATTTTTGATTTATGAATTGGTTGCCTGGGTGAGCCAAACATTAAACTGTTAACAAAAAACAAACCCGAAACCTCAAACCATAAACACGGAACTATAAATAAAGAAAAGTTATCCTTTTTGCCAGTTGTATAAAACACTACCGGCTATTACAAGGCCAAATCCCATGATGATGAGTGCCGAAATACGGTTGATAAGATGCAGGGTATGGGGTGTAAGCCATTTACGCAACTGCCCGGAAAGGCCAACTTTCAGCATATCGGCTGTTACCACCACAAGCAGGCAACTCCCAAATAAAACGGTTCTTTCCTTAAAAGGCAGGTAGGCAAATGCAGTACAGGCAGTAAGCCAGAAAAAAATGGCTCCGGGATTAAGGGTATTTACCAAAAAACCCTGCACACCATATTTGGCCATATCGCGCTTACGAAATCCGGCATCAAGCGGACTATTGTCCATTTTTGGATCCTTTTTAAAAAAAAACGACCATGCGCCCATGATAAAAAGAATTCCGGCGCCTGCCAGTGAAATGGTCATTTCAAAGTGTAAGGCTGCCTTTACAAGTTCGGCAGCCATATTGCCACATAAAACCAGGAAAATATCACTTGCCGAAACGCCGGCAGCAAAGGCATAGCCTGCCTTATGTCCTTTGCGCAGGCTTAGCTTAATGATGGTAAACAAAACCGGCCCAACCGAAATGCAAAGCAGCAAGCCTAAACCCAATCCTTTCAAAAAAATGCCAATCATATGCTCCTGCTATTGTTTCATGTGTTCATTTTTAGTGCGCCCCGAGGTGTCGGGGCTGTTTTTAATTGTCACATGTAATCCCCAAATGATCATGTGTGCCGGGTGTACGCCCGTTCGTGGGGATTTCAAACGGGGCGGTTAATAAAATGGCTTAAACCGAAACCCCATTGGTACTGCTTTGTTTGGCCACAAAATGCTGCCAGTCCTGCAACATATGGCCCTTCATTACCCGTGGAAATTTATGCTGCCCGCCCATTTTTCCCTTACTTGCCATAAAGTCGAGGAATACTTTTTCGGGCAGTACATTCACAAAAATCTCTTTCAGGGCATGTTTTCGCTCAACCCCATAATCATCATTCAGGTGTTTCAGGGTGTTATCCAGTATTTGTTTAACTTCTTTTGGGTTTGCCTCATCATCGCAGGCAATATACCATTGGTGGGCAAATAGATTGTAGTAAGGAATACCGGCTACCGTAAACTCAGGAATGGAAATACCCAGTGTTTCACTTACTTTTTTAATGGCACAGTTCATGTTCTCCACACTCAGGTGTTCGCCCACCATACTGAGAAAATGGCGGGTTCTGCCGGTAATGATTATTTCGTGCCTTTCAAGATCCACAAACCGGATGGTATCGCCGATCAGGTATCGCCACGCCCCTGCATTGGTGCTGATGAGTATTGCATAGTCTTTTCCTTCCTGCACTTCATGTATCATCAGCGCCTCCGGATTATCAACCATATTGCCATCGGTATCAAAATTCTTATGGTCAAAAGGCACAAACTCAAAAAAGATGTTATTGCCCAGAACCAGTTGCATGCCCCTTGCATTTTGCCTTGCCTGATAGCCTAAAAAGCCTTCGCTTGCCAGGTAGGTTTCAATATAGGTAATGGGTTTGCCGAGCAATTTTTCGAAACCAACTTTGTAGGGATCAAGTGCCACGCCGCCATGAACATAAAAACTGAGATTCGGCCATAGTTCATGAATATTTTTCAGTTTGTAGCGTTCAATTATTTTTTCAATAAGCAACTGTAACCAGGCCGGAACCCCAACAATAAAGCCAATATCCCATTCGGGCGCTTTTTCAACAATTTCATCGAGCTTACGCCCCCAGTCGCCTTCTTTGGCTATTTTTTTTCCGGGCTTATATAATCGCTGAAACCAAAAGGGGATATTTCGCTGCTGTATGCCACTGAGGTCGCCTGCATAGTAGGTAGCCGTTTTTTGCAGGGTGGTACTTCCGCCCAGTATCATCCAGCCTTTTGGTAAGGCCCTGTAATTAATATCATGGTAGCCTGCAAGCGTAAACAGGTGGCGCATGCTTGTTACCATGTTTGAATTAATCAGGTCTTTGGTAATAGGGATATACTTGCTTGCCGCTTCGCTTGTACCACTGCTCAGGGCAAAATACTTAATAGGGCCGGGCCAGCAAACATCGGGTACACCTTCCAGGGTTTTGTACCAGAATTCTTTGTAAATCTTATTGTAGTCGTAAGTGGGCACCCTGTGCTGAAATGCCTTGCCTGCATGTTTTGCCATTAAAATGGTATCAAATCCATACTTCTGACCAAATTCAGTAAACCTTGCTTTTTTCAGTAGTTTTTTCAATACCTTAAGCTGCTGACCGCGCGGGTTAGCACCAGGTAATTGCAAAAGCTTTGCCAGCCTTGAAGGGATTGAAATATCGAATATGGACATGGGCAACCCAGATAACAGAACAATTCACGAAACTAAGGGTTGGACGCCAAATTTGGTGAGCAAATACGTATTAATGGCAAATTGGGTATATAAAAATGGGAATTTCCCTAAAGAAATTCCCTGAAGAAGGGCTAATTAATCCAATACAAGCAGTTAGTTTCGGTTTAATGGCCTTTTGACTTCAGGTTTACAGCACTGCGGGCAGCAGCCTGAAAAACCATTGGTTCAGCATTCGGTTAATCATAGTAGCATAGATTTGAGGAAAAGACAACCTGCCTGAATACATTGCTGCATTACAGTAAAAAAATGTTTGGTACCGGTAAATACGGGAATCAGTTGGTTGTTTTCAAACCCCTTTTCGGATGGAGCAGCTCAGGTAAAGCAAAACCCAAACTGATGCCAATAGCAACCAAAGCCACTATGCCAATTGCATTTTTTTCTCCCAGTTGATTACGCTGAATACCCCACAAAGCCCAGCAAATGACCAGGCTGAAAGTGGGCCTGTGTTGCTTTACATTCATCCATATTCCGAGCATCATGGCAATAAGCATCATCAAAATAGCCCAGCTACTTTCCATAAGTGGCCACCCGGTCCATTCAAAATGCACCAGAACAGCAGTGGTATTGGCAATAATGGCTACACTAATCCATGCCATGTAAACAATAAAGGGTAGTTCTACCAATTGGTGATCACGTTTTCGGGGATGCGCGGGATGCTTTTTAAAACGGCTGTAAATAAGTATTAAAGTAATGAGCAGCAAAATCATCACCATCAGGCTCGTTAAAATATACAGGTAATGCCAGCAAATAATCCACAAAGCATTCAGCAGGCACGAAAACCAGAACAGGGGCAAAATAGATACTATCCGGTCGTAGCGGTGGTCAATACCCGGCAGCCATATCAGGATATTGGTTGCATAACCCACAAATACAATCAGCCAAAGGTAAATAACACTCCAAATGGAAAAGGTAAACCCATCGGGCACAAACTTATTGGGGTAAAGTGCTGAAACATCACCGGTATTAAGTCCGTTTATAGGAAGGTAATTTGCCAAAGCATTTACCGTAAACATGGCGATAAATGCGATCCAGGTAATTGCAATTTGAGTGAAGCGGTTCAAGTAGATGATATTTCTACAAATTTACATTTCGTACCCCACAAAACTAAAAGCATTTTTCATACAAGGTAAATTCAAATACCCCTATCTTTGCCGACCAATTTTTAGCCGGGCGTGGCGAAATTGGTAGACGTACCAGACTTAGGATCTGGCGCCGTGAGGCATGGGGGTTCGAGTCCCTCCGCCCGGACACTAAAAAAGAGCATACGGTTATTCCATATGCTCTTTTTGATTTCAGCCTAGTAAGGCTGGCATTACGGTTTCAATATTTTCGGTTTTCCCCAGCAAAAGCGTGCCAATCCCCAATTTTGCTGCCCCTTCAATATTAATGGCGGTATCATCAACAAAAAGGGTTTCTTCGGCCGCAAGCCCGTGCAGGGCAAGCACTTTTGCGTAACATTCCCCGTTTGGTTTGCGTAAACCGAGTTCGTGCGAATACCAGGCTTTTTCAAAATGGCTGTCAAAATTATGATGTCCGTATTGCCTGAAATGAATATCGCGGAAGGCATCAAGGTGAATCTGATTGGTATTGCTCAGCAAAAAAAGCCGGTATTTGCCTTTTAAAGATTCAAGATAAGCCATGGATTCGTTCCTGAAATCGAGCAGCATGGCATTCCAGGCCAGGGTAATTTGTTCGTTTTCCAGTGCCAATCCTGTTTCTTTCCGAAAGCTGTCGTAAAACTGATCGGGGGTACAATCCCCTTTTTCAAGCGCCGCAAAAAGCGGGTTACTGAAAGATTGCTGAAAGAACCGGCCGAAATCCGGGATACCGAAGGCTTCAAATGCCTGAAAAGTGCGGTTGAAATCTATATTGAGCAAAACCCCGCCGAGGTCGAAAATGATATTGCGAACACCCATAATGGTTATTTATTGATTCGTTTTTTTGCCAAACAGCCACTTGAGCAATTCAGGTTCTGCGAAAGCTTTATCCCAACTGTTATGGTTGGCATCGGGGTAAAGGGTAAATTCCACCTCGGGCCTTTCATATAATTCGGTAAAGGCGTTAACCATTGTTTCGCTGTACTGCCAGGGAACCACATCATCTTTTTGCCCGTGAAAAACCCAGAAATCAGTTTTTTTCATGGCCGCAGCGGTTTTGGGATGCGCACCCCCGCAAATAGGTATGGCTGCTGCAAAATAGGCAGGTTTTCTTCTTACAATTTCAAAAGTACCCATGCCACCCATACTCAGGCCCATTACATATCGTTGCTGTGGCAGGCTTGGATATTGTTTTTCCAGTGAAGGCAGCCATTCAAGCAGCAGGCTCATTGCCATGGTTGGTTCCCCGTTTTCCTGGAATTCGAAGGTCCACTTTTTAGTTGTATCGTTTACCTTAAACTGTACGTTACTCCAAAAACTCAGGCTGTCGCACTGCGGAATAACCACAATAGCCGGGTAATTTTTGCGTACATCAGGCATCAAAAAGAGTTTTGAGCCATGCACGAGTTGTTTTACATTATCATTTCCCCTTTCGCCGGCACCATGCAGAAAAAGTACAAGCGGGTACATTTTGGTACTGTCATAGTTTTCAGGTAACAGTAACCTGTAACGCAACGTTTCGCCCTTTTGGCTGATCCATTCCTTTTTTTCGTAGGCACTGTCGGCATTTACATTATAGTTTGCCGGGGTTACCGTTGTTTTCTTTACCGGCCGCCTTGTATTGGGCTGACCCTCTGAAAGCAGTGCAAAACACGTCAGCCATAGTACCATCAAGGTTTTTAGATAATTTTTCATCTCCAAAAGTATTGAATTCATATCCGCTTATCTTCAACGCCCAAAATTATTGCTAAAATGAAGAGCTTTTTACTGTTTTTTGCCCCTGTTTTACTTTCAATTTGTTTGTTTGCCCAGCAGGGTAAAGAGTCCGTAAAAGTTACCGACCTGCTTGAAATAAGAACCGCAGGTAATGTAACCCTGACCAATGACGGAAAAAAAGTAGCCTACACGGTTACCTCTATCATTACTGATGAAAAGAATGCCGGGGAATACAAGTACCAGGGTCAGATTTGGATTGCCCAAACCGGCGGCAGCATGCCTCAGCAGCAGTTTACCACCGCTGCCGAAGGAGCAGGGCAGCCAGCATTCAGCCCCGATGGCAATCAACTTGCTTTTGTAAGACCGGTAGAAGGGGTACCACAGATTTTTATTGCACAGATGTCGGGTGGCGAGCCCTTTCAGCTTACCAAACTGCCTTATGGCGCTTCGGGTCCGGTTTGGAGCCCCAATGGCAAAAGCATTGCATTTAACAGCAGTATTCCTTTACGCACATACCTCAACGACTCACTTCTGAATGCTCCGGGCGAAATGCCTGCATATACCATGGAGAAGCCCGGCATTTCCAATACGTTTCTAAAGAATGCCGCTGCCAAACCAAACGCCAACGGCACAATTGAAGAGGTACGTGCTTACCTTTTAAAAAACGAAATGGATAAAAAGGCCAAGGTGATTACCAAACTAAACTTTCAGCAGGAGGCGGTAACAAGCAGTGAAATGAGTGTGAACCATATTTTTATGATTGCCCCGGTGGCCGGCGCCAAACCAAAAGTTATTACCAAAGGGTTTCTTTCTTTTTCGAACCCGCAATTTGTACCGGGCAGCAGCATAATGACCGTAGAAGCTGCATTTTATCCTGAAAAACACCCCGACCGGGCACTTGAACGCGCCATTTACACCCTTGATACTACGGGGAGCAACCTGAAACTGTTGCTGGGCGATTCGGGGGTTGTTTATTCGGGTGCCTCTGTTTCGGCTTCAGGTAAATACCTGGCTTTTACCAGGGGGAAAACAGGTTTTGTAACCATTCCCGAACTGATGTATATGCCCTTAAAGGACAGCAAGCAGGAGAAAATAGCCTATGACCGCAACAAGGGTAACCTGACCTGGAGCGATGATGAACGCTACCTCTATTTTGGTTCACCTTCCAATGGCGGTGTTATTCTGAACCGTTTCGATTTGCAGACCAAACAACTGCAAAGGCTTACTTCTTTTGATGAAGGCATTGGTAGTTTTGATATAAAGGCCGGGGTACTTGCCTTTACCAAAAATGCGGTGGCAAACCCTTCGGAGCTTTTTGTTGCCGGCCCCGATGCAGGCAATCCAAAGCAGGTGACCACGCTGAACAGCTGGGTAAAAGAGAAAAAACTAAGCATACCTGAGAAGCATACATTTAAAAACGAACTCGGGCAGGAAATTGAATATTGGGTAATGAAACCTACCCATTATGAGGCCGGTAAAAAATACCCCTTGTTGCTCGAAATTCATGGTGGGCCTACGGCTATGTGGGGCCCCGGCGAAGCAAGCATGTGGCATGAGTACCAGTATTTCTGCAGTAAGGGTTATGGCATTGTGTACTGCAACCCCCGCGGCAGCGGTGGATATGGAGAAGCATTTATGCGGGCAAACATAAACGATTGGGGAAATGGCCCAATGCGCGATGTACTTACCGCACTGGATAAAGGCGTTGCCGAAGGCTGGTCTGACCCTTCAAAACTTTTGGTTACTGGCGGGTCTTATGCGGGCTATCTCGTTTCCTATATCCTTGGCCACGATCAGCGGTTTGCCGCCGCCTGTTCACAACGCGGGGTGTACGACCTGCGCACTTTTTTTGGAGAAGGCAACGCATGGCGGCTTGTACCCAATTATTTTGGGGGTTATCCCTGGGAAAAAGCCACCTATGATATCCTGGAGCGGGAATCGCCAATCACCTATGTCCAAAATATTAAAACACCGCTGATCATTTTTCATGGAGAGCAGGATTTACGGACCGGTGTTATACAAGGTGAGCAGCTTTATAAAAGCCTGAAAGTGCTTGGCCGACCGGTGGAATATGTAAGGCATCCCGGAGGTACTCATGAATTAACCCGGAGCGGAAACAACCGGCAGCGGATAGATCAAATGTTGCGGACATGGGAGTTTTTTGAGCGGTTTGTGTCGGGCAATTAGCTTTTTTACTTTAAAATATACCCACTGCAAACGTTTGTGCAATCGTTGTGTGAAACCCTCGTATGAATTAAAATTCAAATGGGGTAAATGCGGTTGGGTTTAGTTTGTACTTTTCCAAGGTCATTTTTCATCAAACGGTTGCTTATGTCGCTTACCAAGCCAAAACTCAGTTTTTGGCAGATCATTAATATGAATGTGGGTTTCTTTGGCATTCAGTATAGTTTCGGTTTACAGCAGAGTGCGGTAAACCCGATTTACGATATGCTGGGTGCAAGCCCTGATGAGATCCCGATTTTAAACCTCGCCGGCCCCATGACAGGCCTGTTGGTGCAACCCATTATTGGTGCCCTGAGCGATAAAACCTGGATCCCAAAATTTGGGCGGCGAAAGCCCTATTTTTTTATCGGCGCCATTCTTTGCAGCATAGCCCTTTTCTTTTACCCCTTCAGCAGCAGCCTTTGGATGGCAGCCGGGTTGCTTTGGGTGCTTGATGCCGGCAACAATACCGCAATGGAGCCTTACCGCGCTTTTATAGCCGATAAGCTTGATGACGAACAACAACCCACTGGTTTTCAGGCACAAAGCTTTTTTACCGGTTTCGGACAAACCCTTGCCAATGTGTCCCTGTTTGTTTTCCCCATGATTTTTGTGGGCACCATGGGCAAGCTGCCTACCTGGGTGTATGCATCCTTTTTCCTGGGCTCGGTTTGCAGCATCGGTTCCATTTGGTGGAGCAGCCGCACAACGCCCGAAATACCCCCCACGGAGGAGGAACTTGCGCACATGCGGGCAACCCCAATTAAAATTTTTACCCCATTTAAAGAAATTGCAGGCGCCATTAAAGATATGCCTGGTATTATGTGGCAACTCGCGCTCGTTTATCTTTTTCAGTGGTACGCGCTTTTTTGTTACTGGCAAAACAGCAGCAAGAGTATAGCCCAATCCGTTTTTAAAACCACCCCTTCAGAAAATCCCAAATTGTATGAAGAGGCGGTAAGCTGGACCGGGTTGGTAAATGGTTGGTACAATATTGTTACGTTTTTGTGTGCTTTTGCCCTGGTTTGGTTTGCCCGGAAATACTCCCCCAAACTGGTACATTTTTCGTGCCTCATCCTGGCCGGTGCCGGTTTTTTAATGTTCCCGCATATTGAAAACAAGTACCTGCTTTTTCCTGTCATCACGGGTTTTGGCATTGGCTGGGCAAGCATGATGGGTATTCCGTACCTGATGGTGGTAAGCAATATTCCCAAAGAACGGTACGGGGTGTATATGGGCATTGTAAACATGATGATTGTGATACCGATGATATTACAGAACCTGACTTTTGGTTATGTGTTGAAAAACTTTTTGGGGAACGATCCGGGCAAGGCCATTACGCTTGCAGGGGTGTTTTTGCTGATTGCAGCAGGGACAACACTGCTGATGAAGACCACCAAACCTGCGCCTGATGCGGTGGTGATGGGTGGTGGCGGGCATTAGCGCAACGTCCCCTTTGGGAGACTTTGCTTGAACGGTTAACAGCAACGTCCCCCTTCTTTGGTCGGGGAGACGTTGCTAAAAATGCGTTACTAACCGTGCTTTCCGTGGTTGCCGTGTCAAAAAGGCGCACATACCGGTGTGTGTGAAACACGGTATGGGATTTTGAGTGATGGTGGGTATTCATTTGATAATTTTTGTATGAATAAATTTAACTTGTTTTTTATGGCAGCCATCATTTTTATCATGGCATGCAATTCTGCGGAAACTGAAAAGAAGGGAAATATTATTGGTGAAAAATGGTGGAAGGAAGCCGTGGTGTACCAGTTGTACCCGCGCAGTTTTAAAGACAGCGATGGCGATGGCGTAGGCGATCTGAAAGGCATTATAGAAAAACTGGATTACCTGGAAAGTCTTGGCGTAGATGCGGTTTGGCTGAACCCCATTTACACATCTCCGAACGATGACAACGGT
>ERZ795056.5337-NODE-5337-length-12939-cov-9.523129_pt1 | contig 12939 bp, 7 predicted proteins | sample MGYA00375140_ERZ795056 | MGnify/ENA primary metagenome ERZ795056 (study PRJEB30185, sample SAMN05720227) | activated sludge metagenome | isolation source: Anaerobic digester | place: USA | collected 2015-03-09 ...
GCGCTCAACAATATCCCCGGCCGCAAACTCACAAGCCTGAACGGCAAATGGCAATGCATTATTGATCAATCCGATATCGGCATTGGTTCCTGGTTTGCAATTTACAAGGATCAGAAACCGAAAGGCAAAACCGATTTTTTCGAATATTCCTTTGATGACGGACTTGTACTCGATGTACCCGGCGATTTTAATTCGCAATTGCCCGAACTGGCTTTGTACGAAGGCACCATGTGGTATAAGAAAAAATTCACCTATACCAAAGATCCATCAAAGCAGTTGTTTATCCATTTTGCCGGGGTAAATTATATGACCGATTTGTTTTTGAACAGCGAAAAAATTGCGAGCCACGAAGGTGGATTTACCCCTTTTACGGCTCGGCTTACCGATAAGGTGAAAGAAGGCGAAAACAGCATTATTCTAAGGGTAAATAATCAGCGGATAAAAGACGGGATACCCTCCCTTGGTTTTGACTGGTTTAATTATGGCGGCATAACCCGCGATGTGTATCTGGTAGAAACTCCTGCCAGGTATATTGAAGATTATTTTGTGCAATTGAAGAAGGGGAGCAAAAATGAAATTGCAGGCTGGATTCAAATGAGCAACCATGAATTGGGGCAGGAAGTAATGCTGCAGATTCCCGAAATAGGGCTGAACAAAAAACTAGTTTCCGATACCGCAGGACGTGTCGCTTTCTCCCTGCCTGCCTCACTTACCCTTTGGTCGCCAAAAAATCCAAAACTGTATAATGTGGTCATCCGTACGGCTACCGATACAGTTCGGGAAGCTATCGGTTTCAGAAGCATTGAAGTAAAGGGGACCGACATTTTGCTGAATGGCCAACCCATTTTTTTAAAAGGCGCCAATTTTCATGAAGAAATTCCGCAGCGAAAAGGCCGGGCTTATTCCGAACCCGATGCGTTGCAATTGCTTACCTATGCAAAGGAACTCGGCTGCAATTTTATCAGGCTGGCACATTATCCGCAAAACGAGTACATTGTACGTCTTGCCGAAAAAATGGGTATCATGCTTTGGGAGGAAATACCGGTTTACCAGGGCATTGCTTTTGGCGACAGCAACATGCAGGTAAAAATGAACCGGATGCTTACCGAAATGGTACACCGCGATAAAAACCGCTGCGGCATCATCATCTGGAGCATGAGCAACGAAACAAGCCCGGGAACCGCAAGGAATGCTGCGATCATAAACATGGCGGCCTATACCCGGCAAATGGACCCAACCCGTTTGATCGCTTCGGCCTTTGACCGGGTTGATTACAATGGAAACATTGTTTCAATAACCGACACGCTCAGTAATTACCTCGATGTATTATCGGTAAACGAATACCTTGGATGGTACCGACCCTGGCCCTCAAAGCCGGAGGAAGTTGTGTGGAAATCAGCCTTTAACAAGCCGCTGATTATGTCCGAATTTGGTGCCGAAGCATTGTATGGATTACATGGCCCTTCCGATACCGCAAGTTCGTGGAGTGAGGAGTACCAGGAACAGGTATACAAAGACCAGGTAACGATGCTGAAAAGGATTCCTTTTCTCAGGGGAACTTCACCCTGGATCCTGATTGATTTTCGTTCACCACGGCGGTTGCATCCCGTTTTTCAGGACGGGCAATCGGGTAGTGGCATGTGGAACCGCAAGGGCCTGTTGTCTGATAAAGGTTATCGTAAAAAAGCCTGGTACATTATGGCTGATTATTACCGAAATTTACCGGAATGATTTTGCAGCGTTGCTGTTTGTTTATTTTAGATTTTTTAAGTATGATTTTATGTGCAGATTTTCAATTTTTTTTCAAAAACTTTTCTTTGTTTTATTGATTACTGCCCTTGCAGGCACGAGCCAGATCACGGTTGCACAGGTAAGCCTTTCAAGTCCTGATAAAAAGATTGTGGTACAGGTAACTACGGAGGAGGGCGGCAAAATCAGTTATTCGGTAATGACAGGGCAAACGGAGATTTTGCGCAAATCATCGCTTGGCATGGTGCTCGATATAGCGGACCTGAGTACCGGATTTTCTTTTGTAAAAGCCTCGCCGGTGGAGCCAATTACGGATGCTTATAACCTTGCCTATGGCAAAAAACTCAAAACAGTTTACACAGCAAACAAAACTACCCTCCAATTTAAAAAACAGGGTGGTGCCATATTTGAAATCACTTTCCAGGTTTCCAACGATGGGGTGGCTTTCCGTTATGAATTGCCTGGAAATTCTGACAGATCCGGTCAGATGATTTCGGAAAGAACAAGCTTCCATTTCCCGCTTTCGGCCAAAGCCTGGCTGCAGCCCATGCAGGTATCGAAATCGGGTTGGGAACAAACCAACCCCGCCTACGAGGAGCACTATGTACAGAACGTGCCGGTAGGAACCGCTGCCCCAACGCCTGCAGGGTGGGTTTATCCGGCTTTATTTCGTTGTAATGATGTGTGGGCGCTTATTACCGAGGCAAGCGTGGACAGCCTTGACTGTGCCACCCGCCTGAAAGCTGAATCGCCCGATGGGGAATACACCGTTGGTTTACCCGACCCAAGGGAAATTACTACCGGTAAGGGATTGCTTCCGCGCATAAAACTGCCCTATACTTCGCCGTGGCGCATTATTACCATCGGCAGCCTCGCTACCATTATAGAATCCACATTGGGTACCGATCTTGCAAAGCCTGCGATGGGGGGCGATTTTTCCTATGTAAAACCCGGCAAAGCCTCCTGGAGCTGGATTAATTCGAAAGACGATTTTATTGTGTACGACGAGCAGAAGAAATACATTGATTTTGCTGCTGAAATGCACTGGCAGTATTGCCTGGTAGATGCCGACTGGGACCGTAAAATTGGCTATGAAAAAATAAAGGAACTGGCGGCTTATGCCAAAACAAAAAACGTGGGTCTGCTGCTTTGGTACAATTCGGCCGGCGACTGGAATACGGTAAAGTACACACCCAAAAACAAGTTACTCACCCACGAAAGCAGGATGGCGGAATTTCGCCGCCTGAAAGAAATGGGCATAATGGGCGTAAAAATTGACTTTTTTGCCGGCGACGGCCAATCGGTAATGGCTTATTACCAGGAAATCCTGAAAGATGCGGCCGATGCACAGTTGATGGTAAATTTTCACGGCGCCACCCTGCCGAGGGGCTGGAGCAGAACCTGGCCAAATCTGGTAACAACCGAGGCGGTGCGTGGTTTTGAAATGGTAACTTTTGAACAGAAGGATGCCGACCTGCAGCCAACCCATTGCGCCATGCTGCCCTTTACCCGCAATGCCTTTGATCCCATGGATTTTACCCCGATGAACCTGGTTAAAATTCCTACAAAAGTGGTCCGCCAAACCTCTTCAGCTTTCGAACTCGCTTTATCGGTTTTGTTCCTTTCCGGTATTCAGCATTACGCTGAATCGCCCGATGGCATGCAGCAGGTACCCGCCTTTGTAAAATCCTTTTTGCAGCAACTACCCGATACCTGGGAGGAGGTGAAATACATTGATGGTTTCCCCGGTGAATATGTGGTAATTGCCCGCAAGTCAAAAGGCAAATGGTACATTGCCGGCATTAATGGCAGTAAAACAGCAAGACAAATTGAATTGAATACGGCCGCATTTGGCAAAAAAACGGCGACGTTGATTACGGATGGGGCTACAATGCTCACGTTTGCTCAAAGCAAATTAGCGGTTAAGGCGAAGCAGTCGGTAACTATGGGGGCTTCGGGTGGGTTTGTGATGGTGCTGGAATAGGATTTACAATTTCAGGGTTGGAAAAGGACACAGATGGCACAGATGAATACCGATTTTTATTTTCTCGTCCCGACACGCAGCCAATCTTAGTTTCGGTCGGAACAGCAAGCGCGCAGCCGGACGGCCTGAACGAAACTTATTTTTCAAGAAACGCATTGCATTATTTCCCAAAGCCGAAGCCGGACCTTTTTCGGACCGAAACTCATTGCGGTCGCTTTGGGAGGGAAAAGGCGGAGGGCGGGAAAAACTAAAACGCCGAACAGGCCGTTACAAGCCCGCGCTCCTCAACAGGTTGGTTCAGCCAATCCGTTACCTTAAAATCGTGCGAATGGCAGAAAGGGCAGGAATGCACCATGCCTGCCGCATCAACATAAAAGCTGAATTTGCCTCCTGACTGACAGCCAATTCTGCGTTGATGATAGCCGTGATAAACAATGGTTGGAAAGGACTTATAGGCCGGATCATGATTCAGGATTTCAAACATATTTTCAAGCAGGGCAATACTTTCCTTTCCAAGCATCACATCCTGGTTGCGGAAATGACCCTCGGCCCTTGGCTCAAGCCATTGTACATAATCTGCACCAATGCGCAGGCACATTTCCAAATGCCGCATTACAAAATCGCGGGTGGCATTGGCGCGGGTAATACACACTGAAACGGCGGTAAACAAACCGGCCGCACCCGAAGCCGCAACTGCGCGGGTTGCATGGGCAAATGCTTCGGAATGGCCCCGAAAGAGATTGTGTAATTCAGCATCATAATGGTCAATGCTTACAACAATTCCGGTTGCTCCGGCAGCTTTCAATTGAAGAGCCTTATCATGAGTAAGGTTAAATCCTGATGTCAGCACCCACCATTCAGTAGTTTTCGAACCGTTTCTTATCAGTTCAAGCATATCCTTAAATCTTACCATCGGCTCCCCACCGCTAAGCGAAATATGGCCAAGTCCTTCGTTTTGTAAGGTCCCGGTAATTGTCTTTAATTCCTCAAGGGTAAAAGTTTCAGGATGATTGAGGTTATCCCATTCAAAACAATGCTCACACCGCATGGGGCAATGGGTAGTAATGGCAAAATTTACCTGCTGATGAGCATTAACCGGCAGTTGGTGGGGAATAGTCCGGTTCAATTCGGTGAGTATAAACCGGTCAAAATTTTCTGAAGGAAAAGGCGGCACATATAATCCAAACCCATATTTGCCATTTTTTTTAACCAGCTTACGTTTTCCATTACCCCCCACAATCATTTTTTTAAAAGCCATAAAATGGCCAAGGGCAGCCCGTGCCGTTTTAACCGATTGGTATGCCTTCAAAGCGAGCCATACCATCCGCAGTTTTGCCCTTAGCCGTACAAAAAAGCAATCCCAATCAGCCGGAACCTTCCGTGGAATAAAAGCGATCGGAGTTTCCGCTTTTTGAACAGTTAACTTATTTTGGAGGATGGCTGATGCTTCCATGTGTTTACTGTTTTTTTGCAGCGAGGTAAGCAGATTGTGCAACCCGTTTGTATTCATCCATACTAAAAGCGGTGAAGCCACCGGGATCCTTCATCCTATTGAGAAAGCCAATGTCAGCAGGCCCCTGATAATCCCTGATGGGTTCATAATAACCTCTTGAATGCAGGAAAGCACTGTAGGCTTTTGAAGGCGAATAGCCGGGCACTTTGTAGGTAAGATAGGCACGTTTACCCGGTTCGGGCTGTTCAAGAAATTTGCCATCCGCTTCCTTTAATGAGTTCATTACATTTTTACCCTCTTCGTCCACCGCTGCAGATGGTTTCAGGGTGCGCATAGCAGAAGCCGGCAATGGCTCAATCTCCACCATTTTCACCTGGTCCAGTTCCCAAAACATAAAGCCGGTGCTGAACGCAATCTCAATAGGGCCCCCATTTTCAGGGAGATGTTTTATTGGAATTACCAAATCGCGGTTCATCAGCGGGCCAATTGTTTTTAATTTCAAAAGTTCCTTCCAGCCATCACCATTTTTAATTGAAATGGTAAGCGGCATGTGCTGCGCTTCCTGCCATTGAATAATCTGTTCACCCGGCTTTTGCTTTTGCTGTCCAACCCATTGGTTGTACCGGTCGCCAAAATGTTTGGTTAACTCCTGGAAAGTGTATTCAAGCCAGTATGCATTGCGCAAACTAAGCTGCAAGCCCAAATTTCCTTCTTCCAACGCATGATCAAAACGAAGAACCAGCCGATTAACCGGTGTACCCGCACTTGTGTCGTTAAAGGCGCACGCTGTATTATCAAGGTCTGTCACCATCTGTAACATATCACGGCTGTTATTCAGCACGGCCGTTTTAGCCGAAACAGGGTTACTAACCAGCATTAATTCGCCTGCGGGGCTTATCAATACCTGTTGGCCGGGAGCATGTTCTGCCAACAACAGGTTTGCCATATCGGTAAATTGGCGTTCTTTCAGCTCATTGCTTACCATCACTTTCACCTCGGGGCCAATGGCCGCCGAGGGGAGGGGAACATAATCTTCCCTTGCCAGTGAGGGATAAATGGCCCCTCCAAATGTTTCTCCCTGCAAAACATATTCGCTTCCATCGTACACACTTATAAATGGACAGGATTCCTTTAAAGCGGCAGCAATTGCAGTTATTACTGCCATTGTTCCTATGGTAATGCCCACAACGGCGAGTATGGTAACCCCGGTACTTTTGCCTTTATCGCGCTCAATCACTTCCATTCGTGTAATATCTTTAAAGGGAATATTCACGTTCATTTCTATCCTTGAGGAAGAGTCAAGTTTTGTATAAACATGCACTTCCTGCAACATTTGCGTAGCCTTTTTGGTGTATTTGTACTTGCCGCTTTTGTCATTCAGGTAAATTTTATGATACTCCGGCACATCGGTAAGAATCCCTGAAAGTTCTTCCTTTTCAGGAAAAATCTGCATACTGCGTAACATAAAAATTCCCCTGTCACTGTGTACGATAAATGTTTTTTGCATCAGGGAATCAAACATCTTCGGATTTGACCCAGGATTATATTTATTTACCGGTTTATAATAATTGCATGCAAGCAGCACAGCAACTAACCCGGTAAATAACAGGAACCTATTCAGGATACTTAACGGCAGCTTTTTCATTGTAATGGTTAATAAGGTGAATAATGAAAGCAGCGGAAGGAAAAGGTGAAAAAACGATTAAGCATTAAAGTTAATACTAAATATGAGGAAAAAAAGCAAATCAAATAAACCGGTAATTTTTTTTCAGGCGCTGTAATTACCTTTACTTCCGGCATCCGGGTATAAAACAGGTTGCATAAAATACCTGTTTCCGGCAGTTTCCTCCATATTAAATTGATTTTAATGACCAATCTCTCCATATCTACCATCCAAACAAACCTGTTTTGGGAGGATAAAGCAGCAAACCTTGAAATGCTGGAAACAAAGATTGAAACATTGGACAGGGCCGAAGTAGTGGTACTGCCTGAAATGTTTTCAACCGGATTCAGTATGCAGCCACACCTTTTTGCTGAAACCATGAACGGACCAACAATAGCCTGGATGAAGGAGATTGCGGCACGAAAAAAGATTATTCTTACCGGAAGTATGATGGCGGAGGACGGTGGGAAATACTTTAACCGCCTTATATGGATGCTGCCAACCGGGCAATTTGGGTATTACGACAAACGGCATCTGTTTGCCTATGCAGGCGAACACGAACATTATTCGCCGGGAAACCGCCGGCTTGTGTCGCAGATAAAAGGCTGGCGCATACTGCTTCTAACCTGCTACGACCTGCGATTTCCGGTTTGGAGCCGGCAGCAATTAAACAACCAAACCCCCGAATTTGATGCCATTATTTATGTGGCAAACTGGCCCGACCGCCGAAGCCTTGCCTGGCGAACTTTGTTACAGGCAAGGGCAATAGAAAATCAGTGTTATGTAATTGGGGTAAACCGGCTGGGAAATGACGGTAATGGCATTTATCACAGCGGATTCAGCTCTGTAATTGATCCCCTTGGCGAAATACTTTATCAGCAAAAAGATGCAGAGGAAATTGCCATGCACCTGCTGGATTCAGAAAAACTGAATGAAATCAGGGAAAAAATTCCATTCTGGAAGGATGGTGATCATTTTCAAATTTCCTGACTGGTACCCTGATTCTAATTTAAACGATCAAAAATTGCGTAGAACTACGCATATAAATCCGCATTTCTACTTTGCTCATTTCAAGTGAAGGACAAGACCTTTGTGGTGTCAGATCGTTCACCTGAAACACTAAACAAATTAAAAACACGCACACCTGTTAACCTCATAAAACTAATATACCCTACACTCTACCCCCGGTTTAATAGCCGGGGGTTTATTTTTTTCCAGTATCTTATCTTTTTAAGAACAGCAGCCATCAATCATCCTGTAAAAATTTTAAAAGGTAGAAACTGGTATATACCTTTGAAAAAAAATATAAATGAAAACCGTTATCAACCTTGTCCTTGCCGGGTTACTTTTTTTTGGCTGCAATGCCAATAAAACTACAACCAAAACCACACCTGCTCCCGGGGCCGAATCCGCCAATAAGTCACTTGAGGGAACTTATTGGATGCTCACAGAATTAAATGGCAAACCGGTTGCCGCACCAAAAGACGGCGAAAAGGCTTCTTATATTTATTTTTATGCCGGCAAAAAAAGAGTAAGCGTTTCGGGTGGGTGCAATGTAATGGGAGGGAATTATGAACTGTCTGAGGGAAACCGTATAAAATTGGGGCAAATGGTGAGTACCATGATGGCCTGCCCCGACATGAGCCTTGAGGAGGGTTTGAAAAAAATGACTGCGATGATTGACAATTATGCCATACAGGGGGATAACCTCTCTTTTTCCAAAGCCCGTATGGCACCTGTGGCCCGTTTTAAAGCCACTAAAACTCCCGAAGGATTTAAGATGGACTAAATATAAAAATAGCCAAAGAGAATTTCCCTTTGGCTATTTTTAAGAACCCTGAATATGTCCATTTTAAGAAATGGAGCTTTTCTTATAGAACCATTACTTTAACTGTGGAAAGCTTGCCTCCCTTGCTGATAATATTTATTAAATAAACACCTTTCTTACCCGGCTTTTGTATGCGGTAGGTATTTGTTTCATCTGTTAGAACTATTTTTTGAGAAGAAACTTTTAATCCCCCTGTATTGTACATTTCAAGGGAACCGGCTCCGGGTTTTGCTCCTGAAATCTGCAGCAAAATATCGTTACCCTGTACTGTTTGTATCACTTTCATGCCAGGTGTTTCGGCTGTGCCGATCTGGATAGTACGGTAATAGTTTCTGCTACCATCGCGATCGGTTTGAGAAATACGGTAGTAACCAAGCGTGTAAGGATTTACATCCAAAAATGAATATTCCCTTTTTTCGTTTGAGGTAGCGGATTTAACGGTTGCAAGCGTTTCAAACCGTACGCCATCCCTGCTTTTTTCAAGTGTAAAAAACTGGTTATTTACTTCAACAGCTGTACCCCATTCAAGTAAAACATTTGTTTTTTCAGATTTACCTTTGAAATAAAGCCAGTTAACCGGTAATGCTATGCAGGTTACTTTTGGCGAAATGGTGGTCATTGCAGTAACGCTTAATGCACCGGATGTGGTAAAGGCCCTTCCATAAAGCGAATCGCCTGTAGCCAGGTTAAGTGCTCCATTGTTTACAATGATGGTACCATGAAAAACAGAGTAGTCATTAATGCTTGCGGCGCCGTCAACCTTCCAGAATACATTATTGGCTTTGGCACCATTCATCAGGATTACTTTTGAAAATGTGCTGGTAGAAAGTGCACCGTTAATTTGAATAACAAAAACCGCATTGCTGTTGCCTTCTGCATTTAGATAAAGGTTGCCATTAAAAGCGGCAGCAGAGTTCATCAGGTAAGTATTGGGCGTAAGCACCAAATCATTACCAAACTGTGCGGGATACATTAATTCAATATCATATGGAAGTACATTCAGGTAGTTATAGGCTACTATCAAATCAACGGCAGCCTGTGCCGTGGAAACATCCGGATTGGTATGAATGGTCCCGTTTACTTTAAGGGGATCAAATCCGGCAGCTAAACCTACATTGGTACCAACATCGCCGGTTACATACGTAATTCCTGCATTGGTAACTGACCCGTTACCGGAAAAAATGGCATAACATTCGGCCGTACCAAGCGGGGGAGCAACAGGCCCGACTGAGCTTAAACTTCCACAGCCTTTTGGCGTATAGGCAAGTGATGTACTTATGTTTACAGCCCCGGTGGTAGAAAGGGCTCTTCCTTCAAGGGTATCATTGGTTGAAAGATTAATGGCGCCATTGTTGGCCACTATGTTACCCCTCATAAAAGTGGCGGTTTGCAGTGTTACAGCGCCTTCCACTTTCCAGAATACATTACAGGCCTGCGCGCCATTGATTAATTTCACTTTCGCATTTGGGCTCGATGAAAAAGCCGCACTCATCTGAAAGATAAATACCGCGTTAGCATCGCCCTTTGCATCAAGGTACAGGTCGTTGCTAAGTGTTGAAACACCTGCAATACTGTACACACCTTTTACCAGTGTATCTCCATTACCAATCAGCGGTGCTATAAAAAAATTTGGAATGGCGCTGTTAAGCAAATTGTATGCTATCAATAAATCGGAAGCAGCCGTTGCAGTGGTTACGTTTGAATTATGCATTACCCCGTTAACGTTTCCAAATCCGGTAATACTGCCATTATTGGTTCCTACATTACCGGTAACATGCGATTGACCTGTATTTCCAACTGCCCCAATGGAGGTAAACAGGGCGAAAGTACCTGCTGTACCTAAATTTGGCGCCTGCGCGGTGGTAAGTAAAGGCGGAAGAAGAAGAACAATTCCAGCCGAAATTATAAGTAATATTTTTTTCATATATGGTGTTTTAACTGAGCTAAATTGCCCAATCGGTGAAGGTAGCTTGTACACAAGGGGTATTTGTTACAGCATTGATGGCAATAATTGCATATTTCACGCTTCGTTATATGTACAAAGGGCCAAAGGATTTTCTCCTTTAGCCCTTTGCAATAAATTAAAAATTAAAGGTTGCTAAGGACACCAAACTTTAAAAGCAAATTAGCCGTTGGTATCCTTACCAACGGCTAATCTGCTTTTTTCTTAATCAACCGCTATTAAACTTTTACCACCCTATTCCGTAATCCTCTCCATGGTTGCTGCTGCCTCCCCAAAGGCTGCCATGTTTCCAGTCGAACCAGATGGCATTAATGGGCCCGCTGGTTCTATCGCTGAAGGTGGGCGAATACCCCATCCGCCTCAGTTCGGCACGCTGCCATTCGGGGGTATCGCTGTGCAGCAAAATATCTCCTGGTTTTGGCTGTCGGTCGCTGGTTTTGGTACCACCAAGGCTCAGCCAAAGCTGGTTGGTATTAAAATTGGCCGCTTCGGTTGCCTGCTGAACCGTCATACCAAACTCCACCATATTCAAGAAAAACTGCAGCAGGTTCTGATCCTGTGTATCGCCGCCCTGCACCCCAAAAGCAAGCCAGGGTTTACCATCCTTCATGGCCAATGAAGGTGTTAAGGTTACCCGTGGTCTTTTTCCCGGTGCTACCACGTTAAAAGGGTTTAGCTGCGCATCCAGCACAAAACTTTGCAGCCGCTGACTCATACCAACACCGGTATTTCCGGCTATACATGCAGGCAGCCAGCCACCACTTGGCACAATACTTACCACCCAGCCTTCTTTATCGGCCGACATAACGGAGGTGGTTCCCAACCAAAGTTTTTCCAGGTAATCTTCCTGCGACAATGTGTTGCCAGCTGCCATTGCCACCTGGTTGTCGTGGGCAGGCATAAAACCCTGCCGGCGTGCCCCGGTATCGGAAGCCGGGGAAATGCCGCGTTGTTTTAAAATATCCAGATAGGGGTTGGTTTTGCCTTCAAAAGGGTATGGATCTCCCGGCGAAGAAACCGGGTTATTTCTTTCATACGAAATTAATTTGGCACGCGATTTTGCATATTCTTTACTCAGCAAGCCCTTCATAGGTTCTTCAGGAGCAAAATAAGGATCTCCGTAATAAAAATCCCGGTCGGCAAAAGTCATATTCAACGCCTGGTAAAGGGTATGCAGGTAGCGGGTGCTGTTGTATCCCATACTTTTCAGGTCAAAGTTTTCGAGGATGTTGAGCGATTGCAGCAACATGGGTCCCTGCGTCCAGGCCTGAAGCTTGTGTACCTCAATGCCCTTATAGGTTGTACTCATGGTTTCTTCCCACAGGGGTTTCCAGTTAGCCAGGTCTTCTTTGGTAAACAAACCACCCTGTTCGCGGCTTCCCCTTACAATTTCTTCTGCAATATCCCCTTTATAAAATCGGTCATAGGCCGCCATAATGGCTTCTTTCCGGGTTTTCTTTTTCTTCAGTGCTTCCTGTTCAGCTTCCACCATTTTGGTAAGGGTGTTCAGCAAGTCCTGCTGTACAAATATTTCACCGGGTTCGGGCGCTTCCCGTCTTTGGCCAGGGTGGGGAAGAAAAACTTTTTTGCTGTAAGGCCATTCTTTAATCCTCGTTTTGCCCCTTTCCATCGCATTGGCCGTTTGGGCATCAATGGGATAACCGGCTGCAAGTTCCATAGCAGGAGCCAGCACTTCCTTCAAACTCATGGTGCCATATTCAGATAGCATATAGCATATTCCTCCCGGGGTTCCGGGGGTTACGGCTGCAAGCGGCCCATACTCCGGCGGAAACTGGAACCCTTTTCCTTTGAAAAATTCGGGGGTTGCACCTGTCGGAGCCACACCCAGCGCATTCAGCGCCAGCACTTTTCCGGTTTTGGGATTGTAAATGATGGCTTGTGTTTCGCCACCCCAACTCAGCACATCCCACATGGTGCAGGTAGCAGCAAGCATGGCACAGGCAGCATCCACCGCGTTACCTCCCTTATTAAAAATGGTTGCCCCGGCGGTTGCAGCAAGCGGTTTTCCGGTTATGGCCATCCAGTTTTTGCCATGAAGGGGTGGTTTTTGGGTTTGTTGCGCCATCACCATTGCCGGTAATGCCAGCAAAACAAAAAATTTAACGATTCTCATAGGTAAAAATGGTTTTTCAAATAAAAACGATCAGGCTGCGCTGTTTGACGTGAAAAAGAAAAGAAATCCATCCCGGAAAAACAATTCATTTGCCACCAAGCGGGTAGTTGGCCAAAAGCCGCTCCATCCTTTCGAACGAAAACATATTGGCAGGATGCCGCAGGG
>ERZ795056.5339-NODE-5339-length-12937-cov-11.022046_pt1 | contig 12937 bp, 13 predicted proteins | sample MGYA00375140_ERZ795056 | MGnify/ENA primary metagenome ERZ795056 (study PRJEB30185, sample SAMN05720227) | activated sludge metagenome | isolation source: Anaerobic digester | place: USA | collected 2015-03-09 ...
CGAATTGCGCCTTTGAATTCGAGCCCCAGCAGGGTAGAAGCCAGTTCACCGGGCAGCATTTGAGTGGCTACGGAAAGTTGGTCGATGGCAATTTCGGGTTGTTGCTTGATTCTTTCGAGCAAAACGGCTTCCTCTGTGGACAAATCGAGTAAAAGTTGCGTCTGGCGCGGAGCAGATTTGCCATTTTCTTCCCAGCGCATGGTATCCGCAATATCCGCTGCCGACAAGGTCAGCCGGGCGCTGCCATTTTGAATGAGGTAATTGCATCCGGTACTTTTCGGGTCGTTGGTGCGCCCGGGTATGGCAAAAAGGTCGCGCCCGTAATCGGAGGCCAGTTGGGCCGAAATCATGGATCCCCCCGAGGCTGCTGTTTCTATCACGATCAACGCATCGCACATTCCGGCAATAATCCGGTTTCGCATCGGGAAGTGTTCGCGGTCGGGTTTGGCACTGTGGATGTATTCGGTGAGCAAACCGCCGTTTTCCAGCATTTTCAGGGCGATACTGCGGTGTTGGCTGGGATAAATGCTTCCGAGACCATGACCCAGAATACCGATGTTTGGAACATCGAGCATGTTGGATTGCCGGTGTGCCGTAATGTCGACTCCATAGGCCAAGCCACTAATAATCAGCGGATTGTAAGGTTTTAGGGCTTCCACCATCTCTTCGCATACGGCTTTCCCATAGTCACTGGGTTGCCTGGTACCGACAATGGCTACAATGCGTTCGCTGTTGAGCAATTGCACCGAAGAACCTTTGAAAAACAACATTACCGGGCTATCGGGGCATTGTTTCAGCCGGGAAGGGTACTTTTCATCGGTGTAAAAAACCGCATTTACTCGGTTATTTTCCAGAAATTCCATTTCGCGCTCGGCGATGTGAAGGGTGGAAGCAGCCAGTACGGAATCTGTAACCACTGTTCCAATGCCAGGTATTTTCAGTAACTCCCTTCGGGAGGCCTTAAAAACGCCTTCGGCGCTCCCGCAATAACTTACCAGATTTTTGGCAGTCATGGCGCCTACCTGCGGGACAAGCGTAAGCGCAATCTGGTATAAAAGATGATCAGACATAAATGTTGGATTACGAAGCGTGATGACTTTGGGAAGATTATTTCCCGTAAATTTAGCCCGTAAAAATAAGAAATCAAGCGCTTAACCATGAAACTCCCACGCATTGAATCTCTGATAATTCTCGTTTTTTTTGGTTGTGTTGTTTTGTGGGGCATCTCGAAATGCTCTTCCCGCCGCTCCGATCTGGTGCGACGCGTCCGGGAAGCCACCGATGAAGAAACCGATGAACGACCTGTGCGACGCGATACCATCAGAATTCCAGCCAACAATGCGGAATCGGTGCCTACGCCGGCCAGTAACCCGGCCCCGGTTCAGCAAACCGCTACTACGCCTGCATTACCCACTCCTGCTGCTACTACTCCTGCCGCCAGTACCGTTCCTGGAACGCGTCCTGCCCGCCCAACGCTGAGCAACAAGTCTCCGAGTAATACCCCGGCGCCCGCAACCACCAGTACTACTACTGCTACTACGAAATACTCCAGTTTGTTCGTTACCATAGACGGATTGAAACTGCGCAAGCAACCCGGCTTAAAAGGAGAAGTGGTGGCTACCCTGGAATTGTATGAAGAAGTGTACTTTTTGAACAAAAAAAGTGAAAAAACTGAAGAAATCAGCCTGGGCCTGGAAAAAGTGACCGACCACTGGGTGAAAATCCGGACCAAAGCCGGTAAAGAAGGCTGGGTTTTCGGCGCCGGGGTGCACTATTACAAAATGAAAAGAAAAGGAGTAATGTAAAGGACGCTTTTACCGTTTAGAATAGCGTCAAGCATATTTTTGAGGATTCGAGGATGCGAGTATTTGGGGATTCGACTCCTCGCATCCTCAAATACTCATATCCTCAAAATTGACTGATAAAGCAATTGGTGTTTGAAGAAATCAAAGGATATGATAAAAGCCTATTGGCCGGCATTTGTGTGGCTGCTCGTTATTACCGGCCTTTCGGTGATGCCGGGCGTTCAACTCCCTTCTTTCCAGTTGTTTGCGATGGACAAACTGGCACATGCTTTCGTTTACGGCGTTTTAACCTGGTTGTTATTACGGGCAAATATGCGCACGAATCGCTGGAATGAATTGGTAATATTTTGCATATCAACGTCTTATGGCGTTCTGATGGAATTCGTACAATATGCGTTCATCCCCGGCCGGTTTTATGAAATCGACGATATGCTGGCCAATGCCTTCGGATGTATCATCGGGTGGCTGTGTTTCAGAATCGCATTAAAAACAAACATTATATCACAAGCATAACCCAGTAGAAATGGCACTGATTTTACCCTGTCACGGCATTATTCCCCAGTTCGGCGACGATTGTTTTTTGGCCGAAAATGCCACTATTGTCGGCGATGTCGTCATGGGCGACCAGTGTTCCGTGTGGTTTCAGGCGGTGGTGCGCGGCGACGTGAATTTTATCCGCATGGGTAACAAGGTGAACATTCAGGATGGCGCCATTTTGCATTGCACGTATCAAAAATGCGGCACCACACTGGGCAACAACGTGAGCGTTGGCCACCGCGCCCTGGTACATGGCTGCACCATTCACGACAATGTGCTCGTCGGCATGGGCGCTATCATCATGGATGAGGCTGTAGTGGAAGAAAACTGTCTGATCGCCGCCGGCGCCGTGGTGCTTGAAAAAACGGTTTGCCACAGCGGCGGCGTGTACGCAGGTGTTCCTGCCCGTCGTGTAAAGGAAATGACACCGGAGTTATTCAAGGGAGAAGTCCTGCGAATTGCGAACAACTACGTGTTTTATTCCAGTTGGTTCAAATAAGTGCGAAGTCTTCAGTTCGAAGTGCGAAGTGGAGAAATTTTCAACAGCCACACCGGTTCCAGGCTCTGCTGCCGGGTAACGGGATTCAGAAAGCGGCCCTTGAGCAGTGCAGTCTGGAAATGCCCCATTTCATATACCATTTCGTAAGGTACTTGCATCAAATCCAGCTCCGACTTGCCTTTTTGGTTGGTATACACCCAAATCGCGCCTTCCCGGCGGGCCGTTTCCTGTATTTGCCAGGCGCTCTCCATCCGGCGCGTGATGGTTTGGCTATAAAAATCGAGTGCATGGCCATGACGCCGGAAAAAAGCCACTTTTTCTTTCGGAATACCGGTTTGCTGAATAAAATGCCCGATGTTGGAAGTACTTTGATACGGCAACAAGCGCGGATAAAAGTGAAAATTCAGGGTAACCCCGGCGAGAATAGCAACGATTACACCTCTTTGAACCAGCGTATCGGGAGAAATTTGTACCGGATTTTTAATAATTCCAGCCAGCAGGAAAAGGGTTCCACCGCTCAACACCAGCCAGCCCCAGTAATTTCCCGGAAAAACGAAGCCGATCAGCAAAAAAGCGGCCGTGAGTGCCAGTAAAAAAGTGGTGTAACTGACGAAAACCCAAAAAAACGGCACTGTACGCTTCAATTCCGGTACTTCCGCTTTTTTATCCGCATTCAACCAAGATGCAACCATCACAGCCGCCCAGGGAAGCGTTACGAAAATGTAGTGGGGCAATTTGTATTTTGATAAAGACAAGGCGATAAACGTCAGCACGAACCCGCCCAGCGAAAACGCCTCCGCCAAACGATATTTTTTAAAATTAAACGCCTTGTTCCACGCATTTCGAAAGTGGAACCATAATGCGCCGGGCACCAGCAGCGCCCAGGGCAAAAACGCCCACAGGTACACGTGCAGGAAATAAAAAGGCCCGGCGTTGTTGCGCCAAACGTTGTTACCTGTAATTCGGCCGAAACTTTGTTCCCAGAAGTAAAAATACAGCCCCGAAGTGCTGATCCGGTCGTTGAGCGGTTTTTCCGGATGCAGATCGAACTGCTGGTAAAGACCCCAGCACATCGGTAATAGAACCACCGCAGTGATGACGAGGCCGGCCGGCCATTGCCAGCGAAACAGGTTGCGCCAGTCGCGCTGCAACAAAAGATGTGTCCCGGCAGCCAGCGCAGGCACTACCAGGCCAATCGGCCCTTTGGCCAGCATGGCAAACCCGATGCATAGAAAAGCGCCGATCAGGTTTTTCCAGCGTTGAAACTGCATGTATTCCGCCAGTTGCCATACGGCCAGCGCCGTCGTGCCCAGCAGAAGTGTATCTGTGCGGACATCGTTGCAAAGCACAATGAAACCCGTAGCGGAGGCCAGCAAAAAGGCGGCATGCCGGGCGGTTTGTTCGCTGTAAAAAAGCCTGGAAAAGCGATAAACGGCATATACGCCACCCAAAGCGCCCAGAACGGATGGTAATTTGTATGCCCAGCTGCTCAGTCCGAAAACCAAAAAAGAAACTGCCGACGACCAGAACAGCAGCGGCGGCTTGTCAAGATAATCTCCAAAACGGTGTTTGACCTCCAGCCACGACCCGTTTTGCATCATTTCCATGGAAATGGACGCGTATTGAGAGGCGTCCACGTCCATGACATCGAGCAACAAACCACGCAGCAGAATAGCCAGCAATGCTGCGCCCAGCCAAATCCAGGGGTTCCGGTAAAGTCGTAACACGTTCATCGCCGCGAAGATCGTAATCAATGCATCGTGTCCACCAAACTTTTTATCCGGAACGCTTTTTTAACGTCGAGTTCCGCTTTCGAATCGAAGTGAACGGTTTTGCGTTCTCCCGGCAACAGATCGAAGTAATTGTCGCTGAAAAAACCGTCGGCATCGGTGCCGATCAGGATGTTCCGGGCCAGTTTATCTGATTGAATATCAAGCAGATAGCCCTTTTCGTCGCGACTAACGGACACTGTAATGTCAGGGCGTGGCAGCTTTTGTTTGCGTGGCGATGCCGGGTAAAAAAGCCTGCGATACACCGTTTTTCCCGCTTTGGACAGCACAATTTCGACCACCACATTTTCCGGTTTCCGTCCGTCTATGACATTTTTTAATTCATTTTTCCACAGCACAACGCTTGCATCGGGGCGCAGCGTCTGGCCTGTGAGGTTTGTTTCGCTCAAAACCTTTCCTTCAAATGACAGGGCCCGAACATGGAGGTCCACCGTATCGGTTTTTATCTGGTCGTTCACGCCATAAATGCTCAAAGTATCGTTTTCCACTATCGGCAGGGCTGCCAGGGTGCTGTACGCTTCACGTACGTAGTAATGCATGGCTTTCCAGCGGCCGTAGTAGTCGATACTCGACCAGGAAGCCACCGGCCACACGTCGTTGAGTTGCCAGTACAGGGTGCCCATGCAGTAGGGTTTGTTGCGCCGGTGCGCCTCGATGCCGGTGCGCATACCTTCGGCCTGCAACAGTTGACTGACGTACACGAAATCTTCAAAACCGTCGGGCACTTTGTAATCGCGTTTCATGTATTCGGCGATCAGGGCATTGCCACGCGGGTGTTTCTGGTGCAGGAGCATGACTTTGCTTTCCAGTTCGCGGTCATCGGGCGTGGTAAATGACTGGATCGTGCGCCATTCCGGGAAACTCTGGAAGCCGTATTCGCTCATAAAACGCGGCACTTTTTTGTTGAACATTTCGAAAGGCTCTTCGTCGTGCCAGATACCCCAATAGTGGGAGTCACCTTCCGTACAGGATTTTGGGTTAGAACGCCCGAATTTGGGCGAACTCTCCCAGTAAGGAACCTTTCCGCCATCATTGGCTACATAAGTTGGGAGGAGGTCTTCAAAAAGGATCTGGTATTCTCGCCACAGGTGGGCACGTTGTGTTTCGTTGAACTGCATTTGCCAGCCCCAGTTGTTCCATGCTTCGTTGTTTTCGTTGTTGCCGCACCACAGCGCGATGCAGGGGTGCTGGCGCAGGCGCTCTATCTGTTGCAGGGCTTCTTTGGCAGCCGATTTCAAAAAAGAGCCGTTTCCGGGATACATGGCGCAGGCATACATAAAATCCTGCCACACGAGAATGCCCTTCGCGTCGCAGAGATCGTAAAAAACGTCTTCCTCGTAAATGCCGCCGCCCCACACGCGGAGCATATTCATGCCGCCGGCTACGGCGTCATCGATCAGGCGTTTGTATTGATTCGGGCTCACGCGATCCTGAAAGATATCCTGCGGAATGTAATTGGCGCCTTTGGCAAAAACGGGAACGCCGTTCAGTTTGAAATAAAAGGATTCGCCTTTGGCGTCTTTTTCATTCACCAGTTCGATGGTGCGAATGCCGGTACGCACGAAGGATTTTTCCAGTACCCGCCCGTTTTTCTTGAATTCCAGCGAAAAATCGTACAAATGCGGCTCACCCATGCCCTGGCACCACCACAATTGCGGGTTTTCTACATCCCAGGTCACCGAATCTTCGTGCACGCCGGGGTAAAATTTGCGGTCTTCCAGAGAAACGCCCCGGCCATCGCGGGTAGAAATGAGCACCGGCAGTGTTGTGTCGGCGCGGTAACGGAAACGCGCCACCATTTTGGCCACTTCGGGGGTAATACTTTGCGCGGTAATAAAAATATTCTCGATCAGCAGGTCGTTCCAGGCACGAATTTCAGGCACCTGCAAAATGCCGGAACCCACGAAACGCGGCCCCCAGTCCCAGCCGTAGTGAAACTGCGCCTTACGGGAAACGGTGCGGATGCCGCCCGGCAGTTCGTAGCCCAGGTTTTTCCAGTCTTCCTCCACTTTTTTCAGCGGACTTTCGAAATAGATGTGCAGCACGTTGCCGGTAGGTTTCAGCCATTTTTTTATGTCCACCTCCCAGGTACGAAACATGTTGTCTGTTTCCAGCAACAGGCTGTCATTCAGGTAAATATGCGCGTAAGTATCTATGCCTTTCAGCACCAGTTCGATATGCCTTTTTTGAAAAACGGCGGGTTCCACATCGAAAGTGGTCTGGAATTCCCAGTCTTCCTTTTCGATCCACTGCTGCTTTTCCTCGTTGTCACGGTAAAAAGGGTCGTCGATCATACCGTTTTTCAACAGCGCGGTATGCACACTTGCCGGAATAGTGGTCGGTTTCCAGTCGGCGGTATGTGCCTGTCGGAAAGTCCAGTTGGCAACGGGGAGGGCTTGGTGAATCGGCGTATAGGTTGCCGGCTGGGCTTGCAGGAGCATGGGCAATAAAGTGGCGAAAACCAGAATATTTCTGAACATGAATGGCAAATATCGGATTGAAAAGCCGCAAAAGTAGTCCATTTTCATGGAGCATTGCAGGTGGTACCTTGCACGAACCCTGCCATTTCGTGTTAAAAATGGACATGCCTTTAATTATTGGCGCAACTCTTGCACAAAGCCCTTACTTTTGACAACCAAATATTCACCGACATGATGTCCGATACCCATCAAAATCTTCCGCAAGTAGGTGACCCGGCTCCGGCATTCGAGTTTCCGACGGAAAAAGGCGTGTTGCAGTTCCCGGCGTACAGCACCGGCTGTTGGTGTATATTTTTTGCTCACCCGGCAAACTTTACGTCCACCTGGACCATGTTTTCCGCTTTTCTGGCCATGAAAGAACGCTGGCTGCACGAGCGCAACACCAAAGTGCTGGGACTTTCGAACGAACCCATCCTGCAGAACGACTGGTCGAACAAGGCCCGGCGCTTTATCGGCATCTACCTGAAGGCACCTGTGCTGGAAGATCTGGATTTTCGTATCGCCCGCATGTACGGCCTGGCTTCCGGCCGCCGGCCTCAGCCCGGCTGCGACCGGCTGGCGGTGATTATCGATCCGCAGGGAATTATCCGGTACATCATTCACCGGCCGCTGCCGAATATCGAAAGCGCCCTGGCGGATATCGAACGCGAACTGGATCGTTTGCAGGGAAAGGAACAGGAGGTAGCCGACTCGGCGCTGCGTTCCATCGAAATTGTCGAGCAATCGGATGCGGTGGATTTGACGTACAAGCCCAAGGCGGCGCATTTCCCGACCAAAAAGATTTGTCCGAACTGATTTTTACAACGAGGATTTACATAAACCACAAAGGCACGAAGGCACAAAGTTTTGAATATCAAAACTTTGTGCCTTCGTGCCTTTGTGGTTTATAAAGTCTATACGTGTTTAACAAAAACAGAAAAGGCCTCCCGGAGGGAGGCCTTTCGTTGGGTCACAAGGACTCGAACCCTGAATAAAAGTACCAAAAACTTCTGTGTTACCATTACACCATGACCCAGTGCTTTAAAAAGCGATGCAAAAATAGGCCTATTGACAGACTTGTGCAAGAGAGGACTGGAAATTTTTTTTATTTAACTGTTTCCAGGCTTTAGACACTGTTGACTTCGCACACAGGCTTCACATTTTTACCATACATGGGGTATCTTCCTTTTTTGAACAGCATTCATTCCCGCTCCGGAGTTTTTTCTAATTTAAAGAAAGAATTTGGCATCAGTTCGGCATATTTACGAAACGTGTAAATCACTTTTGCGATTACATTCGCAAAAATAACGTTATTTTTGCGAATGTAATCGCAAAATCATGATAAAACGTATTCTCGAACAACGAATTCGCAGCAGGATCAACAGTGGCAAGGCCATTATACTGATGGGGCCTCGTCAAACGGGCAAAACCACATTGCTCAACACTATTTTTGGAAATGATCCCGGCGTAATGTGGCTCAATGGAGACGACCCGGAGACTCGTATCTTGCTGGAAGACGTTACGACGCTCAAATGGAAACGTATTTTGGGCAATAGTAAAGTGATGGTACTCGACGAGGCGCAGCGCATCGCCGATATCGGGTTAAAACTAAAACTCGTCACCGACCAAATTCCCGAAGTTCAGGTGGTAGCGTCGGGGTCGTCTGCTTTCGAACTGGCCAATCGTATCAATGAGCCGCTCACTGGGCGCAAATGGGCCTACCATTTGTTTCCCTTGTCGTATGCCGAAATGGAAGCCCATCACGGTTTTGTCGAGGAACACAAGCGCATTCCCGAGCGGTTGGTGTACGGATACTATCCGGAAGTAGTAGACCATCCGGGACAGGAACAGGAGATATTGAGCCAACTGATGGACAGTTTTCTTTACAAGGATATTTTAATGTGGGAACGCATCCAGAAACCCGAAAAACTAACCCGATTGTTGCAGGCATTGGCTTTTCAGATGGGAAGCGAGGTGTCGTATCATGAATTGGGACAAATCGTCGATCTGGATAACCAAACTGTAGAGAACTACATCAATTTGCTGGAACAGACCTTTGTCATCTTCAGGTTGCCGCCGCTGAGCCGCAATCTGCGCAAGGAACTGAAGCGAAAACGAAAGATTTATTTTTACGACAATGGTATGCGGAATGCCATCATCGCGCAATTCCAGCCGTTGGAGTTGCGGCAGGATGTGGGTGCCTTGTGGGAGAACTGGCTTATCAGCGAGCGCAAAAAAGCATTGCACTACCAGGGTTTGCATGCCAATACGTTCTTCTGGCGCACCCAGGATCAGCAGGAAATCGACTATATAGAAGAACGCGATGGCAAAATGTGGGCTTACGAAATGAAATGGTCGCCGAAATCGAAACCAAGTTTTTCCAAGACATTTACCCAGGCTTATCCGGATCATGAATTACAGTTCCTCCACCGCGACAATTATTACGAGTGGCTGACAGGGGAGTAAGGTATGCATCTTAATTCCTGCCATGCTGGGGCACTACCGACTTCGCACTTCGCACTACAGGCTTTGCACTTTCCTACTGCACCCGCGTCCAGTACTGCGTCCGGTAAAATGGCCCCAGGTACCCGCGCACCACAAGCGTATTCGGGTCGCCTTCTTTCAGCCACATTTTGCAGCTGTACCATTTGCCTTTTTCGGGGTCGAGGATATCGCCAGATTGCAGCATGCCGTCTTTTTGCACCATATTGACGAGCAGAATCATGCCCATCAGCGGCTGGTCCTTGCGTTCGCCGGGGCATTTATCGCAATGGGTAGGGGCGTTGGCGCGCAGCAGTTTTTCAATTTTGCCGTACACCTTGCCACCGCCTTCATAAATCAGGATGTGGCTTTTTACTTCGCCGGTTTCGTCGTCTTTCGTTTTCCAGGAGCCCAAATAGGATTGCGCCTGCATTTGCAGGGCAGCAGCGGCGAATAAAAACAACAGCAGTAGTTTTTTCATAAGTTGAAATGGTTAAATCCGGTTTTTAATGTGATCAGACTATCCTGCTTCAGGAACCTTATAAGTCATCCGATGACTCTAAGTCATCGGATGACTTATAAGGTTCCTGAAGCAGGATAGTCGTTTATGTGAATATGGTCTGGCCGTACAATGAAAAAGCCTTGCCGATACAAATATCGGGCAAGGCTTTTAAAAAGACGCAATCAAAAAATTAGTTCGCAGCAGCGGCTTCTTTTTTGATGATAGTCTTGAGTTTTTCCAGTTTCGGACGGCTTTTGCCGTGCGAACCGCGTGAGATTTTGCCGCGTTTGGTTCTTGCGTCACCTCTGCCCATGTGGATGGATAATTTTGAATGCGTTGAAAAATATAGAAACGAGCCGCAAAGATATGCACATTTTAATCAGAAAACGGGCACGTTTTGCTACAAATGAAAAATGGCCATGACGCCTGAGCGCCACAGCCATTTTTTATAGCGGTTTTTTTATTCTTTATCGAAACGAATTTCCTGAATACTCACCGAGTTACCGGTTACTTTCAGGTACAGATAAACGCGGTAGTTGCCGGCAGTTCCGACCAGATTACCGATACAGTACTGGTCGCTGTTTTCGCGGCTGGTACCTTTGTGCACCTGGGTAAAGGATTTGGGCTGGTTGGATCCGAAAAAAGAGCGGATCACTTCCAACGCTTTGGACTTGTTATATGTTTGCTCCTTATCCTGAATGGAAATTTCAACATTGTCGGCAAAATATTTCGAGAGTCCTTCAGCGTCACCGGCGCCCAATGCCACAGAAATCGCATCCAGACTTGGATTGCCCTGGTTGGCAAAAGCGATAGCAGGCATTAAAAGCAAAACAAAAAGCAGATTTTTCATTGCGTCAGTTGTTGATTTGATGTTCGAAGAACCGAACGTTTGACATTTATACGTTGGTCTTAAACAATGTAACTGTCAATATTGACTCTGTAGTGTCAATACAAAGTTAATGCCCGTTTCTGCGTTGCGTAAGGTGCTGACTGTTAAAGTTTTAGAATTTTAACAGTCTGGCGGGAATGTGTGCCTGACAAGCATACGTAGTAAGTCCCGGCCGGCCATTCGTTTGTCTCCAAAAGTCCGGTACTCCTTCCTGCCGGCAGCAACCGGTTCTCCTGCCAAACGAGATTTCCCGAAAGATCGTATGCGCGGAGCGCGTATTCTGCGGAAACAGATACATCGAAGGCCAATGCAGCATCGGCGGGCACTGGATTGGGAGATACCTGAAGATGCAATCCGGAGAGATTGGACTGTTCGGGTGAAGTAGACAAGGTGCCCTGTTCGAAAAGATGAAGGGACGTGGTATTGGCGCCGTCGCCATCCGAGTTGTTGTTTCCGTTTACCGCATTGCCGGCTGCGTAAAAAGTGACGCTTCCCGTGCCTGCCGGGGGAGCCGTCCAGCGCACATTAAATGTATCGGAGGCAGAAACCGTGGGATGCTCGGCGTAGGTGCGCCCGTTGCTGATCGTGGCGAGTTTGTAATTATTGGGATTCACATCAGTAAATCCGTCGAGGTCGGTATTGCCGTTGTCGCGCAGGGCGATCATCTGAAAACCGTAACCTGCCGGCGTTGCCCCGGAGGTATTGATGGTGACGCGGGCAATGTAATGCTGGCCGGGCATGTATTGCGAAACGGCGGTATTGCTGGAATCGACGACGTGGATCGATACGAACGGGTTAAAATTTCCGTCGTCGTGGCAATCCATGCAGGTGTAGGGCGATCCGTTCAGCGTCTGGTCGCCGGGCGCGCCGGTATTGCCTTTGCCGGCCTGGGATGCGCGGCCGTTTTTATTTCCGGGCAGGACAAGGAAAATGAATAGCAGGGAAAAGAGGGAGAGAGTAAGGCGGATTTTCATATTAAATCGTTTTGGAAAGAATGGATATAACAACCCTGCTTGGACAGAGAAAGTGTGCAAAGGTTCAATGTTGGGAGAAAAAACGAAGCCCCCGTTTCACAACAATGAAACGGGGGCTTACGGGAGCCTTTCGACAGTTCAGGACTGTACTTCGAACGTGTTTTTGGCGCTGTACCGAAGAATGCTGTTGAGCGTTCCGGAGGATGGAGCGAATTCAACTTTAGGTAACTGCACCTTGGCCGAAGCAAGGCTTTGGAAAATAGCCAGCATTTCAAAATCCTCTTCGAGCGAACTCGTCATTTCCACTACTTCCTGAGCGGAGAGTTCGTGGTAGAGGAATTGTACCAGCGCATCATATGTGTAGGTTTCTTTCATAGGCCTTAAAGGCATTTTAAAATTTTATAAGGTTAAAAATCGGTAATTAAACAACGGGTAGCGGTAGTATATTGCTTTTCAACGGTTAATATTTTGAAATTTAACATTGAATAAACAAATGATATAACTGCCATTGCTAATGGATTCCGATTTGATGCCTTGTAAATTCCAAAGGTTGTCTGGCACTATAAAATTACCTGATATCCCACTTTCTGGTCTTGAAAAAACGGATCATGAGGTAGAGCAACAAACCTGCCGGACCGGTGAGCATGGTCAGCAGCAGGCAGGGAATGACGAACAAATGCCCGATGTTCACCTGCCGCGCGTCGTGCGACTGCCACAATCCGACCAGCAAACAAAACGACAGGTAATTGAGCCAGCCGGTGAGCAACATCTGTTTGCTCCGGAAAAGATTTTCGAAACCTGTCAGCGAAAAAAATCCGCCTTCCACATCGGGGCCGGTGAGGTACAAAAAAGTAAATACCGCGGCCGCAATCAGCAAAATCACAGCGGAGCCGAAAGCGATCGGCTCGGTGTAGCGTCCGTTGGGAGCAAGTATGAGCAGCAGCCAGGGAAGAAAAATAAGCACACTGGCGTACCAGTAAAAATTATCGGCAGACATGAAT
>ERZ795056.5340-NODE-5340-length-12937-cov-4.781168_pt1 | contig 12937 bp, 9 predicted proteins | sample MGYA00375140_ERZ795056 | MGnify/ENA primary metagenome ERZ795056 (study PRJEB30185, sample SAMN05720227) | activated sludge metagenome | isolation source: Anaerobic digester | place: USA | collected 2015-03-09 ...
AATTTAATTATGCCATTTCCATTAAGTCGGTTAAATCAAGTTCGTTTTTATCTTTATCAATAAATTTATATTGTAAAAATGAAAAATCTTGATTAGGTCTGACTTTAATCCCAAAGCCGTACTTGAATTTCCATTTTAATGCCATACTTGGGAAACCATGCTTGATGTATGCGTATACATAGGGATGCACAAACAAGGTAAATTTCTTAAGTTTTAAATTATGATATAAAATATCTATTTTTCCTACCAAGGCATCTGCAAAAAGCAAGGATGGACGTATAGTTCCGTTTCCATAACAAGTTGGACATGTTTCTTGAGTATTTATTAACATATTAGGACGTACTCTTTGACGCGTAATTTGCATCAAACCAAACTTAGTCAAGGGAAGAACGTTATGCTTAGCCGGATCGCTTTGCATATTTTCTCTCATTTTGTCGTAAATCTTCTGTTTGTGTTCTGCGGAATTCATGTCAATCAAGTCGATTACCACAATACCGCCCATATCGCGCAAACGTAGTTGCCGTGCTACCTCATCTACAGCTAACATATTAACCTCAAAAGCATTTTCCTCCTGGAGATTACCTACTTTAGCTCGTGTACCGCTATTTACATCAATTACATGCAATGCCTCTGTGTGCTCAACAACTAAATATGCTCCTTTTCTGAATGGTACAATACGTCCGAAAGAGGATTTTATTTGCTTTGTAATGTTGAATATATCAAAGATAGGCAGTTCATCATCATAAAATTTGACGATATTGGCTTTTTGAGGCTCAATAAGACTAATATATGCTTTTATTTCTTCATATATAGTTCGGTCGTTTATATAAATGCTCTCAAAATCAGGATTAAAATGATCGCGCAAAATTGACTCTGCACGGCCTATTTCTTCAACTACAAGTGATGGAGTTGATTTGGTTTTTTGAATTTTAATCAGCGTATCTTCCCAACGCTTAATTAAGACAAGCAGTTCGTTTTCCAGTTCACTTTGCTCCCTACCCTCAGCTACAGTACGTATTATCAGACCGTAATTTTTGGGTTTAACGGCTTGAAGTATTTTTTTTAATCTGTTACGTTCTTCGTTAGAGGTTATTTTCTGAGAAATGGAAATTTTATTAGAAAAAGGAAGCAATACTAAAGACCTTCCCGCTATTGAAATTTCGGAAGTTAAGCGAGGTCCTTTAGTTGATATCGGTTCTTTTGTAACTTGAACTAAGATTTCCTTACCTTGAGTCAGGATATCGGTTATCAAGCCTGTTCTTGCTAATTCGGGTCTGAACTGAACCTTGTTCATCGAAGGTAACTTCTTTTTATTAGAAGTCATACCATTAGTAAATTCTGTAATGGTAGTAAAATATGTACCTAAATCTAAATAATGCAGAAAACCTTCTTTTTCATAGCCAACATCAACAAATGCGGCATTTAAACCCGGCATCAGTTTTTTTACTTTGGCCAAATATACATTACCAACAGAAAATGTAGCAGACCGACTCTCCTTGTTTAACTCAACAAGGCGACTATCTTCCAATAAAGCAATGGAAATTTGCTCAGGTTGAACATCCAATATCAGCTTGCTATCCATGTAATTAATTTTCGGCTTTCAGAAACTTCGTACGAAGTGTTTTATATGAATCTAGTAATACAGAAAAGAACAAACTCTATATAATGAAGTTTGTTCTTTATTGTTTCCCGATTCTTGATTTATAAATCAAAGAATTAAAGACTTACTTTTTCTTCTTATGACGATTTTTTCTCAGTCTTTTTTTACGTTTGTGTGTAGACATCTTATGTCTTTTTCTTTTCTTTCCGCTCGGCATAGTTATATTATTTTAAAAAAATCTTAAGTACTTATTTTTTAACAGACTCAATAAATGTCTTTGCAGGTTTGAATGATGGAATAACATGAGCAGGGATTGTAATTGTAACATTCTTTGAAATATTACGAGCTACTTTTTCTGCACGTTGTTTTACAACGAAGCTTCCAAAACCTCTCAAATAAACATTTTGTTTCGAAGCCAAAGACTTCTTTACTTCTTCCATAAAAGACTCAACCACCTGCATAACAGCAACTTTATCTATTCCGGTGGTGTTTGAAATTTCATTTACAATTTCAGCTTTTGTCATATCTGTTAATATTTTGTGTTTATAATATTTTAAATTCAAAAACGGAGTGCAAATATAATACTTTTATTATCAAGTGCATATGTTTTACAAAAGAATTTTGGTTTTTTTTTGAATTTATCTGTTTTGTGATATATAGATTCAAGTAGGAAGTGCGAAATTACGAATATTTTTAAAGAAAGCCGATTTAGGATTAATAAAATTTAATTTCTTTCTTGGTCTCCTATTGATTTTGAATGCAATTGAAGCACGACTAAAAATTGCCAATAATGGCGTAAATTATGAATAGAATGATAGAAATAAAAAGAGGCTTTGGCAGTAACGCATTGAAAATGAAAAAAAATGCTTTACTTTGCAAGATTTTAAAAAATAACAATTATTATATAGACAGTGCATATCTATATAACTAAAAATGCAATAATAAAATTGCATCATGAATAATTAATAATGAAGCGAATTACTTTTATATTTATATGTGTCATTTTAAGTTGCTCTGTTTCTTTTGGACAATTAAAGAAAAGTAGAATCGGTTCTAATAGCAAACAATATGTAAGTTTGTCGGGAGGTGCCAATAAGCCTTTAATGGATATCCATACGGATTTCGAACCTTCATGTTCTTTTTCTTATACATATTATTTTTTACCTAAACTAGGACTTCGTGGAGCTTTAGAATACAATTGGTTTACAGGGCAATCTCCGGTTGGACATCCTAATTATTATGCACACATTGTAGAACTTAGTGCACAAGTTGTCTTTAATTATTATGTTTATACAGGTAGTAGAAGAGAAAATAATTCCGTTTCGTTTATTCCGGAAAGAGCATATATTTTTGGTGGTATTGGTGCATTGTGCTATTTACGCGAGCAAGTAAATTATGCACCTGCGTTTACTGCATCATTTCCAATAGGTACCGGTTTACAATTTCCAATACGCGATAATTGGGCTTGGGGAATTGATTTTACATGGCATTTTACAATAGCCGATGATATAGACAATTATCCGGTCCAAAAATCTTTTACAGACGGATACCCTACTCTGATGTTGACATTTACTTACAAAATACCTGACCAAAAACGAAGTGGTACCGGTTATGGATACAAATCTTCTAAGAAAGGATTAAAATGCGACCCTCGTAAAGGTTGTGAATTTACCTTCGATTAATTTATTTAATTCCGCGTTTATTTAATTCCCTTTGATATTTACGTGCATTACGGCTATGCTCTTGGAATGTTACCGCATATTCGTGTGTACCTGAAAAATCGGATTTTGCACAAATATATAAGTATCTGTGATGCACATAATTTAAAACTGCATCTATACTTTTTTCGGAAGGAATACGAATAGGACCGGGAGGCAAACCTGCATTTTTATATGTATTATAAGGAGACTCTATTTCTAAATGTGTTTTTAAAATTCTGTCTATAGTAAAATCACCCCAAGCAAAGCGTACTGTTGGACAGGACTGCAATGGCATTCCTTTATGAATTCTGTTAATGTATACGCCTGCAACCATGCATTTATCTTCATATTCATTAGTTTCTTCTTCTATTATTGATGCTAATATATGTATTTGAGGTATTGTTAAACCTGTTTTTGATGCTAATGCCCTACGCTCGGGATTCCAAAATTTATCATATTCTTTAGTAATTTCTGCAACGATTTCGGCAGGTGATGCACACCATGACATTTCTTTTGAGAATCTTATAAATAGAGCTAATGAGTTATCTTTATTTAAATTATAGCGCAAAAGTAAACTGTCTGATAACAGGTAATTTGCCAAAGATGCAGAATCGACCTCCATTTGTCTACTCAAATTGCGTGCAACCCACTCGGTATATCGAGTCATTTTAAGTTCTATGTTAACATGATGCGACATTCCATAAGCAAGTCTGTTGATGAATGCTCTATTAGAAATATTGGGTTCGAGCACATACTTACCACACATAGCTTGCTTTTTTTTGCCTATTAATTTTAATGCAAAATCGAAGGATTTTTCTGATTTTATTAAGTTGTTAGATTTCAATGAATCCTTCACAGACTGCCATGTTGAATTTTTGGGCACATAAAAATCAATATATTTTTTTTGACTTGTTTGAATATTAGGATATTGCAAAAAATAATATGCGCCTGCACTAATTTCAAGTATTGACACACAAACCAGCAATACAATTATCAGATAAATATTTTTTTTGTTCATTATATTTTAAAATATCAAATCATTTGACTACATTTGCACCCGCAACGGCGATAGAACCTGCATGGAAGTGTGGGTGAGTGGCTGAAACCACCAGTTTGCTAAACTGACGTACGGGTAACTGTACCGGGGGTTCGAATCCCCCCGCTTCCGCATCAAATCCCTTTAGATTATTCTGAAGGGATTTTTGTTTTATTAAACTGTATACGAGCCATTATTTCTATAGTACGTAATCTATCTTTATATAAATTATTCTTGTTTAATTTATCAATATTGAGTGATGCATCTGAATTGCCTTCCCAACGACGGCAAAGATACAATGAATTATATATTCTTCCTATTTTATACTCTCGACTGATTCTCAAGCCCATAGCATAATCTTCACCATAACTGGTATTTGGTAATTGTATGGAACGCAACAAGGGTGTATAAAATGCACGAGGTGCACCTAATCCATTGATACGCAAAGCATTATTATGTCCATTCTCATTAGTCCATTCTTTGTGATCAATCAAACCGGGAGGCAAGATCTTCATATCAAAACCAGTAATAGTATATGAGCCGATCAACATTGCACAATTTTGAGCATAAAATCCATCAATAATTGTTTGCAAAGTATGTTGGTCTTGATATACATCATCGCTATCGAGTTGAATGGCAAACTTACCGCATTTTGCATTATTAATTCCACAATTCCAGCATCCACCAATACCTAAATCCAAACGCTCGGGTACTATATGCACTACTCTATTATCAGATTTTGCAAATCTCTCTATTATTTCGGAAGTTCCATCCGTGGAATGATTGTCAATAATCAATAAATTAAACGGGAAATTTGTGGCTTGACTCAGGACTGATTCAATTGCATCTGCTATTGTTTTAGCTCTGTTTTTAACAGGTATAATAACTGATGCCTGATTTTCGAATTGTGCATCATCAAAAGAAATCTTCTTAAAATCGGCTGTCAGATATGCTCCTATTGATTTAAGATAGTTAGTACATGCTGATTCCATCTCAATTTGCACAGCTCTATTTTTGGGATCTACATAATTAAATTGCTTTTCTTCACTACTAATTTTATCTTCTTCAAATTCGGTGTACAAGAATTCGTTTAAATGAATAATCGGGAATTTTTTAGCTGTTTGCAGACGTAAATCGTATAGTGCTGCATATAGATAATCTGTAGCAATGCTTGTTTTTAAGGCATCTGCCGAGAATAAAATTACAGGACCGAAATCAAAATCATCTCGTACACTGCCTAATTGATAGTCGATTGTTGGTACGGCTTCTTTTTGGTCTCCTTTTACATGATAATAATCGGAATACAACATACCTGCTCCTGTTGATGATGCTACATCAATCATTCTTTTTATAGCATTCTGACCTAAATCAAGAGCAGTTTTTTTTGTATATACTATGGCATATCCATCAGGAGTATGTGTACGTATATAATCAATTGCATCATGATTTGTTGGAGGTGATGGTAAAACATAAGTTTTATCAACTCCTTCTATATTAAGATTATCTAATAAAGAGAAAAAACGTGCTTTCATATATTATTAATAATTCAAAAATAAACGCATAACTTCTGTACGTTGTGAATCGGATGTTAAAGCTTCAATAGGAAATCCGGCAGCAACCACTTTATAGTTACGATTAAATCCTAAGGCTGCTGAAACTTTATTTTCTTCATAACTAAGCAAGACTTCAGCTATTTTATCCATCTGTTGAAGCGCATCAACATTTTGTAAGAAATATTGACTGGAATTAGCTTGCATTTGGAGTGTGTAAATACTTTCATTGTTTGGGGTGATTATTACTCCATTTGTACTTGCCCATGGTGCACGCAATTTATAACGCAATGCTTTTTCTGTGAACAAGCATGATTCTGTGCCTATATATGCACCTGTTATTATGACTTTTTTATTTGCTTTTTTAATATATCGAGTGATGGCCGATTGTAACTTATGGGGGTATAACTCGTAGCCATCAACGGTTCTCTGTTTTCCCATAATAATATCGAGCACATCATAACTTGACAAATTAATATCTCCACTCATAACAGCATCTTTTCCGGATGATACAAATGAATAGCCATTATCATAAATAGCTTTACCGTGAACATAAGCATAATCAAAGGTATTACCGGCTATGATTTGTGTCTCATAATTTGATCTGCTTGCACCAAAACCGGGATAATCATTACTTTGATATTCTATTGATTTATCAAACTCAATCTGATTTCCCGTATATGCTATGTCATACATATATGGAACTCCGAAATCACGATCATAGAGGAATCCGCCTTGCGAACCGCAATCAAAAGATTCCGGACCACCTATACGATCGAAACCATTAATAATCATTACAGTACCTTTAGATTCTGATTTATTGCACACTGACAGTATTTCAGAAGGGAAACTTTCTCCACCTTCGTTTGATGCCGTTACCTTGAAACTATAAATAGTATCGGGCTTGACAGCTAAAGAAATTGAATTTGATTTGACTATCTGTCCATTATCAAAACTACCGTCATTTTTACGAGTATATAATATATATCGAACAGGATATGCAGTTTCTTCCAAACTATCTGACACAGGTTTCCAACTTAAACTAACTGAGTCATTTGCTAATTCAGCTCCAAAAGATCTTACCGGCAATGGTTGAACAACATAACTTTGACCATTATGTTCTGCTAAAAATTTAAGGACTCCTTTATATACTGATCTGGCTAATAAAAATTTAAATTGAGGCTGTAAGCCATACAACATATCTTGATAATTGAGATGCGAAAACAACTCGATTATTACAGATGGTACTGCCGGTACGAGTGTTTCAACATATTTTTGATGCCAAATACCACGAGACGACCAATTTTTACATTTTAATTTTGATACATCGTCAATAATTTGAGTACGTATTCTATCTGCCAAATCATGACCTGCCATTTTTGAATATCCTGAAGGATACACACTATCTGATGTACATACCAATAATGTTCCTACAACGCTATCGGCTCCCATTGTAAATGCATCAGTATGAACAGCTAAAACTGCATCAATAGGAATTTTTAAGCCGGGATATGAGGGATACACATGCGAACCTCCGGCTAAGAAGTTAACCCATTTTGAACGCGAATATATATCATCATAATAATCGCTCTTATAGCCCGGTTTTTGATCATATAAAATACTATCCGGCAAGCCTGCTTGTTGCAAATTATATCTTGCTGCCTCGGCAAATCTTGGATATCCATTTCCGAAATGACTGATACCGCCTCCTATTTTTACTGAATCGACACACAGCGCATCTTTTTTGTCAGCCATAACGAAACTTACACGTAAATCATTATTGAAATATAGGCCATCAATATCTATCCATGTTCCGGCACCCATGTTTGCATTAATCTTATAATTATTTACAATACCGGCATGCTCAATTTTACAAAGTATTTGTCCTGATGCCTTAGTCTCCTTCCCATACCATATTTTAATTCTGTATGTTCCGGCTCTGTTTACTGTTCCGGTAAATTCTGAGCTATCGGAAGATATTGTTGTTTTGCACAAGTACAATTCTTCCATTTGTATGTCACGTTCACGAGGCATAAAAACTTGTGCACCTGAATTTTCTAACATTGGTACTAAAAACGGAATTACAATTGAAGCAGTCAACAAGTCTTCTACTGTACCAAACAAGCGAGGTCTTTGCCACTCCCAGCGATTTTGGGTACGATTAAAGTACAAACCATGACTACCCCACAATGCAATATTTCTGTCGGTTAAGCCTTGTGTTGGAAATAATAATTGAGATTCTTTTTTTACCACAGATCCCCCACTCTTATAGTTGGGCATACGCGATTTATCAATCGGAAGATTCTTTCTCAAAAAATTTGGGACAAACTCTTCAATATATTTGTTTCGAGAAATAATTGACAATTCGTATGATGCATATTCAGAAGGTAATTGAACTCGCAAAGAATCATATACATCCGGGAGCATCTCTTCTCTAAAAATAAGATTAGAAAATTCGTCTTCTAAATATACTGTTAATTTGTCTTTTGAAACAACTGTTTTTGTAACTGAATATTCTTTTTTGTTGGTAACAATGTTAGGTAAATAGCGAAATTTAGTAATAAGCGGTAATGAGGGCTTTGCTGCTAAAAGAATTTCAGCAGCCATAAAAAACAATACCAGTATTGATAAACGTGCGGGTTTCATATATCTCGTAAAAGTACAGCATTTTTTATTCATTTCATAGTGATAAATTCAAAAAAACACCTTAAATTGCATTCTTATTACAAACAATAATGGTGATACAAATATGAAATTAATTGCAGATAGTGGTTCAACCAAGACTTCGTGGGTACTAACAAAAAAGTCTAATATTATTCAACAAATTACAACTGACGGGATCAATCCGTATTATCAAGACGAAAATAAAATATGTGAAACTATCAAAGAGCAATTATTTACTAAAATTGAAAGCATCAATATTGATGAAATATATTTTTATGGCGCAGGATGCGCATCGCCTGAAAAGAATAAAATGATTGCTGATGCCCTTGGACAATTTTTCCCGACATCTATCATTGCTGTTAATTCCGATTTACTTGGTGCAGCTAGAAGTTTATGCGGTAGCAACGCAGGTATTGCTGCTATATTAGGAACAGGATCAAACTCATGTTTCTTTTCGCAAGATGAGATTGTTAAGAATGTTTCGCCTTTAGGTTTTATTTTAGGTGATGAAGGTAGCGGTGCTGTATTGGGTAAAAAACTAATTGGAGATTTTTTAAAAAATCAAATGCCAAAAGACCTAAGCGATTTATTTGCAAGCACTTATAATATTAATGCAATAACTACATTAGACAGAGTCTATAAAAAGCCGTTCCCAAACAGATATTTAGCATCTTTTGTTCCATTTATGTCTGAAAACAAAAGTAATAAATACGTTTACAATTTGATTTATGACAGTTTTACTGAATTTATTGTGAGAAATATCAAGCAATACGATTACCAAAAATATCCTATACATTTTACCGGTTCTATTGCTTATAACTTCAAAGAGATATTATCAGAAGTAGTTAGTAAACAGAATATGAAACTTGGAAATATAACTCAAAACCCTATTGAAGGTTTAGTAAGGTTTCATAAATAAACAAACTGTTTTACATTTTAATGACCTTGTCGCATTTATCTGCGATTTTTAAACGGTGGGTAACAAATATGACTGTTTTGTCTTTGGCAAAGACTCTCAGGTTTTGAATTATTTTGGATTCTGTAAGTTCATCAACCGCAGAAGTAACCTCATCTAAAAGCAAAATATTCCCACCGCGTAATAATGAACGGGCAAGACCTATACGTTGTGCTTGACCTTCGGATAAACCCTGACCGAATTCTTGCAAACTTGTATCTATACCTTGTGGCAAATCAAACACAAAATCGGCTGCCGCAACTCTTAGCACATCTTCCATTTCTTTGTCGGTAGCATTTTCTTTTGCCATGCGAAGATTATCTCGAATAGTACCTGAGAATAGTGTATTGCCCTGAGGTACATAAATAAAATTACAACGTGTTAAGGCAGAAACAGCTTCTGAACGGCTTCCTTTCTTAAGTAATATTTGACCTTTTTGAGGCTCTAACAAAGCTAGCATCAAACGCATCACAGTAGTCTTTCCACAACCGGTTTCGCCTATTATTGCGGTAAATTCTCCTGCTTCAAAATGTAAATTAAGCGATTTTAAAACGGGTTCTTTATCGTAGGCAAAAGTCACATCTGTAAAATCAATAGATATGCCTTCTCCTAAATTTACAGGATCGCCTTTTTCTTCTGTTGACATATCTTCCAATTCGAGTAAACGCTCAACGGCCGTATAAACATTAATAAAGCCCGGTATAATACCAATTAAGCCGGCAACAGGACCTTGAATCTTATTTACTAATTGTAAAAATGCAGTTAAAGTACCAAAACTAATGGCACTTAATTTTAATTGATATACACCCCATAAAAATGCGACCATATAACCGCCACTAAATCCGAAGGTAAAAACACTACGAAGATTTAATCCAAATTTTGTTCTCTTTAATGTGATAAATTTAAAAAAGTCTTGAATCTCGCCTAATTGATTTAAATTAGGTTCTTGATACTCTAATGTTTTAACCACAACTTGATGTTGTACAGACTCTTGCAACATTGAATTCATATCACTTCCTATCTTTTTAAGTTGCAAAGAATACTTACGCATCTTAAAAACATATAATTTGCTAAACAAAAAGAATATTGGCGATACGCATAAAATAATCAATGCCAACATCTTATCTAAGTAAAACAGAAAAATAAAAGAAGCTATTAATTGTACAAATGTTATTACAAAAGAGGGAAAAGAAGATACTAAGAAACCAACTACTTCTGATGCATCTTGTTTGATTCGAGTAAGTATATCGCCTGTATGAAATTTTTCTTGTTCGTACCATTTGCTGCGCAAAACAGTTGCAAACATTTTATACCGTACGCCATTTGAAACTTCAACACTAAATTTTGCACCATAATAACCAACAAGATATTGAGCTGATATTTGAAATAAACTCAATGCAATAAGAACAAATGCAATAAGCCAGAAATTGCCAATTTGAGCATTCGTAGCTATATCAATTATTGATTTGGTAAGCCAAATGTACAATAATCCAAGACCGACATTTATAATACCCCATATTGTAAAGAATAAAATTTTCTTTTTGTATGGTGCAGATAAGTCATATAACCAACGAGCAACTTTTTTAAGTTGTTTCATTGTCATTTTACTTATGACCTCTTCTTTGGTATATTCTTTGCGATCTATTTTAGCCATGTACTGGTTCTACAAATCTAACACACCGGCATCGTTCAATGTTTGAATAAAAGACTTGGCATCTTGCGACGCCAAGTCTTTTGAAACTTCATATTCTGATAAAAGCAAATCTGTTACTGTTTGTTCGGTAAAGTTTTTTCCTTCCAAACTACGCCACAGATATGCTGCTGATTCGTTTAAACTTATCATTTTTGAGAAATCGATATTATCAATTCCTTCGGCTAAAATAACACACTCATCGTCAATCTGATGAAGTTTAAATCCATCTTTTAATTTCATAGATATACTTATTTTGTACCTATCTGAACAACTTCCTTACGATTATTAAATTTCAAGATTTTAGCTGCAAGTTTTTGAATGGTTTTTGAATCGGTTTTATCCAAGGTTTCTAAGTACTTATCATTCATATTAATACCGGTAATATATTGTTCAAGCATAATCTGTCTCCAATATCCGTTATCAATTTTATTATCAGTATATTTCTTAGTCATAAACTCTTTCACCTTTTGTAAATCTTGCTCACGAGGACCATTTTTAGCAATGTTTTCGAACTCATTTTTTATAATCGGCAATAGCTTATCTACTTTTGATGAATCGGTTGAGAATTGTATCTTAGCAGTAAAACGATTCCAAGGAACTGCATCCAAACTAACACTTGGATATACTCCATAAGTACCGCCCTCATCTTCGCGAACTTTCTCGGTATATACTATATACAAAATCTGAGACAAGGCATCTGTGGCAACAATATTAGCTAAAGTGTATGGTATTTCACCGGTATATTCTAATATTGCAATGGTATTTGGATTCATCATTTGCTTTTTATAATGAACCGTCTTATTCCCTTTTACAGCTACAGTACCTGCATCTTTAAATTGTTCTCTTGCAGAATTTGCAGGTAAAACAGCTATGTACTTTGTCAAAAATGATTTAATACTATCCGGTGATGCATTTCCGACTATAATAAAATGAAAATCGGCTGCATTAGAAAAACGTTGTTTTAAAATTTGCAATGCACGCTCGTAATTAATATTTTTTACATCAGAAGCTTTAGTACGAGTTGTTAATGGATGGTTATTATAAAAGACAGAGCTCAATGAATCTTGCAATTCAATAATAGGATATGCATCCATATTCTTTAAATAATCTTCTTTACGTGCAATGTATGATTCGAAAGCGTCTTTGTCGCTTCGTATATTTGTAAAATTCAAATATACCAATTGAAATAATGTTTCTATATCTTTAATAGATGATGAACCTGTAATAGTTTCGCTATAATCAATTATATCAATTTTTACAGAAACATTCTTACCGGCTAATACTTTCTTTAGATCTATAGCATTATAAGAGCCTAAGCCTCCTATTGAAGCTAATTCATTTATTAGTTTTAATGTAATAGCATCTGCTTTGTTTTCGTATGCAAATCCGCCTTTACTATATGCCGTAAATAACAACTCATCTTGTTTATGAGTAGTAGGTTTGAATTCAACTGTAACTCCATTAGACAAGACATAATCATATACAGAATCTTTGCTCATGCTTTCAGAAACTATTTTACCGGCCTGTGGCAATTCTTTAATAAGGGGCTCGTTTAACACAGCTTCTTGATATGGCGTTATTTCGGCTTTTGATATACTATCCAACAAATGTTTTACGTATGCTTCGTCAGGATAGTTTGCAGATACTTTCTCGGGTGATGCTATCCATACTACAAGGCCTTCATCTTCTTGCTTTTTGGCCATTTGATTTATTGCGTCTAATGGCAGCATCTGAGCAAA
>ERZ795056.5341-NODE-5341-length-12935-cov-8.393866_pt1 | contig 12935 bp, 10 predicted proteins | sample MGYA00375140_ERZ795056 | MGnify/ENA primary metagenome ERZ795056 (study PRJEB30185, sample SAMN05720227) | activated sludge metagenome | isolation source: Anaerobic digester | place: USA | collected 2015-03-09 ...
TAGATCTGGGTGATATTCTGACGGATCACCTGTACATGCAGCATTTCTTTATTCATCACATCCAGGGATACATAGGGACCCGTGCCTTCCAGCAACGGGTTCTGTTCCCGCAGGTCGGAAGCGATCACATTGGCATTCCCGTACAGTTTACGAAGGGCCATGGTCAGTTCCACCCCTATCTGACCGGAGGCACCTATGACCAGGATTTTCTCTTTTACCATAGCAAGCGTTTAGAAGACAAAGATGAAGGTTCGTTTTTCAAATTCCAACTTAAAAAGCAAATCCGGGAACTTCGTTTTATTTTTGCCGCATGACAAATTTTCTTCCCGATCTTTTCCGTGGACAAACCTACGATTCATCCAATTTTTTCCTCCTGGCCGGCCCCTGTGTGGTGGAAAGTGAAGACCTGGTAATGGAAGTGGCGGAGAAGGTTTCCGGCATCTGCCGCAACCTGGGTATCCCCTATGTTTTTAAGGCCTCGTACCGGAAAGCCAATCGCACCAGTGCCAGTTCCTTTACCGGCCTGGGTGATCAGCCTGCGTTGGAGATACTGAAAAAAGTTAAGGACCGGTATCAATTGCCGGTCGTTTCCGATATTCATGCGCATGAGGAAGCAGCCATGGCGGCACCTTATGTAGACATCCTCCAAATACCCGCCTTTCTTTGCCGGCAGACCGATTTGCTGATCGCGGCGGCGGAGACGGGGAAAGTGATCAATGTAAAAAAAGGACAATTCCTGAGCGGACCTTCCATGAAATTTGCGGCGGAGAAAATCCGCCAGGCCGGCAATGAAAAAGTAATGCTGACGGAACGGGGAACCACTTTTGGCTACCAGGACCTGGTGGTGGATTACCGGAATATTCCCTGGATGCAGGAAATCAATGCACCCGTGGTCATGGATGTCACCCATTCGCTTCAACAACCGAACCAGACCACCGGGATTACAGGTGGCAACCCCCAACTGATTGGCACGATTGCCAAAGCCGCTATTGCTGCCGGGGCGGATGGACTGTTTATTGAAACGCATCCCAATCCTGCCGTGGCAAAAAGTGATGGAGCCAATATGCTGAGACTTGATCTGCTGGAAGACTTACTGGCAAAACTGGTGAAGATCCGCAAAGCGGTGGTGCAGGACTAAAAGCGGAAAGAGGCGAAATACGGAATTATTAATTATTAATTATTAAGCTCCCTTTTATAGATAGCGTATTAAATGCGGATTATTGATTATTAGAGTCGTTTATTGAAGACAGCGTTTTATAGAAGAATTATTAATTATTTCAGTTACACATACTACTTTATACGACTCAAATAATCAATAATTAAAAAAAGTAAGCCAACTACTTTAATCGACCCTAATAATCAATAATAAAGGAATTAAACGACCTGGGAACTAACGAAGGTCCTCTACATTCACCCCGGGATATTTGCTTTTATCAAATACAAACTGGTTATCCGCTGCCGGCACATTGGTCTTCATTGAAGTAACGGTATAGGAATACCGGGTGCCGCCATTCTCTAATACTTTCGTGCTGTAGATGGTCTGGGTGGCTTTATCAATTTGCAGATACACGGTATGGAAGGATTTTTTCTTATCCACGGGTGTCATCTGGATTTCCTGGATCGTTTTGCCCGCAATTTTCTTTTCGCCATTCAGGGTATAATAAAAATCCTTATCGTAAAAATTGGAGAATAATTTCTGGGGAGTGATGGTTCCGCCGGCAGGATCCACATTGTTAATGGTTACTTCGTTAGCCCCTTTTTCATAATTCCAAACGGTGGTTCCGTTGCAGAAAATCTCCTGCCCGCTGAAACTCAGGCGGTACTTTGTACCCTTCATCAGGATGGAACCGGTCTTGGTGGAAAGGGCTTTTCCGGATGCGTTTTCCACTTTATAGGTAAAAGCGGCCTGAACCGATGTAAAGGTTTTGAATTTAGCACTGACAGCATCCAGGACTTTTTTGGCTTCCGGATCATTCTTAGTCGGATTGGTCTGACCAAAGGAGATGCCTGTCAGCAGAATACAGATTAAAGGTAATACGTATAACTTCTTCATCATTTGGAGTTTGTGTGGCTACCCGCTTAAGGGCGCCGCAAAGATAATTGAATTACAGGAATAGGATAGTTATACCGGCAAAGGGGTTGCATAAAGACTTGTTTCTTAACAGGATGCTAACGGATATTTGGACAAGCATCAACCCAATGCGTCCAGGTGTTGCTGTAGCTCCATTTCGGTCTTGATCAGTACATCACGAGCCTTACTGCCCTGGCTGGGTCCTACAATTCCGGCTGCCTCAAGCTGGTCCATGAGCCGGCCGGCCCGGTTATAGCCCAGCTTCATCCGGCGCTGCAATAAGGAGGTGGAACCGATCTGGTTCTGTACGATCAGCCGGGCGGCATCTTCAAAAAGGGAATCCCGGTCACCCATATCAAAATCTTTTCCTTCCAGGTCTTTTTCATCCACATATTCCGGCAACAGGAAGGCCTGGGAATAGCCGCGCTGGTTGCTGATAAAGTCCACCACTTCATCCACTTCCGGAGTATCCACAAAAGCACATTGCAGACGGGTAAGTTCCCCGTTATAGGAAATCAGCATATCCCCCTTTCCGATCAGCTGCTCGGCTCCTCCCGTATCGAGGATGGTACGTGAGTCTATTTTTGAAGACACTTTAAATCCGATACGGGCGGGGAAGTTGGCCTTGATGGTACCGGTGATAATATTTACAGAAGGACGTTGAGTGGCAATAATCAGGTGAATACCTACCGCACGGGCCAGCTGTGCCAGTCGCGCAATCGGCATTTCAATCTCTTTACCCGCGGTCATGATCAGGTCGGCGAACTCGTCAATCACCAATACAATAAACGGCAGGTACTGGTGACCTTTCTGCGGGTTGAGTTTCCGCTTGATGAATTTCTCATTGTACTCCTTGATATTCCGGGAACCGGCTTCCTTGAGCAGGTCATACCGGTTATCCATTTCAATACAAAGCGCATTCAGGGTATTCACCACTTTCTTGGTATCCGTAATAATCGCTTCCTCTTCGCCCGGCAGTTTGGCCAGGAAGTGCTTCTCAATACGACGGTAGATACTGAGCTCTACTTTTTTCGGATCGATCAACACCAGCTTTAACTGGGAAGGGTGTTTTTTATACAACAGGGAAACCAGGATGGCATTCACCCCTACTGATTTACCCTGTCCGGTAGCCCCCGCCATCAACAGGTGAGGCATGGTAGTCAGATCAACGATGAAGTTTTCATTGTCGATCTTTTTACCAATGGCAATCGGCAGGTTAAAGGCATTGTTCTGGAATTTTTCCGAGGCCAGCAGACTGCGCATACTCACCATCGTTTTCCGGATATTGGGCACTTCAATACCAATTGTTCCTTTACCGGGAATAGGCGCGATAATCCTTATCCCAAGCGCGGCAAGGCTCAACGCGATATCATCTTCCAGGTTTTTGATCCGGGAAATACGGACGCCTGGAGCCGGTACGATTTCATACAAGGTTACCGTGGGCCCGATCGTAGCACTGATCTTCTGGATTTCAATAGAGTAATTCCGGAGGGTGGCTATGATCTGGTTTTTATGATTCTCCAGCTCACTGGTATCCTGTACGATTTTTTCCCCTCCATGGTTCTCCAGCAGGTTCAGGGTGGGATATTTATAGTCACGCAGGTCCAGGGTAGGTTCATAAGGCGGCAGGTTCTCCACCCCGGCTATTTCTTCTTCTTCCACTTTCTCCGGCACCGCTTTAATCTCGAGTTCAAGCTCCTGGTCTCCTTTTTTTGTTGGAGTTAAATCCCTGGGTTTTTGAATGATCTCCTCTTCCGGTTCAGGTAGTGTTATATCCAGATCATGTGTATGCATCAGGTCCTTCACCACTTCTATTTCAGGAATGGATTCCTGCTGTTGAACGGGGGGCTGCACTACTTCAAGGGGTAGCTCTTTCTCGACCATTTTAAGGTCATGCAAGGGCTCTTCATCCGGAAAATTGATCACGACCGGGCTCTCCCCTTTTAATGAATTAGGTTTTGCTTTGTCCTTGCCTGCATACAGGTCATTCACTGTCTGGGTAGCCAAAACCGGAGTCGCTTCTTCAGTGATATTCACAGTGGCAGTTTCTGCACCGGGTTGTGGTTGTTTTTTCTGTGGCAGATTGAATGCCGGATTAAACTGCCAGATAAAATAGCCGGTAGCCAGCAATAACAAAATGGCGGCTGTCCCGATGGTCCCTACGGCACCATAGAGTTTCTGATTGATCAGGTTGCCAACAGCCCCGCCAAATGCGAATTCGGTATGCTGGAAAACAAAAGAAAGACTGACTGACAAAATCAGGAGACCAAGGGTTACATATTTTAGATTCCGCCAGATTGAAAATACTTTGCGACGGAAAAGCAGGTTGACTCCCACTACAAAGAAAAAGGTACAAATCAGGAAGGACGCTATCCCGAATGCTTTAAAAATAAAAAAATGGGAAGTTACCGCCCCTAGTCTGCCCAGCAGGTTGGCAACGGGTTCATCCGTATCGAGCAGGGCTGAAAACCCTTGTTGGGCCACCGCCTGGTCTTCTTTCCAGGTAAAAAAATAAGAGGTAAAGGATATAAAGAGAAAGATAGAAATCAGGAGGAAAACAGCCCCCACGATCTTCCAGGTACGTTCATCACGGGCAATGGCTTTCCAGTCCACCGCTTCTTCTTTTTCCTTTCTGAATTCTTTCAGGTCCGGACTCACAGGAGGGGTTGGTTCAGCACGATCTTTCGATTTCTTCCTCAGCTTATTAGCCATAGCTGCAAAGATAAATAGTTTGTCACAACGGGCGATATGCCTTTACCCAAAACCACCCGATTGGCCTCTTATCCCAAATCTGGCAAGCTTGATACCGGATCAGCAGCAGTCCGTGTGCCGAAACAGGAGCAATTCATTAAAAAGAAGGCAGGAAACCTTACATTTGGCCAGGTAATGACCAAATGAGGTTTTCCCGCTTTTTCATATCAAACGTCTGCTTTTTTTGCCTGCTGCTCCTGCCCTGTTCATTGACGGCCCAGGACAGCAGTCATGTCTATCTGGATATCAGCAAAGTAATCCTGGAAGAACGGTTTAACAAGGACATCAGCAGTTTTTATACCACGCAAAAGGGAGCCATCAATGAATTATACCCCCGGATGGTTTTTGAGCCCGGGATTCAACATTCAGGTACCTTGCCCAATGATTGGGTCACCAAACGAATTTTCCTCCGGTTCAACGTTTGTAACAACACGGACAGCAACAGTGCTGTGTACTTCTGCCCGGGCTACTATTTCACTAAAATTAATCTTTACCGGGTGGAGGGAAATCAGCTGATCCCTTTACCTGACATCCGGCCGGCAATCAATGAACGGGATGGTTTCAGGCTGATAGAACTGGGACCAAATGATTCGGCCTTACTGGTTACAGAATTGTCAGGTGTTAAAACCTATAACAACCTGCTTCGTCCGCGGGTTATAGGCAAAGACCACGTGACCGCATTCGTGGCGCAACTACACGGTAAACATAATCAGCAAAACCTGATCACCTATGTTTTTTGCGGTTTGTTACTGATGATGATCCTGTTCTCGCTCACCAATTTCTTCCAGGGCGGCAATAAGGAGTTCCTGTTTTATTCCGGCTATGCCTTGTTTATGGGCGGATTACTTTTCCTGCAAACAGTATTCCATCTGTATGCCAGTCCTTTTGGCTTTTTTATTGAAGGGTATCTTGACTTTTTGCTACAGGCCACGGGAATTATTTTCTATATGTTGTTTATGAAGAAGTTCCTGAACACAGATCAAACCCATCCCTTTCTTTCCAAATTATATAATACAGGCATATCCATACTGGTGGGCTCCATGTTGCTTTATACTGTCCTCCATTATTTCACGGGAAATTATGTTTTGGAATACCTCGTTGAAATACTTTCCAAGGTTTTATTACTGACGTTGATCCTCGTCTACCTCGTATACAGCATCCGTAACTGGAAAGAAAAATTATTACGGTATCTATTCTGGGGCAACCTGTTCCTGTTCATCTTTTCCACGATCTCGCAATTAGGGATTGTGTATGATGCACAGTTCAGAAAATTACCCGGACTGCTGAACGCCTCCATTATCTACTATGAACTGGGTTTGTTCCTGGAACTCGTGTTATTCCTGGCTGGCCTGAATTATAAAAACAGGCGCAATATCATCAATGAAACCAAGGAAAAAGAAACCCTGAAAGCGCAGAACCTGCTGAAGGAATACGAAAAAGAAATTGCCGTGTATAAAGCACAGCAGGAAGAACGGCAGCGGATCTCCGCGGATATGCATGACGAACTGGGCGCCGGGATGACCGCGATCCGGCTGATGAGTGAAATTGCCCGGAATAAAATGAAAGAAAATACACCCATTGAAATTGAGAAGATCTCCCGTTCGGCAGATGATGTGCTCAATAAGATGAATGCGATTATCTGGAGTATGAACAGTGGAAACGACACATTGGATAACCTGGTGTCCTATATCCGCTCTTATTCACTGGAATATTTTGACGGAACAAATGTGGAATGCAGGCTGAAAGCCCCTGATCAGATCCCTGATAGAGAATTGGCAGGTGATAAACGGCGTAATATATTTCTATGCCTGAAAGAAACCCTGAATAACACATTGAAACACGCAGAGGCCAGCCTGGTGGAGATTGATATCAGCATCGGTAATGAATTATGTATCCGGATTGCTGATAATGGAAAAGGAATTGACCTGGATAAGCTGAGACAATTCGGAAATGGATTGAAGAATATCGCCCGCCGGATGGAAAGCATCGGGGGGAGTTATCATATCGAAAATAAAAAAGGCACAGTCACCACACTGATACTGCCGCTTTAATGCTGTTTTCGCTGCACGGCCATCAGCAAAGCCAGCCAGCCTGCTATAAACAACAACCCGCCAATGGGTGTTACCGGACCGATCCATCCCGTACTCATTCCTTTTATTTTGAGATAGGTAATGATATAGATGGATCCGGAAAAAAGAAATATCCCAACCAGGAACAGATTAGCCGCCCAAATGAGCCAGGATGCAGAAAACCGTTCGAATAGTATCCCTACTGCTAATAAAGCCAGCACATGCACCATTTGGTACTGTACGGCAGTCTGATAACTGTGCAGGATAACCGCATCCGATGTAATTTTCTGTAACCCATGCGCGCCAAATGCCCCGATGGCGACCGTGATGGCCCCCAGGAGAGCCGCAATACCGAGATAATTCTTATGCATGAAAGATAGTTTCTATGAGTTTATCCAGTTCCACCGGCTCTTCATCCACTACGAGTTCAGCCTGCTCATAATACATCCGGCGGTCTGAGAATTTTTTACTGATAAATCCCCTTAACTGGTCGTCCGACAAATCACGGATCAGGGGTCGTTTTGATTTCTGATTGACCAACCGGGAAAAAAGAGTTTCTACCGGCGTATTGATCCAGACAGAAGTTCCTGCCTGATTCATAAATTCAATATTATTAAAATAACAGGGAGTGCCCCCGCCACAGGCCATGATAAAACTTTCGTGTTTTTCGGTCAGGTGATGCAACACTTCTTTTTCCAGCATCCGGAAATGTTCTTCCCCGGCCGTGGCAAAAATTTCAGTAATCGGTTTACCGGCTTCCTCCACAACTTCTTCATCCAGGTCAAAAAACCGGACCCCCAGTTTTTCACTGAGTAAACGACCCCAGTGCGTTTTCCCCGAACCCATAAAGCCGATTAGATAAACTTTCATTTCTTTGTATTTCCTTCTCGCCTCTAGCTTCTTGCTTCTCGCATCCCTCACTTAAACGCATTATACCCCGTCACATCCATCCCCGTGATCAGCAGATGAATATCATGTGTGCCCTCATACGTGATCACACTTTCCAGGTTCATCATATGCCGCATCACCGGGTATTCGCCGGTAATGCCCATACCTCCCAGCATCTGGCGGGCATCGCGACAAATATTAGTCGCGATCTCGCAGGAATTCCGTTTGGCCATACTCACTTGCTGCGGAGTTACTTTCCCTTCATTCATCAGCACCCCTAAGCGCCAGTTGAGCAGTTGAGCCTTTGTGATCTCGGTGATCATTTCCGCCAGCTTCTTCTGCTGCAGCTGGAAAGCCCCGATAGGTTTGCCAAACTGGATACGCTCCTGGGAATAACGAAGCGCGGTATCATAACAATCCATCGCCGCACCAATCACCCCCCAGGCGATGCCGTAACGGGCCTTGGTCAGACAGCTCAACGGGCCTTTCAATCCTTTCACCCCGGGCAATATATTTTCCTTGGGCACTTTTACATTATCAAACACCAGTTCCCCGGTAGCCGAAGCCCGCAAACTCCATTTACCGTGAGTGGTTGGGGTGGAAAATCCTTCCATCCCTCTTTCCACAATCACCCCGACAATTTCATCCGCTTCATTGCGGGCCCAAACCACCGCCACCTGGGCAAAGGGGGCATTGCTGATCCACATTTTAGCGCCATTCAGGATTACATGATCACCGGCATCCTTGATATTCGTCAGCATACTGCTGGGATCGGAACCATGGTCAGGCTCGGTCAGGCCAAAACAACCCAGCCATTCGCCGCTTCCCAGTTTGGGCAGGTATTTCATTTTCTGCTCTTCGCTGCCATAAGCATAAATCGGGAACATCACCAGGGAACCTTGTACAGAAGCCGTGGAACGCACGCCACTGTCACCACGCTCCAGTTCCTGCATCATCAGTCCATAGGAAATATAATCCAGTCCGCCGCCGCCATATTGCACGGGAACAGTTGGGCCAAAACAACCCAGTTCGCCCAGCTGTTTTACAATATGCTGCGGAAACTCCGCTTTCTGGGCATAGTCTTCAATAATGGGAGAAATTTCTTTCTTCACATAGGAACGGACCGCATCGCGGATCATAAGATGTTCCTCGCTCAGTAATTCATCAACTGCGAAATAATCAGGGCTTTGGAATAAGTCGGTGCGGGCTGCCATCGTTTATTTTTTTTAGTTAAAAAAGCCAAGGCAAAGTTAGTAGAATACAGCGTACTGTACAAAACGACTGTTTGTATAAAACAATACGAATCTGTACCTTTAAATACCTTATCCCCATGCAAAAAAAATGTTTACTTTTCTGCCTGCTTTTACTATCAGGTATTCTATCTGCCCAACGGGCTGACAACTGGGTTTTTGGCCTAAAAGCAGTTCTGAGCTTTACCACGGGTCAGCCAGCCAGTACACAGCTAAGCAGCATGAATCAATCTGAAGGGAGTACGTCCATCAGTGACGTAAACGGTCAACTTCTTTTTTATTCTGATGGAATGTCTGTATGGTGTGCAGATCATACACTAATGCCGAACGGTACCGGGCTTTTCGGGCATGCTTCAAGTACACAATCAGGTATGATCATCCCTTTCCAAGACGATTCAAAACGATATTATCTTTTCACAACAGACTATCAGTGGGGTACCAATGGACTATGTTACTCCGTAATAAATATGACGCTGAATAATGGTAAAGGTGATGTGGAATCCAAAAACACCCAACTCACTCCTTACGTCAGGGAGAAAATTACATCAGTAAATCATTGTAACGGGAAGGACACCTGGGTAATTACCCGCGACTACAGGAATGGCGATTTTATGGCTTTCCTCGTCACTGCTGCCGGAATACAAACCCCGGTAATCACTGCATCGCTGAGTACGGCTTCTGTACTGGGGTACCTGAAAGCTTCCCCTGATGGAACCAGAATCGCAGATGCCAAATGGTATTCAGGCCTGGAGCTATTTGATTTTAACTCGACGACCGGTCTGGTCAATAATAATAAAACAATTATGACCTACTCCAATTTATTTAGTTATGGTGTAGAGTTTTCACCCGATTCAAAAAAATTGTATACCACCTGTTACAGGGACAACTTCCCGTTATCTTCAGTTTTTTACAATTATATTCTACAGTTCTCCAACCTTGATTCCTCTGTACCGGTCATTCAATCCACACTGACCTGGTTGGACAGCGCCATTGCCAACAATTATGGTGTATTCAATGCCCTGCAACTGGCACCAGATGGAAAAATTTATGTATCAATCTTTAATTCAACAAAACTGTCAGTCATAAACAACCCCGATCAGGTTGGCTCTGCCTGTCAATATTCAAGATCCGGACCGCTGTTAATGACAGGTTCTTCTTCACGATTTGGTTTACCCGACTTTAATCAGAGTTATGTGAAAGGCCGTTTCCGTTATGATACGGCCTGTTTTTCAAACCAGGTCAGATTTTATTATTCCAGGGCCAATGATGTACATTCGGTGAAATGGGATTTCGGTGACCCGGCAAGCGGTGCCGGCAATACCTCCGCCCTCGACAGCCCGCAACATGTCTTTTCCGCACCCGGTGTATATTCAGTAAAGCTGGTAACTTATCTTCCTTGCCGGAATGACACTTTCATCAAGAAAGTTACAATTGATCCATTTACTGTGGACCTTGGGCCGGATAAAGCAGTATGTGCAGATTCCTTATTCCTGCTGGATCCACGTGCCGGAGCCGGCAAACAATATAAATGGCAGGACAACTCCACCCTATCCACCTTGAGCAGTACACTCCCTGGTTTGTATTGGGTGGAAGTTTCCAGAACGGATGGCAGCTGTAAAACAAGAGACAGTATCCTGATCAGTTCCAAACCAAATCCAACAGTATACCTGGGACGCGACAGCCTGCTCTGCGAAAACAATACATTAGCGCTGGATGCAACAAATCCGGGAGCTACTTATAACTGGCAGGACAACAGCACAACCCCGGTTTTTACTGTCAGTAAGGCCGGTCGCTACTTTGTAACAGTGGACCTCAATGGTTGTCGTGCATCCGATACTATTGTCGTCAACACAAAATACCTGCCGCGGGTATTTATGGTAACTGAAGCCGGAATCTGTCCGGGTATGGATATTCAACTGACTCCTGTCTACCGTTATAATGAAAATGCCCAATACCTGTGGAGTAATGGATCGAATGAGCCATCTACCATGGCACAAACGACCGGCGATTACCAGGTGGATGTTTCGAACGACTGTGGAACAACCAGTGCCTCTATCCGGTTATACAATGGAGCCTGCCAACTGTATGTCCCTAGTGCATTTACGCCTAATGGGGATGGCAGAAACGACTTGTTCAAAGCGGAGTATGGGGAAAATGTAATTAAATTTCACCTGGAAGTTTTTAATCGTTGGGGACAACGGGTATTCAGCAGCCACGAATTGTCCAAAGGCTGGGATGGCCGGATCAACGGAATCCTGCAGCCGGCCGGCGTTTACGCCTGGAAAATCACGTATACCCTGTTTAATGAACCGTCTGTCAAAATTATGAAAGGCACCACCACCCTGATCAATTGATTATTGTACATTTAATCCAACCAACATTTTCTCCATGAAAAAAGCATTCATCTTTTCAGCATTGCTGATCTGTTTTGCATTGACTTCATTTGCCCAGAAAGACTCCACTAAATCTGCCCCAAAGATCAAGCAGTTCTGGCTGGTAGTGCTGAAAACCGGTCCGCAGGATAAAGTCATAACCGATTCTGCTCAACGGGCGAAGATCTTTGCCGGGCATTTCTCGAATATGGAACGACTGCACAAAGAGGGCATCCTGAAAGTGGCCGGTCCCTTCGGAAAAAATGATTTTACCTGGAGAGGCTTGTTCATCCTGGATTGTGCCACTAAAGAAGAGGCTGAAAAATATGTAAAGACAGATCCCTCGATAGAAGCCGGGGTATTTATTACGGATATTGTTCCCTGGTATAGTGAGGCGGTGGGGAGTTTTGTGCCCGGTAAACCTAAGGAGTAGTCGGGGATGTGGAAAGAAATACAAAGCTAAGAGGTCAAAGGAGGAAAAGAGAAAGAAGAGAATCTGAAAGAAGAGAGTGTTCTCCTGTTTGGCAACATACACTGATTGGCATTTTTAGTAAAAGTTCGTTTTCAAGATTGTAATTGTTTTTTCTTTTTTGTGCGGATACCAATAAACGAGCCTGTTGCTGCTGCCAACATAATAATCAGGTATAATACAATCGTATCAGTCGTCATATCAAATTCAGTGATATAGGCAAAGAGTAGACAACAAACCAGCCCGGCAATCAGTCCGTGCGCCAGGTCTTTACGGGTAGAGATCATTACCGTAACAAATGCCCCGGTGATCATGGCTATTACAATAATCAATATTGAAAACAGGGTAAAGCTGCTGGCAATACGCTCTGCATCCGTTTCTTCTCCATGCCCTTTGATTTTATTCAGTTGAGTTAATAGCAATATCAGCCCACCAATGCCAAAAAGCAGGGAAGCGGTCAATACACCAGCAACTACTGAAAGAAAATTACGGATCATTGTATGATAATGTATAGGTTGTTGAAAAACCTTGGTTTGCCTTTTTAAAAAGAGTTTCCGAATTATCACGACCTCTTTTCTCTCCTTTTATCCTCCGTAGCATATGCGAAGGAGGGGTTGACCTCTTAGCCTCCCGCAGGGTAAAAACTTAAAAACCGGCGATAGACAAATACTGACTCATCTCTTCCTGGTACTCCTTAGCCACTTCCCCTGCCCTTTCCGCAAAATCAGTTCCGGAAGAGGCAAAAATGATCGCACGGCTGGCATTGACCAGGATACCACAATCCTTATTCATGGCCTTCTCCGAAATTTCTTTCAGACTTCCACCCTGTGCCCCTACTCCGGGTACGAGGTAAAAATGATCGGGGGTGAGTTTACGAATATTGATAAAGGAATCGGCCTGCGTGGCACCGACCACAAACATGGTATTCTCCGGACTACCCCAGGTGGAAACCGTCTTTAATACCTGCTCATATAACAATCCGTCACCGGCCTGTTTCAGTTCGAAGTCCTGTGCTCCTTTATTGGAAGTAAGTCCCAGTACAATGGCCCATTTGCCCGGATGTTG
>ERZ795056.5342-NODE-5342-length-12935-cov-6.528494_pt1 | contig 12935 bp, 10 predicted proteins | sample MGYA00375140_ERZ795056 | MGnify/ENA primary metagenome ERZ795056 (study PRJEB30185, sample SAMN05720227) | activated sludge metagenome | isolation source: Anaerobic digester | place: USA | collected 2015-03-09 ...
CCTGTAATGGAGGTAGTGCAACCGTAACCGTTAGTGCAACAGGCGGAACTGCACCCTATACCGGTACAGGAACTTTTACAGTTAATGCAGGGACCTTTAATTATACCGTTACAGATGCTGCAGGTGGTTCATCTACAGCATCCGTTACCGTTAGTCAACCTGCATTGTTAACAGCAACCGTTGCCGCAGGTACGGTTGCAACCGCATCTGCAACAACTTCAGCAACCATTACTGCAACAGGTGGTACACCCGGATACACTTATAGCTTAGATGGTGGACTATTTCAATCCAGCAATATTTTTGCATCAGTAGGAGCGGGTAGTCATACAGCGACTGTTAAAGATGGGAAGGGCTGTACGGCACAGAAAAGTTTTACTGTGTCAGTTACCGGAACATCACCACTGGTTATCTCTTCAGTTGCGGGTACCATTGCCTGTTATGGCGGTACAACCAGTATTGTTATGACAGCAACGGGAGGGGTAGGGCCTTATGTTGGAACAGGTACTTTCACCGTATCTGCAGGAACTTATACCTATACCATTACCGATGCAGCCGGAACCACAGGAACTAATGCGGTAACAGTAACACAACCCGCTGCTGTGTCTGTATCGTTGACTGCCGGAGCTATCACTGTTAGTGGCGGAACGACATCCATCACGGTAACGGCTACCGGCGGAAACGGGGGCTATACCTATAGCCGTAATGGCACCTCTTATCAAAGCAGTAACATATTCACCCTGGTACCGGTCGGTACATATTCAATCACAGTAAAAGACTCAAAAGGCTGTACTGCTGTGAAAAGCATTACCATAACCCAAACGGTAGTTTCAGGCGGACCGTTTGAAATATACCTTGTGTCTAAAACCAACGAAACCTGCCGAAACAGAAGAGACGGTATTATAACCGTTTCGGCTCGCGGGGGTACTGCTCCATATTTGTATAAGTTGAACAATGGTGCTTACAGTAGTAACACGGTATTTAGAAACCTGTCACCAGGACTCTATAAAGTGACGTCCAAAGATTCAAGGAATATTCCATCGTGGATTTATGTGAACATAAATAAAAGTAATAAAAGTTGTAATTCAGGTGCAAGGTCGGGGGAAGAAGATTCAGTTGACCAGGGAAAAACATCTACACCTGAGTTGTTGAAAACACCAGCCTCGTTAACACTCCAGGTGAATGCATTCCCAAATCCTACTGTAAATGAATTTTCATTGATGATCGAAAATGGGAACCCTGATGAGCCGATACAAATTGTGGTGATGGATCTGAATGGTCGCAAAATGTATGAGGCAAAGGCCAGACTTCATGAGAAAAAGATCTTTGGTAGAGATTTTATGTCAGGCGTTTATATAGTAAAAGTTGTCCAGGGTAAAGACATACAAACCCTGAAACTTATCAAAGCAAAATAAAACCTCCTGAAAACAAGGTAAAGCCGTCTAACGGAAAACACCAGCCTGGCTATTATAGCCGGGCTTTTTTTTTACCTTCATCTCTAATTCTTAAAAATGATTTATTTTTAAAGAGGTAAAATAATGTTGACCTAATGAAAATGATATGAAACGATCTGTATACTTTAGATTGCTCTTTTTAGTACTTATATGCATGAGCTATTTCTCAGTCAAGGCTACAGAGTATTATGTATCCGTATCTGGCAACGATCTGAACAATGGGTTAAGTGCTGCCAACCCCTGGCGCACGATGGAAAAAATTCACGAAGGCTCTAACAGGGGCATTTTTAAACCCGGCGATAAAATACTTTTTAAAAAAGGAGATTCTTTTTCCGGCACCTTATTATGGTCAAGCATCTTTGGTGGCTCCGCTCCATCTGGTACAAAAGAGAACCCCATATATTTTGGATCTTATGGAAACGGCGCCAAACCCCTTTTTCAATACCCCGCTGATGCTAAAACAGAAGTAACCAAACGTACGTTGTTTTCTTTTATCGGTGTAGATTATATTATTATTGATGGTTTCAATGTGACCGATCTTCAATTTCCTGCGGATAATAAACAGTCGCCCGCTAATTGCGGAATTGCGTTTACACTAGGTAGTTATGGTGATGTTGGAAGCAATCATTGTATTATTAGAAATTGCGACATGTCGAACATTGGTATGGGAATTGTTTTGATCGGAAATTTTAATATGGTTGATTCCTGCAGGATGACCGACCTGAAAAATCTGAAGAATACTTACAGTAAAACAGCTCCTGAAAATGATGATGACTACGGGGCAAATGGGATCACGTTATCTGGAAATGATAATATCATTACTCATAATTTATTCAGTGGTAACTGGGCCGAAAGTTATGATTACGGGTTTAATGGCGGAGCGATTGAGGCATTTGGTTCTACCAGCCGTAATAAGATCATGTACAATACCATTATTGATTGCACTGGTGTTATGGAGATCGGCAGTGGCAACGGGGGCGAAGCAGAAGACAACCTGTTGGCAAATAACCTGCTGATCAACAATGGAACCCTGACATATGTGAACATCAGCGGTACTTTCGCCATCGAAGCATCCAATATTCAATACTTCAATAATACCATCATCGACCTGGGTAACCGATCATCCGATAAAGCACTGTTTGCATTCAATGGTGAACCAAAGGCACATACAATTTTTAATCTTCAGAATAATATCTTTTACCTGAAATCGGGTATGATGGTGGCCCGAAAAGGAATTGATACCGAGAAGTTTGTACATGAGAACAATCTCTATTATTTTTTCCCGGGCAATAGTGCCAATTACAATCTACAGAATTCTGAAATATTGAGTAAGGAGTCCATTTTCATGAATAGCAGCGCAGCGGATCCTTTACAATGGGATCTTTCCCTGGTACAGGCATATAATTCACGAGGCCTGGGTCATCAATCTGCTTTTGCCAATCCTTTGACCGATTCAAACTTTGTTCCTTCAGTGAAAAATAAGTTATTTGGCATGCCCGCAGATTCTAAAGAATCGATCATCTCTTATGTCCTGTCAAATTTCACCTGGTACCTTAAAAGAATATTCATCTTTCTTTTTTTACTTTTAGGTGATTGCCGGAACATCTTCTTTTTAGTATGATGAAATGCTATCAGTAAACAGATTTTGTAGCCTCCATAAATGCATTTACCTCCGTTGAAGGAATAAAAATGAAATTATTGATGTACACGCCTTTCCGCTGGTAGCCGTCCTGGTAAGTGCCAATGTTATTGCTGTCCTGGTGGATGGCTTTATTGAATTCCCTGATCGGCAGGATCTTTCCATCTAAAACAAAGAAAGTTTCGTAACCGAATTGTTTAAGGAAAGCTGGTACATCTGCCACTGCATTGTCTTTATGGCGATCTTCAATTTCTATCAGGAAGGTTGGAAGGTTTCGTTTAATCGTTTCCGTAGCACCCCGTAAAACAGCCAATTCATGTCCCTCTACATCGATCTTGATGAATCCGATATTGTTATAATTGAAGTCATCCAATTTCCTGATCGGAACTTTGATGCTTCTTTTTTCACTGCCGGTATTATCATCCAGAATATTAGATTCTTCAATCGTGCTCCTGCCAAGGTCGTTGGCGATCATGCGCATCGTTGCTTCACCACTTTTATCCGACAAGGCGACACACTCGATCGTTACATTGGCATTAATGGCCTTCATCATGGTTTTCAAAAGTGCTGCATCATCGGGAATTGGTTCAAATCCGATTACTTTTTCCGATACATCCATCATATTGGCAATGAACACACCACCGGCTGCGCCGATATCAATCGAGGTCTTATTCTTTTTGCACATATAAGGCAATAGCTTCATTTCCACTTCACTGAAATGTTGTTTGAAGTGACGCATTTTTCTGCCCCAATACATGCCCGGTACGATGGTTTTGGCGGCTGATACAAGAATGCTTTTTATGCTCATATGGTTTTATTTAAAAGTGTAAATGTTATATTATTTTGATCAGGTTCTTTGCAGTTAAGCATTAGAAGTTTTCATGCTCGATAGGTAATTGATCTCTTCTTCCGGTTTTTTCAATGTGAACAGCCACCACATGTTAAGTCTCAGGCAAATATTGTAAAATATCATCGGGATCATAACACCGCAAAGCAGGCTGATACCAAAGATGAGCGGAATGTTTTCTACATGCAATATTTTGGTAAGGAACAGCCGGGTCACCGACATGGCAATGATTTGCATGCAGTAAATGTGTACAGAATTATAACCAACTACCCGTAGGAAAGGAGCTGCCTGGTACCGTTTCAACGAAAAGGAAACAATCATCGATACCGTGCAACCGACAACGGCTACTAATAAAAAGAAGAACGGCATATTATTCTCTACAAAATAATCACTGCCTCTATCTAAATTTATATCCGTGAAAATATACTGTATGGAAAAGAAAGCAATCAACATGGGAACCACGAATTTCCAGGAAGTGAAAGTCTTCGCTGCCTTTTCACTCATGATATATCCCGATACTGCATCTCCCAATGCGAAGAAGAAATAGAATTTACAGATGTCCATGGCAAAGCCAATGTATACAGGTGTTGTTCTTAAATATGCTCCGAAGAAATACAAGGCAAGCCCCAACAATATCTGGTGCCATAACTGCATTTTCGCTTTCACTTTTAAGAAAGAATACAGGATACCTACGCAGAACAATGCATTCAGGTACCAGAACTGCCCGGTAGTTCTGGGGTCGATGAGCAGATCGAGATAATTTCGGACACTCATCGATGAATTGGTATGGGCAGAGAATAATATCTGTAGCGATATCTGTATGATACCCCAAACCAACAGCGGGTATAAAATGGTTTGAACCCTGTTCTTGCTATACGCTCCAAGTCCCCTTTTACGTAAACTCCCACCAACAAAAATACCGGAGGCAATAAAGAAAAGTGGCATCCTGAAACCAAATAAAAAATAGTTCAGGTATTCTAATATCGGGTAGTCGTGCATCTTCATACCCGAATTTTCCATGCCTTCATAACAATGGCGGTAAGTAACCAGGATAATGCTGATGCCACGATCGTAGTCGATCCAGCCAAACCGCTTGTTACTTAAAATATAACCTGAATTAAAAAGGTTCATTGTGGATGTTTAGTTTCTAAAATTGGGTATGATTATAATAATTAAATCAATATGCATTTTTATCACCTTTGAATACATAATAAACGGTGAGGAACATGATCCTGAGATCGAGCCATACATTCCAGTTCTCGAGGTACCAAAGGTCATTGGCTACCCTCATCTTGATCTGTTTAGGATCGGTGATCTCGCCTCTTAAGCCGTTGATCTGTGCCCAACCGGTAATGCCGGGTTTCAAAAAGTGACGTATCATATACTGGTCTACGATCTTCGAATAATCTGATGTATGTTTTACCATGTGCGGCCTTGGGCCAACCAGGCTCATCTCGCCTTTAAGCACATTGATGAACTGTGGAAATTCATCCAGGCTGGTTTTGCGAATGAACCTACCGATACGGGTTACCCGCATATCACCTTTCGTTGCCTGCTTGGATTCTGAATCATTGTTGGGACGCATGCTCCTGAACTTAAGACAATTAAAGGTCTGGTTATTTTTCCCTGTACGTTTCTGTGAGAAGAATATCGGTCCTTTGGATTCCAGGATAATTAACAATCCAAGGATGGGTATCAGCCACGATAGTACAAATACAACTACCAGGAAGCTTACCACGACATCGAGTATACGCTTTTTAAACCGGTTACCTACGTCTTCCAATGGTTCACTCCGCAGGGAAAGGATCGGCAGGTCCCTGATATAATCGATGATTACAGGTTTACTGAAGAAATAAGACAGGTTGGGAACCACTTTGAATCGGATACATTCCATTTCGGCCTGGTTCATCAACGTATATATGTATTCATTTTGTTCCGGCGTGATGGTAGAAAATATTTCCTGTACATCCAGGTCCTTGGCTACCTGCAATACATTTTTAATGTCTGATAAGATCGGGTAGGGCGTGAGTTCGGTTACATTTACTTCATCTTCTACAAAACCTAGCAGGTTGGTATTAATTCCTTCTTCTTCAAAATAAGTAGCGAGCTTCAATGCAGTATCATTATAACCAAGGATGATCACGCGGTTAAAAAGATAATCACGGTTCTTAAAATAATGCCTGATACCCACATAAAGAAACCTGTTCAGGAAAAGGCCAATGGCGAAACAGATAATGATCGACAGGATGAAGAAACGGGAAACAAGTATCTCTCTTGAGAAAAACAAATAAAAGAGAATGGCGATCACCCAGAGTATATAAACCTGCAGGGTGCGTTTAGTAAATGATTCGAAATGAATGATGATCTTTTCAAAATAAGTTCCTGCAACAAAAGCCAGTAACAACCAGAATGTATTCAGGAATATCCAGAAAGCAACGTAAGAACTGAATTGGTTTTGTGAAATGTCTTCAGTAAAAAAGAACTTGGAAAAGAAATAAGATATATTCAACAATACAATGTCGAGTATGATCAAAGAAAACTGGAGATATCGTTTAAACTGCTTGTTCATTAAAAAGCACTATTTTTTTGTATACAGGGAATGTAAAATGTCTACGATTCTGCCCGATGTTTTACCATCCCAGAATTCGGGAATGGCACCTTTTTTCCATTGGCCGGCAATGATCTTTTCCAGGCACTGAGCCAGTTTGGGCAGGTCATCGCCAATAAGCTCATTGGTACCCATCAGCACGGTTTCCGGCCTTTCGGTTGAATTACGCAAAGTTAAGCAGGGAATATTGAGTACCGTAGCTTCTTCGGTAATACCGCCCGAATCGGTGATAATGCCCTTTGCATGTTTCACCAGGTATATGAATTCGAGGTATCCCTGCGGATCGATCATGCGTAACCGTTCGTGATCTACCTTTAGATTATTCAATATCTGCCTGGTACGCGGATGTACCGGGAACACAATGGGAATGTTTGCGGTAGAAGCCATTACAGCATCCAATATCGCCTGCAGCTTTTTTGGATCATCTACATTCGACGGGCGGTGCAATGTTAACAGGAAATAGTTTTCATCTGCTAAATTAAAATCTTCCCAGAACGCAGGTTTCCTGATCCTGTCAAGATTCTGATATAAAGTATCGATCATCGTATTACCAACAAAATGAATCCTGTTTTCTGCCACCTGTTGTGCGGCCAGGTTTTTATTGGCAATGGTGCTGGTAGTGAAAAAATGATCACAGATAGAATCTGTTACAATGCGGTTGATCTCTTCGGGCATAGTCATATCACCCGAACGGATACCCGCTTCCACATGCACCACATCAATGCATAGTTTTTTAGCCGTGATGGTGCAGGCCATAGTAGATGTAACATCGCCTACCACAAGCACCACTTCGGGCCTGCATTCCTGCAGTTCCTTTTCAAATTTCACCATGATAGCAGCTGTTTGTTCAGCCTGTGTACCACCACCACATTCGAGGTTGATATCCGGATCGGGGATGCCGAGTTGTTCAAAGAAATCGCCGCTCATCTTCTTATCGTAATGCTGGCCTGTATGCACAAGCCTGTAATGCACGTCTCTTCCGGCTTCCCGGGCTTGTACGATCGCTTTTATGATCGGGGCCACTTTCATGAAATTGGGCCTGGCTCCTGCAACAATGGTAACTAGCATAATCTTATTTAATGGTCTATGGTTTATTTACAGCTGTTCTTATTTTCAATTTATTATTCTTACTTACTAATTGCCCCGGGCACCAGGTAGTTCTTCCTTAGAAAATCTACGAGCTCGGCGGTAAACAGTTTAGCCCCTTTTTTATTCAGGTGCACATCATCATAATAATAACCTGGATCCTTCGAATAGGCATGTTGGTTAGCGTCATGTATCAATATCGATGCTTTATCTTTTACCAATCCGGCAATACGTTCAGAAAATCCTACCGTTGGTTTGTAAAAGTTAGGTGGACAAGCAATCAAAAGTTTGATATTGTTCGAATAACAAAGGTCAACAAACCTGGTAAAACTGTTTAATTCGGCTGGCCTTTCCTTTTTGATATCATACATCGTGGTATTTGTGATAAAATCGCCGGTGAAACGGGGATCCTTGAAATCGATCGGCATAGAACCATCTGCCAATAAGGTGTCGATGGGTTTGAAATGTTTGGGCCGGAAATCAAAATTACTGATACTGAGCTGGTGTACGATAAAAAGTTTAGATAGCCAGTAATTCTTTCCGCCTTTTTCTACCAGTTTATCGCGGATCACTCCGTATTTGATCAATGGATAAAGCCTGTCGAGCCTGAAGTTAATCCTTGAACTTGGCAACAACTCATCAGGATCATCAACAACCAATATCACTACAGATGGCTTTTTATTTCCATTCTTCAGGGTTTCCGATAAAAGGAATTCATGAAATTCAATCGCCGATCCAGGAAACGAAAGATTATAGGTAGGCAATTTTAGTGAATCTTCCATTTCCGATGCAATGATATCCCTGCCGCCCCGCGAAGAGCCATAGATTAATATGTCGGACTGAATCTTACCATTCAGGATCATTTCCAGTCGCTTATCAACTTCCCTGTTTGGCGCACTGTTGCGCAGGAGGATTAGCCCTTTATCTATTAAGAAAAAGACCACAAAGAACAACCCGCTTGTCAGCAAAAATTTCTTCATTTTCTAAAATTGGAAATAGATAAATTGTTGTTCTTGTCCCATGAATAGAAATACCGCAATGATGAGTATGTAATAAAATGCCCACCTTAAAGTCCTTGGCCATTTTTGTCCTAACGTGGCCAAAGCATATTGATTTTCACGCCCAAGCCATTCGATGATCATAAAGAAGAAGATCAGGACAATGGCCAGGCCCGGATGGGTTTTAAATCCAAGGAATGCCTTTTTACTGGGCATTTCAAATAATGATCTTGAAAAGATCGTACCCAGGTAATCAAATGCATGCCCAACACTTTGCGCCCTGAAAAAGATCCAGGCCAATACAGTAAGCGTAAACGTAACGATCATGCCTAGCAGCTCCCGGATGGTTGGAAACATTTTACCCTGTGCTACCGTTTCGAGATTATTCCGGTTGCTTTTTGATAATAATAGGGGCATGAAATAAAGGGCGTTCAATCCGCCCCAGACAATAAAGGTCCAGTTGGCCCCATGCCAGAACCCGCTTAGCAGAAATATGATAAAAGTATTTCTCACCTTCATCCATGTGCCGCCCTTGCTACCTCCAAGCGGAATGTACACGTAATCCCTGAACCAGGTTGATAATGAAATATGCCAGCGACGCCAGAACTCGGCGATGTCTCGTGAGAAATAAGGAAAGGCGAAATTGCGGAGGAGATCTATGCCAAACAGCCTTGCCGTACCCAATGCGATATCGGAGTAACCCGAAAAATCACAATATATCTGGAATGTAAAGAACAAAGCTCCCAGGGCCAGCGTGCTTCCATTGAATTCACCTGAGTGATTAAAGATTGAATTGGCGAAATCGGCGCAGGTATCTGCGATCACCACTTTTTTAAACAATCCCCAAAGTATCTGCCGCATCCCATCTACCGCCTTCGTGTAATCGAAAGTCCTGTTTTTCTTGATCTGTGGTAACAGGTGAGTGGCCCTTTCAATAGGACCGGCCACCAACAGGGGAAAAAAGCTCACGAATACCGAGTATTCTACAATATTTTTTTCAGGTTTGATACGGTCTTTGTAAATATCGATCACGTACGACAAACCATGGAATGTATAAAACGATATACCAACGGGAAGGATTACCTGCAACGTCCAGATATTGGGTTTGAGCCCAAAATTCCCTACGAATTCGGCAAAAGATTCGGCAAAGAAATTATAATATTTGAAAAAACCGAGGAAGCCGAGGTTGATACCAATGCTCAACCAAAACCAGAATGTCTTCATCTTTTTACTGGATGCCTCGTGCATCCTGATCCCGGTGAAATAATCCAGGAAAGTTGAAAACATCAGCAGGAACAGGAATCGGTAATCCCAACAGGCATAAAAGAAATAACTGGAACCCAGCAACAGCAGGTTTTGCAGCTTCAGACTTTTATTGGCAACAAACCAATACAATGCGAAAACGATTGGTAAGAATATTGCAAAGCTGATGGAATTAAAAAGCATGATTTGGTATAAGATTAATGGTTTCGGAAAAATGAACGATCCATAATGGCTAAGCCCTGCATTCCTGCGGGGCCGTTATTCAGCACTTATTAAATAGTTTCATATTCCCTGAACCTTTTTTTCTTTGGTTTATAATGGTTGATAAACAAACGGGGAATCCTACACATAAGAATTACCCGTTCGTTGTTTATGTTTTGAATTAAATAGTTGACTGCATTTTTGTTTCATCACCAGGTAAATGAATTTAGAATTTCCTACCAGGTAACGTTTCCACATGCGGCCTGGTTCCTGGAGGAAACGGTAGAACCATTCCATGCCGATCTTTTGCATCCAAACGGGCGCTCTTTTGGTAAAGCCGGCCACCACATCAAAGGTTCCGCCAACACCCATGGTGAAATTTACTTTGGCCAGTAAGTTACGGTGAGCATACATGAAATTCTCTTTTTTAGGCGATGTGATAGCCACAAATAAAAGCTGCGCACCACTGTCAGAAATTTGCCGGGCAACTGCCTCTTCTTCTTCCTTCTTGAAGTAACCGTTACGGTAACCTGCAATAATAGAAGGTCCATATTGCTGGGTATAAATATCAACTACTTTTTTTACGATCTCTTCTTTGGCACCGAGGAAAAAGCACCTGTAATTTTTTTGTGCCGCAAGTTTTACCAGTTCCTGCATGAGGTCGGCACCGGCAACCCTTTCGGGCAGGTAACCGCCGAGGAACCGGGAGGCCCATACAATAGCCTGGCCATCGGCATTGATAATATCACAACTGACAACGCTTTCAAAAAGCTGTTTATCGGTTTGCATTGAAACCACTTTACCAGCATTGATCACCACGTGGTTGATCCTTGCATTGGTACGTATGGCCTCATCCACCTCATTGATGGTTTGCTGCATGGTAAGCGGATCCAGGGGAATGCCCAGGAAATTTACACGGGTAGGTTTCATCTTTTTATGGCGATTATTTCTTTTTTCATTCCTAATTTCTTCCGCACAATGATCTCTGCATCCGGAAACAAAATCTTCATATCTTTTTCAGTAAGCAGGTTCCAGTCGGGTTGTGTTTTCTTCACCCAGAATTTATTCAATTGCTTCAGCACAGTAAGCTGCGTTTTCCGGTTCAGGTAACTGATAAAAGGGAACCAGGAATGTGCTTCAATCGGGAAATGCCTGTGTGGCGTTTGTACATAATACTTCTTCGCACTGCGGATGATCTCCGAAGCAAATTTCTTCTGAATTTCAAAAGCATCTTTCGCAAACCCGGATGAATAACTCCTGGCCGACCATAGCTGGTCCTTTGGTATGGTAATATGTTCGATTACAGAATTACAAAATATAATATCGATCTCTTTGTCTTTATACGGCAACTTATTGCTCGATGCATCAAGGATCGTTGTATAGTATCCTTTGGCCCGGGCTCTTTGAAGCGATGCTTCATCAATGTCGGAGATCACGATCTTATAATCTTTCAGGGAAGAAGAAAAACGATCCATATAACTTCCATCACCACCACCCAGGTCAAGAATGGTTTCACCTTTGGCAGGTGTGAGTTTAGATAGAAAGAAATTGAATTTTTCAATAGCCCATTTTTCATGGTACTTTTTAAAAAGTTGTTTAATCATTACTTCGTTTTTTTTGGTTGTTTGAACAGTTGGATTAATTTTTTTTACTGAAATACACACTGTAAGCGTAAAACATCCAGGCCTGTGACCAACGCATATAGGGTATCCGGGAAGTGAAATATTTATTAACCTGGTAATAAAAATAACCTTTTTCCGATTGCATATGTACAATGGTCCAGTTCAACACTTTATCCAGTAATTGCTTATGGTCCTCAAATTTATCTAATTTATATAACGTAATAACCAGCTGCGATGGTGTGTGAATATCTACCGGGTACACAGAATTATTATAATATTTTGGAATTCCCTCGGTAGTAAAGAAGTTTTTAATGTAATAATCAAAGCCTTTTTCAACGTAATTCGAGTATTGATGCTCCCCGCTGTAGCGAATATAATCGGCGATACACTCCAGGTTATAGCCCGTATGAAAATTATCGATCCACTGGTGAAAGGGCAATGTGCCATAGCTCCAGGCCCCATTGGGTTGCTGGTAATTACAGCAGAATACCACGGCTTTCCGGGCTTCATCCAGCAAGGTTTCTTCTTTCGTGAACGAGTAGGTGCGGGCTAGTAATTTAGCGCCTAAAAGCGAAGCATTGAATACAACACTCTTATCGGCTGGCGAATATGAAAACGAGAAATTGCCCTCATTATCATAGGTTCTATTAAGGTCTTTTAATATAAAATCGCAGGTACTCCTTGCCGTTGTCAGCAATTGTTGTTCGCCTGTTATTTCAAACGCATCCAGCAGCCCATTGGCAATAAAAGAGGAAGCAACCACGGTTGGCATATTCTTTGGCTGAAAGAAAGCCCTTGCTTCCCAATCAAAGTTATATCCCCAGCATGCGCCCGAATAACCCGGCGATATCTGATCATGTATCTTTTCTGTAAAGAATCTTATTTGCTGCAGGTAAGCGTCCGAGGGGTTGCTTTTATATAAATGACAATAGCCCGATAGGAATAGCCCAAGTGCCTTGGCATTGTATTCCTTTTTTATGCCTGCCACTTTCCGGAGATTGATGGGAGAGCGTTTAAAGAGCTGAATCCAGGCGATGCGGGCAAGCCGGTTATTTTTTACAACCGGGATCGATTTGAACAATCTACTGTTCAGTCCATCATAAGGGTCGTAACCCATGAATTGTTCTTTTTCGCAAAAAACAACCAGTTTCTGAAAGGAGGCTTGAAAGGTAGTATGCATATGTTCAATCGGTCTTCAAAGGATTTTAATGGATGATATG
>ERZ795056.5343-NODE-5343-length-12934-cov-18.302663_pt1 | contig 12934 bp, 10 predicted proteins | sample MGYA00375140_ERZ795056 | MGnify/ENA primary metagenome ERZ795056 (study PRJEB30185, sample SAMN05720227) | activated sludge metagenome | isolation source: Anaerobic digester | place: USA | collected 2015-03-09 ...
CACTCGCTGCTGACCTACTAGCGGCGCGAATCGCGATAGGAAGGTCAGCGTGGGTCGGGGCTCTGAGGCACGGCTGGCTTCGCGGGTTTTGTGTATCATGCTGTCGCCATGAAAGAACAAACCGACCCCGTTTCTTCGTCTTCCACCTCCGCTTCGGCAAGCGTTCCTTCTGTTGCAGCACCACAACCGGCCAGCGCGGTTCCTCCGGTCGCAGCAGACCCTGATCCCGTCACAAAGCTGCGCTCGGCTCGGAAGCGAGCAGTCGCTGGTGGCGCACCCAAGTACCACGAAAAAAATACAGCCGAGGGCAAGCTGTTTTGTCGCGAGCGCCTGCGTCTGCTCTTTGACCCAGACGCTGAGTTTACCGAGGACGGTCTATACGCCAACAATCAGGCGGGTGACTTGCCTGCCGACGGTGTGGTCATCGGTATCGGTCGCATTCATGGTCGTCCAGTCGCGGTGATGGCCAATGACAGCACCATCAAGGCCGGTAGCTGGGGCGCACGCACCGTCGAGAAAATCATTCGCATTCAAGAGACCGCGGGTCGTCTGCGCATCCCGCTCATCTATTTGGTTGATAGTGCTGGGGCGCGAATCACGGACCAGCTAGATATGTTTCCGGGACGACGGCACGCGGGGCGCATTTTTAATAATCAGGTGGCGCTCTCGGGGTCGATTCCGCAGATCTGTTTGTTGTTTGGTCCGTCGGCAGCTGGCGGCGCGTATATCCCGGCGTTCTGCGACGTGGTGTTTATGGTCGATAAGAACGCCAGCATGTACTTGGGCTCTCCGCGTATGGCCGAGATGGTGATCGGCGAAAAGACGACGCTGGAGGAAATGGGCGGCGCGCGGATGCACTGCGAAGTCTCGGGCTGCGGCGACTTGCTGGCAAAGTCTGAGGCCGAGTGTCTGCAGAAATGCCGCGACTACCTCTCGTATTTGCCGCAGCATGCAGCTGCCACGCCCGCTGAGGCTGCGCCTGGGGTTTCTCGCTTGGTACGCGCTGCCGCGAAGCGTGTCGACGACATCCTGCCGAAGAACCACAACCAAGCCTGCGATATCGTGCAGGTTATCGATGCACTGGTCGACGACGGCAGCTTCTTTGAGCTAAAGAAGCTGTTTGCCCGCGAGATCGTCACCGGCTTTGCGCGGATGGCGGGGCGCACCATCGGGATTGTCGCCTCGCAGCCAAAGTGGAAAGGCGGCGTGCTGTTTGTCGATAGCGCTGACAAAGCCGCGCGCTTTATTTGGCTATGCGACGCCTTTGATATCCCGCTGCTGTTTTTGGCCGACGTGCCGGGCTTTATGATCGGCAAAGCGGTCGAGAGGCAAGGCATCATTCGTCACGGTGCCAAGATGATCTCTGCGGTGGCAGACGCAACGGTGCCAAAGATCTGCGTGGTTCTGCGCAAGGCTTATGGCGCTGGGCTTTACGCGATGTGTGGACCTGGCTTTGCGCCCGATGCGACGATTGCGCTGCCTCAATCCTCCATTGCGGTGATGGGTCCTGAAGCCGCCGTCAATGCCGTCTACTTCAACAAGATCCAAGAAAAACCCGAGGCTGAGCGCGCTGCCTACATCGAGAGCCTGCGCATTCAGTACCGCAGCGACATCGACATCTACAAGCTGGCCAGCGACCTACACATCGATGCCATCGTCGAGGGAGACGAGCTGCGTAGCGAGCTAGTACGGCGCTTTGACTTTGCCGCCAGCAAGCGCGTTGCTACTTTTCCGCGCAAGCGCAGCGTGACACCGGTCTAGAGCAATCCTGAACAGTTCGGCCCGTCACCAGTCCGTCCCAAGTTGTGGTCGGCTGGTGGCGGGCTTTTCATTTGTGAACAGCGTAAGTTGCCGATTCGTAGCTCTAGCGGTTAGGCGCGTGCTTCAGCGCTAGCGCCTTTTTTTCCGCGCCCCGTGCCTGCTGGAGCGGGAGTAGCTTCTGCCGCGGCATTCGCAGCGATAGCAGCTTCTTGTCCTGGGCGCTTGACGTTGTGCTTGGCCAGGACTCCTGCCTCGATCGCTGCTGCAATCTCTGGGTGCGAGCGCAAAAACTCTTTCGCGTTCTCGCGGCCTTGGCCGATGCGCTCCCCGCCGTAGGCAAACCACGCACCCGACTTTTCGATCACGCCAGCCTCAGAGCCGAGGTCGACCAAGTCGCCTTCTTTGCTGATGCCTTCGCCGTACATGATGTCAAACTCGACCTCGCGGAACGGTGGCGCGAGCTTGTTTTTCACGACCTTGACCTTGGTGCGATTGCCGACGGTGCGCTCGCCTTGCTTGATGGCGCCGACGCGACGGATATCCAGCCGCTGACTGGCGTAGAACTTGAGCGCGTTACCGCCTGTCGTGGTCTCGGGGCTGCCGAACATGACGCCGATCTTCATGCGGATCTGGTTGATAAAGACGACCAGCGTATTGGACTTGTTGATGGTGGCCGTCAGCTTGCGCAGCGCCTGCGACATCAGGCGGGCTTGCAGACCCATGTGCTGATCGCCCATCTCACCCTCGATCTCAGCCTTGGGAACCAGCGCTGCGACCGAGTCGACTACGACGATATCAATCGCCCCCGACCGCACCAGCATGTCGGCAATCTCCAGCGCTTGCTCGCCGTGATCTGGCTGCGAAACCAGCAGATCGTCGGTGCGCACGCCCAGCTTCTTGGCGTACGAGACATCCAGGGCATGCTCGGCATCCACAAATGCGCACACCCCGCCGAGCTTCTGCGCCTCACCGATCACCGACAGCGCTAGCGTGGTCTTACCGGAAGACTCTGGACCGTAGATTTCGATGATGCGACCGCGCGGAAAACCTCCGCAGCCCAGGGCAATGTCGAGCGCAAGCGAGCCGGTCGGGATGACCGTAATCTCGGGCAGTGCGATGCCTTCTCCCAGGCGCATGATCGCGCCTTTTCCGTACTGCTTCTCGATGTTGCCGGTCAGTGCCTCGATGGCGGCGGCGCGCTCACCACGAGAAACCTGCGAAGTATTTGATGCACTCTTGCTGTCGTCTCTTTTGTCTGAGGCCATTTTCGTTCTCCTAAAAACACGGCTGGTGATGGGTGTGTAAGAAAGTTGGGGACAGCAACGCTAGCCGGTTGCCGTGGGTTCATGAGTGCAGGCTTGGCGCTTTGGCAGCTGCAGCTTGGCCAAGGGGGCGTAGCGTGGGCCGCTGCTGCTTGGCTGGCTCTCAAACAGCACCAGTGAGTCAGCGGTAAATGTTGGCCCGTACGTCTGGTCGTGTTGCCTGGCAAGCAGTGCTTGAAGTCCAGCGACGGCTGCTGGGTTCATTGCGGGAGATGCGGCGGTGGCTCGTCCGTGCTCGTTCTCCTGGCGGCGCAGACGGCTCACGGTGAGGTGCGGATGATAAGGATGCGCCTCTGGCACAACGATTACAGGGGCCAACCATTTTGTTAGCTGCGTGTGCAGCTCGATTAGCTCTGTCGCGGGTCCGCCGTCAGCATTGAGTACGTTGGCGACCAGTACTTGTGGGTGCTGTGGCTCTGGGAAGACCGTCAGGCCACGTAGCTGCAGCATCGGGGCCACAAGCTGCGGTGCGTCTTGCAGGCGCGTTCGCACCAGCTCGAGCAAGTCGCCGACGGTCTCTTCGGGAACAGAACCTAGAAACTTCACCGTGACATGCAGGTGCGCAGGCTTGGTAAACATCGCCCGCAGCCCGAGCGCCTCGGCGGGATGCTTTAGCTCACGTTGCAGCGCCCCAATGAGCTGGGAAATGCTGCTGGCTACAGCCTCGGGCGGGCACAGTGCCCAAAAAATGCGAAGTGACTTGTGGTTCACGGCGGTCTCGATGAGGCGCACGGTATAACAAAGGCGACTGACAATGCACGGTGTTCCACTGCCAAATTTCTGAGCACCTGAGCGACGGAAGCTAGCGTCTGGCAAGGGATCCGCGCCAGAATAGATAAGCACTGCTAGCGAGCACAGCAGCACCACTCGCCAAGTGGCAAAAGGGGGATGGATGGAGACTCGGTATGACCCGTCTGTGACGCTGCGTGAGGCGCGCGCGCTGCTGTTTGCGTCGACAGGTATCAGCGAGGCCAGCTACGAGCAGCCGTTTACCCGGTTGCGACTGGGAGCGCTGCTGGTGCCTGTTCCCAACGTGCTTGGCCTGGCGCGTGCGACTGTGATGCACGATCTGCATCGTGTCGTAACGGAGTTTGGCTCTGGACCCGCAGGCGAGGGGGCGCTGGCGACCTGGGAGCTGAGCAGTGGCAGCACTCGCAACTGGCTGCTTAAACTTAGTAACTTGTCGTCGCTGCTTACGGGTCTTTTGTACGATCCGCGCGGGATGTATCAGGCCTGTGCGCAAGGGCTAAACAGTCGTAGCCTGGACGCGCTGAACTTGTCGGCTGGGCTGTCGCAGCTCTTGGATCAGCGAGTCGCGCAGCTGCGGCTGAGCTTGCAGTCAACCGCTAGTCCTGCGAGCGCAGCGGAAGTGCGGGCGATGTTTGTGGGTCTGTGTGTAGCTGCCGTGATGTGGAACTTGCTAACGCTGGCGGTGGTGCTGGGGCCGCTGGTGCTAGGGATGCTGCGGTTCGCCACTCCACTGCTCTGACTGGCGGCTAAAGACGCGCTGCAGGTACTTTTCCAGCACGTCGCGCTGCTGCTGCGTGACGTCGAGTAGCCGCAGGCCCATGTCGCTTGGGAAGGCTCGATTGGCCCACATGACTTGGCCCCGCAACGGCAGCGTCGTGTCTAGCTCCGGTATGTCTAGCGAGACTTCGACCTCGGTGCCGATCTGTCCTGGCGTGTCGCACTGAAAGCTCAAGCTGGTAGGAGACAGGTTGAGGAGCTTTTGCGGCTGATACGAATGACTGTCCACATGCGCGGTGTGCTCGCTGCGGGCCGAGACTTCATAGCGGGGACAGGTGGGCTGCTCGGAGTGTGGGCTCATGTCTGGACGCTGCTCCTTGAAGTAGCCCTGTCACGACGGTGAAATAGACAGGGCCGCCCAGAATCGTACCACGCCCGCCGAGTGGTCCGAAAGCGCAAATTGAGCAGTTTGCGCGCGGCAAAAGCCCGGCAACTTGGCGTAGAAGCAGCGGTATTTGGAGAAGGGCTGGAGCCTTTCAGCGTTCTTACGGCGGGGCGCGTTACGAGTCTCGATGTGGAAGCTCAGCGCTACTGCTGGCTGAGAGGGCGCGGAGCCCCCGGCGCGCGGATCTGGGTCGCCGGCGGAGGCAGCGACATGGCAACTTTTCCCCCCGGAGCGGATGCCGCAAGTTCCTTGTTCGCTGTCAGCTGCGCTTCGTCGAGGGAGCTTGCTAAGGAATCGGCAAGCTGCACCGCCGCTAGAAGCATCTCGGGTGTGCAGTCACGCGGCGCATAGTAGGCAGCCTCGGTCAGCTCGGTTAGCGTGCGCATGGTGCGTAGGGCGGTGCGGTAATGATCGCCCAAGACTACCGAGAGAGGCAGACCGCTCGACGGAGTCCCGAGTGCATGCTGCTGGTATTGCTCCAAGACCTCGCGCGGGGTCTTTGTAAGTACTTGCGCATCACTGCCCACCAGGCGAAGTGCTACTCGTCGCCACTCTGCAAGCAGGCGCACGCGGATTGGCTCTAGGCGCACGCTGATGCCGCGCAGCTCACCTCGGTGGGGCACGTGGGCCGGAAACTGCTGTGGCAGATAACCCGGCGCAAATACCTGTACCAAGAATCGCCCCGCTGGCAGCTGCGAGACGATAAAGCGCCCATTGTCCGAGGACTTCACTGATCGGTAGATGCCACTCTCGATGGCAGCGCTGCCGGTTCCCCCTTTTTCTGGCTGGGTTGGGCTTGCGGCATCCTGTGCTGAGGCTGCTAAGATGACCGGCGCTGATTGACTGGCAGCTGCGACCGCTCCGCCACCGGCTGGCGCAGAACGCAATACCGACAGCGCGATGGTGGCACCGGGAACTGCTCTGCCGAAGGTGGCATCGATGACTTGCCCATCAATCGTGGCATCGACCGTGCGGCGCAGTGAAAGCGCGGGCAGCCACAGCCGCTGCGACAAACGGACACCTGGCTCAGCCTGCTGCTCGCTTGCGAGCGTGATGCCTGCGCTGCTGGTTGTGTCTGCAGCATTTGCTGCTACGTCAATCTCGGCGCTATCGCCGGGCTGCTGATTGCGAAGCGTGCGTGCTTTCAGCCAGGCTTGCCACTGGGCCTTGAGCCAGGCTTGCAGCCGTCGCAACCTGGGGGCCAGCCAGCGTCCGAGCAGCATCAGCACCACTGCGCCGCCACTGAGCAGCACCGGCAGCACATAGAACAGCAGCGAAACCGGCTCTGGCGGCAGGATGGTTAGCGGTAGCTCGGCGGAGCGGGACGGCAGCAGGTAGCTGTGTCGCGGCCACACCTGCGCCGACAAAAGTGATGTACCCGGACGCAGCGTCAGTCGGGGAATGACAATCCGGAATCGTCCGCCAGCATCGGTCAACCCGCTGCCCAGGGTCCTGCGACCGGTTGCGCTACCTTCGGGACCACTGGTCGAGCTTGGGGCCGCCGCTTCGAGGATGGGTTCTGACAGTGCGCTGCCACTGCTTCCATTGCTATCGGGGGCGCTGGCCTCAATGTCTACCGGCTCGTCTGCCAGCGGTCCATCTTCATCTTGAACCTGGCCGGTTAGTACAAGTGGGGCACCGTGGGCAATCTCTGCTCCCTCAGCGCTACTGGGGCGCAGGGACTCGCTGGCTAGGGAAATCTGGGTGCGCGAGACTAGCTGGAATTCTTTGCGTGCCAGCGCTGGCGCATACAGTCGGTCGCCTGCGAAGCTTGCCAGCACAGTTACCACTTGCCCGCTGTGAAGGGAGCCCAGCGACTTCACCGGGATGTGCAGCAGTTCCGGCTTGGCGACGTGTCCGCTGGTCAGCTGTAGCGTCCTGCGAAGATCGCCGATGGCCAGCGTCACCGTTGCAGTAAGGCCTTCAGAGCGAGCTGTGCGGCTGCTTGCACCCAGCAGTGAAAGATCAATCGTCAGCTTCTCGCTGCGGGTGGCTCGCGGTGGAATCGTCAGCTGCAGCTGCGTCGGTAAGCGGTCTAAGTCGATGGTCAGGTCGGCGCTGGCTTTGTCGCGCAGGTCATCGCCTGGGAAGGTTGCCCGAACTTGGTAGGTACCAGCGTCGAGGCCAGGAATCGCTAGGGTTGCTTGACCCTCTGGACCGGTGGTGGCGGAAAGCAAGCGTGGCTGTTTTCCTGCGACGCCCACTGCAGTCACCGTGACGCGCACTGGCAAACTTCCAAAAGAGCGCGCCGCTTCGTTGGGATTGTCACTATCGCTGCCGGGGTCTGAGGCTCCCAGGCTACTGTCCGTCAGCTGCACTTGCAGCGTGAGCTTAAACCGTCCGTCCGTCGCTGCGCTGCGAGCCGTCTCTTGCACGCTGAGCCGGCTACGGCTGCGAATCGACAACAGCACCGGCTCTTGTGCGAGCGCATAGTCTGGCGTGCTTAGCGCCAATGCGGCCAGCACCCAAGGAAGCAGCGGACAGCGGTCCATGTGCATCAGTATACGCGTCTCGCTCGCGGTCACACTTTGCTGTGGAGTGGGTCACCTGGTGCTCGATACACTAAGAGAAAATCGGCAGCTTTACGAAGAAGGAGAGCCCATGTATGTGACGACTTTCGACAGCCAGGACAAAAAAGTACATCTGGCCGAGATCTCTAGCGATCCGCCCAAAGATGTGACGCGCGAGCAAGCCGAGCAGAAGTTCTCGGCTCTGTCCGAGGAGCTGTTCGAGCTGCAAGACCTGCTCTGGGGCGCGCGCACGCATGGGGTCTTGATCGTCCTGCAAGGCATGGACACATCCGGCAAAGACGGTGCCATCAAGCACGTCGCTGGCTGCTTAAATCCGCGCGGCGTCAGCGTGGTGTCGTTTGGCGTCCCGACCAAAGAGGAGCAAGAGCACGACTTTTTGTGGCGCATTCACAAGCATGCGCCGCGCAAAGGCGAGTGGACGTTTTTCAACCGCTCACACTACGAGGACGTGCTGGTGGTGCGTGTGAACAACCTGGCCCCCGAGAGCATCTGGAAAGAGCGCTACGGCCACATCCGCGACTTTGAGGAGCTGCTGGTTGAGCACGACACCATCGTCATCAAGTTCTTTTTGCACATCAGCCGGGACGAACAAAAACAGCGCCTGCTAGAGCGGGAAGAAGACGACAAGAACGCCTGGAAGCTCAATACCAACGACTGGAAGACCCGCGAAAAGTGGGTCGAGTTTCAGGATGCCTATGAAGAGGTGCTGCGTCGCTGCTCGACTCCGCGCGCGCCGTGGCATCTGGTGGCTGCGGACTCCAAGTGGTATCGCAACCTGGCCATCGCCACCACTTTGGTCGAGACGCTGCGTCCGTACAAAAAGATCTGGCGCAAAAAGCTAGATGAGATGGGGGGTCGTGCGCGGGGCGAGCTGCAGACGTATCGGGCCGCGCAGTCTGCGCCACTGCTACGGAATAAGTAAGCCAGGGCTTGGGCTGCTGCTTGGCGGTTCTCTGACCGAAGCGGTTTTGGCCGGGGAACCAGTTACCAGCTATCGGCAGCCACAAGATATGGTATGAACCCCGGCATGATGATGCGCATACGGACCTTAAAGACGCTCCTCAGCGTGGCCCTGACCTGCGGGCTTTTGGCCGGGCTTGCAGGCTGCAAGCAGACCGAGGGCGACCGCTGCCAAATCGACGATGACTGCGAAGCGGGACTTTACTGCGAACTAGCCGGCAATACTCGCGCGGCTGGTGGCTTCTGCAAGAGCACTGCAGTCACGGTTACTCCAGCTGCAGACCTTAGTGTCAAGCCAGCTGATATGTCGGCAGTCGATATGTAGGACCTTGGGGGCGGTGTTGTTCCGCTCCCAGCTTGTCGCTTTTGCCTGACGCCGTGTAGCGCTGTTTCGACGGTGCTTGGCTGCTCGGCTACAGTGTCATGCGGGCGTGCGGGCTCTGCCGCAGTAGCTCTGCCAGCTCGTTTATCGCTGGGGGGTCTGCATCGACCATGCGCAAGATGGCACGTAGAAGCACCGCCTCCGCAGTCACTGCGCGGCCAGCTTCTACTCGGTCATAAAGACCAACATCGCGCGCTGTCTCGGCGAACGAACGCCCCATCGCTGCTAACTGCGCTCGTGCATCGCTGACCTTGGGACGGGACAGCGGCTGTCCTTTTTGCCAGGCTACCGCAGCTCGACCGACCTGCTCTAGCTCGATTAGGCCGCCTTTTTGATACCACGCGGCTCCGCCTCGCGCTCCTGCAGGGTCACCGAGGTCGGCAAACACCGCCAGTACTTCACCGCCCGACTCGGACAGCAGCTCTCCGGCCACCGGCAGACGAGGGGAGGGAAATAGCGGCTCCTCATAGATATCCACCCAGTCGGTCAGCACATCAGGCCAGCGCGGCTTGGTAAGAGCGCTTAGGGTCTCAGGCTCGATCACGAGGCACGGGCGGGCTTTGGGGGTGAGTCGAAGCTGCGTGATGGTTGCGCTGCCTCGCCACACGCGCCCCAGTCGCTTCGCTACATCTTGGGCATTTTCCGACGGAACAAACAGCCACTCAAGCATGCCCAAATTTTACCCGAAGGGGCGGCTACCGGTGCTGGCATTTCGCGACGCCGTCGTTGATTACAGACGCACGTCGATATGGGCCTTACGGCGCAGCTCTTTGGTCCAGCTGACGATGCCCTTTTCGACCTGCTGGTCGTACAGCTGTCGCCGCAGGTTTTCCTTGGACTCTTCAAACGAGCGCACCTCAGCGGTCTTTTTCTCGACCAGCTGCAGCAGGTGAAAGCCTCGCTCGGTACGAATCGGACCACGCAAATCGTTTGGGTCCATACTGGCCACAGGATCGCGCAGCTCTTCGGGGAGGTCGCCGCGAGACAGCCAGCCTGAGTCGCCGCCTGCTTTGCTCGCGCTGTCTTCGCCAAACTGCTTCGCGAGGGTCGCAAAGTCTTGGCCGCTGCGCAGCTGCTCAAGTAGTTTGCCCGCCTGCATACGCTTCTGCTCGACCACTGCCTCGGGGGCGCCCTTTGGCACCGCAATGAGGAGCTGCAGCAGACGCACCTGCAGCTGGTCTCCCGTTGCTTGCCGGACTGACTGTGCATACAGCGCTCGCACCTCGTCGTCGCCAATCGAGATTCGGCTGCGCACCGCCTGATTGATGACCTTGAGCTCCAGCAGCTGCTGACGCAGCGTCTTCCGATAGCTCTCCATCGAGAAACCCTGCTGCTTGAGCGCCTCTGCAAACTGAAAATCGCTGAGGTTGTTACTCTTTTTCACGTCGTCGAGTGCGCGGCGCATCTCATCTTCAGCGACGTAGATTTTCATCTCGCGAGCCTGCTGCGCCACCAGCTGCTTTTCGACCAGCGTCTCCAGCGTCTTGCGCCGATGCGCTTCCAGCTTGCGCTGACCTTCTGCCGACTCAAGCTCGGTGTCGCCTAGCTCTTGCTTCAGCGTCAGGATGGCCGCCTGATTGACTTCAGACTCCAGGATGATGTCGTCACCGACCACGGCAGCAACCCGGTCCAGCAGCGTCCCCGCGCAGGCAAGGTGAGTCTGCCAAGAAGTAGGCAGCGCAGCCTCAAACAGCGCAGGTCCTGCCGCCGCACAGAGAGTCAGCGGTACCGAGAGCAGCAAGCGGCGAAACAGCGGGCGATGGTTCATGGATTTATGCAGTCCTTCACAGCACACTACTTATCGACGCTAACTGCGTCTAAGTCCAGATCACTCTTAGGGTTTTACTGGCGCAGCAGGGCTAGCAGTCGGAGTGGCAGCACCGCTTGGGGGAACCGGCGCTGGTGGTACGCCGGGTCGAGCCGGGCTTGCCTGCGGCACATCTTGCCCTGGTGGATGATACTGGCCGGTGCCTTTTTGGGGTCGCAGCTCATCTGGCGCACCGACGCTGCCTGACAGGTCTAAATGCACTTCCTGAAGCCTGGGCTCGTGGATGGTGACATGGGCCTTTTTGCGCAGGGACTGCTCGTAGTCGTCCATCAGGCGCTGACGGCGCTCGCGAAACAGCTTGGCACGAATCTGGCCGTCCACCTCGGACAAGGCCCGAATCAGTGCCCGTCGCTGCCCCGTGAGCTTGAGCACCGCATAGCCGCGAGAAGTCTTCACGGGCCCGCTGACATCGCCGATGTTGACCAGCTTAAACGCGGCTTCCACGATCTCAGGTGGCAGCTCGCGGTTGTGGTCCTCGAAAAAGCGCAGGTCCCCGCCGCGCTCTTTGGTCTCGGCATCGATGCTGTACTGGCCTACTAGATCGCGGAAACCAGCGTTTTCGATGCCTTTGCTTCGCGGATCAGCCAGCACCTTGTTTGCCGTCGCCAGATCCGCCACCAGAATCAAGCTGGCGCGAACCTCCGGCGGACGGTTGAATTCATCTTGATGCCCGTCGAAGTAGGCCTTGACCTCTGCATCAGAGACGTCCTCGGCTTTTAGCTGCTCGAAACGCTGGCGCAGCAGCTTTTGAATCATCACCTGCTTTTGGACCTTGATCACCTCGGGATCTTTGTCGAGCCCCAGCCGCCGCGCTTCACCCGCGAGCAGCTCGAACTTGACCAGGTTTTCCAGGAACTCTTTTTTGTGATCCAGCGAGGCATAGCGGGCCCGCACATACGGCGACTGAGCATTGATGCGCTCCTCAAAGTCACCGACGGTGATGGCCGTGTCGTCCACCTGCGCGAGCACGCCGCTATTTTTTCCCGTCGTCGCGGTCTGCCCTTGTCCTTTGGCCGCTAGGTCCTTGCAGCCCAGGCCCACCAACACTGGCATCACGCTAATCAGGGTCCAAACCTCAAGCCAGCGTCGGCGTCGCCGCGTCCGCATCCAGTCCTGGTCTAAGCCGCGAGGGTCGATGTGCATGGCCAAGCAATACCGTGCGCCACGACCGCGCGCAACACTCGCGACTCAAATCTGCTTCAGATTAGGCGTGGTTCCCTGCGCAGCGGCTGGTCCACTGGCTAATAGCGAGGCCAGAGCCCTCGCAGGTACGTTTGCTAGCTCTTTGGGTTCCAGCTTATAAAGCCCACCACCATAAACGCGACCTTCAGCTATTAACGTAGCGCCGTCGATGCTATTTAGAAATTCCCATACTTGCCGATACAAAGCCGGGTGGGCTGCTAGTGCGGCAGTTAGCAGGGGTTTTGGATATAGCATTAGATACACATTCGCCGCAGTTGCCTGAGAATGATTTAGGATAAATCGAAACGGCTTCTTGCGATTTGATAGATTGCGGCCCATGTAGCTACAAAGAAATGGAGCCGGGGGGCGAATTTCTTGTGCATACCAAGGAGTTCGCCGACTGCATAAATACGTCTTTGCTGCAGTCGATAAGCCAGTTTTCAGATATTCAAAAAGGGCGGAATGTTGAGCTAATAACTCGCGTTCGTGCAAACGGCAATCTAGCACAAATAATTGCTGACGGATTTTTGGTGTGCCATCAGGGTTGCTATCAATAATATCATGAGTCAAATATCGTGGACTGGGGAGTATCGGACGAAATAGTGATCGCGGTAGGTGATGCTCTGTCAGCTGCTTTTGGTTGACGATGAAAAAATCATTGGCGCCGGTTGCAATACCACGTTTGATTTCGAAAAAATCGGCAAGACGAAGTTCGTTAGTGGTGCAGCGTACGCCGGCTATGGCTAATTGGCTCCACTTCGCGCTAGCTTGCAGTGTTGCGGTCGGCAGCATGCGCGAATACTCGGGCGCATCTAGCGTGCCGCCATAGGAAAATTCTACTAAGTTTGTAGCTGTCGGCGAGCGCTTGCGGAACCACACCACGGCGGAAGAGACCTGCGCATCACTAAACTGTAGCTCGCTTGGATTAAACTGATGTATGCGGATAAGGTCAACGCTTTCTAATAAGTATTGTTTGATTTTTGTTCCATAATTGACATCCATAAACTCACTGGGGATAAGCCAACCAGCAAGGGCATTGTCAGCCATCCACGAATG
>ERZ795056.5346-NODE-5346-length-12934-cov-5.178042_pt1 | contig 12934 bp, 10 predicted proteins | sample MGYA00375140_ERZ795056 | MGnify/ENA primary metagenome ERZ795056 (study PRJEB30185, sample SAMN05720227) | activated sludge metagenome | isolation source: Anaerobic digester | place: USA | collected 2015-03-09 ...
TATCGTGCGGCCGCTCGAGAGCACAACCTCGATGGAGCGCCCCTTGTCGCGGAAGGAAGCCACGCCGTCTTTCAGGAGCAGTGTGACGCCTTTTGCCCGGAGGTGGTGGTGCACTTCAGCCGCCATCTCGTAGTCGAGGTTTACCATGACCTGTTCGGCCATCTCGACCAGGGTTATTTCCATACCCGCTGCATGGAGGTTCTCCGCCATCTCGAGCCCGATAAAGCCCCCGCCCACGATGACGGCGGATTTCGGTTTTGTCGTGTCGCAGTGTTGTTTGATCCGGTCCGTATCCATCACGTTCCTGAGGGTGAAGATACCGGGAATGTCAATACCGGGTATCGGCGGTTTGAGCGGCTCGGCGCCGGGCGAGAGCACGAGTTTGTCGTAGGACTCGACCGTGATCGCGCCGTTCGCCAGGTCGCGAACCTCGACCTGCTTCCTCTCCCGCGCGATACTGACAACCTCGGTGCTGACTCTCACGTCGATGTTGAAGCGGTTCCTGAATCCGTCCGCGGTCTGGACGAACAGCCTGTCCCTGACCGGGATCACTCCACCTATGTAATAGGGAAGTCCGCAGTTGGCGTAGGAGACGTACTCGCCCCGCTCGAACATTATGATCTCCGCGCTCTCGTCAAGCCTTCTGAGACGCGCCGCGGCGGTCGCGCCGCCGGCAACTCCGCCGATGATGAGGTATCGTGCCATGTTTTGTACCGTTTATTCCTTAAAAAATTCCGAGATGATCTTCATGATTACCATGGGCTGCTCCTGGGGAAGGAGATGTCCGGCGTCCCTCACGAGCCGGTAGCGGCCGTTCGGGAGGAGGGATGCTATTTTCGGCAAGTCGATGAAGTGGCGGTTCTCGCTCGTTTCTCCTTCAAGCACCAGGACCGGGCATTTGATTTTCGGCAGGACCGGCCAGGGATCGAACTGGAGGCCGCCCATGAAGAGCGACGCCTCGCGCCGGGGATGGCAGGCAAGGGTCAGGCCTTCGGTGTCTTCGGACATACCGTACTTCAGGAACAGGTCCATCATTTCATCGTCCCAGCGTGCGTACAGGCTTTTCGATCTCAGGTAGTCGCGTGCCTCAGCCTCGGTGCTCCACGCGTTGCGTCGCTTGATGGAGCGGGAGGCAAGCGGGTGCTGCTCCACGCTCATGCCCCTGGAGTATATGGACTGTGGCAGAAATATCGGCTCGATGAGCACCATGCGCTCGGCCGGCATGCCATGCTCCGCGTATGCAATCGCCACGACAGTGGCGCCCATGGAATGGCCTACAATGAACGGCTTATCCAGGGAGAGACGCTTGCACACGTGCGCCAGGTCAGAGGCAAGCATCATCCAGTCAACGCCGCCCTCTTCCGGCTCGACCGCGCGGTGGTCGCAGAAATAGGGCGCGATGACCCGGTAACGGGACGCGAGCCGGCCGGCAATAGGATGCCACATCCAGGGCAGGAGGCCTGTGGCATGGAGCATCACCAGGGGGGGGCCGTCAGAGGGGTAATGAAGGTACTGGATGTCCACGTCCCCGATGTTCAGGGACAGGACTTCCGGTTGGACCATGTTCATGACTCGACCTGTCCTTTTTCCCCGTCGCCCGTAAGGGGGCGTACGCGGGTGACCTTGAAGTAAACCAGGAAACGGTCCTTCGGCGATGCGTCGTCCTGCTTCCCGTGTTTTTTAGTGCGTAGCTGCTCGATAAGGGGGCTGTTTTTCTCTTCTTTTAATTTTTCAAGATAAAGGCGGGTGCCACGGTAACCACCGCCGTCTTCCCGGAATAGAAACGCGGCCTTCGGGTTGGATTGTATGTTGCTGTGGCTAAGCCTGTCGGCCATGACGAACATGATAGTACCGTCGTCATTGACGTGGGGGCGCGAGTAGACCGCGACATCCACGTTGCCCCCGGAATCGGAAGTGGCCAGTATCCCTGTTCCCGTCGTCTTTTCGAAATATTCCTTGAGGTTCATCATGCCCTCCGCAGTTTAGTATTTTTTGCATTATTACGGTTGGTTGTCAAGTAAAATGAAGGGATTTACCGGAGATGGTACCGGGGACAACAGGGTTTGCTTGAAATCAATACGCTTCTCGTTCTCTGCGGCATCTGCGCTGAATATTTTTTACTTTGCTAGGATAAACCCGTTCACCTGTTCTGAAAAGTAATTGATAAAAACCGGTAATGGCAGTATACTGATAGTACAGAGGGGCAAGGAGGCTTCAGCAATGAAAGAGATCTTTTCAATTGACAGCGCCATCGCATATCAGGAGAAACACTGGAAACTCCGCAAAAAGACGGTCAGCATGACGGAGAAAGAATCGCTTCCGTTTATGACGATATCGAGGGAATACGGCTGTCTTGGTTACAACGTCGGGGTGGAGGTCGCGAGGCTATTGAATCAGAAATACCGTCCCGAAAATTCGTGGACAGTCTACGAGAGGCATCTGCTTGACCGGGTCATGGAAGACATGCATATCTCCCGCGAGCTGGCCGAGACCCTTACCGACAAGGGAAAAAGCTTCATGGCCGATTATTTCCGGACAACATTTTCAAGCTACCCGCCTGAGGCTGCCGTGTACAAAAAGCTCGTTGAAACGATCCGCATTCTCGCCGCGAACGGCCATGCCGTGATCATCGGCAGGGTGGGGAATGTCATTACGAAGGACATGCCGCGGGGCTACCACGTGCGGCTTATTGCCTCGGAAAACAGGAAAATCGAGAACATCAGCGAGCAGTTTAAAATATCGAAAAAAGATGCCAAAGAGGTGCTTGTTAAAAAGGGCGAGGCCCGCGAACAGTTCATTCTCAAGCGTCTCAAGGTGAACATGGCTGACCCTGCGCAATACAGCGTAGTCATTAATACGACCGACCTGACTATCGAATCGACCGCCCGGTTAGTCATCCGGGGCATGGAGCTGGCCGGTGTGGTCAAAACAGGGCAGTAGCAAGTTATTTTCCTCTATCCGGAAAATATTCTTGTCATAATGATTTCATTGCCGGAATAGTATACGTGATTGACAGGCGATACGGCCAATGATGATGACAAAGGTATATATGGTTGCAGCGGTCCTCTGCGGCGCAATGGTCGTATCCGTTCTGCCGGGAGGAGCAGCCGCTGACCGGAACCTGAAGGGCGTGCTGACGGTTGCCGGCATCAACCGGAGCTACGAGGTCCACGTTCCTGCCTCATATGGAGGGAGGGAACCTGTGCCCCTGCTGATGGTCCTTCACGGCTCAAGCGCCTCGGGCGCCGTGATGAGGTTATACAGCCGTTTCAACGAGTGCTCGGAACGCAATAATTTTATCGTGGCCTACCCCGATTCCCTGGGTCCCTACTGGAACGACGGCCGCGTGGACATGAATTCGGTTTCCTACAAGGCGAACATCGACGATGTAAGGTTCATATCGGGCCTGATCGACCAGCTTGTTTCCCGGTACAGCGTGGATGCAGGCAGGGTATACATTGCGGGCTTCTCGAACGGGGGGATGATGGCCCTGAGGCTCGGCATCGCCATTCCCGAAAAACTGGCGGCAATATCCTCGGTGAGCGGCCTGCTGCCGAAGCACCTTTCGTATCTTCGGCCGGCGCGGCCGCTGCCGGTCATGATTATACAGGGGACCGAGGACCCGATCGTTCCAAGCGAGGGCGGAAAGCTGGACGGTAAGCATGGCGAGATACTCTCCGCGGTCGATACTGCAGCCTACTGGTCGGCGCGGAACGAATGCTCCACCCCGGTCGGGGTGCAGGTGCTCCCGGACAATGATCCAGATGACGGGACGCTGGTGTTCAGGGTCACCTATTCCTGCGAGAAATCGGAAAGTGAGGTCGTACTTCTGACAATACAGGGCGGAGGTCATTCATGGCCGGGAACCCGTATTCCGCTTGTACAGAAAAAATGGGGAAAGACCTGCATGGACATTGACGCCACTGCGGTTATCTGGGATTTTTTCTCCTGCCACCGGCGCGCATAGCAGAATAGTGCACGCGGCAGTCCGGGCCTCACCGTACCGGTTCCAGCATTCCCTGAGTACCAAACCACGCGAGCGTGTCCCGTATCGTGTCCTCTATGGGGCGAGGGTTGTAGCCGAGCTCGCGGGTTGCCTTGTCATGAGATATGTGGCGATGGCTTTTAAGGGTCCTGATCGCGTAAGGCGTAAACTTGGGTGTTATGTTCAATATTTTGGCGTAGCTCATCACGAAATATGCGGGGAGCATGCAGAGCCACCGGGGCGTGGCAAACTGGGGGGTCTTCCTCCCGTACAGATTCGCTATGATGCGCGCCATATCGCAGACATGGTACCAGTTCCCGCTTGCCAGGTAGGCTTCCCCCTTTCTTCCCCGTTTCTCTGCCGCCAGCGCGCATGCCACGACGTCCCGCGCATCCACCCAGTTGTATCCGCCATCCACCAGTACGGGGTAGCGGTTGTGATACAGGTCGAGAAGCACTTCGCCCATCCGGGACGGCTTGTAGTCATAGGGGCCAAGGACCGCGGTCGGGTTGATGATGACCGCGTCAAGCCCCCGGTCCACGGCGCGCAGGACCTCGAGCTGCCCCCGTGCTTTTGACCGGTCGTATACAAACTCGTCTGCATCCAGGGCCAGCGGACGCGTTTCGTCAATGATGTCCGATACAGGGTGGGAGCGGTAGGCGTGAATCGAGCTGAAGTGGACCAGCCGCTTCACCTTGTTCCTGATGCATGCCTCGATCACGTTTTTTGTACCCTCGACGTTGATCTTTTCGACGGAACCCCCTTCATCCCCGACGATGGATATCTTCGCGGCAAGGTGGAAGACAGTGTCCGCGCCATTGCAGAGCTTCATCAGCGAATCAGGGTCCGTTACGTCCCCCTGCGTCGTTTCTACGTCGAGACCTTCGACTGCGCGGAGGTCGTTCCTGACGAGAACACGGACAGTTCGTCCCTGTTCAAGCAGCGAACGCACCATGCTTGCGCCCACGTGCCCGGTCGAGCCGGTTATAGCCGTATCCATGGCATACTCCTTTCCGAACGCGCCACTATCCACCCGGCGGCGGATCTAAATCAAGTGAAAAAAGCGGGCTACCTCAATTTTATTGAACGGCGGCCGGATACGGGCGTGGCAAATGCTAATCCGTCTTTATAGGGGAAAGGAGCTCCGATATCGTTTTCGAATGCCGCGACAGTGTTCCGATGACCTGCATGAACTGGTTCACGCTCTCCACGGTCTGCTGGACCGCCGTATTCATGTGGTCGATGGCGACCAGGACGTCCTTGGAGGTGCGGAGTTGCTCGTCCGCGGCGATCGCGTTTTCATTTGAAAGCTGTGTCAGGTCCTTGACGACAGTGAACACCTTGCCGGTGGTCTCCACGAACGATTTCGCGTGGAAGGCTATGCTGACGATGATGTCCGAGGTGTCGCGCACGGACTCGATCATCTTGCCGATCGATTCCGATATGTTCGATATGAACCGGATCCCTTCCTGGACCCTGCCGCTGCTCTCGTTCACGAGCCGTTCGATCTCGTTCGCCTCGGTGCTCGTCTTGTCTGCGAGCTTGCCGACCTCGTCCGCAACAACGGCGAAGCCGCGGCCGGCGTCCCCGGCGCGCGCCGCCTCTATCGATGCGTTCAGGGAGAGCAGGTTGATCTGGTCCGATATGTCCTGGATGACCGACAGTGTCTGGGCGACCTTGGTCGAGCTGTCGCCGATGGCCCTGATCCCGCTGACCGTTGTCTCCAGGTTCTTTTCTATCTCAGCGACGTTCTCGTACGCGATGTTCGCGAGCGTTTCGGCTTCACCCGTATTATCGGCTATCTGCTTCATCGATTCGGAGAACTGCTGTATGACGCCGAAGACGTTCTGCGTCTTATCGTACTGCTTTTTAACGTTTTCGGATATCAGCTCCACCGATGATGTTATCTCTTCGACCGAGGCTGAAAACTCTTCAATGGTGCTTGCCTGTGTCTGGGAATCTTCCGAAATCGTCCTGCCTGTCCTGTCTACCGTCAGGGCGATGTCGCCGAGGTCGGTAGCAGCGGCTTTGAGGCTCATCGATATGTTCCTGAAACTGTATGCGAGGTTCTCGATGGCCTTGATCATGTCGCTGATCTCGTCACCGATCTCGAAGGTGCCCGGGAACCTGGTGACTGACAGGTCGCCGCCGGAGAGCCTTTTTAAGAACGCGGATGCCTCATCCAGGGTCCTGAATTTCAGCGTCGCGGTATACAGAGAATAGGCGGTGATGCCGATGACGAACAGGATTCCGATGACCACCATGAGTATGACAAAAGTGTTTGTAGGCCTGAAAAAGTTCTGTGACAATTCCCCGGCCATAAGGTAGAGCCCGGTTTCGGGAATAGGATAGTAGTGGCAGTAGTAAACCTGGCGGTTGAAAAGCATGTCGCAAACCCCTTCTTTGCCATCAAGGAGTTTTTTTACGTTTTCAGCGTAAAAGTCGGTCACGAACCTGTTTTGCTCCATATCGGCAAGCGCGTTTTTCCCGACTAAATCCTTGAAGGAGGAGCCGGTGATTGTCCCCGTGCCGTCGAAAATAAAATAGAGGTCCCGGGCCAGCACCCCTTTATTTTCCATCTCCGCGCGATAGAAGGCCGACATTCCGATATCGCCGTCAGGATCGTATTCCTCGGCGATTTTCTCGATTGAAAATTTCAGGCTTGAGAGTTGGTAATTAAGCTGGGCGGACTGGTAAATGCCGAGGGTTGCCTTGTAGGCATAAAGCGACAGTATTATAAGCAGGATGAGGATGAGGTTCATGATCGGAAGCACGATCTTGTGCTTCAGCTTGATAAGGCGAAACGGTTTCCTGTTTTTTATGTGAGCCTTGATCAGCATCGGGTACAGGTAGAGGTGGTAAAAGTTCCCTACAATGATAGAGATGGCAATAAGGCAGAAATTGCCTACCGCGATGCTACCCATGGAGACTGCCGTGCCGCGGGCAAACTGCACGGCGACATACAGGGCGGGAGCCAGGCCGAAAACGGCAATAGCCGTGATGTACATCTTTATATCATAGCTCTGGAGCCTTGCAATGAGGGCATCATCCGGACCGGTGCCGCTGCTTTCAGGGGAAAAGGCATCCTTGAACCCGCGTGTTAAAATGAAATTGACCGCAAGCATGATGGTGGTGATGCCGATCAGTATGCCGAGTGCAGTAATACTGACGCCGCGCAGCTTGGCATGTTCACTTAAAAACAGGGTTACCGCAATGGCGCTGAATTCCCCGAGGATCGTTATTACAAGATGTACAAGTAGAAATCGAACAAAGCTCTTGTTTTTATCTGCCATGATAGGTCCATCCTGAACGCGGAAAAACGAGCCGAATCTTATATTTTTATTCAGAGGCATGTCAAGAGAAAAAACAGCGTTTTTGAAAATTAATTGGATGTCCAACCAAATTAGTGAAATAACGGTGGAGCCTGTTCGGGATAAAAAACCTGATTGAAAGCGGAACCGGATCAGGCCCCGGCGGCCAGGTCCGGCAAAGACTTTCTACTGAAAACAAATTTCCCATCTTTCATAACGATATCAGGTGTCCGGTATGCACGAACGTCCACAAGCGGATTGACCGGAAGAAATACCAGGTCGGCGAGCTTCCCTTTTTCGATGCTTCCGATCCTGTCCTGCAGCCTGAGTATGCGCGCGCTGTTGATGGTGGCTATTTTAAGAATTTCTTCGTTCCTGAAGCCGGCCCGGGAAAGAAATTCCAGCTCGCGGTACTGGCCGCCGAAATAGGCGAGGGGCATGCCCGCGTCAATGCCTAATCCGATATTGATGCCGGCATTGCGCATCTTGATGAGGTTTTTCGTCCCGTGCAGAATCATGCTGAAATAGAGCTCCGGGTCGACGAGATGGATTTTATTTTTCCAGAGGTTGTCAATGCCGACGCTTTTATATTTTTTCAGCTCCTCCATGTTCTTGTTGTGGATCACGCTGTCGCAGTGCTGGAGGGCCTCGGTGTACATGTACTGCTTCCGGATTTTAAGCTCGTTCAGGATAAAATCGGTCCTGAACTGCTCCGGGAGAACATCGTGTGCTTCTTCCATGAGATAGCAGAGGGCGATGGTCATGGTGGGGACTATGGAGACGTTGTTTTTCACCATCAATTCTATGTCTGTGTCGGAAAGCTCCGCATCGGAAACCATGTGCTCGAGCGAGTTGATCGGGTATTTCATGGCGCGGTCAAAACCGAACTTGCGGTGGACGTGGCAGGATACCGGGAGTCCGGCGCGGTCCGCGTACCTGAATATGTAATCCAGCATCTCGTCCGTGTATACGGGGATATTCTCCTTTCTGCAGAACACGGACCTGTTATCCATGGTCAGCTTGATCAACGAGGCGCCTTTCGCGTTTTTCTCGATGATCTTTCTCATGTTTTCATAATCCCTGAAATTGGCCATGACCATGCCGGTAAAAAGCGCGATAAAATTGGCCAGCGGATGGGCGTCGGTCGGCGGTATGTCGGGATGACTGCCGTTTAAGTTGAGCAGGGAGTTGCAGTACGCAACGCGCGGACCGTTGAGCCGTCCGGCCTCGATGTCCTTAATCATGCCGTGAAGGGTGATGGGGAACGACCCCACATCGCGATAAGTGGTTATTCCGTATTCGATCCCTATGGTAAATTGCCGCTTCTGGAAGGCAAGGTGCCGCGACAGGTCGGCCGTATCGATGCCGAACGCAGAGGTGATAGTAGGATGGCAGTGTGCATCTATAAGTCCCGGTATGATGAAAGCACCGCGCGCATCCAGCGTGATCGCGTTCGGAGACCGCATCTCGCCCGACTCAACGGCCTGGATGAGGCCGTTCCTGATAATGATGCTGGATCCCGGCCTGGTCTTACCCTTGATGACATCGATGACGCTGCAGTTTGTAATGATAATGTCCCTGGTATAATCGATTTTCCCTACGTTCGGGATTGAAGCGGTGGCGCAGCCGCCGGCTCCGCCAATTGCTGCAAGAGCAGCAGTGGCTGTCCCAAGACGGATAAAGTCTCTCCTGGATATTGCCTCGAATTGTGCGTGCCGGGAATCTTCCGTCATGATGCCTCCTGTCAAAAAAAAGTTATTCTGATGGCAGGTGGTATTTAATGATATTGCACAAAAATGTCAATTATAAAATTAACAGTCGTTAAGTTTATAAGAGACCATTCCTCACACCGATCCGGCGGGTTGGCAGGAAAGTTGACACCGTTAACGGCACAGGTTGGATAATTATTGATATGTTGAAAAAATTACTTGCAAATCAATGTATAAGAAAATTTAACATAACCTGATTTTAGGGCAAGGAGGCACGGTCATCAGCGTACTGGATGCTATCGGCAATACCCCCCTGGTTGAAATCAGCCGGATGTGGGATGCCAGGGATACGGGTATACGGATCCTGGCAAAACTGGAGGGTTCAAACCCGGGTGGCTCGGTCAAAGACCGGCCCGCATATTACATGATAAAAAAAGCCATCGAATCCGGCGAGTTGACGAAGGACAAAATCATTCTCGAGCCGACCTCCGGAAACACCGGCATCGGCATGGCGATGATCGCTTCGGCGATGGGATACAGGATAAAACTGACGATGCCGTCATGCGTGAGCGAAGAGCGGCGGTCGATTCTTATCGCCATGGGCGCCGAGCTTGAGCTCACCCCGGGGTGCGACAAGACTGACGGCGCCATCACGCGGGCGCACCATATCATTGATCATTTTCATGAGAAATACTACATGCCGAACCAGTTCGGCAACCCCGCCAACTGGCTTGCGCATTACGAGACCACGGCGCCGGAAATTGTCAGGGACACGAAGGCCGAGGCGGATGCTTTCGTAGCCGGCATGGGGACCACCGGTACGCTCATGGGTTGTTCCCGCTATTTTCGCGATCACAATCCCCGCACGAAGGTAGTGGGCGTTGAGCCGTCGCTGAACCACCGGATACAGGGCCTCAAGAACATGCAGGAATCGATCGTTCCGGCCATTTTTGATCCGGCGCTCCTGGACTACCGGTATGTTTGTTCCGACGATGACGCATTCGATACCACGCGCAATCTCGCGTTGATGGAGGGGCTTTTCTGCGGGATGTCCAGCGGCGCTGCTCTCTGGGGCGCAATGACGATCGCCCGTGATCTGCCCCGCGGCTCGACAGTGGTGGTACTTTTTCCGGATCGGGGCGACCGCTACCTCTCCACCGAGGTGTTCAGGTCTGTCTGCGCCATATGCCCGCCCTGACAGGCGCTTTGGCCTGCAGAGAAGGCAAACATCAAGGCGCGGTCCGACGAATGGGCCGTGCGGAAAAATAACACGTTTTCATAACCGCGGACCGGTACGGATATAAACGTATCAAATTGTAACGATAAGGGAACTTTTTTGTGTCAGGGCAGTGCTTCCTGTTCGTTGGTCCGATCCGATTCAGTCCGCGGAAATCAGTGCTTAAACCATCCGGGAGGCTGCCATGAAGTGCGGAATCGGTAACAATAATAACGACCGGCTCACGGAAACAATGCTCAACGATATTGTGGGCGAGTTGTGCGCCCCGGAGTCATATCGTGCGGTGTATCACCGGACCTACCACGATTTTCCCATGCCGTCGGTCGAGTCCCTCAGGGATACTGTCGATCTACTGAAATCTGTCCTGTTCCCCGGCTACTTCATCCACTCTGACCTCCGGCCGGAAACGATGACGTTCTACATCGGCTCCACCCTTGACCGGGTCTACCGCATCCTTGCCGAGCAGATCAAGCGCGGTTTTTGCTTTTCATGCGCAGAGACGGGCGAGGAAGACCACGTGTGCGAGGACTGTGAGTCCCGGGCAAAAGAGGTTGCGGGGAAGTTCCTCGCAACGCTGCCGCGCCTGAGGCGGCTGCTCACTCTGGACGCGCTGGCCGCGTACAAAGGAGACCCGGCAGCGAAGGGAGTGGGGGAAACGATCTTCTGCTACCCGAGCCTCTCGGCTCTGGCCAACCACCGGGTGGCGCACGAGCTCTACATCCTGGAGGTGCCGCTCATCCCGCGCATCATCTCCGAAATGGCGCATTCCGAAACCGGTATCGATATCCACCCGGGCGCCCGGATCGGCGAGTCGTTCTTTATAGACCACGGAACCGGGACGGTCATCGGCGAAACAGCGGTCATAGGTTCAAACGTGCGGATATACCAGGGAGTTACACTCGGTGCCAAGAGCTTCCCGCTCGACCAGTCCGGCAACCCGATGAAGGGCATACCCCGGCACCCGATTGTTGAGGATGACGTCATCATATACTCGGGCGCAACAATCCTGGGACGCGTGACTATCGGGAAAGGGGCCGAGATAGGCGGTAACGTGTGGCTGACACGGGACGTCCCCTCCGGTGCGCGCGTCATGCAGGGCAGACCCGAGGAGACGCTGTTCAGCGGCGGCCTTGGTATCTAGCGGGCGAGCTTTGCCAGGGCCTGCGCCGCGGCGTTAACCGCGTCCCACACCGGCGCGAAGGGCGGGGCATAACCAAGGTCGATGTAAGCGAGGTCCCGTACCTTCATCTTTGCGGTTACGGCTGCGGCTATGACGTTGGCCCGCAGTGCGGCGCCGTCGGTACCGGCCACCTCCCCGCCGATGACCTCCCCGGTCCCGGTATCCATCGTGAGCACAACCAGGATATCGCGTGAGCCGGGATAATAGCCGGCTCTCGACATCCATCTGGTTGCATGCGAAACGGCTTTGATTCCCTCCCGCGCCGCATCGGAATAATTAAGGCCGATTTTTCCCACCTCAAGGTCAAAGACCTTGACGAGCTGTGATCCGACAATTCCCGGGAGCCAGTCCGTTGCGGCACCGGCGGCGTGTATGCCCGCGACTCGGCCCTGCTTGTTAGCCGTTGTTCCCAGCGGCATGTACACGTCCTTCCCGGTGATAATACTTCGCACCGTTGCGCAATCACCTGCCGCGTACACGTTCTGCATGCTCGTTCGGGAAAACTCGTCCACGATGATCGCGCCGCGGTCGGTCATTTTGATACCGCTGCCGGCGAGGAAACCGGTATTCGGGGTTATGCCGACCGATACGATAATGAAGTCCGCGTCGAAATCACCTGCGTCAGTGTGCACCGTCAGGGTCTCGCCCCGGCGCGTAACGCGATCTATCGAGAGAGCGGTCCGGACTTTCACGCCGTTTCGGAGGAGCGTATCGCGGATGGTTTCACGGACATCGGGCGACATTGTCATGGCGACAGATTCAAATTTTTCGAGTATGGTCGTTTCAATATTGAGCCGCCGGAGTGTTTCGGACATTTCGAGACCGATGAAACCACCTCCTATGATGAGGCCGGATATGGGCTTTTTTTCTTCAATATATTTCTTTATTGCGATTGCGTCAGAGAGCGAGCGCAGGTAAAAGACGCCCCCGGCGTCAATACCGGGTATGGGCGGGGCTACGGGCCGCGCGCCGGTGGCGATAACGAGCTTATCAAATGATACGGCTGCATCTCCGCGGGTGGATTGAATTGCTGCCGTTTTGGCCTGTAAATCGACTGACGTAACTTCGGTATTCATGTATATCTCGATCTTTCTCTTTTCGATATATTTCCGTACATCGATAGCGACGAGGTCTTCCGGCGCCGGAACGTCCCCGGCGATATAATAGGGCATGCCGCAGGCGGCGTAGGACACATGGGGACCCTTCTCGAATACGCCAATCGAGAGTGTTTCACTTGTTCTTCTTGCCTGTGATGCTGCGCTCATTCCTGCAGCATCTCCCCCGATTATCAGAATGTCATAATGTTTCATGCCCGGCTCCTTGTTTATTTAATAAAAATAGTGTTTTAAAAAGGGTATGTCAACCTTAATTAAATTAAGAAAAATCTAAAATACTTAATGAAAAAGTTGACAATGCTTTAGATAATTAGTATGTTCTAATTAAGAATATTTTTTTTGGAGATTATAATGAATATTTCAATTACCCCATCAGCACGGGATGAGTTAAGTAAGG
>ERZ795056.5347-NODE-5347-length-12933-cov-5.344541_pt1 | contig 12933 bp, 10 predicted proteins | sample MGYA00375140_ERZ795056 | MGnify/ENA primary metagenome ERZ795056 (study PRJEB30185, sample SAMN05720227) | activated sludge metagenome | isolation source: Anaerobic digester | place: USA | collected 2015-03-09 ...
CCATCCGGCTTCCAGCACCGCGACGTTGGTGACGCCGTGATTCTTGGCCAGGTGGTAGGCAGTGGCCAGGCCGTGCCCGCCGCCGCCGATGACGATGACGTCGTAGCGCGGCTTGGGCTCGGCCTCGCGCCAGGCGGGCGCCCAATCGCTGTGACCCGTGCGGGCAGCAGCGAACAGGTTGCTGGCAGAGTAGCGCTTGCGCGCCGGTTTCGGATTGGGCATCAAGGTGATGTGAGCTTAGTGCGCGTGGGAGGCCAGGACTTGTGCCCGCCGCACGAAGAGTTGGTCGATTGCAATTTCCTTCTGGCCGCTGTTGCGGGTGGCCTGCGGGTTCTGCTTGGGCGACCCGGTCGAGACCAGTTGTTGAGCGCCTTTGTGCCAAAGACTGGACAATATAATATCCACATCTTCAGATTGTCTTCGCGGCACTTCAAAATTGAGCCTTCAATGATCAGTACACAACCCTTGAACTTGGACGAAATACTGGCCGGCATCCGCACCTGGATCGAAATCGAGAGCCCCACCGACGACCCCGAAGGCATGGCTCGCATGGCCACCAGGGTGCAGGCCGACTACGAGGCGATCGGGGCGCGCGTCGAGCGCATTGCTGGCAGGGGCGGCTTTGGCGACCATCTGTTGGCCATCGCCGATACGCACTGCCCACCCGATGCCGCTGGCGGGCCGGGCCTGCTGATCCTGAGCCACATCGATACCGTGCATCCCATTGGCACACTGGCCGGGCCTTTGCCGTTCCGCATCGAGGGCGACCGTGCCTATGGCCCAGGCGCCGAGGACATGAAGGGTGGCACCTACCTGGCGCTGGCCGCGCTGCGACAGATCGGGCGGGACGGCCTGAAGACGCACCTGCCGGTGCGGCACCTGATGGTCAGCGACGAGGAGATGGGCAGCGCCACCTCGCGCGAGCACATCGTGCGCGAAGCGCAACGGGCCAAGTTCGTGCTGGTCACAGAACCTGCCCGCTCGGGTGGCAAGATCGTCACGGCACGAAAGGGGATTGCCGAGTTCACGGTCACGGCCCATGGCGTGGCGGCGCACGCCGGCGTCGAGCACCACCTCGGTCGCAGTGCCATCCGCGAGATCGCACACCAAGTGCTGACGCTGGAAGCGATGACCGACTACGCACGAGAGCTCACCGTCAGTGTTGGTTTGATCAAGGGCGGCACGCGTTCCAACGTGGTGCCGGACACCGCATCCGTGAAAGTGGACGTGCGCATGCCCAACCCCGAAATCGGCGAGGAAATCGTGCGTCGCATCCGGGGCCTCCAGCCCCACCTGGAAGGCGTCACGCTGACGGTCGAGGGCGGCATCAACCGGCCAGGGTACGAGAAGACGCCCGGGATCGCCGCGCTGTACGAGCATGCCAAAGGGCTTGCGGCCGAGATCGGCTTCGAGTTGATCGACCTGAAGACCGGCGGCGGCAGTGATGGAAACTACACCGCCGCGATCGCGCCCACGCTCGACGGCCTGGGCGTGGATGGCGATGGCGGCCACACCCTGGACGAGCGGCTCTACATCAGCAGCATCATTCCGCGCACGCGGTTGTTGATGCGGTTGATGGAGACACTGCGATAGCAGCGCAGACTTCGCATCGGTCGACCCCAGCTGCAGCCCGCCAGGCCGTGCCGCTCAAGGTGGCGGCACCGCAGCTGTGAATCCAGTGATTCGGCTGTAGGTCTGGGGCTTGCGATGGGCCGCGAAATCGAAGATCGTTGTTTTGTACGAATGCGCTCGGTCCAGGTCGCACTCGCCCACAACCAACTCATCACCTTGCGTCTGCGAGTGCGCCACGATCTCACCCGAAGGTGCGACGATGAACGTGTCTGCAAGCAAGGCTTGACCTTCCTCGACGCCGCCCTTGGCGACGGCCACCGCCCAGGTGGCGTTCTGGTAGGCGCCCGCCTGCATCACCAGCCGATGGTGAAAACGCACCAGAGGGTCGTGTTCCGGCGCCTCGGGATTCTGAAGCGGCGTGTTGTAGCCCACGAGCACCAGCTCGACACCCTGGAGACCCAGCACCCGCCAAGCCTCGGGCCAGCGACGGTCGTTGCAGATCAACATGCCGACGATTCCACCGAAACCACGCCAGACCGGAAACCCCAGATCGCCGGTCTCAAAGTAGCGCTTCTCGAGGTGCTGGTGCTCGAAGCCTGGTTGCGGCTCGCGGTCGCCAGGCAGGTGCACCTTGCGGTAGTGGCCGATCAGGCCGCCATCAGGCCCAACCAGTGCTGAGCTGTTGAAGCGCCGAACTCGGCCGGCCCGCCTGGCGAGTTCAGCGTAGCCGAAGCACAGGCCCAGTTGAAGCCTTTGCGCCGCCGCGAACAGTGGCCGGGAATCCCGGTCCGGCATCGAGGCTTCAAAGAAGCCATCGAGCACTGAATCGTCATCGATCGCCCAGCGCGGGAAGAACGTTGTCAACGCCAGTTCCGGAAACACGACCAGCGTCGCCCGAACGCGTGCCGCCTGCTCCATGAGCGCGATCATGCGGTCGACAACCGCGCCACGCGGCGTGTCGCGCGACACGGGACCGAGCTGCGCGGCCGCGATCGTGATGACGCGACCCATCGCCTGCCGGCCCAGCTTTAGAACTGGGCCCGCGCCAGCACACCGATCGAGCGCGGTGCGACCCTGAAGTCTGGCAGGCCGAAGATTCCAGGGAATGTCACCCCGTTCGCGTTGGCGAGGTTCTTGCCTTCCAGGTAGACCTGCCAGGTGGGCTTCTCCAAACCGATGCGTACGTTCAGGATGTCGATGTTGTTGCTGCTGACATTCACGCCTTGATTGCGGACGATGAACTTCACCGGATCGGAGTGCTGGTAGTCAAGCCGGGCCATGCCGGGCAATCCAGGTGCCCAGCTGAAGCGCTGGCTCAGCGACACCGAGGCCGTCTTTTTGGGCACGAAGTTCAAGGGGTCGCCCTCGTTGCGTTCAGCGGTCTTCACGTCGTACGTCAGATCGGAGTAGCCCAGCGCCACGTCGAGCGTCAAGGACTTGGTCAGCGCCGCCGACAGCGAGATGTCCAGACCCGGCCCCGAGGCCTTGCCAGAGTTCACCGTGAGCGCCAGGCAGGTTGCGGGCGTGCAGCCCGGCGCCAAGTCCTGCGCCTGCACATTGCTGTACTTGCTGTGGTACGCGGCCACTTCATATTGCAGCGTGTCGCCAAGCAAGGAACCCCGATTGCCGATCTCCAGACTGACGATGTCCTCGGGGCCATAGTTGCGTGGCGTTGACGCGGTATTGAAGCCACCGCTGCGGAAGCCCTTGGACGCGGTCGCATACAGCGCACCCTTGGGTGAATAACGCCACAGCATGTTCAGACGGGGCGTCGTGGCACTGAACTCAGCATGGTCGTCGTAGAGGGTCGAAGGCGTGCCCGGGGGCGCAAAGCCAGAGGGCAGCTTGGAGCCGACGCTCTCCGCCTTCTCCTTGAACGAGCGCAGGCCGCCAGTGAGCGACAACTTGGGCGACATGGCGTAGGTCAATTCGCCAAACAGAGCCGTCTGGGTGACGTTGGTGGGACCGGTGCCATCGAAGCCGCCCTGCAGCCGAAGTGTGGCGTCGGTCCACACATCCGAGGTGACTGAGTGCGTGTCGGTCTTGCGGAAGTAGGCACCCGCCGTCCAGGTCAGCGGCCCCTTGTCATCCGACTCCAGGCGAAGCTCCTGGGTCGTGATCTTCTGCGACATGTCTTGCCGGTAGGCACCGCCGGAGGTGGGTTTCGGCAGGATCAGCGCCTTGAAAGGCACGCCTGCGTAGACGGACGTCAGTTCAGCGGTGGTGTCGAGCTTGCGATCGAGGTAGCCGGTGGAACTGACCAGCCGCACGCTGCCCAGGTCGGCGCTGACGACCAAATTGAAGAGGTTGGTCTTGTCCTTGGTCGGCGACGGGATGAACGACGCGATGGTGCGCTCTGCATTCGAGCCTGAGCTGTTCTTGGTGTCGGTTCTCGTGTGGAAGAACATCGCTGTCACTTCCACATTGGCGCTGGGCTTCACCAGTAGCTTGCCGCGCAAGAAATCGCGCTTGGCGCTGTTGATGTCCTTGGCGCCGCTGGCACTGTTGTCCACCCAGCCCGGCAGGTCTTCATGGCCGGCCACCAGCCGCAGGCCCGCGACGCCCGACGACAAAGGCAGGTTCACCACGCCATTGGCGCGCCAGCCCGTCTGGCCGCCGCTCAACTTGCTGAAGCCTGCTTCAACGCTGCCCTCGAACTTGTCCAGCCGCGGCGCCCGGGTGATGAAGCGGATGGTGCCGCCCATCGAACCATCGCCGTACAGCGTGCCTTGCGGCCCCCGCAACACTTCGATGCGGGCCATGTCGACCAAGGGAACGTCGAGCGAGCGCTGCGCGTCCGGCATGTTCAGCGAGATCTCGTCGAGGTAGGTGCCGACCAGCGCGGCGCCATAGCCCACGCCTTGCGAGAGGCCTCGCAGCTGGATGCGGCTGGCGCCCGGCGCGTTCTGGTTGATGAACAGCGACGGCACCACCGACTGCATCTGCTGGATGTCGGTCACGCCACGGTCGGCAATCTCGCTGCCACCAATGGCGGTGATCGAGTACGGCACATCGATCACCAACTGCTTGCGCTTGGACGCCGTGACCTCGACCACCTGCTTGTCTGTCGACGCGTCACCCGTGGTCTGGGCCAGTGCCGGCCAGGACGCCAAGACTGCGGCGATCGGGGTCAGCAAGATTTTCAGTGTGCGCGTGTCCATGCGGTCCGATCCTTGGTGATGGGGTTGACTGCGCCATGCTATTGGCCAATATACTGTCCGTCAACAGATCCGGGGTAGCGCGATGCAGGGCGCGTTCGACTAGATCAACCGCGACGCACCCACTTTCCGGACTCTTTGATGGTGTATTTAATAGACGACATGTGGCTGCCGACATGACCGCTCCGATCTTCAGCTTCGCACAGCGCTCACGTCGATTCGCGCCCTCCATGATCCTGGAGCTGATGAAGCTCATGGGGCGCCCGGGTCTGGTGTCGCTGGGCGGCGGCTTGCCATCGGCTGACGGATTCCCTGCCGAAGCCCTGCGCGCCGCGTCGCAGCGGGTGCTCTCCCAGGCCCCCCGCGAGGCGCTGCAGTACACCACCGCAGAAGGGCTGCCGGGCTTGCGCGACTGGGTGGCGGCGCGCCTGTGCGCACGCGGGCTGGCGGTGCAGGCCGCACAAGTGCTCATCACCAGCGGATCGCAGCAGGGGCTGGACCTGGTGGCCAAGGTGCTGCTGGAAGCGGGCGCCCGGGTGGCCGTCGAGTCGCCAACCTACCTGGGTGCACTGCAGGCCTTTGCGCCCTATGAGGCCGAAGCGATCGAGGTCGATTGCGACGATGATGGGCCGTTGCCTGATCGCCTGCAGGCGGTGGCCGGCGCCAGGGCGCTTTACCTGCTGCCCAACTTCCAGAACCCCACCGGGCGCAGCATCCCGCAAGCACGACGGGCGCAGATCGCAGCCCGGGCACAGGCACTGGGCCTGCCGCTGCTCGAGGACGACCCCTACGGCGACCTGTGGTTCGACCAGCCGCCACCCGCACCGCTGGCCGCGCACTGGCCCGAAGGCACCATCTACCTGGGGTCGTTCTCCAAGGTGCTGGCGCCAGGCTTGCGCCTGGGCTACGCCGTGTCGCCCATGCCCGTGCACCAGCTGCTGGTGCAGGCCAAACAGGCGGCCGACATGCACAGCTCGACCTTGGCTCAGCACCTGGTGCTCGACCTGTTGCACACGGGCATGCTGGACGACCACCTGGACAGCGTGCGTCAGCGCTACCGCCTCGGTCGGGACGCCATGGCTCAGGCCCTGCGCACGCACATGCGCGATCTCGCCACCTGGCGTGCGCCGGAAGGTGGCATGTTCTTCTGGTTGACGCTGGCTTCGCAGGTCGACACTGCAGCCTTGCTGCCGCAGGCCATCGAGCAAGGCGTGAGCTTTCTTCCAGGCGCCGCGTTCTTCGCGGGCAAGCCCGTGCACCACGCGCTGCGGCTGTCCTTCGTCACCGAGCCGCCAGAGCGGATCGCCCAAGGAGTGGCCACGCTGGCGCGGATCGTGCGCAGTGCGCCGCCCGCTCAAAGCGGCCAGGCCCAGTAGATCTTGTCCTGCGGCGTGGTGCCCACCAGCAGATGCTCGACGCGCTCTGGGTAGCGGATGCGATAGCGGCGCAGGCGGTGGGTGGCGTGGCGCTGCTGCTCGACCAGATCGAAGGACAGGGGTTCGACGCCCGTCCACAGGTTGATGACGTTGCGCACCGCACTGCCATGCGCCACCACATGCAGCAGTTCGTCGGCAAAGCAGTCCTGTTCCAGCGCGGTGCCGTTGCGAAACAACTGCGCCTTGATCATCGCGGTGAGGGCTGGCGAGTCATCCGGGATGGGCTGCAGCGACAGCGGCGTGCTGCCGGGCGAAAAGCTCTCCAGCGCCAATTGCGCGAGGTACCGCACGGCACGGGTATTGCCCGGCGCCAGGTTGCACAGGGCCACCACGCCGCAGCTCTGGTCGGGCGCCAGGACGGCCATCGCCGTCCAGCCGTCGTAGTGGCCCGCATGGTGAGCGATGGTCGCTCCGCGCAGGGTGTCGACAAACCAGCCGCAACCATAGGGCGATGGTCTTGACGTGCGCAGCGGCGCGGGCGCGAGCATCGTGGCCATGCTCGCCGTCGACAGCAGCCGGTGGTCCAACAGGGCCTGCAGCCAGGTCAGCGCGCCTTGCGCCGTGAAGGAGATGTCACCATCACCAATCACCTCGCGCTGGGCACTGGCCTGATCCCGGCCCGTGGTGCCCAGGCCTTGCACGTTGGCATCCCGGGTCCATTGCGGACTGGCCACCGTGGCACCCACACAGCCCACCCGGTCGAACAGCGACTGCACGGCCGCTGCGTAGGGCCGCCCGGCCAACTGGGCGATCAGGAAGCCGAGCAGGATGTAGTTGGTGTTGGTGTAGATCCAGCCCTCGTCGGGCTCGAAGGCCGTGGCCATCTGGCCGTAGGTGCGCATGAAGTCGTCGCGCTTTTCAGGTACGGTCTCGCGCTCGGTGTAGGCAAGGTACTCGGGCAGGCCACTGGTGTGCCGCAGCAGGGACAGCACGGAGCGCTGCGACCAGGCGGCCGGCACATCAGTCAGGTAGCGGCCAATGGGGGCTTCCAGGTCCAAAGCGCCGGCCTGGGCCAGGTCCAGCACCGCGCATGCCGTGACATGCTTGCCCAAGGATGCGACCGAGAACCAAGTGCTCGCGGTCACCGGTCGTTCGGAGCCTGCGGCTTCGACGCCCGTGGTGAAGACGCTGTGGCGACCAGGTGCCACCAGGCAAATCGCCAGCCCCGGAATGCCGAATTCGTGCGCCTTGGCGGTCAGGGAGGCGGCCAGTGCAGCGGGCAGGTGTAGTTCTTCGTGCATGACGATCCTGGAGGGGTGTTCAGTATCCTAGCCACTGCCGGGAACCGCGGCAAGACCTGCAGGGTGGTCGCTAAACTCGCCATGCCACTCCGAAGTGCCATTGCCCCATGAAGACCGAGACGACGCCAGACGCCAAGCCCCGCAAAAAATCTGCCGCCGCCAAGGCAACCCCTGCAGTCGACAACGGCGCTCCGGCGAAGTCGGGTACCGGGCTGCCCGATGTCGAGCCTTCGGCCGGCGTCGGCGCACGGTTGCGCTACGTTCGCGAGCTGCACGGCCTGTCCCAGCGTGAACTCGCTCGCCGCGCGGGCCTCAATCACGGCACCATCGGCTGCATCGAGAAGGAAACGATCTCGCCGTCGGTCGGCTCGTTGCGCAAGATCCTGGACAGCCTGCCGATGACGCTGTCGGAGTTCTTCTCACTCGATCCGGAGGTCGAGACGCAGATCTTCTTCCAGCGCGAGGAGTTGCTTGAAGTCGGTGCCGGTGGCATCTCGCTGCGGCAGGTCGGACACAACCTCAAGGGGCGTCCGCTGCAGGTGCTTCTGGAGCGCTATGCACCGGGTGCAGAGACGGCTGCGCAGCCGTACAGCCACCAGGGCGACGAGGGTGGCGTCGTGATCCAGGGACAGGTCGAAGTCACGGTCGGCGGCGTCGCCAAGGTGTTGGGACCGGGCGACGGCTATCTCTTCTCCAGCCGCCTGCCGCATCGCTTCCGCAACGTGGGTGACTCCGAGGCGGTGGTGGTCAGCGCCAACACGCCGCCGCTGTAGATCGCTGCGACGTCGCCGCGCCCTCGGGGCGAATCTTGGCTTTACGGCATACGGTGGATGAAATAATATCCACCGCATGCTGAGTCTGCGAAAGCCCTATCTCCTGTTCCTCGGCGACGTGACGCTGAAATCGGATGCCAAGACCGGCTTCGGCCTGCGCGACTGGTGTCCCGCCGATGTGATCGGTCAATGGGCTTTGCCCCAGGCCACCGTGAGCCTGGGCCTGCCGGTGATCGCGCCTGCAGGCGCTGCGGCGCAGGGCGCGCGCTCCTTGTTGATCGGGGTGGCGCCCGTGGGCGGCCAGTTGCCGGAGTCCTGGGTGCCGACCCTGGTGCAGGCCTTGGACGCAGGGCTGGACATCGTCAGCGGCATGCACACGCGGCTGGAGAGCCATCCCGCCCTGGCCGCTGCAGCGGCACGCGGCGGTGCACGGCTGGTGAACGTGCGTCACAGCGACAGGCCCTTGCCCACAGGCACAGGCCGCAAGCGCAGCGGCCTGCGTGTATTGACCGTGGGAACCGACTGCGCGCTGGGCAAGAAATACACCGCCTTGGCCCTGACCAAGGCGCTGCATGCCTGCGGCGCCAAGGCCAGCTTCCGGGCCACCGGCCAGACCGGCATCATGATTGCCGGCGAAGGCATCGCCATTGACGCCGTCGTGGCCGACTTCATTGCCGGCGCCGCCGAGCAGTTGTCGCCCGACAACGCGGCCGACCACTGGGACGTGATCGAAGGCCAAGGCGCCCTCTTTCACCCGGCCTATGCGGGCGTGACCCTCGGGCTGCTGCACGGCTCACAGCCTGACGCCCTCGTGCTCTGCCACGACCCCTCGCGCGCAACGATCGAGGACTACCCGCACATTCCCTTGCCCAGCCTGCGAGAGGCCATCCGACGCTACGTCGAGGCCGCGCAACTGACCAATCCTGCCACGCGCTGTGTGGGGGTGGCGATCAACTCGTCCACGCTTGACGACGCGGAATGGACGCACTATCGCCAAGCGGTGGCTGGCGAGTTGGACCTTCCTGTCTGCGACCCCATGCGTGGCGGCGTGGATGCCATCGCACGCGCCTTGCTGGCATGACCTTGCGTGCAGAGGTTGCCATCGAGCGCTGGCCGCTGCGCGAGCCCTTCGAAATCGCCCGCGAGGTGATGCACGACCTGCCCCTGATCGTGCTGCAGCTGAGCGACAGCAACGGCTGGACGGGTCGCGCCGAAGCGGCAGGCGTGGACTACGACGGCGAAACGCCGGCATCGATGGCAGCGCAGATCGATGCAGTCGCCGCGCAACTGCACGATGACTTGAACCGGGCAGATCTGCTGCGGCTGGTGCCACCCGGTGGCGCACGCAACGCACTCGACTGCGCGCTGTGGGATTTGCGGGCCAAGCAGACCGGCGTCCCGGCCTGGCAGTCGGCCGGCCTGCCGGCACTCCATCCCTTGGTCACGGCCTTCACTCTCGGGCTGGGCAGCCCCGACGACGTTCGACGCCGGGCCCGCGCAGCACGCGGTCTGTCGCTCATCAAGCTGAAGCTGGACGCGCACCGCCATCTCGAGCCCTTGCGCATCGTGCGCGACGAACTGCCCGATGCTCGCATCCTGGTCGATGCCAACCAATCGTGGACGACAAGGCTGCTGGCAGAGCTGATGGACAGCTTGGTCGCTGCAGGCGTCGAACTCATCGAGCAGCCCCTGCCGCGTGGCCAGGACAGTGCCCTGGCGAGCCTGCGCTCGCCGATCCCGATCTGCGCTGACGAGTCCTGTACCGACCGGTCTTCGTTGCCCGCTCTGCAAGGCCGCTATCAGGCCGTGAACATCAAGCTCGACAAGTGCGGTGGTTTCACCGAGGCGCTGGTCATGGCGCACGAGGCGCAGTCGCTGGGGTTCGAACTGATGGTGGGCAACATGTGCGGTACCTCCTTGGGCATGGCACCCGCCTTCCTGGTGGCCCAGCTCGCCCGATGGGTCGATCTCGACGGACCCTTGCTGCAGGTGGGCGACCGTGCTGCGGCGATGTCTTTCCACCGGGGCACCGTGCAGCCGCCTGAGCGCGCCTTGTGGGGCTGACCGCCCGGATGCAACACGACTCATCACCCACCCCTGCCAAGAAGCACCCCATGCAAGCTGCCCAGAGCACCGCGCCCACTGCCGAGATGGCCCTGAACGCCCGCGTCATCGACTTCACCTCGACAGTCAATGGCCGCGCGTATCGGCTGTTGGTCTCCATCCCGACGCGGCGGCCGACACCGCCCGAGGGGCATGCGGTGGTCTACCTGATCGACGGCAACCTGCACTTCGGCATTGCGGTCGACACCGCCCGCATCCAGGCCTGCTGGCCCGATGTCATCGACCCTGTCGTCGTGGGCATCGGTTACCCCACCGACAGCGTCAGCACCGCGCTGGATCTGCGCATGATCGACCTGACGACGCCGATCTCTGAAGAACGGTTGAAGAAGGGTTTCATCGCGAAGATGCCCCGGCCGTCCGAAGGTTTTGGCGGCATGGACAACTACTTTCGCGTGATCGAGGAAGAGGTCAAGCCGCGCGTTGAAGCGATGGTGGCCATCAACCAGCAGGAGCAGGTGCTGATGGGTCATTCGCTGGGTGGGCTGACGACGCTGCACGCGCTGTTCCGCCACACGGCGTCGTTCCAACAGTTCGTGGCCATCAGCCCGTCGATCTGGTGGAACGACTGCGCCGTGCTGAAGCACGAAGCCGCCTTCAGCGAGCGGGTGCTCGCCGGGCAAGCCAGGGCCCGGGCACTCATCACGGTCGGCGCGCTGGAGTCGACCACGCGCTTCGTCCCCGGCCTGCCTGCCACCGAGCAAGACTTTCGCGACATGACCGAAGAATGCCGCATGGTGCCCAACACGGTCGAGCTCGGGGCCAGGCTCTCGGCGCTTGCATCACCCGGCCTCCATGTGGAAACCGTGGTGCATGAGGGCGACGACCACAACATGGTGCCACCAGCAGGCATCGCGCGCGGCGTGCGCTTTGCCTTTCGGCGATAGACGCCCTGCTGCCGCAAACCGAGTGCCGAAGGGCCAGAATGAACCCGTCGCCTGCCTATGACGCCCTGGTGGCGCACCACCGACGCGTGCACGACCTGGAGCATCTGCAAGCCATCGCCACCTGGGACCGCATGACCCACATGCCACCCGCGGGCGGGCCCGCCCGCGCGGCGGCGCAGGCGGCCTTGGCCGTGTTGATCAAGCAGTTGCAGGCCGAACCCACCCTCGCGCTGCAGTTCGACGCGGCCGTTCACGAGCCCTTGCAGGGTGATGCGGCGCTGAACTTCGCGCGCATGCGCCAGGCGCGCCGCATCGAAGCCGCGATTCCCGCAGCCCTGGCCGAGCGCCGTGAACTCGCCACCGGTGCGGCCATGCAGGCCTGGGGCCGCGCCAGGCAGGACGACAACTGGGACACCTTTGCCGACGCCTGGGCGCCGGTGGTGGCCGTGACGCGCGAATCGGCCACGCGGCTGGGCGATGCCTTGGGCCTGCAACCCATGGACGCCCTGCTGGAGCGCTGGGAGCCGGGTCTGCGCATCGCCAGGGTGAACGCCTTGTTTGCGCAAGTTCAGGGTTGGCTGCCGCCGTTGCTTGAACGGGCCTTGGCTGCGCAGGCCAACTCACCGCCGCCGTTGGAGCCTGTCGGCCCGTTCCCGGCTGCAGCGCAGCAACGGCTGTGCGAACAGGTGATGGCCTTGCTGGGTTTCGATTTCGATGCCGGCCGCCTGGACACCACGCAGCATCCCTTCACCGGCGGCGTGCCCGAAGACGTGCGCATGGCCACGCGTTTCGACGAGTCCAACTTCCTGCCGGCCTTGATGGGCACCATCCACGAGACGGGGCATTCGCGCTACCAGCAAAACCTGCCACGGGCCTGGCTGGGCCAGCCGCTGGCAGGGCCCCACTCGGCGGCCCTGCACGAAGGCCAAGCCTTGATCTTCGAGCGCCAACTGGCGCCCGAGCCCGCCTTCTGCCAGCTGCTGGCGCCACTGCTGCACCAGGCCTTTGGTTCACAAGCCGCGTTCGAGCCTGACAACCTGGCGCGGCTGCTCAGGCGCATCAGGCCCGGCACCATCCGCGTTGCGGCCGACGAGTTGACGTACCCACTGCATGTGATCGTTCGCGTTGAAATCGAACAGGCGCTGGTGGCGGGCGAGATCGCCGTGCGTGACGTGCCCGCCTGGTGGCACGAGCGCATGCAGGCTGCGTTGGGTGTTGGACCACAGGGCGCCTTCAGCCAAGGCCCCTTGCAAGACCCGCACTGGGTGCACGGCATGTTCGGCTACTTCCCGGCCTACCTTCTGGGGGCCATGGTGGCGGCACAGTGTTTCGCCGCCCTGCGGCGCGAAGTGCCAGACCTGCAAACACAGGTGGCGGCTGGCAACTGCGGGCCCCTCGGTGATTGGCTCGCCCCGCGCATCTGGCAACAGGGTGCGCGTCACGACCTGGATGCCATGCTGCAACAAGCCACTGGCGAACCCTTGTCCGCTGCCGCACTGCGTGCACAACTGGAGCAGCGCCATGGCCGCGTCCACTGAGGCAGCCGCTCCACCGCCAGAGGGCGCCGCCGCCGCACGGGCACCGATGTCGGCCTGGGTCAGCCTGCTGGTGCTGGTGGCGCTGGGCCTGTACACCTACATGGACCGGCAGATCTTTGGGCTGCAGGCCGAGCCCTTGCGCAAGGCGCTGGGGCTGAGTGACCTGCAGTTCGGCCTGTTGCAAGGGGTCAGCGTGGCCTTGTTTGC
>ERZ795056.5348-NODE-5348-length-12927-cov-25.376476_pt1 | contig 12927 bp, 8 predicted proteins | sample MGYA00375140_ERZ795056 | MGnify/ENA primary metagenome ERZ795056 (study PRJEB30185, sample SAMN05720227) | activated sludge metagenome | isolation source: Anaerobic digester | place: USA | collected 2015-03-09 ...
TTCACCGTGATCTCAAACCTGACAACATCATGCTCGTCGCCGACTCCGAAGTGGCGGGTGGGGAGCGGGCCAAGGTGCTTGATTTTGGGTTGGCCAAGCTCCTGGTGTCGCATCAAGGGGTGAAGACGCGGACTGGCTCGTTTTTTGGGACGCCGACGTATATGTCGCCCGAGCAGTGCGGTCGCAAAGCGCCGGTTGGTGAAAAGAGCGACGTCTATGCTCTGGGAGCGACTCTGTTTGAAATGCTGGCGGGGCGACCGCCGTTTCTGGGCGATGAGCCGAATCAGCTGCTTGGGCAACACCTGTTCTCGATGCCGCCAGCGCTGGATGAGCAGGTGTCAGGGGTGCCGCCGGCGGTCGCTAGCCTGGTGCGGCGCATGCTCGCTAAGTCACCAACCGAGCGACCGACTATGAGCGAGGTGGCGGCTGAGCTAGACAGCTTTTCGATCTCGGTACAGCTACCGGCGGGAGGGCTGCTGCTGCCCTCGTCCAAGGCGTCGCGCCCAAGCGATGCGTTTCAGCCGACGATAAATGCCGGCATGGATGGCTTGGCGGCTGAGTTTGCGGCAGCCCAGGCGAAGCAGCAGCCCGCTTCTCCGCTCAGTGCTCCTTTGCCGAAGGTGAAGAAGCGGCGCCGCCTACTCCCCAGCTTGCTAACCCTCAGTCGAGCGACCGGGCAGTTTCGCTCGGCGCACCCGGTGAGTATCTCGGCAGTGGTGGGGGCGCTGGCGCTGGCTGCGCTGGTGGTTGTGTCTACGCGGCTGTATCGCCAGCAGTCACGCGCCTCGACGGTACCGGTAGTTCAGGCGGCTGATGCTCTGCGCAAGGTGCAGTGGTCGCTAGACAGTAACCCCGCGGGTGCGCAGGTGTTTCGTCTGGTCGATGGGCAGGTGCTGGGACAGACGCCGTGGCTATCGGTGCAAGATGCCGCGCCGGGTGAGGTCGCGGTGCTGCTGCGCTTGTCTGGCTTTAAGGACGTGGTGCTGACGCTCGATAGAAGTGCCAGCGTGGCGCGCCTGGAGCGACTGGTGCCGCTGCCAGCCCCGGTGGTTTCGCCCAGCGTCGATGCCGTGCCGGTTCCGCCGCCCAAGCCTGCGAAGCGCAGCCACCGCAAACAAGCCGACGTCGACTTGCAGCCAGTTCGTTAGCCTCAGCGACGAAGATTTGGGCTATTCCTCGGGCCCGTTTTCCACCGTCTCGATCACCACATCCAGCAGGCCTTGCGTATGCAGCACCAAGTAGCCTAGCGCCAGCACGGCTGTGATGCGCCACAGCACCAAAAAAGCCAGCATCAGCAAGCGTCGTCGTGTAGTCGTCGGGGGGGGACTTACGCGTAGACTGACCGCTGCGGCCCAGTTGATCAGGGCTCCACCGACGGCAAGCAGCAGCACCGGCTGGCTCATGGCACCGCCTTGAACCAGCGCCGCCACCAGCGCAAAAAAGCAGGCGACGGGCAGGTAGTAGTAAAGCTCGATCGGCAGGGGCCACAGGTGGCGGCGGGCGCGCAGCAGCTGCGCTAGCAGCGTGGCGAGTAGCAGCAGACCCGCCGCAATGGACCAGCGTGTTCTCGTCTGCTCTTGGGCGCAGTGCTGCAGTCCTTCCTGGGCAATCTCTGGCCACAGCGAGCCGGCGCCGCTATGCGACTTCAGCGCTTCGTAGTGCGCGCGAGCCTCGGCAAAGCGGCGGCGGGCCAGCAGCGCATCGGCCTGCGCTTTGTGGGCGTGGGCAGACCACTCGCTGCGCGGAAAGCGCGTCTGCAAGGTCGTAAAGGTCTGCGTCGCGGACTGTCCGGCTCGTAGCTGCGCGCGGCCCAGCAGATACAGCGCCTGATCAGCCAAGGCAAAGTCGGGATGTGAAGCGAGCAGGGCCTGCAGTCGCGCCAGCCGAGCCGGGCTGTCCTCCTCGGTCTTTTGCTGCAGGCTTAGAAACTCGGTCAGCGCTGCGCTACCGGTGCGCAGGCCAGAGGTCAGCCGCTGCAGCCGATTTTCGGCGCGTCGCAGCAGGCGACTTTGCGGGTAGTGCTCCGTCAGGCTGCGATAAAGGCGCGCAGCCTCGGTGGGATTTTCTAGCTGCTCGTCGTAAAGCTGCGCAGCCTCAAACAGAGCCTCAGGGGCCAGCTCATCGGCTGGGCGCTCGCGAGCGAGCAGGCTTAGGGCGGCTGCAGCCTCGGCGGCATGGCCCTCGGCCAGCTGACGCATGGCGGCATCAAAGCGGGCTTGCGCGGCAGCCGTGTGCTCGGCCTGCGGGTCGTCGCCAGTGGGCGTTGACTCACCATCACGACTGCCAGCATCGGGCAGCCGCGCTGGGGTCGTCACTTTAGGCGCATCACTCGTCCGTGTCGCCGACAGCGCTGGAGCCGCCAGTGCAGGACTGCTTTGTACAGACCACAGCCCGAGGAGCAGCAGCAGTGGCCACAGCCAGCTAGAGCCTCGCCACTGGCTGCAGACTCGTCGGTACACGCTGCTAGTTAATGGCGTGCGGCAGCGCCAGCAAGAACGGTGAGATCTCCGCATCAAACATGCTCCCATCGGGGCGGACCATCTGGTAGGACCCCTGCATGGTGCCAAACTGCGTCCGCAGCATGCAGCCCGAGGAGTAACTAAACGACTGTCCCGGAAACAGGAGCGGCGTCTCCCCGACCACGCCAGGCCCGCGCACCTCTTCTACGTGCTGGTTCCCGTCGGTGATGATCCAGTGACGCGTCTTTAGCTGCGCGGCCTGCTCGCCTTCGTTGGTGATGGTGATGGTGTAGATGAAAAAGTGCATCCCGGCCTGCGCCTGCGAGCGCTCCGGCGAGTAGCGGGTGCGAACTTGGATGCGAATCCCCTGGGTAACCGTGTCTGACATCGCTGCAAACCTCGGCGGCAACTTAGCCGCATTTGGTCACAGCAGCAGCAGAAAACTTAGTCAGCGCCGACGGTTTTACGGGGTAGCGGGGACGCCCGGCGCAGTTGCCGTGGCTGGGTTCGCTGGGTTTGCAGGCGCTGGCGCCGGCGCTGGTGTCGCTTCCGCTGGCTGATTGCTGGGCGCGGAGCCTGCGCGGGGCTGCTCCTCACCGGCTGAGCCTGGCAGCGGCGGCAGCGGTCGCGGTAGCTGCAGCAGCTTCTCGACGCGCACCCGGCGACCGTTTTCAAAGTGCTCTACCAGATCGGGCGTGCCGTCGTAGTTGACGTCTAGCTCTTGGCGCACCAGCTGCCCGTCGTCGTAGAAGCTGCGCAGGTCGGTTACGCCGTCAAAGTCGTGGTCAAACTCTTCGCGCAGCTTGCGGCCACTTTGGTCAAAGTAGACCAGCAGGTCCTTGCGTCCGTCGCCGTTTAGGTCCACCTCGCGGCAGGACAGCACGGTGCGCGCGCCGCCTTCGCTGCTTTTGACAAAGACCTTTACGACGTCGGCCTTGTTGTTGCCGCGAAAGCCGTCGTTCTCGATGCGCTCGGCCCCGGTGCGCTGACACTGCAGTTGGGGTTGCTTCTTGACCAAATCGGCGTCGCTGGTGCTCTTGTCTTTGGCCTGCGTGCTGGTTAGGCAGCCTGCGGTTAGACCCACCAGCAGCAACGTCAGCCCAGTCGGAAAGCGTAGTCTTCGCGTCGGGGTTACTGCCGTCGCAGCCCCAGGCGAGGACAGCGATGAGGATGGCAAAGAGGATGAATGACCTGCCAGGGATGCCAGCCGCCGTGCGCGATGGAGGGACATGGCCTGAGGATAGGTCGCCGCCCCCCATGGAGGCAAGGCCTCGACACGCGCCGCGCATCGCGATATGAAGCGGCATGCCTTTTCTGCCTTCGCTACCGTCGCTAGGTTCCTTGCTGAGTTGGTCCTCGCCAGGGTCAACCGGTCTTACTCGATCCCCTAAGGCCCTATCCCCTGAGGCCCCGTCCCCCGCGGGATTGTCATCGGCACTGCCAGCGCCCGCGCGGGCGGCTGCAAGGGTCGGTCGGCTAGCGGCCCGGCTGCCTCGGCTAAGTCGTGGTGGCGCGCTGGCGCTGGGCCTGTTGTCGCTGCCGCTGATGGCGCCCGCCTCGGTGCAGGCTGCGGGAATGTTTGTGACCCCGCATGGGGCGCGACCGCTGGGTCGTGGCGGAGCCTTCGTTGCAGGCGCAGACGATCTAAACGCCATCTATTACAACCCGGCAGGCGTCGCTGCGATGGATGGCGGCAACACCGGCTGGAGCGGCCTTCTAGACGCGGGCCTAGTCCTGCAGCACGTCGCCTACACCCGTGATGAAAACGGCCTCCAGCGCCCGACCATCATGAACGACAACAACGCGCTGGGCGCGGTACCGCTGGCGATTCCGCAGTTTGGCTTTGCCAAAAAGCTGGCGCGCAGCTGGGGCAGCATGTCGTTTGGCCTCGGCGTCTGGATTCCCTACACCGGCCTGCCGCGCTACCCAGAAGGTCAGTACGACACCGAGGAGAACCTGCAAAAAGTTCCCGATGTCTCGCCGCAGCGCTATCAGCTGCTGTCGCTGCACGACGGAGGCGTCACCAAGTCGACGCTGCTGGCGGTGATAAACCCGGTGGCGTCGTTTAGCGTGCTGGGGGACAAGCTGCAGCTGGGCATCGGGCCGCAGCTGATGTTTGTGTACTTCCGCTCGCGCATCATGCTGTCGGGCTGTACGCAGGTGATGTGCCGTCCCGAGCAGACCGACTTTGACACGCTGGTGCTGGCGCAGGCGGTGGCGCTAACGCCGTCGTTTAACCTGGGCGCGATCTATCGCGTGCTGCCAAACCTGAGGCTGGGCGCGGCGTTCCAGTTTCCCTTTTACGTGCGCAGCTTGACCGGGGCCGTCGATACGCGCCTGCCGTCCAACGAGCTGTTTAATGGCTCCTCGGTGCGTGGTCGCGACGCCAGCTTGTCGCTGAACCTGCCTGCCACCCTGCGCGTCGGGGCCGAGGTGCGCGCCCTAGAAAACCGCGTCCGCATCGAGCTGGCCTACACCGCCGAGTTCTGGAGCATGCAGGACAGCGTGACCTTTACGCCGCAGGGCATCGCGATCGAGAACCTCAAGGCCATTGGCACCTATCAGCTGGGGCCCGTCACCATCGACCGCCAGATGCAGACCACGCACACCTTCCACCTGGGCGTCGAGGCCGCGCTGCACAAGTACCTGGGCCTGCGCCTGGGCGGCATGTACGAGACGAGCGGCATGCCCGACGCCACCCTCACCGTGCTGACCCCCGACGGCAACAAGGGCATGATCAGCGGCGGCCTGTATCTGCCCAAGGTCCACTTTGCCTCGACCGACTGGCGCTTTGATTTAAGCTACGGGCGCATCATCCAGCCCGACCGCAACATCGCGGCTGCCGACAGCAAGATCTACCCCGGCAACCCGATTCGGCCCGATGCCAGCTATCCGCCCGGCGTCGGCGGCATCGGCGGCGGTCGCTACGAGGTCAGCTACGACGTGTTCGCAGTCGGCTTCTCCGCCATTCGCTAGCACGCCTTACAGCTGCGCTGCTTGCTCTCGCCCGCCTTGTTTCTGGGCCGTTTCCGGCCAAATTCAGCCAAATTCAGCGATTTTTGGGACTTAGTGTGACGGAGCGGCTGGCGCTGGCTTCTGTGCATCAAGCCTTACGGCCACAAGCTGGCTCGGGCTCTGCTTGGTGGTAAGCCACAGCCCACTGTTCCCGCCTGCGCGTCCCAGCACATACGGCGACCCCAGCGGCAGCGCATACGCGGGCCCAGCCCCAAGATTGAGCATCACCTGCGTCGTCAGCGGCTGACTCGGCAAGACCACCAGATAGTCGTCGCGGACGTAGGCGTTGCCAAAGCGAATGGGCCAGTCCCACGCCGGCTGCCCGTCGCGGCGCAGCAGCCAGATGCGGTCTAGGTTGTTGCTCTGCACGATCACTCCCGTCGCTACTGGCGTCAGCCCGCGTACGCCTGGCTCCACCGCAACACGCTGCAGCGGCTGTCCGGTTCCAGAGAACCACTGCACCGCGACGGTTCCCGCTCCGCTTGTGACCATGTACTCGTGGTCGCTCTCGTCTGGGTCGCCTAGGTTCATGGGGCCCAGCTGGTCCAGCACTGCCAGCGCGCCTTGGGTGGGGCGGGTCCACAGCGACTGTCCCGACGGTAGCTCGATCAACTCGGCGTGGGCGCAGTCTTGTAGCAGCACCGACTGTCGCGGCGGTGCTCCTGGGGGCCCAAGCTCGGGGCTGCTGTAAACCTGAGGATGCCGAGACAGATGGTCATCCTCGCAGCTGCCCGAGCGTGTCCGCTGCCACAGCACCACGCCCGTCGCCGGGTTTAAGCGCAGCAGCTGAGGATGGCGCGCGGCATCGTAGCCAAACACCACCACTGCGTCGGGGCTTTGGTGCAGCAGTCGATAGGCCATGCCGGGCAGCGCCCACTTTTGGTTGCCGCGCGGGTCGATGGCGAGCAGGCCGTGCTTGCCGCGATAGTCGGTGGCCAGCGCCAGGCCGGGCTGCCACCACAGCAGCGAGGCGGTGACTTCGCAGCTGCTGGTCATCGGGCCGCCATGAAGACCAAAGCGCTCGATGTGGTGGCCGCGCAGGCTCTGTGCTTCGGGCTGTAGCTGTCCGGTCTTGGCGTCCAGGATTCTCTGACGGCAGCCAGCGCGGTCGCGAGTCGCTAACCCACTGCCAAACCGCGCGATCGAGACATCATCCAGCTGCGCCAGCGACTGCTGCCACAGCACCTTGCCCGCCAGCGAGATCCGCAGCAGCACTGCAGCATCGGTGCTGTAGCCCTGCGCGAGCAGCAGGTCCGGCGCGTGCGCTTGCAACGCCCCCAGCGTCACTCCTTTGGGCACCGCGACCGTCCACAGCTTCGCTCCGGTCTGCGCCTGCACCGCCGTCACCGCGCTGCCTGAGGGCGACACAATAAACACCTGATCCCCGATGCGGACGGGCTCGGTGCCGTTGGTGTCGTGCGCCCACACCACCGGTAAGCGGGGCAGGCTGCTGGGATCAAACTTAGAAAGCGGGACCTGCTCGGCCAGCGACGGGTGATGTAGCAGCCCAGCGAGCGCCGTCGCTAGGAACCACCAGCACGCGTGAAGGTGCGGGCGGGCGGGCGGCTTCCGCTGGGCGCTAGCTAGCAGCTGCTGGGAGCTAAGTGCGACCATGAGCGCAGTTCCTTGGTGTCGTCGGTATGAAGCGCGGTGGGCCGATTATCGCGCGTTTGGCACCGGCTCGGCGTGATTTCCTCCTCGCTGGCGGCTTTATTGGCGCGGGTCTGCCGTGATATACCTGGGAGATGACTGCACATTCTCCTTCTTCTGCTCCTGGTTCCGTTGGCGCTGGTTCTGGTTCTGGTTCGGGGCAGGTCGGTGCCGCGCGTGTGCGCAGCCTGTTTCTGGACTACTTTCAAAAGCACGGTCACCAGATCGTGCGCAGCTCGCCGCTGGTACCGTCGGACCCGACGCTGCTGTTTACCAACGCCGGCATGGTCCAGTTCAAGGACGTCTTTACCGGCCAAAAAAAGGTCGAGTACGCCCGCGCCGCCACCAGCCAAAAGTGCGTACGCGCTGGCGGCAAGCACAACGACCTAGACAACGTCGGGCGCACCGCGCGTCACCACACCTTCTTCGAGATGCTCGGCAACTTCTCGTTTGGCGACTACTTCAAAGCGGGGGCGATCGAGCTGGCGTGGGAGCTTCTGACCAAAGAGCTGGCGCTGGACCCCAAGCGGCTGGTGATCTCGGTGTTTGGCGGCGATGCCTCGGTGAAGCTGGGGCCCGACGACGAAGCGCGCGCGCTGTGGAAAAAAGTCACCGGCTTTTCCGACGACCGCATCTTCGGGCTGGGGCTTAAAGACAACTTCTGGATGATGGGCGACACCGGGCCGCAGGGTCCGTGCAGCGAGATTCACTACTACCTGGGCGAGGGCACGCCCGACCCCTCGACGTTTGGCGAGGAGCCCGCTTCCGACGGCACCGGCTGGATGGAGATCTGGAACCTGGTGTTTATGCAGTTTGAGCGCAAGACCAAAGATGCGCCGCTGACGCCGCTGCCCAAGCCCTCGATTGATACCGGCGCGGGGCTTGAGCGCGTGTCGCTGGTGTGCTCCAGCGGTCCGGGTCGCACCAGCAACTACGACACCGACCTGTTTGTGCCGCTGATTCAGACCGTGGCCGATGCCGCCAAGCTGAAGTACGGGCGCACCGATAGCGAGCAAGATGTCGGCATGCGCGTGCTGGCGGATCACTGTCGCGCGACGGCGATGCTGATCTCTGATGGCGTGCTGCCGTCCAACTTGAATCGTGGCTACGTGCTGCGCAGCATCATGCGCCGCGCGATTCGTTACGCCGTGCGCCTGGACCTGCCAGCGGGCTTTTTTGCAACGCTGTGTATGCAGGTCACAGACCTTCTGGGCGGCATCTATCCCGAGCTTTACAGCGCCAAGAGCCTGATCGAAAAAGCCGTCAATGCCGAGGACGAAGGCTTCCGCAGCACCATCCACCGCGGCCTGCGCCTGATCAGCGAGTATCGCGGCCAAGCTGCAGCCAGCGCGGATGACAAAGCCAGCGCGGATGTGCTGCCGGGCAGCGTCGCGTTTCAGCTGCACGACACCTACGGCTTCCCGCTGGACTTAACGCAAGTGATCGGTCGCGAGCAGGGCTTTACCGTCGATGAGACCGGCTTTGCCGAAGAGATGAAGAAGCAGCGCGAGCGCAGCAAGTTTGCGGGCAGCGGTGATCACGCGGTGTCCACCAGCTACCACGCGCTGCGCGATGCGCACGGGGCCACGACGTTTACCGGCTACGGACGCGGCGCAGCAGGCGAGCAAGGCACGGGTCACGTCCTGGCGCTGTTTGTCGCCGGAGAGAGCGTGGCCTCCGCAACCGTAGATGCGGCCAGCGGTGAGCCGGTTGAGGTCGAAGTAGTGACCGACCGCACGCCGTTTTATGGACGCTCAGGCGGTCAGGTTGGCGACACGGGAGAGATCACCGCAGGTGGTGGTGCCAAGCTGACGGTGCTGGACACGAACAAGCCGCTGGCAGACTTGTTTGTTCACAAAGCGCGGCTGTTAAGCGGTCGCATTGTCGTCGGTGAAGAAGTCTCGCTGCAGGTCGATGGTGCACGCCGCAATCGCACGCGCTGTAACCACAGCGCCACGCATCTTTTGCATCATGCGCTGCGCAGTGTTCTGGGCGAGCACGTCACGCAGAAGGGCAGCTATGTCGGCCCGGATAAGCTGACGTTTGACTTCTCGCACTTTGCTTCGCTGTCCGCGCAGGAGCTTTTGCAAGTGCAGCAGCTGGTCAACGCCGCAATCCGCAAGAACGACGGCACCAGCGAGACCGAGTCGAGCTTTGACGAAGCTCGCGCAGCTGGCGTGATGGCGCTGTTTGGCGAAAAGTACGGCGACCGCGTGCGCGTCATCAAGCTCGGCACTTCGGTCGAGCTCTGCGGCGGTACGCACGTGGGTCGCACCGGTGACATCGGCCTGTTGCAGATCATCAGCGAGACCGGCATTGCCAAGGGTGTGCGTCGCATTGAAGCAGTCACCGCAGAAGGTGCCGAGGCGCTGATCGCGCAGCGTGAAGCGCAGCTTACCGAGGCGGCAGAGCTTCTGCGCGCAGGCTCGACCGAGGTGGTAGAGCGGGTGACGCGCCTACTGGAAGATCTGAAAGGCAAAGACAAAGAGATTGCCGCGCTGCAGAAAAAGCTGGCGGCATCAGGCAGCAGCGGCGGCCTTGCCGAAGAGAAGCAAGTCGGTGACTTGAAGGTCGTGATTCGCCGCATCGATGGCACCGATCCGAAAGCGCTGCGCGAAGTAGCAGAGTCACTGCAAGGCCAGCTGCATGCGTCAGTGCTGGTGCTGGGCAGCGCGCTTGACGGCAAGGTATCGCTGGTCGTTGCCGTCGACAAAACGCTGGCAAACGCAGGCAAGGCGCATGCAGGCAAGCTGGTGGGTAGCTTGGCGGCGCTGGTCGGAGGCAAAGGCGGCGGTCGTCCCGACATCGCGCAAGCAGGCGGCAGTGATCCAGAGAAGCTAGACGAAGCGCTGCGGAGCGTGTTTGGCTTGATCTAGCGCGCAGCTAATCTTGCAAAGAGCCTGACCGGTCACGCGGGTCAGGCTTTTTTTTTGTGCGCGCGGTACTGATCCAGCTGCGTTAAATGCGGCTTCAGGAAACGCTACGCACCGACGGAAAGATTGCGCTTGTCCTGCGCTGTTCGGCCCAAGGAAACAGCTGCTACTGGCACGCCTAGCTCTTCACCAATGGCAGCCAGATACGCTTGCGCTGCAGCGGGCAAGCCGGGTTCGCTAAAGCTCTGCAGCGCACGATAGTGTGGATGAAGCCGCTGCAAAAACTGGGTCTGCTGTGCTGCTGCTTGCGTACTTGTTTCACTGGTTGGTGGCAGCGGTAGCGTGCGGTGTAAGACGCCACTCTGATCAATGTATCCGTCGGCAAGTTGCAGCGAGGTCTGTCCTGCAAGTCGATCCAAACAAGTGATGATCAGCGAATCGATCCCGCGTGCGCTGGCAGAAGTAGACCGCCCATCATCAGGACTTGCTGCAGCTTGCGCTTGTGCCACTACTGCCAGCGCATAGCGCGCGAGCACCGCATCAAAATGGCCCACGCGAAACGGTCCTTGCCAGGGTCCGCTGCCATTGTGTGGGTCTGGAAGCTGGGCAGTTAGTTGGGCATCTTCCGTCGGTAGTGGACCGGCGCCATGGCGGGTGGCATAAGCGCGTAACACGCCGATGTGTTTTGGCTGCGTGTCCACTTGCCACTCTTTTAGCAGCGCGTGCGCGTTTACAAACGTGGCGCGGCTGGGCGTAACGTGCGGGAAAAATCCGTACGAGCGATCCAGCAGTACGCCCTGCGCACCTTCAAAAATAGCGACATCTGCGTGCGCGGAGTGTGGTTGCTCAGCGATAGTAATTCCAAGCTGCTGTGGCAGTGCAAGGAACGCCTCCGCTAGCGCTGGGACGCGGCCTTCATTGCGCAAATCCACAAGCAGCTCTTGCAACTGTCTGTGTTCGCTGGGCTGCAATGCGGCGTGCAATTCTTCCGCTGCGGACAGCAGTTGCTCTGCTTGATCCAGTTTGACTAGCCACTGCAGCTTTAGCTGCGCGCGCAGCCGGTTGTGATCAAAGAGATCCCCGATTCGCAGCACCGGCAGACCGGGCTTTTCACTATCGAGCAGCGCTTGTCCAACTCCGCGTCCGCAGCTGCCATGACGACTGCTGCCGCGCGCAACCTCTTGCATCTGATTGAGGATGCGATGAAAAGGCGTCACCACCACGCAGCGCGGGTCTAGCTGCAAGCGCGCCCAGATGTCGCGCACGCCCACGCCTTGCAGTGCCTGCACTTCTGCAAACAGCGCCAGCGGATCTACGACCATAAAACGCGACAGAAAAGTGCACGACTGCGGCACCAACATCCCGGCGCCAAGCTGCGAAAAACAGTGTGTCGTGCCGTCTTGAGTTACGACATGATGCGCGGCTTGTGGACCGCCGTTGTAGCGAACCACAAGCGTCTTTCCCGTCGCTGCATGTTGCCGCGTCAGCCAGTCGACTACGCTGCCTTTGCCTTCATCCCCAAAGCCAAGTCCGGCGACTAGCAGTGCATGTTTGAGTGCGATGGATGCGGTCATGATTATTTGGAATGGATAATAGAAGCGTGGCGCAGTGAGCTGCGAAAGTGCGCGTGCAATTACAAGCGGACGCGGACTTCGTAGCGGCGGTTCTTAGCTTGCTTAGCAGGCGTGTTGTCGGGCTTGACCAGTGGCTTCTCTGCGCCCATGCCGACTGCGATGATCTCGGCTTCGGGAACGCCTTTGGCGACGAGCTGCTTGACCATCACGGCGGCGCGCTTGGCCGACAGCTGCTTGTTGTGCTCTGCCTGTCCGCGCGTGTCGGTGTGACCAGAGACCTCAAACTTAAACCCCGAGATACCTGCTGCCGCGAGCTTCTTTTTGGCATCGATGATGGCGTTTGCAAGCTTCTGCGCTTTGCCATCACAGCCCGGTTCTAGCTCGTCGCTGTCACTCTTGAAGCTGCACTGATTTTTGGCGGCTTCCGAGAGCAGGCGCGTGTTGATCTCTTTTTCAACTTTGCCGGTGGCAGACTTGGCAACGTCAGATTTTTTGACCGCATCAACGGCCTTGTTGCCAGCCTGCTTTGCGGCCTCCTGGACTTCAGGTTTGCTGGCGACACTTTTTACTGTGTCTAGCAAGTCTGCGTGAGCAACTGCGGGAAGTAGGGACAGCGAGAGCATCATCATAAGTCGGTTCATGTCGTTCCTCCGCTTTCACGGTAGCATGGGAAGCGCGCGGACTTGTCTGCAGTGCAGCAGGCAAAATTATTCAATCATTTTTCTGAAAAGTACGTGGCGCTTTGACATTGAAAGATCAAAGAGGAACGAACACTTAGGGGGTCTGCGCAGAGCCGCACGCTGCGCAAAAGCGGGCACCTGCACGCAGCGGAGCACTGCAGCTCTTGCAGCTTTGCGTACTTGCAGCACCATCGGTTGCTGGCGGCACTACACTGACCTGCGCAGCGACCGGAGTCGGCTCTGCACGGGAAGCGGCGACGCGCGACATCGAGTCCATCGAGCGCTCGTAAAGTGCGGCGGCACCACTGCTGCGCTGCTGCTCTGCGGTGGCACTCATGGCTTGCTTGGCCAGCGCCTCCATGCGGTCCAGCTGCGCCTGCATCAGTCCTTGCACCGAGCTGGCTTGCTTTAGCAGCAGGTCTTTGACTTCAGCACCGTGTCGCAGCTCATCAGCCAGCCGCTGCTCTTTTTCTTTTTGTGCTTCACCGCTGACCAGCACTTGCGCCCACGCCGCACCACCGCCTTCGCCCTGCGCCAGCTTGGCGGCCTGCATCGCGATCATCTCGCGCTCACTTAGACCGCGCAGAGACTCATGCACTTTTAGCTCATGCGCTTGGTCTTGCGCGGCCATCTTCTGATCGAGCTCGGCCATCGCGCGCAGCTTTTCGATCTGGCG
>ERZ795056.5352-NODE-5352-length-12922-cov-27.034041_pt1 | contig 12922 bp, 7 predicted proteins | sample MGYA00375140_ERZ795056 | MGnify/ENA primary metagenome ERZ795056 (study PRJEB30185, sample SAMN05720227) | activated sludge metagenome | isolation source: Anaerobic digester | place: USA | collected 2015-03-09 ...
CGTGAAATTCAGACACCCTGCGCAGCAGATACGGGGGTTGATCAGCGTTGCCTTAGCAGCCAGAGGGCTCATGGCGACAGAGAGGCTATGCGGCCAATCGCGCCGCGGCGCCTTGGACACCTTCGAGGATGCTGTCCGCCACGTCTGCCGGGAAACCGTGCGGCAACTGCGCGCGCACCTGGGCGAGCGCCTCGGGCGTTCGCGCCACGAGGTCGTCGACCACCGCCTGCGCCGGGCGCCCATCCGCCGTGACGACGCCGTGTCGCGTGCCGAGCTCCAGCCAGTGCCTGCGCAGGATGTCCTTCACTTTCCAGTGCGCGTTCTTCGTCCGCACCGCCATGGCCAGCTTGGCCTTGTGCGACGAGATCTTCGACAGCCTCTCGCCCAGCACCGGATACGCCGACAGCGCGTCGTACAGCGGCGCGAGCTGATACCGCACCCCGGGCCGGATGACGAGGCTGAAGTTCTTTGCATGGCCGTCGGTGGCGCACAGCATCCAGAACAGCACCTGCCCCTGGAAGAAGGCCCGCCGGTCATGCTCCCGTGCCAGCGAGCCTTCCAGCAGCTGGAAGATCGCGTCGATGCCCGGCCCGCCATCGGCCTCGTACTTGGCCGTCGGCGGCAGGCCCTTGGCCTGGCACATGTCTTCCTGGGGCAGACGCACCAGGCGCCTGTCCCCCTGCGGCGCCACCCACCAGGCGCGGTCGAATCGTTCGACGGCCAGCACCTTCATGTCTTCGAAGACCAGTGGCTCGCAGGTGGCGACGGGCAGCCCGTAGGCGGCCAGGATCCGGGCACACAGCCATTCGTTCTCAACCGAATGGCGCATGTCGAGCCTCATGCCCCCGATCAGGCCGAGCGGCAGCTTGAGGATGTGCGTGGTGGGCGTTGCGCCGTGCGGCAGGTACCACTGCCATCCATCTGCAGGAGGGCCGTCTTCTCCTGGGCGCCGGCGATCGAGATGCGGAGGTTGGCGTCTTCGCCCGCGAGGCCCAGCACCTGCGGCGTGGTGGTGGCTCGCAGCAGCGTGGTCACCTGGGCCTCGGTCAGTGGGCTCGCCTCCAGGGGCCACGCCGGACGATGCCGTGCCACTTGTCCGGTCGGGCAGGATCTGCAGCGCGCCGGCGCAGTCGCGGTCGGCTTCAGCCAGCAGATCGAAGGCATCGGTGGAGTCGGCACGGTAGCGGTGCGCCATGCGCTCGCGGATGTCCTTGCTGTCGGGCAGCAGGTTCTCGGACCAGGCCCGCACATGCGGGCCGCGGTGGGCGATGTTGCCCGGCATGAAGGGCAGCGACAGCGACAACCGACGGCCCTGCTCCGAGCGCGTCGTCGAGCGGCGTTCCATGACGGTCACCAGTCCGGCTTGTCACCCGCGTCCGGCTGAGTCTCGCCGGTTGGCGAACCAGCCAAGCTGTCGGGCTTGCTCAGGACCAGTTCGACGCCGAGGACGCCCAGCAACTTCAACAGCCGGCTCACGCCGACGGTTTCCGCGTTGCGCTCCAAGGTCGAGTAGGTTTGCTGGGTGATACCCAGGCGCAGGGCGACTTCGCTCTGGGTCAGGCCCGACTCCTTGCGGAAGGCCTGGGGCAGGACGGACAGTTGCTCGGCTGTGCGCAGGGGGTAGTCGCTCATGCAGCCTCCAGGATGTGAACTCGACAAACAGGTCATCAACTGTTTCGGATCACAACAGCCTATAGACTGTGCCTGCGGTCGGCGGGTTTGGACGTGTGGCGTCGCGCTGCGGCGTCCTGCTCGCCACGGCAGCGCCCCGTCCAGTAGACAACAACCTCATCGTTCGACATGCGCTGTCGATGCGAGCGCCAGTGCAGAGACGCGGTAGATCTCCCGTGCACACCAGCGCGGCTGCCAGCCAGAACTTGGGAAGGCTCACACCCGCGCGAGCCAGAAGACGGGCGCCAGCGCATTCAGGCAACAGCACGAGCAACTGGCCGCGCTGTGGCGCCGATCCACCGACACAGGCGCAGACGACGCCGTGTCGCGTTCCGAGCGCCAGCCAGCGCCTCAGGGCCGCTGGCTGGCAGGCGACGACACGCCGTTGATCACGGCTGAGCAACGCGACCCGCCGGGCACCTGGCTGCCCGCATTCGGCACCTCCAGGCGGGCCACGAAGGTGCCGCTTGCGGCATCGATGATGCGGTCGACGCTGCGCACCACGGCCGAATGCTGGCTCCCACCCACGTGCGCCCGCACTTCAGCCCGGGTGCCCACCTTGACCTGGCCGAACAGCGCGGCGGGCAGCACGACGTCGGCACGCATCGGGTCGATCTGCGCCACCTTCAGAACCGGCTTGCGGCCACTGCCCGCCTCGGCGATTTCACCGACGTTGAGCATGCGGTCGACGACGATGCCCGAAAATGGGGCCACCACGGTGCGCAGCGCCAACTGCTCCTGGGCCTGCAGCAATTCCAGCTTGGCGAGTTCACGGCTTTCCAGGGCCGACTTCAATTCGGCTTCGGCCAGCCGCTTTTCGGCGTCGGCTTCCTCGCGCGCCTGCGGCGACGCGAAGTTGTCCCGCTCCAGGTCAGCCAGGCGGGCGAGACGCTTGCCGGCGTAGTCGATGCGGCTCTCCACGGCCGCCACCTGGCCTTGCAGCTTGCTGCGCATGCGTGCCAGGTCGACGGTCAGCTTTTCGCTCTGGGACTGCAGTTCCACCAGCACCTGGCCACGGCGGAAGGTGTCGCCACGGCTGACGCTGATGCTGGCAATGACGCCGTCCGTCGCCGACCGCACTTCAATGACCTGCCAGGGTTCCAGCAGGCAATCGAAGCCGCCGTTCGCGCCCGCTGCCGCCGGGCGCGCAGCAGGCATCGTCTGGGCCGCCACCGGCAACACGGCCGCCAAGCAGGCGCTCAGCGCCATCCTGTAGAGCAACTTCATTCTCCTCTCCCGGAAAAGGCCAGGACAGCCGCCAACCGGCGGTCCTGCTTCAGGCTGGCCGCGCGTGCACTGCGGCTGCGTGCCTCGACGGATGCCTGCGAAACCCGGCGCAGCAGCCACAGCATCGGCGCTGGCAGGGCATTGAAAAGCACCATCCACTGCCTGGCCAGTGCCGTGAGCACAGGCGCGTGCACGCGAAAGAGTTCGTCGTCGACCGTGACAAGCGCCTCGCCGCTGCCCGGATCGCCCTGCCGTGCGGCGCGGCCGAACAGCTGGCGGTCGATGCGCGCAGACTCGTGGTACTCGCTCAGGATGACGTGCAGCCCGCCGCGTTCGGCCACGCCAGGCCCCAGCGCAATGTCGGTGCCGCGGCCGGCCATGTTGGTGGCCACAGTCACCATGCCTGGCGCGCCCGCGCGCGCCACGACGAGCGCTTCGTCCTGGTCGTGCTTGGCGTTCAGCACCACGTGTGGAATCTTCGCCGCGTGCAGGTACGCGGACAGTTGCTCAGACGCCAGCACCGTGCGCGTGCCGACCAGGACCGGCCGCCCTTGCTTCAGCGCGTGTTCGCGCACGCTGTCGACCACGGCCTCCCAGCGCGCAGCGCTGTTGCGCAGGCAGCGCGGCGGGGCCCGGCGTGCCTGCGAGGCGCGGTGCAGCGGCACGCGCCACACCGGCAGGCCGTAGACGCGGCCGATCTCGGCGGCCACCTCGGTGGCCGTGCCGGTCATGCCCGCCAGGCGCAGGTAGCGCCGGAAGAAGCGCTGGTAGGTGATGCGCGCCAGCGTCACCCGCTCGCCAGAGGCGTCCAGCCCCTCCTTGGCCTCGATCATCTGATGCAGGCCGCGCTCCCAGGCACGGTCGGCCATCACCCGGCCGGTGGACTCGTCGACGATCTGCACCTTGCCCTCCACCACCACGTACTGCTGGTCCCGGTGGTAGAGCCACAGCGCCGAGAGCGCCTGCGTCACCGCCTCCGTGCAGTTGCGCCGCGTGGCGTCGGCCGGTGGGGCGGTCTCGCCGGGGTGCATCACCTCCGCAGCGACCTCGGCGCGTCCGGGCTGCCGGACCAGCGACGCGATGCGGTCGCGCGCCGCGTCGGTCAGGCGCACGCGCATCAGGGCGCGTTCGACCTCGAAGTCGATGCCGTGGCGCAGGTTGGCGGCAAAGGCCAGTGCCCAGCCTGTCAGCGCGCGGTGCTGGCTGCCGGGGAGCGTGGCCGACAGGATGAGCGGTGTGCGCGCTTCGTCGATGAAGACGCTGTCGGCTTCGTCCACGATGGCGAACGCCAGCCCGCGCAGCACGGTCGCCGGTTCACCGACGTCTGGCGCAGCGGAGCCTTGCGCCACGGCGCGGTGCAAGGGGCTGGCGCGGTCGCCCAGGGCCGTGCGGTCGCGCAGGTAGTCGAAGGTCAGCTCCTTGTTGCTGGCGTAGGTGATGTCGCCGCCATAGATGGCGCGGCGCTGCTCCCGCGTCAGCGCATGCACGATGGCACCGCAGCGCAGGCCGAAGAAGGCGTACAGCGGCCCCATGGCCTCTGCATCGCGTGCCGCGAGGTAGTCGTTGACCGTGACGACATGCACCGGCAATCCGACCAGCGCTGCCGCGCAGACCGGCAGCGTGGCGGCGAAGGTCTTGCCCTCGCCGGTGGCCATCTCCACCAGGGCGCCCTGCAGCAACAGCCACCCGGCATGCACCTGGCTGTCGTAGTGGCGCTTGCCCAGCACACGCGTGGCCACCTCGCGCAGCAGGGCGAAGAACTGCGCCGTGGGCGCGGCACCGAAGTGGCTGCGGCGCAATGCATGCCGCAGTGCTGCGGCGCGGGTGCGCAGCCCGGTGTCGTCCAGCGCCGCCATCTCGGCCTCGTGCGACCGCGTCAGCGCCACCACCCGCCTGGCGCCTGCGGAATGGCCGCTGAACTGCCGCCACGCCGGGCGCGCCACCCCGTGCCACAGGCCCAGTGCCAGCTCGTCGTGCCAGGCCGGCGGGCGTTCGTCGCGCTCGACATACGGCCGGCCGCTGGCCAGGTCACCCGGATCGAGTCGCAGCAGCAGCGCTTCCGACATCGCGCTCAGACGCTGAAGTGGCGCAGGAACAGCCGGCGCAGTGGTGGCCACAACTGGGCGGCCAGCGGCGCCGGTTCGTGGGCGAACCGAAGGTGCACCCGCTCGCCGTAACGCAGTTCGCGGCCGACCAGGGTGTCGACCTCGACATCGAGCTGGAACACCTTCTCCAGCGTGCGCAGGCCCTTGGGGTCGCGGGGGTCGGTGGCGATGTTGCCGCCACCCGTTGGCGTGAACGCGGCGCTGGGCACCTCGTCCAGCGCGGCCGGCACCTGCCGCACCACACGCCCGGGCCAGATCTGGCCCAGTTCGCTGGCGCGGCGCACCAGCACCTCGTGGGTGCCGCTGGCCACGTCGTCGACGGCAGCCTGTTCGAGCACCACGCGCACCACCGGCGCTGCATCGCCGAGCACATAGCCGATGACATTGCCTTGCTGCAGGTAGCGGCCGGGCATGTCGTTCGCCAGGGGCGCAGTGAACCGGCCGCGCGTGGACGCCGCGACCACCAGCCCCTGGGCGCGCTGGCGCACGCGTTCCAGTGCGGCTTGCGCATGCTGCAGTTGGTCTCGCACGATCTCGGCCCGTGCGCGGTCGGCCACGAACTCGGCCGCGTAGTTGGCCTCCAGTTCGGCCACACGCGCCTGCAGCAGCCGCAGTTCGGCATCCAGCGCCGTGTCGACGCTGCGCGCCAGCAAGGTGCCGGGCTCCACCGCCGTACCAGGCGCCGTCTCGAAGGCACGGAAGAACCCAGGCGAGCCGGCACGCACGATCGACTGCTCGGGCAGCCAGACCACGCCCTGCGCCACGGTGCGGTTCGGCAGCGGCAGGAAACCGATCACGCCCACGATCAAGGCCAGGCAGGCCAGCGCCGTGCCCCAGACCCGGCCGCCGCGTTCACGCGTCTCGGGCACGGCCGCCAGCGCCTTCAGCGCCTTGCCCACCGGGACGACCGTCATCATGACCACGGCCCAGATCGCCAGCAGCACGCCGAAGAAGAAGAACTGGGTGCCGATGAAGATGGCGATGGCCAGCGCAATGAACACCCGGTAGACCGCCGAGGTGATGCCGTAGCAGCCGAACCACAGCCGTTCGGACAGCGTCTGCGCCGGCGATTCCATGTCGCGCAGCCGGAACAGGTAGCGCTTGAGCAGGTAGCCCCAGTAGCGGGCCGACTGTGCCGCCAGGTTGGGCAGTTCCACCAGGTCGGCCAGGATGTAGTAGGCGTCGTAGCGCAGCAGCGGGTTGCCGTTGAAGAGCAGGGTCGACACGCCGGCCACGAACATGATGTTGAAGCACACGGCACGCACGAAGCCGGGCTCCATCAGCAGCCAGGCATAGAAGGCCAGCGCGGCGAAGAACAGCTCGGTGACCATGCCCGCGGCGCCGATCATGGCCCGCTGCCAGCGCGAGCGCAGCACGTTGGCGGCCGATGCGTCCACATACGGCACCGGCATCAGCACCAGCAGCATCAGCCCCATGTCATGCACCTCGCCACCGGCCGCACGCGTGGCGGTGGCGTGGCCCATCTCGTGCAGCGCCTTGATCAGCGGAAACACCAGCACGATCAGCAGCAGGTTGTCGGCCTGCAGCACGCGGTCGGACAGGTTGCCGGTGAGCTCTCCCCACTGTGCGGGCAGCAGCATCAGGGCCGGCAGCACCACGGCCAGCCACAGCAGGCCCGCCCCCCGGCTCCACAACAGGCGGCAGACAGCGGCGTGGCGGTCGAGAAAGCGCCCGGGGTCCCACAGCGGCAGCCGGATGGCCATGGGATTGATCCACGACCGGCGGCGCTTGGCGCGCGCCTCGCGCTGGCCGCGGTCGAAGAGCTCCAGCGCGTCGGGGGGCACATCGGTGGCCAGCAGATCGGCGCCGTGCAACTGTCCCAGCAGCTGGATCAGATCGTCCTGCGTCGGTGCGTCGTCGCCGAGCTTGCTGCCGGCGATGGCCCACAAGTCGCGCACGCTGCGCTGGCCGTCCATCGCCGCCAGCACCAGGCGTGCGGCCGGCGTGAACCGGTGCACGCGGCCGGTGGCCGGGTCTTGCAGCAGATACCAGACGCGGCCACGGTACAGGTGTCGGTGCAGGCGCGCGCGCGCCACCAGGCGGGGGCGCAAGTCCGCCACCCGGTACCAGAGATTGCTTTCGAGTGGGGCGTCCCGCATGGCCACGGCCTCAGGGCGACCAGTTCCACAACGTCAGGCGCAGCCAGTCGACGAAGCCGTGGGTCCAGATCCACAGCAGGCTGCGCTGGCCCACCGCCACCTTGCCGATGCCCTGCATGCCGGGGCGCAACGCGGCACCCGCCGTGGCGTCGATGGCGGCTTCGACGGCGAAGACATTGCGCCCGTCCTGCTGCGTGGCCACCGGCGTGATGCGCTTGACGCTGATCGGCAGCTTGCGGTCAGGCAGGCCCGACAGCACCAACTCACCGCGCTGCCCCAGTTCCAGGCCTGCGATGTCGCGGTCGTCGACCTGCATCATGACGCGGAAGCCCTGCAGCGGCGCCAGCTCGAACAGCGTCTGCCCGGTCTGCAGCGGCGACCCGATCTGCTGGCTGAGATCGCCCGACACCACCACGCCGTCGAAGGGCGCCACCAGCGTGGTGCGCGACAGCCGCTCTTCAGCCAGCGCCAGCTGGGCTTCGGCCTGGTTGACCTGGGCCGCCAGCACGCCCATGGCCGCACGGTCGGCCTGGGCCTGGGCCACCTGGTAGCGGCGCAGCAGTTGTTCACGTTCGGCCAGCCAGCGTGAGCGTTCCAGGAGCAGGTCGCGGTTGTCCAGGCGCGCCAGCGGCTGGCCCCTGCGCACGGTGTCGCCGGCACGCACCAGGCCCTCGGAGACGAACCCGTCGAAAGGCGCCACCGCCGCGATCTGGGTCGAGCCTTCGACCACCGTGCGCGCCGAGACACGGTAGTCCGTCTCCCAGAGCGCCACGACAGCCAGCAACAGGACTGCCAGCAAGCCACCCAGCTTCAGCCCGGGGCGCTGCGGGCCGGTGAGTTCGCGCATGCCCGCCAGCGTGGCCGCGCGCAGTTGCGCCAGCGTGCCACGCTCATTGGCCCGCTGCTGGCCCCAGTACGGCCCCAGCAGCACGCCCAGCGACGCGGCTGCGCTGGCTTCATCCTGGGTGAATGCCGGGCCGGCGATGCGCTCCAGCGTCAGCACGCCGATGGTCTGCCCTTGCGCGCGCACGGGCACCGACAGCATGGCCACCACGCCCATCTGGCGCGCGCTGTCGGCGTGTGCCAGCCCGGCCAGCGGTTCAGCCTCCGGCGCGGGCAACTGCACCGGCACGCCCAGATCCAGCACCTCGTCCATCGCCGCACCCACCCAGCGCACCAGGTCGGACCGCGCATCGAACGTGGCCGTGTTGGACATCACCAGCGGCACCACCTGGCCGGCAGCCTCGAAGCCTGCCGAGACCCGGTCGCAGCGCAGGCGCTGCGCCAGTTCATTCACGACCGACAGCGCCGACGGCTGCAGCCGATGGTGCTGCATGGCCGTGGCCAGGGTTTCATTGAACAGCGCGGCCCGTGCCAGATCGGCTTCCCGCTCGGCCATCGCCTGCGTGCGGAAGTGGTCGGTCAGCCAGGCAGCCGCCCAATGGATGTCGCGCAGCGCCTCCTGCAGGCCAGCCACCGGCCCGGGGCCGAGATCGAAGACCACGGCCGCGCACAACAGCCCGGCCACCTCGACCGGGTAGCCGACATGGGCGGCGCCGTCGGCCAGGGGGGGCGTTTCGCCGCCGGGTGCGGCGACCACGCCTTCGCGGCTGCGAAGCGCCTTCTGCGCCACGGGCGAGAGGTACTGCATGTCGCGGCTGGGGTCGGGCCAGACCGCCGCCACGGTGAAGGCACCCTCTGCCCGGTCGCGTGCCAGCAGCACGGCAGCCAGCGACCGTGGGATGCGCGCCGCCAGCAGCGACAGCCATGCATCAAAGAACTCGGCATGGTCGCGGGGCGATGCAAACCGGCCCCAGGCAGACAGGTCGCTGCCCGCGCGGGGCACGTCACTGTCGGAATGAACAGCGGCTGACATCGGCGTCGGGCCGAATCGGCTCAGGATTGGCCGGCACGCCAGGGCAGGCTGCCGGCGGCGCAGTGGCTGCCGCGCGCTGCGCTGGCTGGGGCTGCAGCCGCCACGGGCGCCGGTTGGCAGTCAGCCATGGCGCTGGGCCGACGGTCCTGTTTCACGACATCGCGCATCGAATCCACACGTCATTAGAGCAGCTTCACAGTTTCTGTCTTCATCAGTCCGGTCGGCGCTGCGCCAGCGACCGGTCGGCGCTGCCGGCCGCGCGCAAGGGCATCGACAGCAGCCCTGGCGAAAACCCGTGGCTGCCATGCATCCAGACTGAAGAGGCGCCGCCTGTGTGTCAGGTTGACCCTGTGCGAGCCATCCGTCGCCAGCGGGGTGCCGCTGAGAATGGTGCAAGCTGACGGCCATGGGCCTGCCCAGACGGCCTGGGCCATGCGCCTGACTGACCCCCTGCAGATTCACGAAGGCGACCTGCAATGGCCCATGGGCCCGCGCCGTCGACCCGCCAGCGCCGTTGCCGAAACCCGGCACGCGCACCACCCTGGCAGGTGGTGCAGCGGTGCCGGGGCCCGGTCTCAGTTGGCGAGCGGTGCCGTTTCGCCTTCGCCCTCGGCCGAAGATTCTTCACCTTGCACTGCGGGCGCTTCATTTGAAACCGCACCCGCTCGTTGCAACAAATGCTTGAAATTGAGCATCGATTGCAGGTGGAGATAAATCAGTTCCAGTTCGTCGCTGACGGCCATGTCGGCCAGCGTTTCCCGGCTCAGCGCCTTCAGCTTGGTGCGATTGACCGCCATGAAGCCTGTCAGCCCCCGGCGAACACCACCCGGCAGGGTGAAGCGGGCTTGCACCGGCTCGAGCAGGCCAAGCTCCACCAGCCGCTTGCACAAGGCTTGGGTGCGCTGGTGCTGCACCTGGTAACCCTTGACGAAGTTCAGCACCGTTTCAAGGTATTGGGTGCGAACGCCTTCAATATCGAACAATTGTTCGCCGCGGCCCTCTCGATTGCAGCCACTGAAGGCCTCGTCGATGCACAGGGTGAAACTCTTGCCGTCCTGGCTTGCCGCGAACACAAAGGGATATCGACGAACAAAGGCGGGCACATAAGTGGAATCCCAGCCTCCATCGTCCTTGACATAGAGATTCTGGTTTGCCTCGACGCCGAGAATGACCACCGGCATCACGGTTTCGCCCTGGCCTGCAAACACCACGACATACTCGGCTGCCGCCGGACGCATTTCCGCCGCAGTCAGCGGCACCGAACTGACCTTGCGCGCGAAGTCATATTGCTCCCCCGCCTTCACGGACAGACCGACATGGCGCTTGCTCGAGACAGGAACGGCTGAGTCATAAAACATCAATTGGGTCGTCATCAGTCTGGCTCCATCTTTGCAGTGTGGGGAGTTGTTACTTTAGAACACGCGCGCATCCAAACGCGCCGCGTGCGGGTGGATTGCACAGCCGCAATGTAGCCTCAGTCGCCATGGCCAACCGCGCGCTCCAGTGCGCCGGCCCTGCCTTTGGCCCCCCGCAAGCCGGTGGCGGCGCTTCCAGGCGGCCGCCCTGCGGGCGCATCGGCCCCGGGGCCAGCGCCCCGTCGCGCATCCTGTTTTAGCGGGATGGGCGAGAAGATCACTGCATGGTATTGTGAGACAAAGCACATCCAAGGACCTTCCGTGGCCAATCCATTCGCGCGGCTCTCTCTCAAGTCCTTGTTTGGTGATAGGGGGCTGCGGTCGCGGGAGCGGTCCAGAACGACCTCCAAGCGCAGAAGTGCGCCGCCGTTTGCGCGCAAGGTGTTGTTCCAGGAACTGGAACAACGGGTGCTGCTGTCTGCCGATGTGTCTCCTTGGACGGTGGACCCCACCGCGGCGGGCAGCGCCTCGGATGCCGGGGTGCAAACCGTGGCAGCCGCCGAGGTGCTGGTCATCGGTGCTGCTGCGCCTGCGCAGATCACCGTCGACATGGGCGCTCTGTCGGCGCAGACATCGGCTGACCTGGCCGCTTCGGCGGAACTCATCGGCTCTGGCAGCGATGGCTTCGAGCCCATCGTGTCGCTGGGCAATCCAGCCGACAGCCCGGATGCGCAGATGGACAGTGCCGCCGGGCTCGATGTCGGGCCGATGGCCCTGAGCGGCAGCGGCATCGAGTTCGGCGCGCTGGCGGCGACGGTCACTGGCACGGCTGACAACCTGACCGTCACGGGGACGACCGGTGCCGATGTCATCCGCCTGCGGGCGGGCCCTGCAGCCGGGCAGCTGACCTTCTCTTCCGACAACGGCAGCTTCGCCAACCTCACCATTGCCGCGCCCAACGGGTCGCTGACGGTCAACGCGGGCAGCGGCGACGACATCATCATCGTCGACGATCTGGGTCCTGGCTTCGTGCCCGGGCTGGTGGGCAGCGGTGCACCGCAGCTGCTGCTCAGTTTCGGTCTCGGGAACGACACCCTGTCCGTGGGGCGCGGAGGCGCCGGGCAGGCCACCCTCACCAACACCTCGGTGACGCTCGGAACGCAGGTGGTCCAGCTCACGGACGTGCCTGAGCAGGCTGCCGTGGCCGCCGCCAGCCTGAATGCGGCCACGTTTTCCGGCGCCACCGCCCTGGTGCAAGGCGTGCCGACCTGGATCAGCCAGGGGCCCGGCCCGCTCAACGATGGCCAGGTCACCGGCATCGTCGGGCGTCCGGTCACGGGCGCCATCCAGGCGATTGCGGTCCCGGACAACAACAACATCCTGGTCGGCACGGTCGGCGGTGGGGTGTGGCGCATCAGTCGGGCGCTCGAATCGACGATCAATTTCGCGACGGCGGAATCGACCCTCGATGCGGCGGACACGGCGGCGCTGACCACGTTCGCAGCCAGTCTGGCCGGGCGGCCCGGGGTGACCATCGAACTGGGCGGCCACACCGATTCCACCGGCACGGATGCGTCCAACATCATCCTCTCGCGCCAGCGCGCCGAGAGTGCAAAGGCGCTGCTGGTCTCGCTGGGCATTGCGCCCGAGCGCATTGCGGTGATCGCCTATGGCGAGAGTGTTCCGATCGGCGACAACGCCACGCTGGCAGGCCAGGCCCAGAACCGCCGCGTCGAGGTGAACACCTACAGCGCCGCGCCCCTGACCGACCACATGCCGTCGCTGTCGATCACGGCCTTGGCGGTGGATCCGAGCAACCCGAACATCATCTACGCCGGCACCGGCAGTGCGAGCAGTTCGAGCTTCTCGGGCCGTGCAGCGGTCGCCATGGGCGTGCTCAAGAGCACCGATGGCGGGCAGACTTGGACGCTCGTCGGCCGCAGCCAGTTCCTGGGCAGCACGATCAAGGCCGTGGAGGTCACTGCTGGCGGCGTGCTGATGGTCACGACCGACGGTACCGGCGTGGGCGGCGGTGGCCTGTTCCGCAGCACCAACGGGGGCGCCAGCTTCTCCGATCTGCGTTTTGACAGCCTCGGCAAGCTGACAGACACCATCGACAACGATGGTGACGGCACCGTTGACGAGGCGGACGAGGCGTTTCCCGCCGGTGCCGTCACCGACCTGATCCTCGATCCGGTCAACCTGTTGCGCATGTTTGCAGGGGTGGCAGGCAAGGGTGTGTACATCAGCGATGACGCAGGCCAGAGCTGGAGCCCGGTGAACAACAATATCTCGCGGCTTGCGACCGCGTCGCGCGTCCAGCTCGCCATCAGCGCGACGGCGGATGCGAGCACGGGCAACCGCCCGGTCTACGCGGCGGTCATCGGCAGCATTTCCGACCAGACCACGCTGCCGATTGCCGTAGGGGCCAACAGCTTCCGTGTCGCCGCCGGCACCCTGCTGCAGGCAGGGGACACCGTCAGGATCTCCGACGGCGTCAATCCGGACCAGTTGTTCACGATCAACTCGATCACCAACCAGGCCGATGGCAGCCGCCAGGTGAACGTC
>ERZ795056.5355-NODE-5355-length-12916-cov-19.211181_pt1 | contig 12916 bp, 8 predicted proteins | sample MGYA00375140_ERZ795056 | MGnify/ENA primary metagenome ERZ795056 (study PRJEB30185, sample SAMN05720227) | activated sludge metagenome | isolation source: Anaerobic digester | place: USA | collected 2015-03-09 ...
CAGCTTGCAGGTGCGCCAGCGTCAGTAGGAATCGGGCTGCTTGCACATTGGCGGCAAAGCTATGGCTGCGCTGCGCAAACACGCCGCTGGCTGCTGGGTCGAGGGTGCTGGTCCACAGCATGCCAGACTGGTCGTCCTTAAAGTTTCTAAGCATGGCCGCTGCAAGCCGCTCAAGGATGGGGACCAAGTTGGCTTGCGGCCTCGCGTGCTGAAGCATTGCCAGCCCGCGTCCCAGAGCCGCTGCATCGACAAGGAAGCGCAGGCTAGAGGTGGCTACAGCTTCGCGCTTCACGGTGCCATCGACCTCGACATGGCGGCTGAGCATTCGTCTTGCTGCCTTCTCGGCACTGGCTAGGTAGGAACCTGCATCGGCAGCGCTTCCAGTAGCAACTGCCAGTGCACTGAGTGCACCAATCGCCAAGCCATTTTCCATTGCGTAGACGTGACTATCGATGCGGGGCATGCCCTGGGCGCGTCGCTCCGCGTCTGACTTCGCGTAGTACAAGTGACCGTCGACAAAGTGAGCAGTCTTTTCATGACCACCAAGGTCTGCGTCCTGGCTGACCAGGAACTCGCCATCGGCATTGCGCAAAAAGTTGTGCAGGTAGGCGACGAGCCGCTGCGCGTCTTGCAGGTCGCTTGGCCGATGCATGCCGTGGTAGGCGCGGGCGTAGGCTTCAATCGCAGCGGTCTGAATCGGGAGTCGCTTCTCAAAGTGAGGCTTGGTCCACACTCCGCCGGTCGAGTACTGATAAAGCCCTCCCCACACTGGGTCGAGCAGTGCCCGCTGCGCATCTAGAGACTGCTGTGCTCGTTGCTGGGCTGCTTGGTCGCCGTGCTGGGCGCGCAGCAGTTCCACCTCGATGTTGGCCCCAATGGGCAGCTTCTGTCCGCGACCCCAGCCTCCTTGGTCGGCGTCGTAGAAGTTGTCTAAGGTGTGCAGCAGTACAGCGCCGACCCAGGACAGCGACGCTGGCGGTAGCGGCTTTTCGGAAAGCCCAACTGCCGCAGGCTTGAGCTCTGCGTTGTCACTGTTCTCCCTAGCCGCCTGCAAGATTTCCAGCAGTCGAGGTGCGGTCAGATAGCCGCGAAACTTGCCCAGCTCTTGCCCATTTGGACTCAGGATTACCGTCGCTGGCCAGCCCCAGTCTTCGTATCTTGAGGCAATGTCGGGCCGCGCATCGATATCGACCCGCATGGCGATAGCGTGTTGCGCCAGGTAGTCGCCCAGCGCCGGATCGGTATAGGTGGTGTCGTCCATGACGTGGCACCAGTGACACCAGGTCGCGACACAATCGAGTAGCAGCAGCTTGCCCTCGGTCTTGGCCTGCTGAAGCGCAGCTGGGGACAGGTCCTGCCACGTAAAGCGGGGGGCCCGCTTTTGCTGACGTGACAGCGCAATGTTTTCAGCGTCGGGGGTATCTACCGGGACCTGAAGCGGCGCAGTTGGCGTTTCTGATGTGGCCACAGAATGCGACACCGCTGCGCAGCCGCCAAAGAGCCCACACCACAGCGCAGCCACCAGCGGCAGCCGAAGCCCCCCTTGGAGAATCCTAAGCATTCCTAAGACTGTACTGCGAATCGCTCGCTCGATGTGGGCCGAGGCCGAGCGGGCTAGATGTCGTGGCGGTTGCTCTTGACGTGCGGATAGGCGGCGGGGTCCTTGGAGAACGTCTTGTACGGCAGCACGCTGTCGCCAAAGTTATCTACGCGCTGCATGGTGATGCAGTCGTCGACCGGACAGACCAGGCTGCAGAGGTTACAGCCGACGCACTTGTGCTCTAGGATCTCGACGCGGGTGCGGCCTCGCTGATCGGGCGCTGCGCCGATGGCTTGGTGGGCCCCGTCGTTGCAAGCGACGTAGCACACACCGCAGCCGATGCACTTGCTCTGGTTGACTGCCGCGATGACGCGGTAGTTCAGGTTTAGCTCTTCCCAGCGCTTCACGCGCTGGACGCTCTTGCCGCACAGCTCTTTGACGCTGCCCATTCCCTTGCTGTCTAGGTAGTTCGAGAGGCCGTCCATCAAGTCGGTGACGATGCGAAAGCCGTGGTGCATGACCGCCGTGCAGACCTGCACCGTCGAGGCTCCCAGCAAGATGAACTCGGCGGCGTCTTGCCAAGTGCTGATGCCGCCAATCCCACTTATCGGAATAGAGACTTCCTGCGCCACCGACGCCATCATGTTAAGCGCAATCGGCTTTACCGCTGGGCCACAGTAGCCACCGTGCGCCGAGGCTCCATGCACCACCGGTCGCGGCGTAAACGAGTCGAGGTCGACGCCCGTAATCGAGTTGATGGTGTTGATCAACGACACCGCATCCGCCCCACCTTTTTGCGCAGCCCGCGCCGGGTAGACGATGTCGGTGACATTGGGCGTGAGCTTGACGATGACCGGCGTGCGGGCGACTTCCTTGACCCACTCGGTGATCTGGCAGGTGTAATCGGGCACTTGGCCCACGGCGGCGCCCATGCCGCGCTCGACCATGCCGTGAGGACAGCCGAAGTTTAGCTCTAGGCCGTCTGCTCCGGCGTCCTCGGCGCGTCGCACCATCTGATGCCAGGTCTCGCGCTTGGACTCCACCATCAGCGACACGATTAGAGCGTGCTTGGGATAGCGCTTCTTGACCTCGGCAATCTCGCGGAAGTTAACATCCAGAGGCCGGTCGGTGATGAGCTCGATGTTGTTTAGGCCCATCATGCGATTGCCGCGATATCCGACGGCAGAGTAGCGGGAGGACACGTTGATGATGGGCTCTCCCAGCGTCTTCCAGACGGCGCCGCCCCAGCCAGCATCAAAGGCGCGCATGATCTGATCGCCAGTATTGGTCGGCGGAGCAGAGGCCAGCCAGAAAGGGTTTGGCGACTTGATGCCACAAAAATCAACAGACAGATCGGCCATAGGTGCAGGCTCCGGGACACGCCCTAAACGGGGAGTGGTAGTTGTCAGCGCAGCGACGAAGAACTAGCGGCTTGCAGCACTCGCGGTGTGCAGCTTCGACAGGATGTCGGTGATCATGGCTTGGGCTGCACGCTTGCCATCGCGCGCTGCATGGACCACCTCTTGCCCGCCAGAGACGCAGTCGCCGCCCGCATAGTATTTCGGGTTCGACGTGCGTCCCCAGTCATCGGCCTTCACGACTCCCTGCTCGCTTAGAACAGGCAGCAGTGCGGTTAATGCTGCGCCGCGCTGGCCAGTGGCGCGTACCACCAGGGTGGCGGGCAGCGTGCGCGTCTCGGACTGACCGCTGCCTGCACCAAGCTCGATCTCCAGGCCGCCGACCTGCGCTGCGTGACCGGGTGCCGCTGCGGGGCCCGGCAAGATGCGGCGTGGAGTGGCGTAACAGAGCAGCTCGGTGCCGTGTGACAGCGTCAGCTCGATCTCGTGAACGTAAGCTGACATATGCTCTGGGCCGCGACGATAAAGCAGCCAGGTCTTGTGGGCCCCCGCGCGCGCCGCCTGCGTGGTGACATCGATAGATGTATTACCACCGCCAATGACGGCCACTTGAGCGCCCTTTAACGTCGCCAAAAGAGCTGCGTCTCCGGCCTTTAGCGCAGCAATAAAGTCGAGCGCATCCCACACGCCAGGCTGGGCTTCACCTTCGATACCGATGCCAGGGATAGAGCCCATGCCCACCCCAACAAAGACCGCATCGTGCGCCGCTTCTAAGCTCGCCAGCGACAGGTCGGTGCCGATGCGGACGCCGCGACGAATCTCAAGGCCGGCTCGCTCTAGCCACGCCACTTCGGCCAGCGCTGCAGTTGGCGTTAGCTTGTATTGAGCAACGCCGACAGTATTTAGCCCACCGGCTTGCGGCGCTGCATCGTAGATCACGGCCTGATACCCTTGGCGCAAGAGCTCTGCTGCACAAGCTAGTCCGGCAGGTCCAGCTCCAATGATGCCAACTGAGCCGCGCTGTCGTGGTCCTGGGGTCAGAATCGGCAGGCCTGCCGCCTGGGCGTGATCGGTTGCGAAGCGCTGCAGCGGCCCAATCTTGATCGGTCGATGCTGGTCGGTCAGGACGCAGGCCCCTTCGCACAGCACCTCAGTCGGACAGACGCGGGCGCAGCTGGCACCCAAGATGTTGGACTGCAGGATGGTGCGGGCCGAGCCGCTGGTATTGCTCGTCGCTATCTGCTTAATAAACAGCGGCACATCAATGTGCGTGGGACAGGCCCGCGTACATGGAGCGTCGTAGCAAAACAGACATCGGTTGGCTTCCGCCAGCGCCTCATCGGTGGAGAGGGGCGGTCGCAGCTCTTGGGCCAAGGTAGGAAGATGAAAGCGCTCTGCCATCGTGTCGGTGACGCTAGCACACGGACTTACGCAAACGAGCCACAAATGTTGCGCAAAAGTCACACGAACCGGGAGCGCTGCGTTGCGGCGATTTGTGACCGTCTTGGCGACGGAAAAATGACTCAGTGCGCTAGCGCAAAGCGTCGTAATTTTTCAGCACTGCGCAGGCTGTTTTGGCTGAGTTTGGCGCGGTCACGATTGCCGCAGTGCCCGGATTCAGGGCTCGCTCTTGGTCGGGCCCAGCCGGCGGTGCCTCTCTGTTCCCGAGTGGTCGGAGCGTCGTTCCCGAGCCGCACAAGACGTGCTAGGGTCTTTACATTGTCATGACTACGCCGACCCGCGAAGGAGAGACGATTGCCAAGGGTCGCTACACGCTGCGCCGCAGCTTGGGGCGAGGCACCTTTGGCGATGTCTATTTAGCTGAGAGCTTGGACGTATCCGCGACTGGCGGGACCCGGGATGTGGTCATCAAGATCTTGCATCCGCAGTGGGCGCAGGTGGTCGAAGTCGTCGAGCGGTTCCGTCGTGAGTCGATGGTGACGCAGAAGATCGAGCATCCGCATGTCGCCCGCATCTTTGAGCACGGTCAGCTAGACGATGGCGTGCCATTTATCGCCATGGAGTATCTGCCGGGTCGCTCTCTGCGGGACCAGCTACAGAAGGGGGCGCTGCCGCAGCCGCAAGCCTTGGGCATCTTGATTGCGATTGCCGAGGCGCTGGGGGCCGCGCATCGAGCAGGCGTTGTGCATCGCGATCTGAAGCCCGACAACATCCAGCTGATCGAGCGCAACGGGGACTTTAACTACCCTGTGGTGCTCGACTTTGGCGTCGCCAAGTTCTTGGATGCAGCAGAGCGGCTAACGATGACTGGAGCGCTGCTTGGCACGCCTGCGTACATGTCTCCCGAGCAGTTCCGTGGGGAAAGCAACCTGGGTCCGCCTGCGGATGTGTACGCGCTGGGCGTCTTGTCATACGAGATGATCGCGGGGTCGCTGCCGTTTTCGGGAAGCACTTTCGCAGAGATGGCCGTTGCGCATACCGCTTTGCAGCCAAGTCCTCTGACGGGCGTGTCCAAGCACCTGACCGAGCTGGTGATGCGCTGTCTAGATAAGGACCCGACGAAGCGCCCGAGGGCAGAGCAGATTGCGCAATCGATGCGGGGGATTTTGACGGGGGCTCCGGTTTCTCAGCTGGTGGACACGAAGGTGGATCCGTATGCGGTAACGGGCAAGCTGGGGGCTGCGGTTCAGGCATCCATCCAACAAAACGCAGCCGAGTTGGCAGAGCAGCAGCGTCGACAACGGACCTTGACTCTGATGCTGGCACTGGCGGTGTTCCTGGTCACCAGTGCGGCTGGACTGCTCGTCTACTTTTTCTTGTTTTGATGCGAATTTTTGGCGGGTCTTCAGGCGCAGATCTCGCGTAGACTACGCGCCCATGTCGCACGACAACGATTCCAAAACCAAGACCGCTGCAACCGATCAAACCTCTGACTTTGCCTCTCTGCTGGCCGACTTCGAGCGCGAGCAACAGCAGCCAGGCAGTCGCAATGCCCGCAAGCCTCGGCCCAAGGTGGGCTCTGAAGTGCGGGGACGCGTGCTGTCCATTGGCCGCGATACTGCCTTTGTCGATCTAGGTGGCAAAGATGACGGCATGCTGGCTCTCGACGAGGTACGGGGACCAGATGGCCAGCTAACGATCGCTGTTGGCGATGAGATTACAGCGCGCGTAGTCGAGATCGACGGTCGCGCTGGGTGCGTGGTTCTGCGCCGAATGATGGGCCGAGGTGCCGAGGGTCGCACCGAGCTGATGCAGGCTTGTGAGCTGGGCATTCCCGTCGAAGGCCAAGTGACCGGCGTGGTCAAAGGTGGCGTCGAAGTTCAGGTGGCAGGCGTGCGCGCTTTCTGCCCCATCTCGCAGCTGGAGCTACGGCACATCGAGGACGGCTCTGAGTTCGTGGGCCAGAAGCTGCAGTTCCGGATCTCGCGCTGCGAGGAGTCGGGGCGCAACCTGAATGTGGTGTTGTCGCGGCGCTCGCTGCTGGAAGAAGCCGCCCAAGTGCAGGCTACCGAGCTGCGTAAGAAGCTGGCCGTTGGGCTGGTGGTGCGTGGCAAGGTGACGGGGCTAAAAGACTTCGGTGCTTTCGTCGATCTGGGTGGCATCAACGGCATGCTGCATGTGAGTGAGCTGTCCTTCCAGCGCGCCCGCCATCCCAAAGAAGTCCTGACCATTGGGCAGGAAGTAGAAGTTCAGGTCATTCGTATCGATCAAAGCGGCGATCCTCGTCGCCCTGAGAAGATCGCTCTGTCCCTCAAGTCCTTGGAGAAGGACCCGTGGATGGATATCGAGTTGCGGTTCCCAGAGGGCTCGCGACTGCAGGGTACGGTGCAGCGTCTGGAAGCCTATGGGGCGTTCGTAGAGCTAGAGCCAGGGGTGGATGGTCTGCTGCACATCAGCGAGATGGGCAAGGGCCAGCGCCTACACCATGCCAAAGAAGCCATGAAGGTCGGCGAGCGGGTGGATGTGGTGGTTCAGGCCGTGGATCGGGACTCGCGGCGCATCTCGCTGGCTCTCGAGGGCAGCAAGAACGCAGTCGAGGCTCCGGGCTCTGTTCCGTCGCTGGCTAGCGTAAATGCTGGGGCTCGGCTGGGAACGTTTGCTGATCTGTTAAACAAAGCCGCGCAGAAGAAGAAGTAAGGAGCCGCCGATGACGACGCAGCAGATTGCGTCCCTGCGTGAAGCCCTACAGCGGCTTCGCGCAGAGCTTCTTGCCGAGGGACCCGCCAAGATCGAGCCCAATCGCAAAGACCCCACCACGGTCGGAATTGCTGACGAGGATGAGCAGGCACTGTCTGAGATGCTGCAGACGTTGGCCTCGCAGCGGAACCGTCAGCAGGCCGAGCTCCTGCAAAAGATTGATCGGGCGCTGCACAAGATCGATTCCTCCCCTGAGGAGATGGGTCTGTGCGAAGAGTGCGAGGAAGAGATCAGCGAGCGGCGCTTGAGCGTGCAGCCCTACGCGACGCTGTGCGCCGAGTGTCAGCAGCAGCACGACCCTCGGCGAGGTCAGGTTCGTCGCAGCTTGACCGACTATAAGTAGTAGGGGGGACGAAGGGGGGGGGACGACGACGGAGAGGGCTGGGGGAAGCCGCCCTCATGGGAGCGGCTTGGGGCTTATTCTTCGTCCGGTTTGACCTTGTCGCGGCCACTGGCCTTGCGGACTACGGCGCCGACGAGCGTGCCCCCGATGCCTCCAGTGACTGCGGCCAGGAACACCGCGTCCAGAGCTGGGGCGACCAGGCGGCTGGCCGTTGCGTTCTTGTGGTACCAGAACGAAAAGATCAGCGTACAGGCAGATGCCATGATGAGGTGCGGCTTGGTCTTGGCGTCCCCGATGCGCGACTCTACGAACATCATGCCGAGCACGACCAAGATACCGAGGACAAAGAACCAGTTGGGGTCGTAGCTCTGAGGATGCACGGTGACGTGGATGCCGTCTTGCAGCAGCTCGTCCACTTTCTCAGCGGTAAGCGTTAGCTCTGAGCCGCGAATGTCGCTGCCCAGTCGGTGCTCGACTTGATTGCGCTGCTCGGTCCAGTTCGTGCTGCCTTTGCGCACCCGCGCTTGATGCACCGAGTAGCTAAACTGGTCCGAGATTTCTTTCGTCTGATTGTTATCGCCACCGACGGTGATGACATAGCCAAGGCTGGTGTCCTGGCCTGCGGTGGGCTTCACAGTTCCGCTGACGGTCAGATCAAAAGGTCCTGTATTTCCCGGTGCGATGGTGAGCTTGGTGGGCTTGCCATCTTCAGTCAGAACCGTCGAAGCGAGGACGGTGCGGCCAATGCCTTTACGCAGGGTTGGGTAGCCTGCTGCCGCCACCCACAGCACCACCAGCAGCGCGAATAGCTTCTTGCCAGTGCTGTCGTGGATTAGATCGTACGCGGGTGAGGCCGTGCTGTAGATCGCGATAGCGACGATGCCGCCCGACAAGATGAGCCCAATGCTGGCCTCTGGCAGCTTGTCCATTTTGTAGCCGATGACAAACGCGCCCAAGACCAAGATCATCAGCACCTGGCTTAGCCACTGGTTCCAGTGATCGTCGACAAAGTTTTGAAACGCGGTCTTGCGAACCGGCGCTTCCTTCGGCGCAGCCTCGGGGGCCGCCTTCTCCGGGCTGTCTCCACGGGCAAGCTGTCGTCGCGTCTGCTTATATCCGAGATCATCCTCCTCGGCTTGCAGGCTGGCTGGCCTGCTCGGGGTCTCGGCGTCTTCTGGTTTGGTCTCTTCGTCGCGTGCCACGAATGTCTCTCCGCTTTTTGGGGGCGTTACAAGTCCGCGTTACAAGCCAGTGAAAAGGTCGCTGTGAGTGCTGTCTGTCTATCGAAGGACCGGTATGGCATCGATGGTCCCGTGACTTATCGAGGCCCATGCCGCGCAAGGTTGCATGCAGCAGAGGCGGTCACCATGCGGTCGAGAAGTCGTCGTCAAAATATCCTGCAGCCTTGGATGGCGCAAGGCCGCGTTTTTCCAGCGCGATCCAAGTCGCTGTGCTAGCTTTGCGCCGATGCTAGCCAAGTTTCGTCGCCTGTTGCCGCTGCTGGTTGCGGCGGGAGCGCTCCTAATTGCGGTTCGCGGTACCAACCTAAGCCAGGTGCGCGATGCGCTGGGGCAAGCTCCGCTAGGACTATTGCTTCTGACCTCGGCGGTGATGACGCTGCTTAACTGCGCTGCGGACACGCTGGCGATGTTTTATGTTTTCCGCTGGTTTGGGATGCAGTTGCGCTTTGGTGACCTCTACACCATTCGCGCTGCGACCTACACCTTGGCCGTCATCAACTATCACGCTGGCCAGCTTGGCATCATCGGCTACCTGCATCGCGTCGGTAAGGTGTCCCTGTCGAGAGCCAGCGCCTACATTCTTTTTATCGTCGGCGTCTGGGTCGCACTGCTGATGACCTTGGCTGGTGGCAGCCTGCTTCTGGGCGGCGAGAAAGCGCGCGCGCTAGGCCCGGTGCTGCTGCTGTTTTTCTTGGGCCTTGGATTTTACGCGGTGCTGCTGAGGTTTCCGCCGCGCTTCCTGCTCGAACCGCCGCCGCAGCTGCCCAGCGCCGGGCTGCTCATGCGTCTGTGGCTGAAGCTGCGCAAAGTGGCGTTTAAGCTGTGGGCGCCTCTGCACGAGGCTGGCATCTTTGGCCACCTGCGCGCCCTGGTAGTCCGCCTGCCTCACCTGCTGGTGCTGCTGTTGTGGCACTTCATTGCGCTGCGCTGCTTCCGAATCGAGGTCCCATTTCACGTCGCTGCGCTATATCTACCGGTGGTGTTTGCTGTAACCTCGCTACCCATCAGCGTGCAGGGATTGGGTACTTCTCAGGTAGCCGCCAAGTACTTCTTCTCCGAGTTTTCCCCTGGCGGTGATGCGTCGGTGCTGGCTTACAGCTTGTCGATGACGGCCATTTCGACGGCCAGTAACTTGATCATGGGGGTGCTGTTTTTGGGTCGCGGCGCTCGGCTGGGGCTTAGCGATATGACCGCTTCTGCTGCTCGCGGACTGGAGGACTCCTCTGCCGATGGCGGGAGTGACAACGGCAGCGGAGACAATAATCCACCAGTTTCTGGCGGTCCTGGCGGCTTGATTTCGTCGGCCAGTGAGCCTGCTTCTTCGTCGCTGACCAGTGCGCACTCCGGAACGCCAGAGGAATCGTATCCCTCGTCAGAGCCACAGCCACTCCTAGCCGCGCCGTAAAGAGGTGCTTTAATAGGTAGAAACAGTGGAGCGGCTCCAAGATGGCAATGACGACGGCGCTGACAGCTGCGGTTTTGTTCGCGCTTCCAAAGTTACTCGGGATTCCAGAGGGCACCATCGACTCCGGTGGGGGCGGGGTCACGGTTCGCGTCCAGCCTCCAGTGCTGGTGATCAAGAGCGGTCGAGTTCGCGCTTTTCAGGACGTCGCTGACGCCTTCCAAGAGCGCTGTCGCGTCCGCGTCCAGCAGGTCTACATCGGCGAAAATGCCGGCCCCAGCTTCGAGATGAGGGAGCGCATGCAAACGGCGCAGGTCCTGGTCGCAGTGGGCCAGCCTGCGATGGACGCACTGCAGGGCGTGCGAGCTCATGTCGTGTACGCGCTTGCGCCAGATCCTCCCAGTGGCGTCATTGGCACCAATAGCATCGCAACACCGCTGGCGGCATTTCGCGCGATTACGCAGCTGCGACCGAGCATCAAGCGGATCGGCGTTATTTTCTCGGCTCGGGCCGCGGCACGGATGCAGCTGGCACGAGTGGCCGCAAAGTCGCTCGGACTAGAGCTGATTGAGCGTCAAGTCGCCAATAGTCCTGAAGCGATTCGAGCCATTCACAGCATGATTCAGAGCGCTGCCGAGGGCGCTCCGGGGAGTCCTGGGGCGGTGCCGATCGATGCGCTCTGGGTCGGGCCAGATCCGCAGCTGGTGGATACGCAGGTGCTGCATTTTTTGCAGCAGGTCCAGATCGAGTGGCGAATCCCGGTGCTCGCAGGAACGCGACAGCTTGTTAGCTCGGGGGCGCTGCTGGCGGTCGATTGGTCGCCGGAAGTGGTGGGGCAGCACCTGGCGTGGCAGGTGAACCACCTACTGGACGATCCAGACCACATTGAACTGCTCAGTCGAGATCATCCGCTGGCTCCGCCTGAGACGGTCGTCAACGTGCAAGCGGCGCGTCGACTGGGGATCTCGCTGGAGTCGGTTCGCGGCCTGCCAAACTGGAAGCTGGTCGAATGACAGAGCAACCGGCTGAAGCGGATGCTCCCGAGCCCACAGCGGGGGTCGATGCCAACGGTGTGGGGTCGGCGCAGACCGGGGTTACTTCCAGGGAGCCGTCGCAGCCCATAGAACCCACACCCTATCGCGGCGGCATGCGTCCCAGTACTGAGGCTGAGCTACGTCTGCGCGAGACGCTGCCGCTGGTGCGACCGCCAGAGAGCTATCCGGGTATCGAAGCCTTCCGCCCGTCGGATGACCCCGCAGATCAGACGACCGAGATGCCTCTGAATGCGTTTTTGGGGCTGTCGGGCTCAGGGGATGCTCACTCCGAGGTCAGCGGCTGGGGCACGCTACTACTGCGACGGCGAGGCAGCTTTTTCCGCCAGGTCTTTATGTGGCTGATGATGATGTCGCTGCTGATGTCGGTGGGCTCTGGCGCCATCTACTACAGTCGGCAGTCCTCCTTCATTGAAAAGGATCGTCAGCAACGAGCGCACCTGCTACTTGGCTACTTGGCTACCCAGTCGCAGATTGGGGCCTACGCGCGCGACTGGGCTCTGCTCTCTCACCCGGTGCGTCGGATGGCGGAAGAGGAAGATGTCGTCTTCGTCGCTGTCTACGATGTCAAAGGGAATGAGCTGATCAAGATGCCTGGGCGGGGCGGGACTCTTCCATCCGAGCCTGCGCCGGGACTCTTGGCGTCGGTGCTCCACGACGGTGCGCGGGAGTCCGAGAAGCAGAAATCGGGGACGCAGGATCTGCTCGCTCAAGGCCTTCGGCGCGGTTTTTTGGCGGTTGAGAACGAGCCTCTAAACTGCACGGACCTGTACGCGCCGATCATCATCAGCGACCGAGGGGGAGCCGGGGTTGCCGCGTTTGTAAATCCAAGTGATCGACTGCTGCGCGACCGGGTGGTGGGTGCGGTGCGGGTCGGACTGTCGCTGGAGTCAGCCTCGGCTCGTCTGCATGAAGTGCTGCGCTGGGGGGTCGGTCTTGGGCTGCTGCTGCTGGTGATGGGAGCCGTCGCTGCCTACATCATTGCCGGGCGTATTAGCGTCCCGATCTTGGCCCTGGTGCGTGGCGCGGATGAGATCCGCAACGGCAACCTATATCCGCGCATTGCGGTGCGGCGCTCCGACGAGCTGGGCTTGCTCGCCGAGTCCTTTACACGCATGGCCGAGCGCCTGCGCGAGAGCATGTCGGCCTTAAGCCAGCTGAATCGCAGCCTAGAGAGTGAGGTCAAGCGACGCACCCGACAGCTGCGCTTGGCCTATGCATTTACCTCGGTGCTCAACTCGCCCATCGATCGCAGCGGTGATGCCATGGATGCCGCCGATCTGACGGTCATGCTGGATCAGGCGCTGGCGGCGCTGGTAGAGGCGACGGGCACGCTGGGCGGCGGGGTCTTTTTGCCCGAAGACGGCGGCAACGAGAGCGAGCTCTTGGTGCGGGCTACCGTCGGAGTATCGACCCATACGCTGGGCTCAGTGCCACAGCTGCATGAGATCTTGTCTGAGCGCTCGGTAGGCCACGAAGGCGCTGGTCTGTCGCTGGCCGATGCGGTGCAGGTCGCAGGGAAGCGGATCTTGGTGCCCCTGGTGTTTCGCAATCAGCCACTAGGCATGCTGGTGCTGGTGATGCGGGCCGAGGACGTGCCCGATCCGTCGCAGCTCGAGTTCGTACGACAAGCCTCGGCGCAGCTGGCGATTGCGGTCAGCAACGCCCGAGCCTACGCGCGCGTGGGCCGCTTGGCCCTGGAGCTGACGCAGCGCAACACCACGCTAGAAGTACAGCGCGATCGCCTGAAGCTGCAGCGTGACCAGCTAGAAGAGCAGCGCAACCAGCTGGAGGAGCAGCGCAATCAGCTAGAGCAGCAGAG
>ERZ795056.5358-NODE-5358-length-12915-cov-6.980016_pt1 | contig 12915 bp, 11 predicted proteins | sample MGYA00375140_ERZ795056 | MGnify/ENA primary metagenome ERZ795056 (study PRJEB30185, sample SAMN05720227) | activated sludge metagenome | isolation source: Anaerobic digester | place: USA | collected 2015-03-09 ...
TCGGGAGGGAGCCCTGATTAAGCTTTTGCACTACTGTAGACTCAAATTCAGTTCCCTGATCACGAAGAGTATGAAATTTTAAAACACTTTTAATAGCACAACACGTTATTAATTATTATTTCTTAATTTTTTTCTATGCACTGCCATAGGGTTGACAGTGCCCTGTTCTTCCTTTGTATTTCACCAATAAAAAGTAAAGAATATGGACATGATCAAAATGTTTTTGAAAGAACTGGAACAGGAAGCTGTCATCACCCGAAAAATGCTGGAAAGGGTACCCGATGACAAATACGACTGGAAGCCACATGAGAAAAGTATGAGTATCCGTCAACTCGCCACGCATATTGCCGAGTTGCCAGGCTGGGTGCCCATGATCATTAATACCACTGAACTTGATTTTGCGGTAAATAAATATGAACCAGTCGTCATTAACAATACGAAAGACTTAGTGGCTTATTTCGAAAAGATATTGGCCGAATCAAAAGCTGCGCTGCAAAAGGCAAGGGAAGAAGATATGTCGGCCATCTGGACCTTACGCAATGGAACCGAGGTCTACAGCGCCGATCCTAAGAGTGAAGTAGTGAGGATGACCTATTCGCAGATCATACATCACCGGGCTCAATTGGGGGTATTCTTTCGCCTGCTCAACATTCCCGTTCCCGGATCCTATGGACCAAGTGCAGATGACATGAGCTTTTAAGGCTGGTATACCATTATAGAATGAACTGCAACAGGGATTTTGTCCTTATTGCAGTTCGTTTATGCATTGATGTTATCAGGGTTGTTTCTTCGGCGGTAACGCAAAGGCAGTAGCATCATGTTCAAAATGGCCTTTGTGAGAACCATCGCAAAAGGGTTTGTTCTGCGACTTTCCACAACGACATAAAGAAACAATCTCTCTTCCACCCAGGTCGTACAGGTTTCCGTTCTTGTCTACGATCTCGAAATTTCCTTCTACTTTAAGGGAGCCATTGCTGTTGATCGTAATGCGGGTGTTTGACATGGTTATGTTTTATTCGTGAATAACGAGGATAGGTATTTTACTGTGATAGGATAAACTTTTTGTATGACTGCGTTGTAGCAGCTTTTCCATGAATGAATGATTCTTCTGGATGGCAATGATAAGGTCTATCTTTTTATCTTCAATGAACATGTTAAGGGCTTCTTCTACTTCGTATAACCGCATGAAATAAAACTCGGGGTTATATCCTTCAAACATTTTTTTGAGATCCTGTTTTTCTTTCTCATAACTTTCGGTAAGCGAAATATAATGGTCCTTATCTACATTGATCACATGCAGGGTTGGGTTAAAAGCAGACAGGAAATTCTTAATAGGAACAGAGGGGGTTGTGTTCAGCGTGTTTTTAAAATCGGAAGTGAGTAATACATCGTTCAAAGGACTATACGCTGCGTTTTCGGGAACGATCAAAACCGGGCATGCTTTGGTAGCGGCCATTTTGAGGGTATTGCTGCCAAAGAAAACCTGGGCAATGGCCGATTTTCCGGTAATGCCCATGATCACGAGATCTGCGTTACGGTGGCGGGCAGCTCTTTCCAGGCCATCTACGAAATCTGGTTCAAGATGGTTGAGCACTTCAATTTTGACAATATGATCCTGTTGCAAGGACGCTTTTAAAGCTTCCAGTTCTTCCAAAGCTTCAGCTTCATCGGCTGGTTTTGCATAACTATGATATAAAATCAGGGTAACTCCATAATGACCTACAAGCAATTTTGCCGCATATTCGGCTGCGTGTAGCGAGGTAGTGGAAAAATCAACAGGAACAATAACAGTTGTCATAATGAAAATGTGTTTTTTGGAATAATGCGTTACAATTTAGTTATAATTTGTGTAAAATGTAATAAAATACAATGTGTAATCCCGCGGCAAGTTATTCTTTATTTAACAATCTTACCTGAATGGTACATTCTTTGTTTGCTAACTTTGACATATAATAATAAAATATTACACTGATGAAAACATCTACGAAAATTGTGTTAGGAGTGGCGGCCATTGCAGCAACCGCACTCATCGTATCTATGGTAAAAAAGGAAAAACAAGCCCGGATGCTTTCCCGGGTTTCTGACGAAGGTTATGAAACTGCCCCGGATCTTTTATATCCGAATAAATCAAAAATTAATTCAAAACTTCATTACGGACCTGTATTGCCTTCTTAGTTGAAGTTGATTCTGTCCGGGTTTTATAAAAGTCTGGGAAAACGGCTATCAAGATTGATAGCCGTTTTTTTATATATAAAGAGAGGGTCAATCATGTAAAGATGATTGAAATGATAAAAAAAGATGGGAATTTTTATTCACAGGTTTGGCTTAAATGTACCGGCATTTTCCCAGTCTTTTTTGGGCCGGGATTCTATTTCTTTGAAAGATGATACCATAAAACTGGATTCACCTGGTTTATTCGTTTGCGGAAGGGAATCCGGAACCAGCTTTCCGGAAGGTTTCATCCTTGCAAACCAATATCCGGCCACCGCTGCAAAGCTGGTGAGCAACATGAGGTTTTTATTGATTAACATAAGCTTTGTTTTAGAGATGAAAGGATTGTTTATCTTTTACCTGTAAAAAAGATGCCAGAATGCTCAAATTTTAAAGTGCTTTGAATCTTTTTTTTAGAAATCCTGTTAACAATATCTTTATACCAATTAAACCTGGTGAATAAATAAACGTCTCAATTTAGTACCGCCATCATCTTTACAACATCATCATGAAAAACAAAGGCATCTCCTATATCATCATTCCTGTTTTAATTATTGGTGGCGCATTGTTTTCTTCATTTTTAAAACGCCCCGTTTCCCATCAACAAACGAACAGTTTTCCATACGAGTCAGAAGGGCTGACCAAGCGCCAGGCTGCGGCACATTTACTAAGCAGGTTTACCTATGGCGCAACGCCAGGCCAGGTAGATGAGGTGGCAAAGATGGGACTTGAGAATTGGTTTGAACAGCAATTAACGGGTGGCCTGCCCGATGACTCGGTGAAAGAAAGGCTGACTGGTTATGACGCATTGGCCATGAGCAATACTGATGTGATCAGGGCTTTTCCAAAACCCATCCAGGTTCTCAGGCTGGCCAAGGCAGAAGGTATCATTGCAGATGATTCGGCTGTACTGAATAATAAAAAAATGTACAAGGATGTATTGCTCGATTTTGCCAGGAAGAAGAATTTTCGCCGCCAGTCAGAATTATACAGGCAGTTTATCAGCCAAAAAATATTACGGGCAGCATACTCCAATAATCAAGTGCAGGAAAAATTAACTGAATTCTGGTTCAATCATTTCAATGTGTCGCTCACCAAAAGGGCATGTGCATTATTCATACCGTCGTATGAAAGGGATGTGATCAGGCCCAATGTGACCGGGAAGTTTGGAAATCTTTTGCTGGCCACTGCCAAGTCACCGGCCATGTTGTTATACCTCGATAATTTCAGCAGCGCCGGACCTAATAATACAGATGAAGATAGTCCACTGGCCCGCCGGTTAAAGAAAGCCAAAGATGCCAACCTCAGTGATTCTGCTACAAAGGACCAGCTTAAAAGATTACAAAGACTAAAAAAGAACCAGGGGCTGAATGAAAATTATGCACGCGAAGTGATGGAACTACATACACTGGGCGTGGATGGCGGGTATACACAGGACGATGTAACCCAGGCTGCCAGGGTATTAACGGGTTGGACGGTTTATCCCATGGAAGATGGTTATGGCAATGCGCTGCGTAAACTCATCGATAGGGTTGGGGAAGATAAACTCATACAACGGGGATACGTACACGATGGCGATTTCCTGTTTGCCATGAACCGTCATGACAATGGATCCAAAACCGTGATGGGAAAAAAATTCGCTGCAGATGGGGGATATGAAGAAGGAATCGCATTGCTTTCTATGTTGGCCCATCATGCTTCAACTGCACAGTTCATCAGCAAAAAACTTGCTGCTTATTTCGTGAACGATGTACCACCCAAAAGCCTGGTAGATAAAATGGCAAAAACCTTCCTTGAAAAAGATGGAGATATAAAAGAAGTACTGAGAACCATGGTAAATACCAGGGAATTCTGGAGTGCATCGGCGGTCAGGGAAAAAACAAAATCACCTTTTGAATTGGCGATAAGCAGTATACGTGCATTACAGGCCGATATTGAACAACCTTACCAGGTGTTTAACTGGGTTGAAAAGATGGGGCAGAAAATGTATTATTACCAGGCTCCGACAGGTTTTCCCGACAGGGCCCAATATTGGATCAATACCGGCGCATTACTCAACAGGATGAATTTCGGGTTGTCTATTGCATCGGGCCAGATGCGTGGAGTATCTACCGATCTTGCGTCATTGAACAATTATCATGAACCCGAAAGTGCAACAGACGCATTGGTCACATATGGTAAACTGATGATGCCGGAACGTAACCTTGATGAAACCATTAAAAGACTAACGCCTTTACTTACCGAGCCCGGCCTTGATAAAAAAATTGAAAACGCATCCAAAAAGATAACGCCACAGAAGACTACTGAAGCTATGATGCCGGGAGATGAGGATGAAGACCTGTTGCCGGCTAACCCTAACGAAGAGGCGAAGATGCAGCGGAGAAAAAATAAGGAGTTGCAGAACGGCAAAAATATGCTGGCCCAGGTGGTGGGCATCATCATCGGTTCGCCGGAATTTCAACGTAAATAAATCTTTCATTCAATAACCAGGATAAAATGTCAACTAGAAGAGGATTTTTGAGGTCGGGAGCACTTGCGGTGTTTGGTATCGGCATAGGCGGTGTTCCAGGCTTTGTAGCCCGCGCTGCTGCCGGTTTTAAGCGGGAGCAACTTTATAAGAAAAACAAAATACTTATTTGCATATTTCAACGAGGTGCCATGGATGGACTCATGGCGGTTCCGGCTTTTACCGATCCTTACCTGCAGGCTGCGAGGCCAACATTGTTCATGTCTGCTGCTAAAAGTGCTGCCACAAACCCGGTGATCGATTTGGATGGAAGGTTTGGTTTACATCCTGGGATGAAAGCCTTTGAAACATTGTTCCGGGAAAAGAAACTGGCCATTGTGCATGGAATAGGATCGCCCAATAATTCACGTTCACACTTTGATGCACAGGATTATATGGAATCTGGTACCCCATTCGATAAAGGAACCAACACCGGTTGGCTCAACAGGGCCAGTGGGCTTATGGGGCATGAAGCCACTCCATTCAGGGCGGTTAGTCTTACCAATTCAATGCCCCGTTCTTTTTATGGCGACCAGGCAGCCATTGCCGTTAGTAACCTTCGGGATTTTGCCATACAGATGCGGGGAAACAAAATGGCTTCCAATATAACCGCACGCAGTTTTGAAGACTTATACGACCAGGCTTCCTCCGATCTTTTGAAATCTACCGGTAAAGAAACTTTTAGTGCAGTAAAAATGCTTGATAAGCTCGATACACAGGGATATACGCCTTCTAACGGCGCCGTATATCCGATTTCTCCGTTGGGAAATGCCCTGAAACAGATCGCCCAGCTGATTAAGATTGATGTTGGCCTGGAGATCGGCTTTGCCGAATCGGGCGGATGGGATACTCATTTCGGCCAGGGTACAGACCAGGGGCAATTTGCACGCAATGCCATGGATATCAGCAACAGCATTGCAGCATTCTGGAAAGACCTTGGCGCTACCTTACAGGATGACGTAACGATCATGACCATGACAGAATTTGGCAGAACCGTAAAACAAAATGGTAGTGGCGGAACCGATCATGGAAGGGGTTCGTGCAATTTCATTCTTGGGAATAATGTACAGGGAGGTATGGTGCACGGATTGGTGAAACCTCTCTCGATAGAAAACCTGGAAGACGCCCGCGACCTGCCTGTTACCACCGATTTCAGGGCTGTATTCAGTGAAGTGGCCGATCAGCAACTTTCCTTACATAACAATGAAATATTATTTCCCGGGTGGACGGGTAAAAAAATCGGTGTGATGAAAGGTTGATATGGATCTATTTCATTTAAAAAATCTACGCTGAAATATTGGATTTATTCATTTCAGCAATTTTCAGAATCACTTTTTTGTACGTTCGTTGATAGAAAAAACCTTTGATACTCCTGAAAGTACCAAACAGGATTCCGCTCCATGCCATGATTAAAAGGATTTGCCTCGAACCAGGTTGTTGCGGAAGAAAAGTAAGGGCTATGCCCGCCGCCAGGATAAAGATCCCCGATAACTTGGCAGTTTCTGCAAGGCGCAATCGCTTTTTTGCATTCGGCTCAATTTCGTTCACCAACATCCTCGCATGATGCTCGTCAAGGCCTGCTTCCAATAATCCTCCAAGGATCTCTTCATCTGTTTTACCCAATGCCTTTTGTTCAAATGTGTAGGCAATATCGGTTTCTGTAAAAACAGTTGAACCTGTTTTTTTCATGATTGGCTGAATCCATGTTTCTGAAACAGGAGTTAAATCACCAGGTTTTTTTTCCTGCAACAAATGCTGAAGATTTCTTTGGCTGAGCTCTGCAACCAGGAGTTGATAGGCTTCCGCAGTTAACGTTGGTGCTTCTTCAGTAAACAATGTTTGCAGCTCTGCATCTGGTAATGCAGCATATTTTTCTTTAATGAGTTGTATATCGATCATGAATCTTATAAATGCGGTCAAAAGTTACGCATAATTTTTTCCGGTAACCGGCTATCCATTCATTTCGGTCATTTACTGATGAATAAAATGTGCATTTACATTCAAATGAAATAATTTGCGCTCAAATTGGAATTAAATTGACACAGATCATCATATTTACTTCGGCGGCTTTTGTGCTGGGTTTTTTAATAGCCTGGATTCTGCGCAGCAATTCACTTGCGAATGTGAATAAACTGCATCGCAGTACCAAAGGTTTCCTGGAAAGTGAAAAGCTCATCAGGGAAACCCTGCAGAAAGAGATCAATCAACTGCACCAGGTGAAAGAAGCTGCTGAAATGGATTTTGCCAGGAAGATGAAAGAGGCGAATGATCTAAACAAGCAAATGGACTCAGATATATTGCTTCTGCAAAAAAGCAACGAGGAAACGGAAGCCTTGCTTAAATCAGGTGAACCCGTCATTCATTCACTCAAACTAAAACTGATCGAGGCGAATAATACCATTGCCCGTTATAAAGCTCAATTGGGCATCAAGGAAAAATAGTTGTCTAAAATGTTTTTATAAAAAAAAGGCTGTCTTTTTGAGACAGCCCTTTTTTAATTACAGAAATATCAGTTTTTCTGCAAACTCTTCATTGGTATCCATGTCGATGATTCGGAGGATATACATTCCTTTTCCGGATGATGCCGGTCGTTGTATTTCAACCAATCCTTTGCCCTCTGTTGTAAACAGCTGCTGGGAGATTACCTGGTTCATCGTATTGAGTATAATAATTTTGTAAGTATGTTTGCGGCCCGCATCAAAACTGATGCTGAATCTTTCTTTCACCGGGTTCGGGAATATACTGATGCCTGAAGCTGTGTTAAGTGTATTCAAAACTATGGTGTTGCTATAGCTGAACCTGTTACCTGTTCGCAATAATTTTAACCGGTAATAATTCAGGCCGGGGAGCGGAACCTTGTCGGTGAATGTATATGGCCTGATATCTGTATTATTGCCTGTTGCCGCCACACGACCGATCTCCGAAAATTCTCCGGTAATTGATTTTCTTTCAACTACAAAATCCCTCAGATCTTCTTCACGGCTTGTTTTCCAGTTCAATACATTTTCATTGTGAATATGTTGTCCCCTCAGTTCTCCAACCACGATCGGGAGAATGATATAACATAAACCATTCAGGTTAAAGTAGTAGGTTCTTTTGATACAACCTGCATTTACGGTGAGATAACAAACGTACACACCGGTGTCGGAAGTAGAAACCATTGGGATGAACAGGCTCGATGAGGAACCCATGAATGTACTATCGACACTATTAATATTTGTTTTCTTATACCAGGTATAGCTCGCATTGAAAATAGAATCTACACTCAACGTAGACGGTTGTGCGAAACAGTTGTTGGTGACTACGATCCCGTTATTAGCCAAAGGAAGAATACTGGCATCACCAAGAGTTGCATTTCCACATGCATCAACAGCCCTTAACCTGATCAGCGAATAGGTGGCACCGTTATCGATGTTGAATATCGGGCTCGCCTGGGGTCCGGCAATGATCGACGGGGTAGTTGGCACACTTCCAATGATCTCATACATGAATGGCGCTACACCATTGTTTGCGATCGCACTTACGCTAAATCCGTTTGCATCGCACTGGTAAGCAGACGACCTGTTCAGGTTCGGGAACTGGTAAGGGCTGATTGTAATGGTATCATAAACTGTTTTACTGCAGGTGTTGCTCACATACCTGATCACATAAGATGCAGGGCCCAGGTCATAAAATGTATAATTACTACCTGATACAAAATCAGGTGTTAATGGTGAAGCATAAGGAACATTGTTTTTCTTGGTGATGCGTACCGTCACAGATCCCAGGTTCGTACCCACAGAAGTTTTGATATCGCCTGAACCATTTGCCCAGGAACCACCCGGGCATTTAGGTATTACAACCGGATCGTGCGTGAAATAGCTGGCCGTAGAGCCACTGTATGCAGAGTCTTTGTTGCCGCAATTATCGATGGCAACTATTTTATATTGCTGGCCAGATGGTAAACCCGGAATGCTATCGATCGTTACGTTGTTGCGGTTATATAATGCATTCATGAACAATGATCCATCCGGATTGAAAATACTAACGTTTACGGGTAAATTGCCTCCACCCATTCCTACATTGAATTCGGCAAATCCGAAAGTACAGGATTTGTTGGCATTCACTGATACAGATACCGGCGTGGCCGCTTTTGAAAAACAACGGATGATCGTAGTGTCGTAACATGAATTGGTGATCTTAATACAATAACTTCCATAAGGCAGGTTATTGAACACACCTCTTGTATTACATGAGATGAGTACATCATGACTATCATAAATACAAAATTGAGGATCAGTTAAATTATCCTGGCGGCCTATGGTTGCAGTGAAAGTTGTACAGGTGAAATTAGACGTTGTTACCGTACCTCCAACCGATGGCACTTGTCCACTGACGGTAAAGCATCTACTCAGGGTAGTATCCGGGCAGGTTACTTCTACCTGTATACAATAACTTCCCAAAGGAACATTGTCAAAAACGCCAGTTGAATTACAATCTATGCGCACACCTGCATCATCATAAAGACAGTATTGGGTTATATTAAGACTACCGCTACCAGCCGTAACCGTGAATGATGTACAGGTTTCGTTACTGATCCTGATAGATAGATCATTGTGGGCTATAGGTGCCAGTACACTAAAGCAATGTGTGATGGTGGTATCATAACAGGAATCCTTAACCGAAACACAATAGTTACCTAGGGGGATACTGTCGAATATGCCGGTGTTGTTGCACATGATGAGTACGGCATTGCTGTCGAACAGGCAATAAGTAGGCCCTGTTAAACTATCTCCCTGAACCACGATTCCAAAATTGGTGCAGGTAATGTATGCAGGTACGATCGGGTAAACAACCGGCGTTGGTTTCGTAGGATTGAAACACCTTGTTATTGTAGTGTCCCGGCAACCATCCGTTGTTTTTATACAATAAGGTCCATATGGTAAGTTGTTGAATACGCCGGTACTGTTGCAATTGATCTGCACATCTACAGAATCATACAGGCAGTATGTTGGATTGGTAAGTCCGACTTGCCCGGTAATGCTGGCAGTAAAAGAGATACAGTCCTTATCACTTATTTGCACATTGTTGCCGATGCTGATCGGTGGAGGATCTGCATGAAAGCAACGTACAATGGTTGTATCGGTACAATTATCATGTGCCTTGATGCAGTAACTTCCGTAAGGAATATTGGTAAATGTTCCCGTTGTATTGCAACTGATCAGCACATCAGCTTCATCATAGAGACAAAATTCTGCATCAAAGAAATTAATAACTCCGTTTACAGAAGCCGTGAAATCGCGACAGGTAAAATTGGAAGTATTCACATGGGCGCCTACACCCGGGCTCAGTGAAACCGCTACAGGTGCTTTTTTAATAATGCCACAAGCATCCCGTGCCAATACTGTAAACTGGTCATGACCATTAAGGTTAAAGGTGAAGTTTGGACTGGAAGACCAAATGGTATCTCCGGGTGTACGAACCACTCCATAAGTAAATCCGGGAATGCCACTAACGGTACTCACGTTGCCTTTACTGTCTACTACTTTGATATACCCGGTTGCTTCATCGCATGCAGTTTTTGTAAACGAATAAGCGTCTATCCACCAGGTATAGTTACCAACGGTTATGCGCCTTGTTTGTATACCACCACATGAATCGGTTAATTGAATGCCATAGTCTCCTGCGATCAAACCGGTAAATTCTCCGGTATTATTACTCGTGCCCACGCCCATGGGAGACGGCGCAACAATCGTGTATGTAAATGGTGCCCGGCCAAACTGTTGACCAACAGCAGTGATGCTTCCATTGTCGCCATTGTCGCAGCTAACGTCAATTTTATTGAGTGTAAACCTGGGATCCTGGTAGGAACCCGCAATAACAATATTGGGAATGGTGATACTACAGTTCGTAATAATATCATTAACTACCAGGCTGTATACACCGGCCGATAACCCGCTGATAGAATCGCTGGTAGTGAAATTAGTATTAACGGGTCCGCTCGCTTTATATTTATAGTTTCCCGAACCACCGGATGCAAAGACTTTGATTGAGCCGGTTGCGGCACATCGGGATTCAAAACTCTGGTACGTAGCCTGTAATAAAATGCAGTTCTGGCTTTTGGAACTCAGGGGAGGGATCATTCCAATACAGCAAAGCACGAAGAACGGGATGTAGAGATTTTTCATAGTGGATGTTTTTCTCATAATAATAAAGGTCCTGTCATCACCACGACATTGCATCCGGTTGATCAGGTCTATTATTTTGATAGGTTAGCAGTAATATTTATAGGGATGATATTACTGAGGTTATCAATACAACGACAAACAATATTGGTTATTGTATATTGCAGCGAAAAAAAATCAGAAATCCTGCTAAAGATTGTAAAACACGTGTTTATACGAGGTATTGATACGAAAAAAAATGACTTTTACTGCATATTTCTACCGATCATTATTTGGGAGTATTAATTGGCAAGCTTAATTTTGCCGCATTGTAAATCAAACAAAAACATGAAAAAACTATTATTGTTGACGATGTTGACCATGGGATTGACCATTCATTCAACTGCACAGGGAATTGGTAAATTAAAATTCAGCGTGGGACCTGAACTGATGTTTGCAACCGGCGATTTTTCCACTACCAATGGATTGGGGATTGGCGGCACGGCCCAGTTGGAAATCTATGTGAAGGAAAATCTCAGTGCAACGGGCCTTACGGGTTTCAACAGCTTCATAGGAAAATCTGCGGGCAGTGGAGTGAAATTTAAAAATGCGACGATCATTCCAATCCGGGTGGGTGGCCGGTTTTATCCAGGTCTGGGATTTCATTTGGGAGCCCAGGTTGGTGTGGGTTTTGTAAATACAGCAGGTGTTGGAAATACAGCATTTGCTTATTCTCCGCAAATAGGATACAATTTCAAAACAGTAAAGGGTAAAGCCATTGATGCTACATTGAAATATGATGGTTATGCCGTCAATGGAGGATCGATAGCCGCAGTAGGGATCAGGCTTGCCTATGTGTTTTAAGAAGTCAACTTTTTGATCTTTAATTGCCCTGTTCATAGAATGGGGCTTTTTTTTGCACAATGTTTAAGAACGGTAGCGTTGTATTATATCGCAAATGCTTCAACAATAAACAATCAAGGCCGGGGTTTTCGTAAAAATTGCATTAAAATCAATACATTCGTTGCACCATTACACTGCATGAGAGTTGTGTTGACAGGCTTATGATAGGATCTCTCAGCGTTCATATAATGATTACTCCCCCCAGGAAAATAAATTGAAAATGGATTTTCATTTTACTGATTTATTGATGTCATTACAAATTGCACATTTATTTTAATATCACACATATTACCAATTATGAAAAGATTACCACTGCTTATCCTGGCATGTTGTTTTTTATTGACTGCTAAGGCGCAGGTTAGTAAAGAAGATCAAAAACTTGCTCTTGAACTTGTAAAAACTAACCAGCAACAGATCGGGTTAACCGACGACGACCTGGCAAATACCGTTGTTTCCAGTTCTTATGAAACTTTGTCTGATCACATCAGGATGGTATACCTGCAGCAAACCTTTCGCAACATCCCGGTTTTTAACCAGATGCAGGTGCTTGCGTTTAAAAATGGCAAATTAGTTTCTTTGGCTGGTGGCAGGATCGCCGGCATAAGTGAGCGTGTAAATAACATGGCGGCCAACCCGGTACTATCTGCTTCAGAAGCAGTGTTGTCTGCAATGACCGATCGCAAAATACCTGTTCAGGGTGCATTGCAATTTACTGCACAAAAGGGCAATAAAATACTGTTCAGTAAAAGCGCAATTGCCTATAATGATATCGCTGTAGAGCTGGTATGGCTTCCCGTTAGTAGCAAGGAAGTAAAACTTACGTGGGAAGTGGATTTAGAACCTTTAAGATCCCAGGATCACTGGATGATTCGGGTAGATGCAGCTTCGGGCATCGTGCTTGATAAGAATAACCTTACTGTGTATGAACAGTTTGATCATATGCATCATGCCGCCAATACAACTGTTCCATCTTTTTTTAATATTGGACATGCCGGCCCACACGATGTTGCAAGGAATGCGGGTAACAGTCCATTGGTTGTAAGTTCTGCCAGCTATCGTGTAATTCCTTTTCCTGCGGAAAGCCCTATTCATCCCGGCGGAACAGCTACTTTGGTAACAGATCCATGGACGCTTGCATCAGGAAATGCCGTG
>ERZ795056.5360-NODE-5360-length-12913-cov-17.832245_pt1 | contig 12913 bp, 10 predicted proteins | sample MGYA00375140_ERZ795056 | MGnify/ENA primary metagenome ERZ795056 (study PRJEB30185, sample SAMN05720227) | activated sludge metagenome | isolation source: Anaerobic digester | place: USA | collected 2015-03-09 ...
CCAGTCGTGTCGCTGCGCTGCCAGCTGAGCGGCTCGCTGATATTCCCAGCTACGCTCCAGCAGCCTCTGCGCTGCCAGCAGCTCGCCGCGCTTTTGCAGAGCCTCGGCAGCATCCAGATAGCGGCCCTGCTCGACCCAGCTGTCAATCAGCTCCGGCGTTGGCGAGTCCGTTTCCTGAAGCGGCGCAGTCTCTGCCGCTTGGATGGGCGCGGTGGCTGGCGTGCGATCGGACCGCGCGTTGTGCATAGAAAAAATTTAACAAAGGTGTAAGCCGTTCGCGCGCTGGTTCGTTCATACATGCAAAGGCTGCTTGCCGCAGATCGGTGATGGTCCCGAGCCTGCCGGTGCTGCAAGGGACGCCGCAGTCAGCCAGCTTTTTGGACCCTAAATATCTGAAGCACTCGACTCGGACCAAAACGGGGCCGGGTGCTCGACTTGGGAAGGACGGATGCTCATGCGTAGTGCTCGACTTATGCGGGTTTCGCTTCTTTGTGCAGCAGCTTCAGCGACGCTGCTTGGCTGTAGTCAGTCTTCGCAGCTGGCCCGGCCCAGCGACGTCGCCGGAAGTGGTTACAGCAAAGCCGGGGCAGGGGAGTCGTCGGTGCGCTTTATGTCGGAGTCTGGTCCCAGCCCAGCCAGTCCGCCCAGTGGCGCTAGCATGCAAGCACCCGAGCCAGAATCGCTCCGGAGAAACGAAGACAGAGCCGCTGATCGCCCCGGTTTGGGCACGGTCTTTGGCGAGAACCGCTACTCTCCGGTGCGCGATGTCGAGTTTGAGCGTCAGTCGGACTCACCGATGTTTCTGGCGAGCTTGCACTACAACGACGCGCAGGGGATTGATGCGCAGCGGGCGCGTCTCGGCTCGCGTCTAAGCAGCGGAGAACCGGTGTTTCGCGGTAGCTCTTCTCCATCGGGCGGGCGCGCGCGGCTTTGGGGCGGCGTCACGATCTCGGTGGTCGATGAGGGTGGACGGCCTTTGCCTGCCTATCGCTACGGTGACCACGTACTGCTGGTCGGGGACGCCGGGCAGCGCTACGCCATCGATGTCGAGAACCGCACCGGCCAGCGCTTTGAGCTGGTGGCTTCCATCGATGGTCTAGATGTAGTGGACGGTAAGTCGGCCAGCCTAGACAAGCGTGGGTATGTTGTGTCCCCACATGGTCGCCTGCGCATCGAGGGCTACCGCCGCAGCATGAGCGAGGTCGCGGCCTTCCGCTTTGGCTCCGTACGCGACTCGTATGCGGCGCAGACCGCTGAGTTTGGGGCCAAAAATGTCGGGGTTATCGGGGTCGCGTTGTTCTCGGAGCGGGGCGTGCGCGTGGACTACGACTCGTCACCAGAGCTTGACGACGAGGCCCGCCGCCGCGAACAGGCCGATCCGTTCCCAGGACGCTTTGCCAACCCACCGCCCCGGCCCTACTACTAGGCTGTCACGCGCTGTGGGCTTAGCCTGAAGACGCCTTCCCTCCGACGCTGATTTTTCCTGTTCCAGCCCCGCACAATCCGCGCATGCAGCATTCTTTGTGGTGCTGTTTAATATTCCCCTGCATCCAAGTTTCCACCCTTGTAGAGGTCCGTGATGCCTCCTGGCCCGATGCTTGTGCGCTTTGTGTTGATGGTGACAGTAGCGACCCTGATCTTGGGGGGGCTGCACTACTACCTTTACGTGCGCTTTGGCCGCTACCTGGGCCTCGGTCCGACAGAGCTGCGGCTGTTGCGCGCGGCCTTGCTAGCTCTCTTTGCGCTGCTGTGGGTGGCGATGCCGCTGGGTCGGATGCTTCCGAGGGCCGTGGCCTCGCCGCTGTTGTGGGTGGCCTTTGTTTGGCTTGGTACCTTGGTGGTCTGCTCGGTGGTGCTGGCTGGTAGCGACCTGCTGCTGCTCTTTGGGGGCCTTGGGGCTTCGTTAAAGCCCGACGCCATCGATCCAGAGCGTCGCCAGCTGCTACGGCGCTGGGTCGAGCTAGGGACGCTGGGAACTGCAGGAGTCCTGTCGGGCTACGCGCTGTTTCAGGGGCTGCGCAAGGTGGCGGTGCGGCGCGTTTCGGTGCGCCTGGCCAAGCTGCCGGCAGAGCTCTCGGGCCTGCGCATCGTGCAGCTGACAGACGTGCATATTGGGCCGACCCTCGACGGGAAGTGGCTGGGCGAAGTGGTCAAGCAGGTAAACGCGCTGCAGGCCGACTTGGTGGTGATTACCGGCGACTTGGTGGATGGTTCGCTGGAGACGCTGCGCTCGCATGTGCAGCCGCTATCCGAGCTGCGGGCCAAGCACGGCATCTACTTTGTGACCGGCAATCACGAGTACTACGCGGGTGTCGATGCCTGGCTGGCAGAGCTGTCGCGCCTGGGCCTACGCGTCCTGCGCAACGAGAGAGTGACGCTGCAGCCGCTGGCCAGTGCGCCCCATGCGCTGCTGGATCTGATTGGGATCGATGATCACCACAGCGGTGTTTACCCTGGGCACGGCCCCGATCTACCGCGCGCGCTGGCCGGACGAGATACCAAGAACCCGGCGCTGCTGCTTGCGCACCAGCCAGCTGCCATTGTCGAGGCCGCGCAGCTTGGGATCGATCTGCAGCTCTCGGGGCACACGCATGGCGGTCAGCTGTGGCCGTGGGGTCACTTGGTGCGTCTGCAGCAGCCGTACATTGCGGGCCTGCACACGCGGGGTCAGACGCAAATCTACGTTAGCTCGGGCACTGGTTACTGGGGCCCACCGATGCGCCTGGGCTCTCCGGCTGAGATCACCGAGCTTACGCTGCTTCCAACTGCGGCATAGCGACTGTAGCTAGGTCTGGGGCCGCGTCGCTTGGTGTTACTTGCTACGACCTTCGGTGACCACTACCATGAGCCGGTGAATCCGCGCCGAAATCCGCCGCCGCACCAGCCTTTGTGGGCGACGGCATGTCCAAGTCGCTTGCCTGGGAAGGGGCAAAGCTGTCAGCGGCGCGTGGGGCTCGGGATTTTGCTCGGGCTGTCGGTCGTGTTGGGCAGTCTGCAGAATGAGTCCTCGGCAGAGGCGTATCCATACGCGGCGCTGCGAGTGGCGGATCTGGTCCTAAGTGGTCCCACCGACGGTTCGTTAGGGGCGATTCACTTTAATCCGGCAGCAATTCGTCTTGCCAGCGGCAGTCAGATTATGGCCGTGGGTGGGCTGGATGGCTTCCTCGGCAGCTATCAAAGACGGGACCTGTTACCTCCAGGGTTTGCGCCCGGCCAGCAGCAGGCACAGGTCGCCGAGCCGACTCGAATTAGCTGGATGAACCCCAAGGGTCTAGTCGCGGCCAGCTGGGACTTGCGTACGGACTCTGTGACGCTGGCGTTTGGTTTGTATACGCCGCAGATGGACTTTACCGATTACAGCGGCTCGGGGATTGGGGCCCGGGCCGATCTGGCGTCACCGACGCTGCAGGCGTTGACCACGCGCTACCACGTCGTAAAGTCCGAGACTTACAGCCTGTGGGGCAACCTGTCGGTGGGGCTGCGACTGCGGCCTTGGGTCTATTTGGGCGGCGGCTTTAACTTTGCTTATACGCGGCAGCGGTCGCTGTTTTTTCGCGATCTGGACCCGCGCGTGGCGGACGACTATTCCTGCGCACCGGGCCAAGGCGGAGCCGCCTGCGAGCAGTGGAACGACCGGATGTCCGTCGAAACGGATGTTGGCGGCTGGGGCTATGGTTTTACCGCTGGTGCCCTGTTTGTGCCGCTAGAGAATCGGCTGTGGCTGGGACTGTCGTACGTAAGCCCTCTGTTTACCAATCGCGGTGCTGAGGTGCAGCTGGATGGAATTCCGACGCAGCAGCCGTGGCTACCCGGCGACCCGTGCGGGGGCTTTGCGACTGGGGCGCGCCTGACTCGTCGAGATGCGCCGCCTGTCTGTGGCACTGCGCGGGCCGTGATGGCGTTTCCTCATCTGGTCTATCTAAGCGGTCGCGGTCGCATCGCGCTGTCCTCAAGCTCGCGGTTTTCTCCGACGGCGATCGAGATTACTAGCTGGGCGCGCGTAAATGTTCCGCCAAGAACAAGTCCTGTAAGCACCGTAGACCTATATCTAGAGCGGCGGGTTTTCCCTCAAAGTCTTCTGCCCTTACCCCTTTCGCAACGTCCGGCGCTCGCGATAACATGGGGGCTAAGACAAATCTGGCCGCGACTGACCCTGGGCCAGGAACTGCTTTACGAGAGCCCGCGAGCGGAGGACAGCGCCGTTTCTCCTGCGAACTTGGAAGGACACAAGCTGGATGTCAGCCTGGCGGCACGTCTACGGGTGCACAAGCGCCTGTCGGTGCTGCTGAGCGTTGGCGTCACGTACGTGTTCTTCTCGGAGCAGGCTGGAGAGCGCTATAACGCCGGACAAGCGGCTACCTGCCGTGACAGTCTTTACGACATCAGCGCCTCGGCTTGTGCTGAGACGCAGGCAGGCTTTGCAGTTCCCACGGCACAAGGGAGTTACTCCTTGGTCATCCCGCACGGGGTCACTGGGCTGGAGTTCAACCTATGAGGGGGAATCATGAGAACTGCCATCCGCTGTGCGTCTGGGCCTCTTGCCTACTTGCTGGGCTTGCTGGCACTGGTTGGGAGCTGCACCGCCACTGACTCGAGTGCTCCGGGGACCTGTCGAACGGTGGCCAACTGCGGGGAAGACACGGCTCCGGTCTGTGATGCGCAGACGCTGGCCTGCCGGGCTTGTAACCCCAGCAATCCCAGCGACGACATCGCCTGCAAAAATCGCAAGCCCGAGACCCCGCGCTGTGGACCGCAAGGAGCCTGCGTCGCCTGTATGGTTCACGCCGACTGTGCCGGACAGGACCTGCGCAAGCCCGCCTGCGTGAACAACAGCTGCACCGCATGTCGTCAGTCCAGTGACTGTGCCAGCCGGGTCTGCAGTGCCGACGGTAGCTGCGCGCCCACGACCGAAGTCTTGTTTGTAAACAACAAGAACGGGAGCTGCCAAGCCGGCGCCCACAAAGGCACGCAGGAAGATCCGTTCTGCTTGATTCAAGACGCAGTAGACGTGGCCAGTGCTAGCGGTAAGACGCTGATCAGCATCGAGCCGTCAACGCGCGCTTACGAGGCGGTGCGGATCAATCAAGCCACCTCGGCGCAGGGTCTGTACTTAATCGGGGCTGGCAGTTCGGGAAGCCTGGTGCGGATCGAGGGGGTGAATACTGAGCCGGCGCTGTCGGTGTCGGCGCTGGGCGGTAAGAAAGTGGTCCTCTCGGTGCGCGGCGTCGAGCTAGTCGGCACGCGGCAGACCAGCGCGGTGGTCTGCGAGTCGGGCGCTGAGCTGACCCTTATTGGCAGCAGCATTCATGACGCGGGACTTGATGGCATTACGGCTAGCGGCTGCAGTGTGACCCTCGACGCGCTTCGCATCTTCCGCAATGGTCGCAACGGGCTTAGTTTGACCGGCTCGACCTACACCGTCGCCAGCAGCATGATCTGGGCAAACTACGTGGCCGGCATCGCGCTTGGCAGCGGCAACACGGGCAGCTTGAAGTTTTTGACCGTCTATGCCAACGGCAATCCCGCCGGAGACAGGCCCGCAGGCATCGATTGTGGTGCTGGACAGGCCAGCGTGGAGAACAGCATCGTCTTTGCCAACATCTCTCGCGTCGCTGGCTCTGCGTATACCGATGTGCAGCTCAATGGCTGTCTGCTGTCGCAGGTGGTAACCAACGACACCAAAGCTACTGGCGCCATCTTCAAAGAAGCGATTGAATTTGTGGCTGACTCTGGACCCGACCCCAGCGTCTTTAATCTGCGTCTGAAAAAGGGTAGCGACATCAATCAGGACTGCTGCGTCAACAAGCTCAGTAACCTGGGGGGCGTCGACCACGACATCGACTTTCACCCTCGACCCGAGCGAGTCGGTGGCCTGGCTGATATCGGCGCGCACGAGGTGCAGTAGCTAGGGGTCTTTGAGCTGTAGCCAAGTACGCTGGGCCACCAAAAGGGTGGCTCTCTGCGCGGCTTGTGTGGTACCGAGCCCAAGTGTCAAATCAATCTAGCTCTGCAGACGCAGCTACGTCCTTGGCGCCACAGACCAAGCTGGTTCGGCGCTTAGGCGCGCTGGATGCCACCGCACTTCTAGTGGGCAGCATGATTGGCTCAGGGATTTTTATTGCCCCGTCGCTGATGGCCAAAAATATTGCGGCTCCGGGGCTATATCTGGGGCTGTGGGCCCTGGCCGGACTGTTCACGCTGCTGGGGGCAGGCTGCTATGCCGAGCTAGCCGCGATGATGCCCGAAGCGGGCGGCCAGTACGTCTATCTGAAACGAGCCCTCGGGGCGCTGCCCGGATTCTTGTACGGCTGGACGCTGTTCCTGGTGATTCAGTCGGGCTTTATCGCTGCAGTTGCGATTGCCTTTGCCAAATACCTTGGCATCTTTCTGCCGTTCGTCGGTGAGCAGCAGGTCTTGCTGGCCTTGCCGCTGGGCCCGCTTGGAACGCTGAATATCAACAGTGCGCAGCTGGTCGCGGTTCTGGTGATTGCGGTGCTCACGTTGATTAATACGCGCGGGGTCGTCGCTGGTGCCAAGGTTCAGAACTTGTTTACGGGGCTGAAGCTGCTGGCGCTGTGGGCGCTGGTTACCGCGTCGCTGCTGCTAGCCAAAGGCAGCCTGGCCAACTTCTCGCCAGCGTGGAGTACGGCGGTACCCACAGGAATCGGTGCGGTCCAGACGGGCTTTTTGGCAGCGCTGGGTGTTGCAGCCAGCAAGGCGCTGTTTTGCTACGACGCCTGGAACACAGTGACTTTTGCTGCTGCCGAGGTGCGGGACCCGGCTCGCAACCTGCCGCGCGCCCTGATTGGCGGCACGCTGGTCACGACGGTGACCTATACGCTGGCTGCAGCTGGCTACCTGTATCTGTTCCCGCTTGAGAAGATGGCGGCAGTGTCCGAAAACCGGATTGCCGCCGAGGCAGCGCGGGTGCTGCTTGGCAACTTGGGTGGGCAGATGATTGCGGCAGCCATCTTGGTCTCCACCTTCGGCTGCATCAACGGCATGATTTTGGGCGGGGCGCGGGTGCTGTACGCGATGGCTGAAGATCGCTTGTTCTTACGCACTGCCGCGAAGCTGAATCAGCGCAAGGCACCAGCCAACGCACTGATTCTTTTGGGGCTATGGTCTGCGGTGCTGACGCTGTCTGGCAAGTACGACGACCTGCTGACCTACACCACGTTTGCGTCGCTGCTTTTTAATGCGGCGACGGCTGCCTGCGTAATCGTGCTGCGCCGCAAACAACCTGCCGCCGAGCGACCCTATCGTGCGTTTGGCTATCCAGCTAGCGCGGTAGCGTTTATCGCGGTAGCGACCTTCTTTGTCGTCTACATCGTGCGCGGTGATCCAAAAAGCTCGCTGTATGGGCTGCTGCTGGTGCTGCTGGGCGTGCCGGTTTACTTCATCGTGCGGGCGCGTACTGCGGGGTCGGAAGCGGTCAAAAGCTAGTTCGCGGGCTTGCCGCACTCGCGGCAGTGACCGTCGCTGCCAATCACGCCGATGCAAGCCTCATCGCTACACAGTACGCGCTCTGCAAAGTCGTCGCTGGACTCGCTCGAGGATTCATTATTGGCAGACAGATCTGGCACCGACGGTGATGCCGAGTCTGGCTGCGCTTCGACTTGATGCTCGGCAGTGGCAACCAGCGCAGGCGCAGGCGCAGCTGGATGAGCAGCTGCGTATGCCTTGGCCTCGGGATTGAGCCGGTGACAGATGCGGCAGCAGCTATCGCTACCGACGAGGCCGATGCATAAGTCGTCTACGCAAAGGAACCTCTGCTCGGGTTCAAAGCTGCTGTCGTCATCCACGGGCGGGACGAGCTCGACGCTCATTTCAGGTTCTTAAACAGCGCGGCGAGCTTCTTCTTGGCATCGTCGGCGGACTTGTCGACTTTCCAGCCCTCCGAGTCCTTGAAGTTAAAGTGGGTGCAGAAGTTGGCGACTTCTTTGTCGCGAATAAACGCCGCCTCTGGCTCGCGGCAGAGGTTGTGGACGTTTACGTCAAAGTGCTGGCAGTTTTTGCAGCAGTGTAAGTCGGTGCCGCAGTGCGGACAGCTGTCGCGCCGACCGACTTTAACGCCGACTTTGACCTCGAAGATTTGCTCATTTCCACAGGAATAACAGTAGTAGGCCATGACGACGGCGATTGTAGTCTTCGGCCCGCACGGGAGCAATCACAGTGTGCGCAGAGAGGGGAGGTACTGCAGAGATTTTTGCGGCTTACTGCTGACCCTGCGTCGATGACTCCATCCAGTTGATGATGTCTTGGAGGCGGACCTGGATAGCGGCTACGTCTTGCGACTTTACGGCATCGCGTGCTTCGTAAATCTTGATGACGGCCCAGCTAGGCAGTGGTGTGACGGGGATGCGGATGGCCTGCGTGGTTGCGACGGCAGGGGTTGGCGCAGCGGTGGGGCTAGGGCTGGTGGTGGGCTGGGCGCTCGTCGGAGCGGCATCCTCGTCCCCAATCGGGGCTCTGACCCCGGCGATGGCCTCCATCAGCTGATTCATGGTTGGCGTGCTACCCGCATCGTCGACCACCGCGTTCAAGTTGCTACGGATCTGACGGTAGCTAGAGACCGCGTCTTTGGCTTCTTTGCTCGGGACCTTGATCGGGCTTTTCCGGAAGGCAGAGATGGCGAGCCGCAGTCCACTCTCCGCTGCGGGAGACGGCGGAACGGTGACTTTGCCACGCTTGGTGGGCTGGCCGCTGCGAATCGACTCGCGCGCGAAGGCTTCAAAGAGCTCTAGGAAGTTTTTGTAAGCACCCTCTTCGCACTTCATGGGACGAGGGCCAAACAGACGCTCAATCTCGGCGTCAGCTGAGCCCTGGCTGGGCCCACTGCTGGGGTTGAGCTGGCTGAATGCCGAGCGATAGGTAGCGGTGCAGTTTTCGGCGCGGACGCCTGCTGGGACCGTCACTGCTACTAGGGACAACAAGCCGAATAGAGTCGCTTTCATGGTTCCAATACTAGCCCAAACTGCGGTACTTGCCACGGGGCCAAGCGGGGCTATAGAAAAACTTTGTTGAATCTTGAGGCGCTAGCACCTGTGGCTGGGCGTAGTGGAGCCGCCAGGGTAAGTGTGATTTGGCGCTGGTTGCCGTGGCTGTTTCCGCGTAAAAACAGCTCGGTCCCGCCTTTTTCTTTCTTGCACGCAGGCGTGTTCAAAAGCGGATGACAGCTGCCGTCTCTCCCTTAGCTCGCAAGCCTCAGCTGACCTCGATTCGACGTGGAGGGGTGACTTGCGTGCTGCTGGCAGCGCTGTGGTTAGGCTGCTTTTTCCACGCTGGGAAGTGGCTTGCACTGGGGCTGGTATGGACGGGCTTGTGTGTGGTTGCAGGCTTGGTGCTACGTCAGCTGATTGGTAGGCCGATGCAGCGGCTTTGCCAGCAAGCGGAGTCGCTGCCTTGGGGCGGGCGGTCAGCGCTGCAGCGTGGCACGCGGACCACGATTGATGAGCTAAGCGCGATTGAGCAGCAACTAGTGACGATGGCGGACGTGCTGCACGGTCGCTTAAGCTCCAGCACTGAGCTAAATCTGCACCTTGAGTCCGAGGTGGCCCGCCGTGGAGCCGAGCAGCTGCGACGGAAGGCGGAGCTGGAGCAGACGCTGCAGCAGCTCGAGCGGGCGCGTGACGGTCTGTTGCGCTCAGAAAAGCTGGCGACGGTGGGACTGGTCGCCTCCAACCTATCGGAGCAGATTACGGGGCCGGTAGAGCACTTGGCGAGGCAGACCGTGCATCTGGAGCAGCTGTTTGGGCAGCTGGCAGAGCAGGGGCAAGTCGTTACTGGCGCCGCCACAGGCGACGGTGAAGTGGCGCTGGTTGTTTCGATGAAGCAGACCTTGAAAGATATCGTGACCGAGGCGGAGCGGACGCGAGACTTGGTGCGGGCCATGCGTGTCTACGCTCGGACTAATGATGAGCCTCGGCAGGAAGGGCATGCTATCGAGCGCTGCGAGCTGCTGACGTTGCTTGCGGAAGTGCTGCGACTGTTTGCTGCACCGGTGCAGGTGCAGCTGGTGTCAGCTTCAGAACATGCTGCGTCTAGCGGTCGGTCGCAGCAGGCCGAGGCAGCAGCCGACGCGCTCGCTGCTCTGCGGCTGCAGACGGGCCCACTGTGGGTCTTCGCCAGCCTGAGGAGCGACTTGGCTCTGTTGCTGGCTAGCTGCTTGCTTTATGGCACCGAAACCGCGTCGTTTCCTGCGATCAGGGCGGGTTTGTCGCCGAAGCTCTTGCCTCGGCTGCTGCTTCGAGTGACTGCTGCCTCTGTCGAGCTGCTGCTAGAGACCGGGGCATATCACCTGTCTGCGGCTGGGTTAGAAGCTCGGCTGAGCAGCGGCTTGCGGGAGCGATTGCTGGCGCACGGTGTGCTGCTCTGCTTTGGCTCGGAGAGCGCTGCGGTTGTTTCTCAGACGGTGGGGGCGGCACGGGACACGGTTGCACCCACGAGGCCCACCTCTTTGACGGCAGACCCACTGGTGTCCGTCATGATTCCTCTTTGGTCTGCATCTAAGACCCACGGCCCGCAACCTGGGGCTGGCCTGGTCGCAGATAATTAACAAAACTGTCAATAAAAGTCTTAGAGCAGCTGAGCCTCAGTCGCCAGTACCGCCATACTGTCTAGTTCCGCAGGCACAGCTGAGAGTACTCGCGAGAAAACAGTAGACCGCTGTGGCCCGGGGCAGAGTACCCTGCTGCAGCATCCCCCTTAGAGGTCTGTCCAGCCGCTAGACAGACAGAGGAGCCGCAACGGTGGTGGAGACGCAGAGCGAACAGTCAAATCAAGGAACCGCTGGCGCGAAAGGCCCTCCCGCGCGAGCGTCGCTAGCGATCGTCTACTTCACCATTTTTCTAGACCTGCTGGGGTTTGGCATCATCCTGCCGCTGATGCCGTTTTATGCGCTGCATTTTGGTGCGCGCCCGACGGAAATCGGCCTGCTGTTTGCGGCCTTCTCGATTGCGCAGCTGGTAAGCGCTCCGCTGCTGGGTCGGCTCTCGGACCGAATTGGGCGACGGCCTGTACTTCTGATTAGCTTGCTGGGAGCCTCTGCGGCCTTTGTTGCGACCGGCCTTTCCTTCAGCCTGTACACATTTATTGCCGCACGGGCTTTTGCCGGGCTGTTTGCGGGCAGTATTGCGACCGCGCAGGCCTATGTTGCTGATGTGACGACCCCCGCTGAGCGCACCAAGTACATGGGCCTGGTGGGGGCCAGTATCGGGATGGGTTTCGTGTTTGGTCCGTGGATCGGTGCCGAGCTATCGCGGTTTGGCTTTGGCACTGCCGCCTTTGTCTCAGCGGGGCTGGCGTTTTTGAACTTCGTGCTGGCGCTGGTGCTGCTGCGTGAGTCGCTGCCGCCAGAGCTTCGTGGCCAAGCGCGCCTGCGTATGCGTACCGGTTTCTCTTTTGCACGGCTGCGCGCCGCGCTGGGTCAGCCTGTGGTGGGTCAAGTCCTGAGCGCCGGCTTTCTGACCATGTTTGCGTTCGTGGCGATGGAGACGACTTTTTCGCTGCTGGGCTTTCGCAAGTTCGGCCTGAACCAGCAGCAGCTTGGGCGCACCTTTGGGGTGCTGGGGATCGTGATTGCGATTGTGCAGGGCGGTCTGGTCGGCAAGCTGGCCAAGCTGCTGGGTGAGCGGCGGCTGGCCATGATCGGCGCAGTGGTGGTAGCGCTGGGGCTGGGGGCGCTGCCGTGGCAGCCGACGCTGACGCTGACGGTCGCATGCCTGCTGCTGGTTGCTTGCGGGCAGGGCTTGCTACAGCCTTGTCTGTCGACGCTGCTATCGCGTAGCAGTGCCGCCGATGCACAGGGTGGCGTCCTGGGTTTGGGTCAGTCGCTCAGCTCACTGGCTCGCGTGGTAAGCCCACTTATCGCAGGTGTGCTGTTTGAGCGCGGCGTCTTTTTGCCCTACGCGCTGGCTGCAACCCTGATGCTGGGTGTGTGCTGGTTGCTCAGCTCCCTTCCTCTACCAGCTAGAAGCTAGGTTGTCGCGGTAGCGGTCCTTGGGCTTGATCTAGCCTCAATTGTCGACGCTGAAAGAGCGTCACTCAGTCCCCTACAGCTGCTTGGTTTGAAGCGTAACAGTGGCTGCGCCAGCCCCGCCCGCTTGATTCCTTTATTGTGCTGCGCGGACTACCCATGTTACACGCCGCCCATGTGATTTGCGCGGCTGTGCCACAGCGCCAGCCGGATGCTGACCCTTGTGGGTAGAAACATGGAGTTGTCGCGGATGCCGTCTGAAAAATCGCGCGCTGGTTCTTGGTTGGTTGGTCTTGGGCACAAGCAGGTGCGCTTGACTGCTTTGGGTTGTGGGCTCTTGTTGTCGGTGAGCGGCTGCAGTGGTCTGATCGACCCTGACCCGTACCTGGGCACGATTGATCCCAGCGGCTTTGATGTGGCGCTGCAGTTTGCGACCTCATCAACCAGCCCAGCCAGAGCCTGTCTGCTGCCGCGCCGAGGCTGGAGCGGCCAGGGGGGGACTGAGAACGCCAACTGGTTCTATCTAGGCGGGCTGTCGGCGTCGCAATTGGATTTGGCCAACGCTGCCGATCCAACCAAGGCTCTGCCGCCGTCGGTTTATCAGCTGACGGGCTGCAATGCACCGGAAGGTCGCGCGGATATTGGGACGTTTGATCCGCGTCTTGATAACTATCGCAAGGACGTGCAGTACCCCATTTGGGCTACGGGCTTTGTGCCTGCGCTGGCGGGAGCGGCGGCGGAACCAACCAGGCTAAGCACCTACCGTCCGTTTCACTTGCTGGTTCCTGCCGAGTTGCAGAGCTCAGTGCGTGACCGCATGGGCTGCAACGATGTGAAGTCCGAGCGCTCGCTGCTAGAGCGCGCAGGCTGGAGTCGGGAAAGCAAGGTCTTCCCAGAGAGCGGCCCAACCGACTTTACGCTGAGCTTTCCGGCGCG
>ERZ795056.5362-NODE-5362-length-12912-cov-25.581084_pt1 | contig 12912 bp, 11 predicted proteins | sample MGYA00375140_ERZ795056 | MGnify/ENA primary metagenome ERZ795056 (study PRJEB30185, sample SAMN05720227) | activated sludge metagenome | isolation source: Anaerobic digester | place: USA | collected 2015-03-09 ...
GGGTCCAGGCCGTCGGCGCCGACTTCGATCATACGCAGCGCTTTTTGCAGCGCTTCCCCGAAGCTGCGACCGATGGCCATGACCTCGCCGACCGACTTCATCTCGGTGCCGATGGACAGGTCGGCGCCGTGGAACTTCTCTAGGTCCCAGCGCGGCACCTTGCACACGATGTAGTCGAGCGCGGGCTCAAAGCAGGCGGTGGTGGTGCGGGTGATGGCGTTTTTTAGCTGCGGCAGCGTATAGCCCAGCGCCAGCTTGGCCGCGACGTAGGCCAGCGGATAGCCGGTCGCTTTGGACGCCAGCGCCGAGGAGCGCGACAGCCGCGGATTGACCTCGATCACCACAAACCGCGCCGAGTGCGGGTCCAGCGCAAACTGGATGTTGCACTCGCCGATGATGCCCAGGTGGCGGATGGCGCGGAAGGCCGCGTCGCGCAGCGTCTGGTGCTCGTCGTCCGAGAGGGTCTGGCTGGGCGCGACCACGATCGACTCGCCGGTGTGGACGCCCAGCGGGTCGACGTTTTCCATGTTGCAGACCGCGATGCAGTTGTCGTCGGCGTCGCGGACTAGCTCGTACTCCAGCTCTTTCCAGCCGGTCAGGCACTGCTCCAGCAGCACTTGTGGGACCCCGGCCAGGGCGCGCTCGACGGCGGCTTCCAGCTCGGTGGCGGTGTGAACGACTGCCGAGCCGCGACCGCCCAGCGAGAAGCCAGCGCGCAGCACCAGTGGAAAACCGATTTCACGTGCGGCGTCCAAGGCGGCAGCCACCGACGTGACCGTGCGACCGCGCGCCAGGGCGATGCCCAGCTCGGCCAGCTTGTCGGCGAAGATCTGCCGGTCTTCACAGGCGCGGATGGCCTCAATCGAGGTCCCCAGCACCCGCACCCCCAGTCGCTTCAGCACGCCTGAGTCGCACAGCTGCAGCCCGCAGTTCAGCGCCGACTGTCCGCCAAACCCGAGCAGGATCGCATCGGCGTGCTCTTTTTCCAGCACCTGCTCGACGAAGTACGGGGTAATCGGCAGGAAGTACACCGCATCGGCCAGCTCGGCGGTGGTCTGCACCGTCGCGATGTTGGGGTTGATCAGAATCGTGCGAATGCCCTCTTGGCGCAGTGCCTTTAGCGCCTGCGAGCCCGAGTAGTCAAACTCGCCCGCCTGCCCAATCTGCAGCGCACCTGAGCCGAGGACCACGACGCGACGCGGCGGCGCCGCAACTGGCAAGTGGGTCATGGTCGGGGCCTCCGCAGCGATGTCACCATGCGTAAAAACTCATCGAACAAAAAGGCGGTGTCGCGAGGACCAGAGGCCGCCTCGGGGTGAAACTGCACCGAGAAAAAGGGTCGATACAGGTGGCGGATGCCCTCGCTGGTGCCGTCGTTCAGGTTTACAAACCACGGCGTCCAGTCGGGCGGCAACGTCGCATCATCGACGGCATAGCCGTGGTTCTGGCTGGTCACATACGCGCGCCGCGACAGCAGATCCTGCACCGGCTGGTTGTGCGAGCGATGGCCAAACGGCAGCTTGTACGTCTGCGCCCCCGCGCACAGCGCCAGCAGCTGATGTCCCAGGCAGATGCCCATCGTCGGCAAGCTGCGCGCCAAAAGACCCTGCAGCCGCGCCACCAGTGGCAGCTGCGCCCGCGGATCGCCCGGCCCGTTGGTCAGTAGCACACCGTCCACACCGTCGAGCAGCGACTCCCACGGGGAGCTGGCCGGCACCCGCAACACGCTGGCTCCTCGCTGGAGCAGGGAGCGCACGATCGACTCTTTGGCCCCGGTGTCAATCACCAGGATGCGGGGCGCGGTCTTGTCGCTGGCTGCATACTCCCGGGTCTCAGTCGGCTCGACGAGCTTTACCACCTGCGCCATGTCGATGCCGTCGGCGGTCTGCAGTCCAATCAGACCGTCGCTGCTCTGGTCCAGGATGGCGCCCGTCACGGTACCGATGCTGCGTAGGTGCTGCGTCAGCGCGCGGGTATCGATGCCTTGCAGTGCTGGCACGCCCGCTGCTTCCAGCCAGTTCCCTAGGCTGCGCACCGCTGCGTAGTGGCTCGGCTCGGCGGTGTAGTGCGCGACTAGAAGGCCTTGGACCTGGACCCGGTCGCTCTCAAACGGGCCGCTGGGGACGCCGTAGTTGCCTTGCAGCGGGTAGGTCAGCGCCAGGATCTGGCCGCGATACGAGGGGTCGGTCAGCGCCTCCACATAGCCGGTCATGCCGGTGTGAAAGACCACCTCGCCGCGGACCTGGCGGTCGGCTCCAAAGCGCTTGCCGTACCAAGTGTGGCCATCGGCCAGCACCAGCTTGCCAGGACTGCCTTCGCCGCTTGGTCCGTTTGTTTCGATTGTGCTTGATTTATGCATTTATGCGTTCTTTGTAAGCCGCTTGGGCGACCGAAAGTTGCGCTGAAGGTGCGTGATGCGGGCGGGTCTGTCAATACAGTTCCTAAAATCTCCGGCGGTAAATCTATGGAGTGCGCAGGAACCGCTATTTGGCTCGGAAAAAACTAGGTGCTTGCAGGACCGCTGCGAAACTGCATTTATATGCAGCATGCAAAACGAACACGGCATCTTGGCGCTGGCCTTTTCGGGCGGGCTTGATACTTCGTACTGTGTCCCCAAGCTCGCGTCGGAGGGCTTTTTGGTCCACACGGTTTTCGTCAACACGGGCGGCACCACCGCAGCGCAGCGGCAAGCGATCGCCCTGCAAGCGCACGCGGTAGGCGCGCTGTCGCACACCGAGGTCGATGCGCAGCAGCTGGTCTTTTCGCGCTTCGTGAAATACCTGCTGTTTGGCAACGTGCTACGCGGCGAGGTCTACCCGCTCAGCGTCGCGGCAGAGCGTACGCAGCAGGCGATCTCGGTGATCGAGGTGGCGCGGCAGCTGGGCGCGCGGGCGGTGGCGCATGGCTCGACGGGCGCGGGCAATGATCAGGTGCGCTTCGATGTTGCGCTGCGGGTGCTGGCTCCTGATCTGCAGCTGGTGACGCCGATCCGTGACCAGGCGGTGCGACGGCAGGACTCGATTGCGTATCTGCAGGCGCGCGGGCTGCCGGTGCCAGAGAAGGCGTCGGCGTACTCGGTGAATCGCGGGCTGTGGGGGACGACCTGGGGCGGCGGCTGGACCCACGATGCGTGGCAGAGTCCCCCGGCAGAGCTTCTGGACCCACCCGACCCGGCGCGGGCTCCCGAGGAGCTGACGATCGGCTGGGATGCAGGTGTGCCGGTATCGCTGGACGGTCAGGCGCTGACGGGCCCGCAGCTGGTGGATGCGCTGGGCGCGCGCTGCGAGGCGTTTGGCGTCGGGCGCTCGATTCACGTGGGTGAGACGGTGCTGGGCATCAAGGGCCGCGTCGGCTTTGAGGCCGGGGCCGCGCTGACGCTGATCGCCGCCCACCGCGAGCTGGAGAAGCTGGTGCTGACCAAGTGGCAGGGCTTTTGGAAAGAGCACCTGGGCCGCTTTTACGGCGACCGCCTGCACGAAGGGCAGTACTTCGACCCGGCGCTGCGCGACATCGAGGCGATGCTGACCTCTAGCCAGCAGCGCGTGGTGGGTGAGACGCGAGTGCGCCTGGCTCCGGGGCGGTTTCAGATCGTGGGCGCGCGCAGCCCGTACTCGATGATGGACCGCGCTGTCGCCACTTACGGCGAGGAAAACCTGCTGTGGAGCGGCGACGAAGCGCGAGGCTTTGCCCGCATTGCGGCGGTGGCTCCGCTGCTGTATGCGCGGGCCGGTGCCGCAGGCGAGCGTACCCAAGCAGCCGCAGCTTCTGCTGACGGTGCGGCCTTTAGCGATGGACCCTTGGCACAACCTGGAATCGGCGGACACACACCATGATGCTTACGACGCGGGTGCGGCTTGACCGCATTGCTTCCTCGACGAAAAACGCCAACCTCTCGCGGGATGTGGTGCTGTCCGAGCAGATCATTGCCGCCGAGGGCTATGTGCTGGCGGTGCGCATCCTGGACGACAAGTCTAGCTACAACACCGTCGAAGACCTGGGCGGGCGGATGGTGCCGCTGCGGGCAGGCGATGTGCTGGCGGGGACGCTGGGAGCAAGGCGCGCGCTGCACGGCTACGCAGGCGAAGTGCCGGCCAGCATTGCCGTCGGGGATGTCCTAGATGTGCTGAACCTGGGCGGCGTCCTCGGCAAGTGTACGTCGGCCAGTCCCGAGCTGGGCGCACCCTTTCGCGCCGAAGTCCTGGGCGCGGTCCTTAGCTTTCCGGCCCTGGGTGATCGCATCGGTCGCCCGGCGCACATTCGCGAAAATGCCGTACCTCCCGTCGAGCACCTGAAAGTTTCACCCAAGGTTGTCTACGTCGCGGGTACCTGCATGAACACCGGCAAGACGGTGGCCGCCAGTGAGCTGGTGCGGGGACTGTCGCGCGCCGGGCTGCGAGTGGCGGCGTGCAAGCTGACCGGCGTGGCGCTGATGCGCGATACGCTGCGCATGCTCGACTGTGGCGCGGTGGTGGCGCTGACGTTTAACGACTCGGGGCTGGCCAGCACGCGCGCCGGGGTGACGCCGCACATTGCCAAAGGTGTGCTGACGCGCCTGTGCGAGAGCAAGCCCGACGTCATCGTCGCCGAGCTGGGCGACGGCATCCTGGGCGAGTACGGCGTGCAAGACATCCTGCGCGATCCAGAGCTGCTGGCCGCCGGTGCGGCATGGGTGGTCGCTGCGCCCGATCCGGTCGGCTGCTGGGGCGCAGTCGAGATCCTGCGTCGCGACTACGGCTTAACCGTCACGGCCCTAACCGGTCCAGCGACGGACAACGAGGTCGGCCTCGACTACATTCGCACGGCGCTGGGCGTGGCTGCGCACAACGCGCGTCGGGATGCGCCGGGGCTGGTCGCCGCAGTGCAGCGGGCACTGGCGGGCTCGCGGACGCGGGCAGTCGTGGACACAGCGACGGCTGCAGGAGGCCGCGCGTGAGCCGCAGCGGACTTCGTATCTTGGTGCTAGGCGCAGGCGGCTACGTCGGTGGCGAGCTGCTGCGGCTGCTGCTGGGACATCCGGAAGTAGCCTTGGTCACAGCGCAGTCGCGGAGCCAAGCCGGTCGCGCGGTGGCCGCTGTTCATCCGACGCTGGCCCCGCTGACCGACGCGCTGTTTGTGGGCGACGAGCCGGCGACGCTGGTGAAAAGTCACGATGTGGTGATGCTGGCGGTCGAGCACGGTGAGTCCTCACGCCTGATGCCCGCGCTGCTGGCGGCGGACCCGCGCTTGGTCATCGATCTGGCCGCCGACTTTCGCGTCGCTGATGAAGCCCTGTATGCCGCGCACTACGGCCCCCATCCCGAGCCCGCGCTGCTGTCGCAGTTTGTCTACGGCCTGGCCGATGTGGCTCCCGAGCCCTTGCGCGGCGCGCGCCTGATTGCCGCCCCGGGCTGCTTTGCCACGGCGGCGCAGCTGGCGCTGTTCCCGTTTCGCACCCTGCTGGCCGATACCACGCCATCGCTGTTTGGCATTACCGGATCAAGCGGTGCCGGGGCCAAGCCGCGCGACAAGACCCATCATCCGGCGCGCGCGCACAACTTGTTTGCGTACTCGACGCTGGGTCACCGTCACGATGCCGAGATCCTGCACAGCTGGCGGCAGTGGACCGGGCGCAGCGACGCAACCGCTCGACTGTTGGTCCATAGTGGTCCGTTTGTGCGCGGAATTTACTTGACATTACATACATTTACGAAAACGCCACTGGCTGCAGGTGCTGCGCAGGCGGCTTTACAGGCGGCTTATGCGCAGCGGCCACTGGTGCGGGTGCTGTCGGCCCCACCGGAGCTAACCCACGCCATCGGCAGCAGCTATGCGCTGATTCATGCGGCCCAGACCTCTGACGGAGGAGAGCTTCAAGTGACGATTGCCATCGATAATTTGCTCAAAGGTGCGGCGGGCCAGGCGGTGCAGGCGATGAACCTGGCGCTGGGCTTGCCAGAGACTGCGGGCCTGCGGGCCGTCTCGGTGTTCCCATGCTAAGCGGGCAGGTGATGGGCCGCGATCCGGTGCCGTCTAGCTCGCTGGTGGGCACTAGCGCGCTGATGCCGGTGTACGCGCAGCTGCCGGTGCGCCCGGTCTCGGGTCGAGGCTCGTGGATCATCGACGAGGACGGCGCGCGCTGGCTGGACGCCTACGGGGGTCACGCGGTGGCCTCGACCGGACACTGCCATCCCGACGTGGTGGCGGCGATCAGCAAGCAGGCCGGGGAGCTTTTGTTTTATTCGACAGCGCTGCCGCATCCCCTGCGTGAGCAGCTGGCGACGGCGCTGGTGGCTTTGTGTCCGCAGCCGCTGTCGCAGGTGTTCTTTTGTAACTCTGGCGCCGAGGCCAATGAGAACGCGCTGCACCTAGCGCGCAAAGTGACGGGTCGGCAAGGCGTGGTGTCGCTAAGCGGCGGCTGGCATGGTCGCACCGTGGCAACACTGGCAGTGACCGACGGCGAAAAATACATGGCCGGGGCGCGGCGCGCAGGCATGCCGCTGTCGCACAAGATTCCGTTTTCCGACCTGTACGCGCTGGAGCAAGCGCTGACCACCGACATCGCCGCCGTCATTCTTGAGCCGGTGCAAGGGATGTCGGGCGCGCGCGCAGTCACCAGCGACTTTTTGCAGGGCGCGCGGGCGCTGTGTGATGCCCGAGGCGCGCTGCTGATCTTCGACGAGGTCCAGTGTGGCGTCGGGCGCACCGGCAGCTTTACCGCGGCGGAGTCGTTTGGCGTAGTGCCAGATGTGCTGACGATGGCCAAGGGGCTGGCCTCGGGGTTTCCGATGGCGGCGGTGATGACGACGCCGCGCGTGGCTGCGCACCTGGTGCATGGGGACTTGGGCAGTACCTTTGGTGGCGGACCGCTGGCATGCGCGGCGGCCCTGGCGACCCTGCAGGTGATTCAGCGCGAGGGGCTGTTGGCCAATGTGAAGGCGGTCAGTGCGCAGCTGCGCGCGGGCGCTTTGGCGCTGGGTCCGCAGCGGGTCAGCGACGTGCAAGGCCGCGGGCTGCTGCTGGGGCTACGACTGTTGCGACCGGCGGCTGAGGTGCAAAAGCAGCTCTTTGCGCACCGGGTGCTGACGGGGACGGCCAGCGACCCTCACATCTTGCGGCTGCTGCCGCCGCTCTCTTTCTCGATGGCCGAGGCGGACTTGCTGCTGGCGGCGCTGTCGGAGGTGCTGAAATGAAGCGCGACTTTTTGGACATGACCGACTTTGCACCGTCGGAGGTTGATGAGCTGCTGGCCCTGGCGCTGCGGCTAAAGCGTGGCGAAGAGTCGCTGCCCGATGCGCTGCACCGCAAGACGCTGGCGATGGTGTTTATGGACCCCAGCCTGCGTACTCGCGCCAGCTTCGAGGTCGCGATGCACAAGCACGGCGGTCACGCAGTGGTGCTAGAGCCAGGTCGCAGCAGCTGGGCGTTTGAGACCGAGCGCGGTGTCGTGATGGACGGCACCACCGTCGAGCACATTGCAGAAGCGGCGCGGGTCCTGGGGCGCTACGCCGACGCGGTGGCCGTGCGCGCTTTTCCCAAAGGCAACGACTGGTCCAAAGAACGGCAGGATCGCGTCATCCGCGACTTTGCTAGCTACTGCGGGCGACCCGTCATCAACCTGGAATCGACGCGGCGGCATCCGTGCCAGGGCCTCGCCGATGCGCTGACGCTCAAAGAGAAGCTGGGGCAGACGCGGGGGCGGCGGTTTGTGCTGACCTGGGCTTATCACCCCAAGGCACTACCGACGGCAGTTCCGGCCAGTGCCGCGCTGGCTGCGGCGCACCTGGGCATGGAAGTGGTGATTGCGCACCCGCCCGAGTTTGCGCTGGACCCCGACGACATGGCTGCGATGACAGAGGTCTCGGCGCGCGCTGGTGGCTCGGTGCAGGTGGTGCATGATCGCGATGCGGCGCTGGGCTCTGCCGAGGCTGTCTACGTCAAGTCCTGGGGCGCGCTGTCGTGCTTTGGGCGGCCTGCGGATGAGGCGGTGCTGCGGGCTCCCTATCGCAGCTGGTGTATGACGGGGGAGCGCCTGCAGCAGACCCAGGATGCTCGCGCGATTCTGATGCACTGCTTGCCGGTGCGTCGCAACGTCGAGATCTCTGATGATGCGCTGGATGGTCCGCAGTCGGCGGTCATCGACCAAGCTGAAAACCGCCTGCATGTGCAGCGCGCACTGATGATTCATTTGCTGTCCGGCACCGCCGGAAAGGAGAGCCTGTGACCGCCGTATCCATCGATCCAATGCGCAGTATTGCTGGCCTAAAAGGGGCGCTGCGCTATGTGCGGGCCTACCGCGACCAGGTCTTCGTCATCAAGCTGGGCGGCGAGGTGCTACGCCAGACCGCAGCGCTAGAGAGTGTAGTCGCGCAAGTGGCGCTTCTGTCGTCGCTGGGCGTCAAAGTCGTGGTGGTTCACGGCGGCGGCCCGCAGGTGTCAGAGCTAAGCCAGCAGCTGGGGCTGACGCCGCAGATAGTCGCCGGTCGTCGCGTCACCTGCGCGCAGACGCTGGAAGTGGTCAAGATGGTGCTGGGCGGTCAGCTGAACCTGTCGGTGCTGGCGGCGCTGCGGTCGCACCGGGTGCCAGCGATTGGCCTGTCGGGTGTGGATGGCGAGCTGGTCACGGCGCATCGGCGGCCCAAGGTGACGGTCGTAGATGACCAAGGACAGCCCACCGAGGTGGACTTTGGCTGGGTCGGCGATATCGATGCGGTGGACCCGCGACCGCTGCAGGCGCTGCTCGCGGCGGGCTATGTGCCGGTGGTGGCGAGCCTGGCGGGCGACAACGAAGGGCAGGTCTACAACATCAACGCCGACACGCTGGCCGAGCAGCTGGCCGTGGCGCTGCGGGCGCAGAAGCTGATCTTTTTGACCAGCGCTCCGGGCGTGCTGCGAGATCGCGCGGACCCGGCGACGCTGGTGGCGTTTGCCGACCCCGATGATCTGGCGAGTCTGCTGCAAAGTGGCGCGATTGCCGGCGGCATGCGACCCAAGGTGGAAGCGTGTATTCGCGCGGCCACCGGCGGGGTCGAGCGCACTCATATCATCGACGGACGCGCGGCTGATGCGCTGCTGTTTGAGGTCTTCACTGGCGCTGGCTGCGGCACGATGATCGTGGGCCGCAAACAAAAAGCCACCTATCTGGGAGTGGACCTTGCTGATGCCGCCAGCAACCGCAGATAGCGCTGACACCGCTCCCATTGATGAAGTGGAACTACTGACACGTTTGGTGTCAGTTCCGTCGGTCAGTGGCGATGAAACGGCGGTGGCCGCGCTGGTGCAGGAAGTTGCTGCGGGCCTGGGCTTACAAGTCACGCGCGATGATGCAGCGGTGGTGATTGAGGTCTGTGGCGCGGCTCCTGGGCCTACGCTGGCACTGGTGTCGCACCTAGACGTGGTGCCGGTGGGGCAGGGCTGGACGCGTGCGCCGTTTGCGCCCACCGTCGAGGACGACCGCTTGTATGGACGCGGGGCGTGCGATGCCAAGGCCAGCGTGGCCGCGATGATCTGTGCTGCTGCCGACCTTGCGCAGTCGGGTCGGCTGGCGCGCGGACGCGTGCTGGTGGTGCTGGGTTACAGCGAAGAGACACGTGACACTTCGATGCCACGGGCCGTGCCACGTCTGGGTCCGCTCGACGCTGCGATCATTGGTGAGCCGACCAGTCTGCAGCTAGCAGTAGCGCAGCGCGGGCTGATGGTGGTCGAGCTGCACGCGCATGGCGAGCAGCGACACGCAGCCTACGCTGCCGACGGTGGTGGCTATCGCAATGCGGTGTTTCAGCTGGCGCGGGATCTGTGCGCGCTGCCGAACCTACTGCAAGACAAGCCGCATCCGCTGCTGGGTCAGCCCACGCTCACACCGACGATGCTAGAGGCCGGAGTGGCACGAAACGTGGCACCGCCACTGGCCAAGGCGCTGCTGGATCTCCGCACGACTCCCGCGTGGCCGCATGCGGAAGTGGGAGCGGCCTTGCGCGCGGTGCTTGAGTCGGAAGTGGTGGTTGCTTCGGAGCGCTTGGCTCCCTGCGAGACACCGTCAGGATCACGACTTCTTTTGGCGGCGCAAAAAGTGCGACCACAGGCGCAGTGTTATGGCAGTCCTACGTGCTCGGACTGGGTGTTTTTGCGGCACCTGGATGCCATCAAGTGCGGGCCTGGACAGAGCCTGCGCTCGCATACTCCCGACGAGTTTGTGGAGCTTTCCGAAGTGCGCGCGGCACGTCGCTTTTACGTAGAGCTTGCGCAGGAGTATCTGTCATGAGCGGAGAAAAAACCGCGGCAGCGGCGCCTACAGAGTTCACCACGCTGTGGTCCCCTGCGGTTCCCATTGATCGCCAAGTCTTCGATTTTACCGTCGGAGATGACCCCATTTGGGACCGGCAGCTCTTGCGCTGGGATGTGCTGGGTAGCTTGGGTCATGCTTATGGTCTGCGGCAGTCTGGGCTGCTTTCGGAAGACGAATATCTGCGGCTGCAACAGGCGCTGCGTGGCGCACTGCAAGCGGTGTCGCGGGGCGAGCTGCCGATCTTGCGTGAGCACGAAGATGCCCACACTGCCGTCGAGCTGTGGCTGACCGCGCGGGAGCCAGAGCTGGGCGCGCGGCTGCACACCGGACGCTCGCGCAATGATCAGGTGGCGGTGGATCTGCGGCTGCTAATCAAGGACGCGCTGCTGCAGCTGCATCAGCAAGCGGGGCTTTTGTGTGCAGCGCTGCTGACGTTTGCGCAGCGCCATGCGCAGGTGGTGTGGCCTGGTTATACGCACCTGCGGCGGGCGATGCCCTCGACGATGGGGCTGTGGGCGGGCGCGCTAGCGGAAGGACTGCTAGAGACGCTGCAGACGTGGCCGGCGCTGTGGGGACAAGTGGATCGCTCGCCGCTGGGCAGTGGGGCAGGGTACGGCTCGCCACTGCCGCTGTCGCGCGAGTCTACGGCGCAGGCGCTGGGTTTTGCGCAGCTGGTGCAAGTGGTCACAACGGTACAAAATGGGCGCGGCAAGCTAGAGGCGGCGGTGCTGGGCTTCTGCTGTCAGCTTGGGCACGAGCTGTCACGTCTGGCCTGCGATGTGGTTCTGTACTCAGCGGAGGAGTATGGCTACTTCGTGCTGCCCTCGGAGCTGTGTACCGGGTCCAGCATGATGCCGCACAAGCGCAACCCCGATGTCTTTGAGCTAACGCGCGCGCGCGCCGCATCCGTCGAGGGAGATCTGGCCACGGTGATGCAGCTAAAAGGGCGCCTTACTTCGGGTTATCACCGCGACTTCCAGCTGCTAAAGGAACCCCTGCTGCGCGGGCTTCTGCGCACGCGTGAGATGTTGGGAATGATGACGCTGGCGGTCTCTAAGTTGACGGTCGATAAAGCGCGCTGTGCGCAGGCTGTATCGGGCGGCGTGCTGGCGACCGATGAAGTGATGCGGCGCGTGGAGACAGGCATTCCCTTTCGCACTGCGTATCGCGAAGTGGCGGCGGAGCTGAAGAAAGGGATTGAGCCTTCGGCACCCGCGCAGCTTTCGCAGCTAGTGAAGCGGCGTCTTTCGACGGGCGGCGCGGGCAACTTAGGGCTTGCGCAGCTGCGGCGGCAGCTAAAAGGAACGCAGAGAGTGGCACAGCAGAAGCAGCGTATTTTTGCAGGCGCGATGGCGAAGCTGGCTGGGGAGTCGAGTACGGAGGTATTGGTGTGAAGTCAAGACGCTCGCAGCGCCTACGGAAGCTGCTGGAACTGGTGACGACTCGCGACCTGCGCACGCAGGAGGAAGTCGCCGCTGCGCTGGAAGCTGAGGGCTGGCAAGCCACGCAGTCGCTGGTCAGCCGCGATATCGCCGCGCTGCGGTTGCTAAAAGTGGAGGGCATCTATCGTCGTCCCGAGAAAAATCGCGGGCCGTTAAGCGGTCATGCGCAGACGGTGGCAGAGTCGGTGCTGCGCTGCGCTCCCGCTGGCGAGGCGCTGGTCATTTTACATACTGCACCTGGCGATGCCGGTCGCGTGGGCCTGGCGCTGGACCGACTGGCGTGGCCAGAGATCGTTGGCACCATTGCCGGTGATGACACCATTTTTGTCGCCGTGTGCGATGCCGCAGCGCAGCGGCGTGTGCTGTTTACCGTCGGAAAACTAATTGATGGTAGTGAGTAGGGAATCCTCCCAATTGAATTAGGAATCATTCAATGGGAGGAGGTTTGAAGCAGGGGCTCGGTTCCAGAGCAAGTCCGGATTAGTTGGCGCTGCCTTGGGCGCACAGGGACTCTGGGGCGCGATCGTAAAATGCGGCTACGAAAGCGCGTAGGGCATCGGTGTCCACGCAGTTGGCGCGATAGATCTGCTGCCACGCCATCGCTGCGACGGGAACATCCAGCAGTGCATCTTGGGTAATGACGATGCGATTGCGCACCGGAGCTACGCAGGTGGCGTCTTGCGGCGCCGAGTTCATGACTGAAACCAAAGCGGCTTCCACATCGGGACATGGCTTGTCGCAGCGGTAAAGCAGGACGATTCCGCCATGCTCTGCATTGTGGACGTAGTGGCCACGTGGTAGCGGCGTGGTGTGCAGTCCCCAAGTTCCCCAAGTGGGATAGTGTGAGCCCGAAGCGGGAGGATTGGAGGCAAAGGAGAGCGGCGTGCCGATGGGCAAGTGGGTCGCGCCCTCGTAGGCGACCATGCGCTGCTCGCCGTTGCAGTTGCCGGTAGGGACTGGGGCGGCCATGTCGCTGGCACTCATTCCGTTGTCACCACAGCCGGCTGCACAAAGCAGTGCGAAAGAGGTTAGGGCGGCCATTAGGAATGACCTACTGCTGGCCAGCGCGGGCGCAAAGGAGGGGCGATAGGAATTAAGAAGGGAGGACATGAACATTTGGGCTCCTAAACAAAGGGCTTTGGGTCAGCACATGATGTCATTAAATGGGAAAAGACAGCTCTTGGCGCATCGCTCTGATGTTGCAGGGTG
>ERZ795056.5363-NODE-5363-length-12912-cov-9.331959_pt1 | contig 12912 bp, 10 predicted proteins | sample MGYA00375140_ERZ795056 | MGnify/ENA primary metagenome ERZ795056 (study PRJEB30185, sample SAMN05720227) | activated sludge metagenome | isolation source: Anaerobic digester | place: USA | collected 2015-03-09 ...
AATGAAATAATTAAGTTTTTCAGAAATATTTAATTCTATAGTTGTAAAAAAACATATTACAATTTGAAATTACTACACTGCAAAAGGTTTCAAATAAGTAATTTAATTTGTGTTAAAGCTTTATTGATCTGTTTGTGATAAAGGAAGTTATGTTTTTAGAAAAAAGATTGTTTGCACTTTGGATTATATTTGCAGCTGCGGGATTTGCGTGTAATTCTAATAAATCTGTAAATATTAACAAAACAAATATTTATGATAAAATTGTTTTCGAAGATGATTTCATTTCTGCAGAGCTTGATAAATCTATCTGGTCGGTGTCTAATCAGGGCTTGAACTGGAATAACGAAGATCAGGCTTATACTCCGGCCAATGTTTCGGTTGAAAACGGAAAACTTGTTCTGACTGCAAAAAAAGAGCTCTGGAAAGGTCTATCTCTTCGAGTGGATGATCCAGGAAGAATTGTTTCAGCTGAATATACCTCAGGAGAGGTTAATTCAAAGCTGTCATGGAAATACGGACGTTTTGAATCGAAAATTAAAATACCGTCAACAAAAGGGGTTCTTTCTGCTTTCTGGATGACACCTGCTGACGGAACATGGCCTCCGGAAATAGATATTACTGAGATTCTTGGACATGATCCTTTGACGGCCTATTTCACTAATCATTACGGAACGCAGTCTTCGCATAAAATGAATAATGGTAAATTTAATTCTGCAGTTGATCTTTCAAAAGATTTTCACATTTATTCCGTCGAATGGGATAATGATTCAATCCGATGGTTTATTGACGGAGTTTTATATTTTTCATCAGTTAAAGGTGTGCCATCAAAACCATTCATTATGCGTTTAAGTCTGCCTGTAGGACCGGATTGGGAAGGAAATCCCGATCAATCATCTGTTTTTCCTCAACGAATGGAAATCGATTGGGTCAGAGTTTATCAGTAAATAATAAATATTTCACACTTATTGTTGAAAATATGACAAATATGTGAATTCTGAAGATAATGAAAACATTAGTCTTGACAATATCAGCCCATAAAATAAATTAAATGTGACATTGAGGAATTTCTTCCTTATATTGTCGATCTATCGACTCAATATCTGAATTTCTTCGAGCTTACCATTTCAGAATATTGAAAGATCATTTTAAATATCTCGAGGTGTAATAATGGCACGGTCTATGCAGACTATGGACGGGAATATGGCGGCAGCCCATGTTTCCTACGCTTTCACAGAAGTGGCAGCGATCTATCCTATTACCCCTTCATCAAATATGGCAGAATATACTGATGAATGGGCGGCAAAAGGAAAGAAAAATATTTTCGGCGAACCGGTAAAGGTTGTTGAAATGCAGTCGGAAGGAGGAGCGGCTGGTGCTGTTCACGGATCCCTTCAGGCCGGAGCTTTGACTACCACATATACGGCTTCTCAGGGTCTTCTTTTGATGATTCCTAACATGTATAAAATCGCTGGAGAACTTCTTCCAGGCGTACTTCATGTTTCGGCTCGTGCGCTTGCGTCGCACGCTCTTTCAATTTTCGGTGACCACACTGACGTTTATTCTACAAGACAGACTGGTTTTGCTATGCTCTGTACCGGAAGCGTTCAGGAAGTAATGGACATTGGTTCTGTTGCCCATCTTGCGGCAATAAAATCGCGTGTTCCTTTCCTTCATTTTTTTGACGGTTTCAGAACTTCTCACGAAATTCAGAAAGTTGAAGTTGTCGATTATGCTGAACTTGCTAAACTTGTAGACATGGATGCGGTTAAGAAATTCAGATCTGAAGCTCTAAATCCGAATCACCCTGTTACAAAAGGAACTGCTCAGAATCCTGACGTGTTCTTTCAGGCACGCGAAGCATGTAATAAATTTTATGATGCTGTTCCTGATATCGTTGCAGATTACATGAAAAAAATGTCTGCGATCGTCGGAAGAGAATATAAACCTTTCGTTTATTACGGCGCACCTGAAGCAGAGAACATCATCGTATGTATGGGTTCAATCAGTGAAACAGTTCGTGAAACAATTGACTATCTCAACAATAACGGTGAGAAAGTCGGCGCAGTAATCGTTCATCTTTTCAGACCTTTCTCAACAAAATACCTTTTTGATGTAATGCCTAAATCTGTTAAACGCATAGCGGTTCTTGACAGATCAAAAGAGCCTGGTTCGGCCGGTGAAGCGCTTTATCTTGATGTTAAGAGCGTTTTCTACGGAAAACCAAATGCTCCAATGATTGTCGGCGGAAGATATGGTCTTTCTTCAAAAGATACTACTCCTGCAATGATCGCATCAGTTTATGACAATCTAAAAATGAAAGAACCTAAGGATAGTTTTTCTGTCGGTATCGTAGATGATGTGACTTTCCAGTCCCTTCCTATGAAAGAAGATATTTCAGTTGTTCCTCAGGGTACAATTGAGTGTAAGTTTTTCGGTCTCGGTTCAGACGGAACTGTCGGTGCTAATAAAAACTCAATTAAAATCATCGGTGATCATACTGATATGTATGCTCAGGCATATTTTGCATATGACTCAAAAAAGAGCGGCGGTTTTACCGTATCGCATTTGAGATTCGGAAACAAGCCTATCAGATCGCCGTATCTTGTTAACACTCCTGATTTCGTATCATGTTCACAGCCTTCATATCTTGATAAGTATGATATGCTCAAAGGAATTAAAAAAGGCGGAACTTTCCTTCTCAATTCAATCTGGGATGCAGAAGAAACTAAGAAGCACCTTCCTGAGAAAGTTAAGAAGCAGCTTGCTGATGCGGATGTTAAATTCTATATCATCAACGCTACAAAAATCGCCGAAGATCTCGGAATGACAGGTAGAACTAACACTATCCTTCAGTCTGCTTTTTTTAAACTTTCAGCTGTTATTCCTTATGATGAAGCTGTAAAATATATCAAAGAAGCCATCAAAAAATCATACGGCAAAAAAGGCGACGATGTCGTTAAAATGAATAATGATGCCGTGGATAAAGGTTCTAACGAACTCGTTAAGATCGAAATCCCTGCTGAATGGAAATCTCTTAAAGCGGCTCCTCTATCTGCTGGAAACCCTAATGCTCCTGAATTCGTTAAAAACGTCGTTGAAGTTATCAATGGTCAGGACGGGGATCTTCTTCCTGTTAGTGCATTTGCCGGAAGAGAAGACGGAACATTCCCTAACGGAACTACTGAATTCGAAAAACGCGGAATCGCGGTTAATGTACCTGAGTGGGTATCTGATACTTGTATTCAGTGTAACCAGTGTGCTTATGTGTGTCCTCACGCTGTAATCAGACCATTCCTTATCAGCGAAGATGAAATGAAGAAACTTCCAGCTGATATAAACACAATTAAAGCTGTAGGAAAAGGACTCGAAGCATATTCTTTCAGAATGCAGGTTTCTCCTCTTGATTGTACAGGTTGCGGAAACTGTGCTGACGTTTGTCCTGCTCCAAAAGGCAAGGCTCTTGTTATGAAGCCTCTAGAATCTCAGCTTAAAGAAGCTGATCACTGGCTTGCAATTGAGAAGAATGTAACTTATAAGAGTCACATTACCGGAACAGGCAATGTTAAGAATTCGCAGTTTGCTCAGCCTCTTTTTGAATTCTCAGGTGCATGCGGCGGTTGCGGTGAAACTCCTTATATTAAGCTAATCACTCAGCTTTTCGGCGACAGAATGATGATTGCCAATGCGACTGGTTGTTCATCTATTTACGGCGGTTCATGCCCTTCAACTCCTTACAGAGTAAATGCTAAAGGTCAGGGTCCTGCATGGGGTAACTCACTATTCGAAGATAATGCTGAATACGGTCTTGGTATGTTCCTCGGTGTTCGTCAGATGAGAGACAGAATCGAAAGATTCATGACTGAAGCTATGGCTGCCGGTGCAACCGGTGATGTAGCAGAAGCTTTCAAAGCATGGATTGAAAACAAGAACAACGGTGAGAAATCAAGAGAAGTTTCAGATAAAGTTGAAGCCGTTCTTTCAGGCAGAAGCGAAGCCTGGGCGAAAGATATTATGAACCTCAAACAGTATCTTGTTAAAACAAGCCAGTGGGTATTCGGCGGAGACGGATGGGCATATGACATCGGTTACGGCGGACTTGATCACGTTCTTGCTTCCGGCGAGGATGTAAACGTTCTTGTCGTTGATACTGAAGTTTATTCAAATACAGGCGGACAGGCTTCTAAATCTACTCCTGTAGCTGCGATCGCTAAGTTTGCGGCAAGCGGAAAACGTATACGCAAAAAAGATCTCGGGCTCATGGCTGCAAGCTATGGTTATGTTTACGTAGCTCAGGTTTCAATGGGTGCTAATCAGGCTCATTACTATAACGTTCTCAAAGAAGCAGAAGCTTATCCTGGTCCTTCACTTATCATTGCTTACGCTCCTTGTATCAACCACGGTCTCAGACAGGGTATGGGTAAAACTCAGCTTGAAGCTAAGCAAGCTGTTGAGTGCGGATACTGGCACCTCTGGAGATACAATCCTCTTCTTGAAAAAGAAGGAAAGAATCCTTTCAGTCTTGATTCAAAAGAACCTGATTGGTCAAAATTCCAGAGCTTTATCGGCGGAGAAGTACGTTACACATCTCTCAAGAAAGAATTCCCTGATGTCGCTGAAGAATTATTCAAAGCGAGTGAAGAGAATGCTAAATGGAGACTTGCAACTTATAAACGTCTTGCCGAACAGAAATGGTAATTCCGGTTTAAAAAGCATTAAAAGGCTGACCTTCGCGTCAGCCTTTTTTTATTTCTGTTTAAGTTGAAGTATAAAAAACCTGAAAGATTCTTCCGGTTATTAACTGTTAACTGTATTATTTCTTTTTTAATTTATGCGCTCTTCCGTTTCCGGTGTGAAAGGTTCCATCTTCTCCATTGTGCATTTCGATGGTATCTACTGCAACGAGATCTCCTTCCAGTTTGGCTGTTTAGTTTCCCGGGTTGTTTTTAACATCGATAATATCGGATTCATCTAAACCTGTAGTCGCGATATCATCAATTAGTTGATATTCTTTTGGAGCTTCTTCTTTCATTAGAAGTTGGACTGTTTTACCATTTTCTGTTAGTTTTGTAGAAAGACAAGCGGTTGCACAAAACAAGAGGAGTAATGGGAGAATGTTTTTCATTTTGACCTCATGAAATCTGAGATCGAAATAATATGATTGCTTTTAAAAATATCTTTCAAGAAAATATAATGATAACAAGAAATGTAGAATCAATAAAATAATATGTTTTGCTATCGGGGAAGAAAGTCTTACATTCTTAGGCATTGTTTTCTTTGGATAATATTTTGAGAAGAGTGTTATGAAAAATAAAGATAATATTATGAATGCAATAAAGTTTATGGATAACAATCTCACCAGAAAAATTACATCCGAAGAAATTGCTTTTCAATCCGCTTATTCTGTTTATCATTTTTCACGCGTTTTTATAAATCTTACAGGGATGAGCCCCGGAGAATATCTTCGAAGGAGAAGACTGACTCAGGCGGCAAAAGATATTCTTTATGCCGGTAAGGAAATAATGGAAACAGCTCTTGATTATCAATTTAATACTCAGGAGGGATTCACCCGTGCATTCAAAGATTATTTTGGAATAACTCCGGGAAGATGCCGACTTAAGGGAAAAGATTTATCTGCAAAGTTTATTCCGGAATTGTCATTACATAAGATAAAGAATTCATGCGATAAGACAATAGTATTATCGCCAGTAATAAAAGAAATCGGGGAAATCAAACTTGCGGGAATTTCCATTTTTACAAAGGATAAAAATGAAATTAAAGAAGTATGGAGAATGTTTTTGAAAAGTTCTGCAAAAATTCAAAAATTTTCTGATTTCTCTTCAGCTTGTTCAAGTCCAGGGTTCGGCCTTGAATGTTATAATGAAGTTTTTTTTGAAAGCGGCAAATTTTTCTACATGCCTTCTGTTCAGGTCGATTCTTTTGATGATTTGCCTGTTGAGATGAGTTTGAAAATTATACCTCCTGCAAAATATGCCGTATTTACTCATAAAGGAATTCCTTCTGCTATATCGGAAACAATAACTGCCGCATATGAGAAATGGATTCCAGAATCAGGATATAAAGCAGACAGATCGTATGATTTTGAATATTATGATGAAAGATTTAAACCTGATTCCAATGAATCCGAGATTGATATTTTCATACCTGTGCAATGAGTTTTAAAATCTCCTTTAATAAGTTGGTTTTGAAAAAAAATATTAATTTATCCTGCGATAAAAATAAAAAATATATAGTAAAGTTCATGAGAATCGAATAAACTATGCCGATTATGAAAGTGCGGTACAAAAGCGGTACAAAGTGAAAAATAATTTTCTTTACACCGTCCCGTTGGTCTAAATAATGGCAATAAGTTGACGAAAACGTTTTCTTTAGATATCTTCGGCATAAAAGAGGTTGTATGAATCTTTTTCATAAGGCATCAATCGGGATAAAAATTGCGGTCATTCAGATTGTGATAATATCATTGTTTCTAATTATAATATCCGGATTGATAGGGTATATGCTTACACTTAATGCCGAAAAAGAAGCATACGAGAAGTTGCAGATAGTAAACTCTCAGACATATGAAATGATTAACATCTATAATGATTCTGTTATGTACTCAACTTCGAAAATCGCAGATGTATTTATGGCCCGTTTCCCTACTGGAAAAATCACTGAGAAAGATGTTGATTCATTTAAAAGCCAAAGCAGAGTGAGTGTTTCTCTTCTGAAACAGAAAGGTGACGATTTTGTCCGTGTTATGACTCCTATAAACAGACCATCCGGTGAGCGTGCTATAGGCGAGACTCTTAAACGTGAGTCTCAAGAGTATAAGGAATTGATTAAGGGGTCTTCTTTCAAAGGCGCTGTTAATATTTTGGACAGACCTTATATAGCGGTTTACGTTCCTATTATTGAAAATAAAAAGACAACAGGCATTTATGAGTTCGCTCTCGATCTTTCAAACGGTCAGCGAGACATGCGTGAAAAACTCAGAAGTGTTTTAATCGGAAAAGGCGGCGGGGTTATAGTAATAAATGCGAAAGAAGGTCAGGATCTTGGAAAGCTGGAGGTTCATCCATTTAGTGAGGGTGCTAACTTTTTGGATAAAAAAGATCTCAGAGGCAAACAATATATTAAGGAAGTTATAGCCAACAAGAAAGGTAAAATTGAGTATTATGATGTTTCTACAAGTGTATACAGCCAGGAGAAAAAAATGGCATCGTATATTTATGTTCCTGAATATGAATGGATCGTAATGGCTCATGCATCCGAAAATGATATGCTCGGACCAAGCCGGCAGATACGCAATTATGTTATTTTCGGTATACTTGCTGTCGGAGTTATTCTTATTACAGTATTATATGTTTTTGTTAATTTTATAATCAGACGCCCGCTTCGGAAAGTAACCGGCATGGTAGATAGTCTTGCTTCAGGTAATCTCGCAATCAAATTTGATAAGCTCAGTAATGAAAAAACTAATGATGAAGTTGTCCTTCTTCAGCGGGCATTAAAAACATTTTCAGAAAAGATTCATGCGATTATGAATAACATCATTAAGATGAGTCAGCAGCTTTCAACTGCAACCGGAGAAATGTTCAAGACTTCGGATTCCTTTGCTGAAAATGCTCAGAGTCAGTCGGCTACAAGCGAACAAATTTCCGCTACCATCGAAAGTCTATCTGACGGAATTACGGTTGTTAATACCAATATTAAAGATCAGGTTGATCAGATCGATTCACTGTACGACAGAATTAAAGGTCTTAGTGTTATGATTGAGGAGATGAGCACTTCTGTCAAAGAATCTTTTGTTATTTCTGAGCAGATTGTTGTTGAAGCTGAAGAAAGTAACAAGTCTCTTGTTGCTATGAATGACGGTATGTCAAAAATTCTTCAGAGTTCAAAAGATATGGAAAATATTGTAGGTATAATAAAAGATATTTCTGAACAGATAAATCTTCTTTCTCTTAATGCAGCAATTGAAGCAGCCCGGGCAGGTGAGTCTGGAAGAGGTTTTGCTGTCGTAGCTGATGAGATTTCTAAACTTGCAGATCAGACTGCTAACAGTATTATGGACATTGACCAGATAATAAAGGTAAATAATACTGAAATCGATTCAGGAATCAGAAATGTTGTTGTTTCCATTGAAACAGTTTCAAAGGTTGTTGATGAAATAAAGACAATAAATAAGATAATAAATAAAAATTATGACACAATGCGTCAGCAGATGGAAACTAATGAACTTGTTAATCGTACTGCCGACAATGTGCGCAATCTTGCATCTGTAATTGATAAACGCATGTTTGAACACAAGAATGCAATCGAAGAAATAATCAAGTCGATGTCAAATATCAACGAGTCGACACTTTCTAATTCTTCAGGGGCTGAAGAGATCGCTGCCAGTTCAGAAAAACTTGCTGAGATGGCGAGTGATCTTAAGGAAGAAACACATTTCTTTAAGATATAATCATTTGTAGACTTCTCCGGCTTCTTTGTACCACCAGACAAAGTCTAAATGATCTGGCGGTATTTTTATTTTTTTGCTGAAATCAATGAGCTTTTTTTCTAACAGTAAATAGGTCGCCGGAGAAAGTGTTTTTGGTTTCTCGCTTAAAATTCCGGATAGAATCATGTTTTTCAGTATATGTCTGTCAAGAATGGCAATTTTGTCGCCTAATCCGGTGTTTCTTAAAAAGTGACTTGCTTCTTTATATCCAATGCCCTTTATGTTTTTTACTAGCCATTCTCGTATTTTGTACACATCTCCCTGAGTATAGAGAATATCTCTCATCTTAAAGTATTTTCCCTGGGTAAATTTATCGCGCGCTTCAACAATGTATTTTGCCTTATTGTTTCTAAATCGAACGATATTTATTTTTTCACTTATTTCTTCTGCAGTCCCATTGAATACTAGATTTTCTTTTATGAGTATTTCAAGCGCCTTTCCGCACGATTTTGCTTTTGACTGCGGTGTCATGATGCAGAAAACAAGTTCATAAAAAAGCTCTTTATCGGTAGCTTTTTCTCTTATTAATTTGAATTCCGCGATACGCTTTTCTATTTCAGGTTTGATGATTGAATATGTTTTAAGAATATCATTATTAAAATTTTTCATAATCTCCGTCTTTGTTTCTATTATATCTCAAAATCATTATTGCAAAAATAAATATCACCGCTTGACTGATTTATCGAAAACTGTTATTATGTCATTAAATATTTCACGGAGATAAAAATGAAAAAATATATTTTTGCTGTATGGTCTTCTTTGCTTCTGTTCTCTGGATGCGGTTATAACACAATGCAGGCAAATGAAGAAACTGTCAAGGCTGCATGGGGCGATGTTGAAGCCGCTTATCAGCGTCGAATGGATCTCATACCGAATCTTGTTAAAACTGTAAAAGCTTATGCTTCTCATGAAAAAGAAACTCTGACACTCGTTACTGAAGCCCGTTCAAAGGCTACATCTGTTCAACTTTCGCCGGAAATGCTTAAAGATAAAAATGCTATGGCTAATTTTCAGTCTGCGCAGGATTCTCTTTCCGGAGCCCTTTCGCGTTTGATGGTTGTTGTTGAAAAATATCCGGATCTGAAAGCAAACCAGAATTTTGCTGATCTTCAGCATCAGCTTGAAGGAACAGAAAACCGTATAACGGTTGCCCGCACAAGATATAATGAAACAGTGAGAGTTTTTAACACTTCAATCAGAACATTTCCGAATTCTTTAACGAATTCACTAATGCTTCATCTTGAACCTAAGGAAGCATTTAAAGCATCGGCAGGAGCTGATAAGGCTCCAGAGGTTAATTTCGAATGATAAAAATTCTGTTTCTTTTATTCATAATCGCAGTTTTTCCGTTCATTGTCCAGGCACAGCAAATTCCTGATTTAAAAAGCCGAATAAATGATTATGCGGATATGTTCTCGGAAGAGACGGAAAAGGTTCTTGAAGAAAAGCTTGCGGAGCTTGAAAAAACAGATTCTACGCAGATAGCGGTTTTATCGGTAAATTCTCTGGATGGATATTCAATTGAGGAATTTTCAATTAAAACAGCTGAAAAATGGAAGATCGGTCAAAAAGGAAAAGATAATGGAGTAATTCTTTTATTTTCAAAGAACGATCGGAAAATAAGGATTGAAACGGGATACGGTCTTGAAGAAAAACTTACAGATTTGACTGCAGGCAGAATTATTGATAATGAAATAACACCAAGATTTAAAGCCGGTCAATTTGATGATGGACTAAGCAGGGGAGTTGATTCTCTTATTGCCGTGGTTAAAGGTACGTATACTGCAGATAATAATGTTAAATCCAATTCAAAAAGTTCTCCGCTTGGACTTGTTGTAATTTTGCTTGTTGTTATATTTATTCTCGGAAAAATTAAATTGGTTTTAGGCGGTATAACCGGAGCTGTTGCTTTTCCTATAATGCTTTATAATTTTTCAGCTGAAGCTTCCATAATTTCCATAATGCTTTTTGTTCCTTTCGGATTTATAATGGGTCTTATTATTCCGCTTCTGGGAACTTTCTTTTTGTTAAGTTCGAACGGACGAGGTAGAAGGGGAGGCGGATTTTCAAGCGGAAGCGGCTTCTCCGGCGGCGGATTCGGAGGAGGGGGATTTTCCGGAGGTAGTTTTTCAGGCGGCGGCGGAAGATTCGGCGGCGGCGGCGCAAGCGGAGGATGGTAATGAAAAAAGAAAGAATTCTAAGTGAAGATTCGGTTCTCAAAATAGAAGAAAAAATACGGGATGTAGAAAAGACTACAAGCGGAGAGATTGTCGTGGCTGTAACACCGGCTTCGAGCAGATATCTTGACATCGGAATCTCTGTGTCTGCGTTCCTCTCTGTGTTTTCTGCATATATTTGCGCAAGATTTATTCCAGGATCAATCAATGAATTTATAACTTCTCTTTATTCAAATTATCTTCCGGAGGTTATGCTTTCTTTTTTTCTGATATTCTTTTTTGTTTTTAATCTTTTGTTTTTTCTTTTTCCGTCATTGAAATTTCTTTTTTTATCAAACGGAAGAAAAGAAGCTGAAATTCACAAAAAAGCTGAACAGATATTTTATCAGAATCATCTCGACCGTACTCTCGATAAAACAGGTATTTTAATTCTTCTGTCACTTCTTGAGAAAAAAATATATATTCTGGCAGACGAAGGTATTATTTCAAAAATCGGAATAGATGGTCTGAAAAAATATGCTAAAACTGCGGCGATCAGTATCAAGAAGAAAAACGCAGAAAATGGAATTCTTGAGACGATAGAATCTTTCGAAAAAATTCTCAAAGAAGAATTTCCTCCTAAGAAGAATAATCCGAATGAACTTTCAGACAGGGTTATCTTTCAGTAATTAGAATCTGAAAAGAATAAAAAATTCAATATAGTTCGCAAATGGTGAAATAGAGGCTGTGTCGTTGATATAATAAGTTGATTGTTCTGATGAACCTATAACTCCGCATCCGAAGCTGTCGCCATTAAAGCCGATGGCGAGCTTTATCATTGCTTTTGAGCTTGAAGCATGTTTTGATTTTATATCATCGATGTTTGTTCGAAGTCTCCCCAATCCATAACCAATTGAGACACTTCCTGAAATATATAATTTTAGTGAAAAGCAGTACTTTGCCCCTATTCCTCCAAAAATTCCTGCACCTGTGTATGAAGAAGAACTGATATGAAGGAATTCAGGGAAATCGTTTTTATTATTCTGAGGAATGAGATTTCCATCTGATGTAAAATTAAAGTAATCATAGTATAATCCGACTAATGGAGACCATGAAAATCCAAGGCTTCTTTCTGATTGTTTTAGTATTTCGTTAAAAGAAAATTCTTCAAAAAAAGTATAGTTGATATAACAACCTATAAATGTAAGTTCAACATCATTGCGCTTTTTCCCTTGTTGAGGTAGTGATGAAGGATAGTTTTCTATATACATACCGGAATATCTTCTGAAAAAAAATTCTGCACCTATGTGTTTACCATATTTGGAAAAAGTCAAATCATTGTAATTTGTATTACCATATTCATCTTCATCTTTAAAACAATTTTTGTTTTTTTTGACAATAGCAGATAATCCGTAACCGTTATATGATAATCCAAGACCAAGCGCCTCTTTGTGATTTGCTTTATACTCAACATTTTCATCATTTTTAATCATTGAAAGAGTCATAAATGTTGAAGGGTTATGAAAAACTCTTATCGAAAATTTTTCATTGAAATCAATAAATCTTTTTATTGTTTCAATCGGATTTTCTTTTTTGGGGTCAGGTGATTCTTCAGAAAAGGATAATATAGGTAAAAAGACAGCCGCGGCAAAAAATAAGAACTTTAGTTTAAGCATATATGTACGTTTTTTTGCCGGGCGTCTTTTTTTTTAATCACTTATCCTGACGCAAAAGAGGAAAGAGAATTGTGTCCTTGATAGATGCTGTATTTACAAAAAGCATAATCATACGGTCGATTCCGATACCCATACCGCCGGCAGGTGGCAGTCCGTATTCAAGTGCCGTAATATAATCGGAATCCATTTCAGTTGCTTCTTCATCTCCGGCATTCTTTTTTTCTACCTGAGCTTCAAAGCGTTCCTTTTGGTCAAAAGGGTCATTCAGCTCTGTGAAAGCATTTGCCATTTCACGGCCGGCAATGAAAAGTTCAAAACGTTCAACATAATCAGGATTATCTTCGCGCGATTTCGCAAGAGGTGAAAGTTCTTTAGGATAATCAGTCAGAAAAGTCGGGTTGATGAATTTATGCTCAACTTTTTCGCTGAAGATTTCATCCGCGATTGACCAGATGCTTTTGAAATCATCGGCTTTGACTCCGCATGATTTTGCAGCAGCTTTTGCTTCTTCAAGAGTTTTAATAACTGAGAAGTCGACTCCAGCGTATTCTTTAATCGCTTCAACATATCCTAT
>ERZ795056.5364-NODE-5364-length-12912-cov-5.395349_pt1 | contig 12912 bp, 12 predicted proteins | sample MGYA00375140_ERZ795056 | MGnify/ENA primary metagenome ERZ795056 (study PRJEB30185, sample SAMN05720227) | activated sludge metagenome | isolation source: Anaerobic digester | place: USA | collected 2015-03-09 ...
AAGCCACCAGTGGCTGCACCAGCGCCTGCACCAGCACCAGCAGCACCGAAGGACAAAGCTGCATGTGGTGGCAAGAACGGCTGCGGCGCTAAGGGTAAATAACCGCCATGCCTGCGGCGCCACAGCTCCTCAATGCGCGTGCACACCAGCGCGGCATTGGCTTGCGCGCCGCTCATATTCTTGAAGTAATAGCTGCGCCGCCCGCCGAGACCTGGTTCGAAGTCATTAGCGAGAACTTCTTCGGCGGCGGTGCAGCCTTGGAACGGTTGCAAGCGGTTGGTTCACAACACGCACTTTCGCTCCACGGTGTAGCCATGTATTTGGGCTCGCCCGAACCATTGAATCCGCGCTACCTAAAGGACCTCAAAGCGCTGATTCGAGCAGTTAACCCAGTGCAAGTTACAGATCACTTGTGTTGGGGCAGCGTCGATGGCAAGTACAGTCACGATTTGTTGCCACTGCCAATGACGCGTGCAATCGCGCGCTATGTCGCTGAGAAAATTCGCATCGCGCAAGACGTGCTCGAAGTGCCAATTGCCGTCGAGAACGTGTCCTCGTACGCAGCTTTTGCAGCGACAGAGATGAACGAATGGGATTTTGTTATGGAGGTGGCGAACCTCGCGGACTGTCGGTTGCTCGTCGATGTTAACAATATTGTGGTATCCGCGCACAACCATGGCTTCGACGCGCAGCGCTACATTGACGCAATCGATCCGCAACGCGTAGCCGAGATTCATCTCGCTGGCTACATCGAGACCGAACTTGCCGGACAGCGGTTTCGACTCGACACCCATTCGGCTTCCGTTACGGACGATACGTGGGCGTTGTACAAGTATGCGACCCAACGGTTTGGCGCGGTACCAACGTTGCTGGAGCGCGATGCTGACATTCCAGCGTTGGCCGACTTGTTGACGGAAGCTGATCACGCTCGCAATGTGCAGCGTGGCGCAACCTCGCAACCACCACATGCACAAGTGCTGACGCCAGCGCAGCGGTCGGAACCTGCAGTGCCTGCGCAACTTGCGAACACAACGAATGCGGTGTTTGCAGCACTGCGTTTGCCGCTTGCAGGCGCAGCACGTGAACTGGCCGAGTTGCCATCGCGGGTGGCGTTCGAAGCCGGTGCGGCAGCTGTCGATGCGACCGCGCTGCTTGTTGATACGCCGCGGTTGCATCGCACCAACAGTCTGGAAACCTATCATCGGCAATATTGGTACCGGCTGATCGACGCTGTCGCCGAAGACTTCCCGGTCCTGCAGTTCATCCTCGGCGCACCGGCGTTACGCTCGCTGGTGGAAGCATATCTAGACCACGTGCCGATTCACGACTATTGCCTGGCGACGCTTGGTAGCGCATTTGCCGATTTTGTGGCGGACCGTGCGCAACTGGTGCCAGCGTTGCAACTCGGCGAAGTCGCGCGCATCGAGTGGGCGATGCTGCAGGCGCGCAACTGCGCCGCAACAACGTCGCTCGCCCATGAACTCGCTGCAGGTGTTGCAGGGCCAGGGCCTTGGCGGATGCGTGAGGGCACCACGCTGTTAACCCTGCAGAGCAACGCGCTGGCAGTGTATCGGGCAGCGCAACGCGAACAGCCGCGACCACTCGAAATACGTACGACATTGGATCATGCCGTGACTGTTGTAGTTGCAGGCGGGCCACAAGGCGTTACGGCGCGCGCTGCAGGTATTCGTGAAGCAACGTTGCTGCGAGAGCTCTTGAACAGCGCGTCCCTCGACGAATTTGCTGAACAGATCGCAAAACGAGGTAGCCCAACCGTTGCAGCACCAACCGCTGCGGCATTTGAAACGTTTGTAAGCCGCTGCTTCGCGAAGTGGACAACGAACAACTGGCTAACTGTCAGCGCGACATAGCTGCTGCGCTAACAGCACGCAGCGCTAGCGATCGTGGTCGGCTGTTGCACCGCTGCCATCGTCGGGCCGCACGGAAATAGACCGAAGTGGGTGGTCTTGCTGCCATGCACGTCGAACCAAGCAGCGAAGCGAGTTTGGCTCAGCATAGCGGCGGTGTTGGCGCAAATGCGTTCGGGCCGGCCGGCTTCAAACGCGTGATGATCATCGAGCCAGAACGTGGTTTCGGCGCCTTCGATGCCACCGCGGTAGGTGGCGACGTGCCCATAGTCTTAGCATTGCTCGTCGAGGTCGTCGAGTTTGAACAAGCGATAGGTCACCGAGACAAACCGTGCAGCGCCGATCTTGTTCGCGATTTGCGCATTGTGAATCGTGATGGCCGACGTGCTCATGATGCGTGGATCGCCGAAGCCAGTGCGTTTCGCCATGCGGACAAAATCGGCTTGATACAGCGCGCCGCCGAGACATTCGGCATAAAGAATCGGATCGTCGACGATTGCTGACGGCAGGCGACGGTCAACGAAAACGTCGCTGACATAGAACTCACCGCCGGGCCGCAATACGCGAAACGCTTCTTGCAACACGGTTGGCTTTTGCGGGCTGAGGTTAACCACGCAGTTCGACACCACAACATCGACGCTGCCATCGGTAAGGCCAACCGCTGCGAGGTCTTCAATGTAGCCGCGGTGAAATGTCGTATTGGGCTGAGCGTAACCAAAGCGCGCCGCGTGCCATGGCGCGGTTGCGGTGGCAGTTGCCAGTTGCTCGGCGGTCATGTCGATGCCATGGACGTGGCCGTTGGCGCCAACCAACTGGGCCAGCACATACACGTCGCGACCGGTGCCGCAGCCGAGGTCGAGCACGGTGGCGCCTGTCAGTGCATGCGGGATGGGAAACCCGCAGCCATAGAAGCGGTTTGACACTTCGTCGTGCACGTTGGCGAGCCGCTGCGCAAGCCACGCAGGCGGCGCGCCACTGGCACAGCATGCATTGGTCTTGAGGTCGACGCTCGACGACAAAAGTTTGCCATAGTATTCGCTGATGAATGCTTGCTGTAGGGCTTGCGACATGGCGCTTGGTCTAGGCCGCTAACGAAACGTTACAGGTTTTGCCGCAAATTGACGTTTGCCCCGCAAATACCGGCTCTTAGACCGGCGTGAAATACTGTGGATTCAGCTGTAACGTTTCGTGTCCAAGCAAGACAACGAGCGAATGGCAAACGCAGCAACCGCATGGCGCGTCAACGTGAAGCCGACGTTTGGTGAGACGTTGCTAGCGCAAGGCTTAGGCGTATTGACGCGAAGCGCAGTAACGACCCTGCAGATCAACGTTGGGCGGCTGTGCAATATGGCATGCCACCATTGCCATGTTGAGGCGGGCCCGAAGCGCACCGAAGTGATGAGCGAAGCGGTTGCTAGCCGGTTGCTGGCGTTGATCGCCGCCAATCCTGCGATCGCTGTTGTCGATTTCACGGGTGGTGCGCCGGAGCTAAATCCGCACTTTCGGTCGATGGTGCAACAAGTGCGAGCGTTGGGGCGCCGCGTGATCGACCGATGCAATTTGACCGTGATGTATGAACCTGGCCAGGAAACGTTGGCGCAATTCCTCACCGCGCAGCAAGTGGAAATCGTCGCGAGCTTGCCTTGTTACAGCGCCGCCAACGTCGAAAAACAACGAGGGCTCGGTGCTTTTGACAAGAGCATCAACGCGCTGCGCTGGCTTAACTCGTTGGGCTACGGCCGGGCGAACACGGGGCTCAAGCTGAGCTTGGTTTACAACCCTGGCGGGCCATCGTTGCCTCCGGACCAGGGTCGGCTCGAAGCCGACTACCGAGCCGGACTCGGTCGCTTGTTTGGAATTGAATTTACCGAGTTGTTGACGATCACCAATATGCCGATCAAGCGGTTTGCCCACGCGCTTGAACGCGATGGGCGCACCGACGCGTACATGAGCTTGTTGGTGAATCACTTTAATCCACACACTGTGCCAGGCCTGATGTGTCGGTCGCTGGTCAGCGTTGGGTATGACGGCCAACTGTATGATTGCGACTTCAATCAGATGTTGGAGCTGCCGCTCGGTGCGGCGGCCCGAACGATTTGGGATCTCGACTCGTTCGACGCCCTTGTCGGCGCACCGGTGGCAACACGTGAACATTGTTTTGGCTGCACTGCCGGCGCTGGTTCGAGCTGTGGTGGAGCGCTAAAGTGATGCGCAAGGTACTACTTGTTGGCACTAGTGCCGACGCTGTCGCGCTTGCCGAAGCGTTGGCAATACAGCTGCTGCCACCCGATATCGCAATTGTCGGTGCGTGCACGCAGGCGTCGACGAGCGCTGGTAGCCATATTGTGACTGCACTGGCACACGTTGGTGTTGCGCCACGCGACACGGCAGTGGCGTCGATTGGCGCGGTAAATCATGGTCCGCTGCATGCGATCATTGGCCTTGACCCACAAGCATTGCAAGCCACGAGTTTGCAGGCAGAGCGTGGCGCAATCGAATGGTCGTTGCCCAATCACGCGATCGATTCAGTTGCCGCCGCGTGCGCATTGCGCGATGCGATCATTGCGCGCCTTGGCGTGCTTGCTCAAACGCTGGCGCTGTCGCCGGCGATAGGCATTATTGGTGGCAGCGGCTTTTATGACATGGCCGGGCTTAGTACCGTCGAAGAATTTGAAGTTGCAACGCCATACGGGCCACCGTCAGGGCCGCTGACCGTCGGCATGATTGGCGCACAACGCGTAGTGTTTTTGCCGCGGCATGGCAAAGGCCACCGGCTGCTGCCCAGCGAAGTGAACATGCGCGCGAATATCTATGCGTTAAAGCGCGCTGGCGTGACGCGGCTGATTTCGATTTCCGCGGTTGGCTCGCTACGTGAAACGATCGCTCCCGGGCACGTGGTGTTACCGCACCAGTTTATCGATCGCACCGCTGGGCGACCGTCGACGTACTTTGGCAATGGTGTGGTGGCACATGTCAGCATGGCTGACCCGGTTTGCGCCGATTTGCGTGGCTCGTTGGCGGCTGCAGCAACGGCGACTGGCGCTGCCGTGCACCACGAAGGCACCTACATTTGCATCGAAGGCCCGCAGTTTTCAACGCGTGCTGAGTCGCACATGTTTCGGCAGTGGGGTGCCGACGTCGTCGGCATGACGAACTTGCCCGAAGCTCGGCTCGCACGCGAAGCCGAGCTTTGTTATGCGACGTTGGTGCTGCCAACCGACTACGATTCGTGGCGGCCGCACGACGAAGTGCGCGTTGCCGATGTGCTCAGCACCCTGATGGCGAACGTTGCCAAAGCCAAAGCGATTGTTGCGCAAGCATTGCCAACCTTGCGCACAACGGCAGGCTGCAGCTGCCAGCACACGCTGGATACTTCACTGTTAACTGCGCCCGCTGCCATCGAGCCGGCCGCCGCGGTACGGCTGCATGCAATCGTGGCGCGTGCGTTGGCGCGAGGAGCCGCGTAACTTGCAACGCCGCGCACTCACGTGGTTGGCGGTTGCCTTGAGCCTTGTGGTCTTGGTTGCGTTGTGGCGGGTGCTGCCAGTGGCGACCTGGGTTGCCCAGTTGGCGCAGTGGATTCGCGATCGTGGTGTGCTTGGCGTGCTTGCCTTTGCAGTGATCTATGTCGCGGCGGCGGCGGTGCTGTTTCCCGCGTCGCTGCTGACCTTGGCGGCCGGTTTTGCGTATGGGGTTGGGTGGGGGACCTTGCTGATTTCGCCAGTGAGCGTGGTCGCTGCAACCTTGTCGTTTGTGATCGCTCGTTATGTTGCACGCGATGCTGTTAATGCGCGTATCGCAAGTGACGCGCGCTTCGTCGCCATTGACCACGCCGTTGCACAAGACGGCTTCAAAACGGTGATGCTGTTGCGCTTGTCACCGCTGTTGCCGTTTTCGCTGCTCAACTACGGGCTAGGTCTTTCACGTGTCCGACTGCGCGATTTTGTCGTCGGTTCGTTTGTCGGCATGTTGCCTGGCACGGTGTTGTACGTGTATGTCGGTTCGTTGTTCGTCAATGTTAGCGAGCTAAGCAATGGCTCGCCAACACTGGGCGGGTCGGGCCGGTGGTTCTACTGGGTTGGCTTGGTTGCGACGTTACTCGTAACTTGGTTGGTAACGCGGGCAGCTCGCGCAGCGCTGCGCGCAGAGCTTGTGATATGAACCTGCAGCCCGACGACGAATACAACCAGGCGTTGCTTAGGCATGTGCGTCCAGCGGGCTGGGTGAATCCGCGGCCGCAAGGCCGTTACAACCTAGTTGTCGTTGGTGGTGGCACTGCCGGGTTGGTCGCCGCGATGGGCGCTGCTGGGCTGGGCGCCAAAGTTGCACTAGTTGAACGTCACATGCTGGGTGGAGACTGTCTCAATTTTGGTTGCGTGCCTTCGAAAGCGCTGATACGGGCTGGCCGCGCAGCATATGATGCCCAGCAGCTTGGCGAATATGGCGGCGCTGCCTCGGCGGTGACGGTCGACTTCGGTGCCGTGATGGCGCGCATGCGTCGGCTGCGTGCTGGCATTTCGCACCACGATTCGGCCCAACGCTTCGCTGAAGCTGGCATCGATGTGTACTTGGGGCACGGCGAGTTTGTTTCACCGACTGAGCTAGTCGTCGACGGCGAACGCTTGCGCTTTGCACGCGCCTTGGTTGCAACCGGTGCGCGTGCGGTAGTGCCGGCGATTGTCGGCCTTGCCGAGGCTGGTTTTGTTACGAATGAAACCGTCTTTTCGCTTACGACATTGCCGCGGCGGCTCGCGGTGATCGGTGCCGGGCCGATTGGCTGCGAATTGGCGCAAGCGTTTCGTCGCTTTGGTAGCGAAGTAACGATGATTGCCAAAGACACGGAGGTGCTGCCTCGTGAAGACGCCGATGCGCGCGCGGTGTTGCAAGCTCAGTTGGTAGCCGAAGGCATTACGCTCGCACTAGGCGCTGACGTTGTGCGCGTCGAAGCGGGGAGCGCAGGCAAGGTCCTGTACCTGGCGGGTGACGCGACCGTTACCGTTGACGAAATCTTGGTGGCGGTGGGACGCGCGCCCAATGTTGAAAGCATGGGCCTGGCTGCCGCTGGCATTGCGGTTGATCGCACCGGCGTGGTTGTCGACGATCGTTTGCGCACCGCGAATCATAAGATCTTCGCTGCTGGCGACGTCTGTTCACCGTTCAAATTTACTCATGCAGCCGATGCGATGGCGCGCATCGTGATTCAAAATGCGCTGTTCTTCGGCCGTAAGCGAACTAGTGCGCTGACGATTCCGTGGGCCACGTACACTGACCCTGAAGTCGCCCACGTCGGATTGTACCAAGCCCAAGCACAAGCGCGCGGCTACCAAGTCGCAACGTTTACCGTGCAGCTTAGCGGCCTAGATCGTGCGATTCTCGACGGCGATACGGCAGGCTTTGCACGCATTGTCGTCAATTCCAAAAACGGCAAGTTGCTGGGCGCAACCGCAGTTGGGCGCCACGCTGGCGAATTGATCGGCGAAGCGACGTTGGCATTGCGGCAAGGCCTGCGTGCAAGCGCGCTGTCGTCGACGATTCATGCGTATCCGACGCAGTCTGAAGTTTGGAAACGTTTGGGAGATGCGCAACAACGGACCCGTTTGACACCGCGGGCCCGCAGCATATTTCGTTGGTTGTTGGCGAAGAGGCGTTAGTGTTCCAACCATTCGACATCACGATTTGTATATTTGCCAAAGCGCCAGTGCGTGGCCTGGTGAAGACGCGTCTAGCCGCCAGCATTGGCGCGGAACCCGCAACCAAGCTTGCAACTGCATTTTTGCAAGACACGTTAGCGACGGTGCAGCTGCTTGCTCGTACGCATGCCCAGCCTGAGCGTGTGCGTGTGGTGCTTGCGCTTGCTGGCAATCGCGACGAGTTGGCCGACGCCGATTACGTCGAATTGTTGCGGGCAGTCAGCATCTGGCCACAAGGCGACGGTGACCTCGGAGCACGCCTAGAACGCCACATGCAGCGCGCGCTCACCGACAGTAACGCGGTAATCGCCATTGGCACTGATTCGCCCGGGCTGCCGCCAACATTGCTTACGCAAGCGATGGCTCATTTGCAAACGACCGACGCTGTGGTGGGCCCCGCCGACGATGGCGGCTATTATCTGCTTGGCTTGCGAAGTTGCCCACCTGGGTTGCTCGCAAATATCGCGTGGAGCACCGCTGCCACCCAGGCGCAAACCGTTGCGGCGTTGGCAGCGCACGGACAACCCTCGACGTTGCTCGATGCCTGGTTTGATGTAGATACCGATGCCGACTTGCAACGGTTGCAGTCGCTGATCAGCAACGAACGCGTGCATGCGCCCGCAACTGCCGCCGCCTTGCGAGCGTTGGAGTTGTTGCCGTGACCCAGCCGCTTTCCATTGCCGTAGTCATGCCGGTGCTCAACGAAGCACGGCGCATCGACGATGCGTTGCAACACCTGCAGCAGATCGGCGGCTGGCAAGAGCTCATCGTCGTCGACGGTGGCAGTACCGACGCTACCGCTGCGATCGTGGCTGCACGTCATCCAAATGTGCGGGTCATTTTGGCCCGGCCTGGCCGCGCCAACCAGATGAACGCGGGCGCAGCCGTCGCGACGGCCGATGTTATTGTGTTTTTGCATGCCGATGTGGTGTTGCCAGCAACCGCCGTCGACGACATCCGCGTAGCATTGCGTGACAGTGCCACGGTCGGTGGGGCATTTCGCACGTGGACCATTGCCGATGGTCCGACGATCGCACCTTGGTGGGCGCCGCTGTTGCATCTAGCCGATGTGCGTTCACGCTACACGCGGCGGCCATACGGGGATCAAGCGATCTTTGTGCGCGCAAGTACCTTCGCTCGGCTTGGTGGCTATGCGGAAATTCCACTAATGGAAGACCTGGAGTTTTCTTCTCGGCTCGCCAAACGTGGCAAGGTGCGCACGGTTGCGTCGCGGGTTGAGGTGTCGGGACGGCGCTTCATCGCCCGGCCGTTTTTTTACACAACCGTGGTGAATCTATTTCCGTTGCTGTATCGGTGCGGCGTTGCTCCGAAAACCTTGGCAGCCTTGTACGGGCGGGTGCGATGAAGCAGGTAATCCTCGTCGGCGGCGGTCATGCTCACATCGAAGTTGTGCGCCGCTTTGGCAGGTTGCCGGCGTCTCAGCGTTCGTCGGTGGCGGTCACGCTGCTCGACGGTAACCGCTATGCTGCGTACTCGGGCATGTTGCCTGGCTTGATCGCTGGGCACTATCAGTTCGCCGAAACTCATGTCGATCTTGCAGCGTTGTGCGAGCGCAACGCCGTGAGCTTTTGCCAAACCCGAGCTGCGGGCGTTTTGTTGTCGGACCAGCAGGTTGTGCAAGCTGATCGTCAGCGTCGCCGCTACGACGTATTGTCACTTGATGTCGGGGCTGCTTCGCGCACCGTTGGCATCGCTGGTGTCGAACAACACGCCATAGCGATTAAGCCGGTTGCGGCATTTTTGCGTCGGTGGCACGCGTATGCCGCTACGGCGCCACGCAATTGCCCGCTGGTTGTGCTTGGCGGTGGCGCGGCAGGGGTGGAAGTTGCGCTTGCACTGGCGTTTCGATTGCGTGCACAAAAGCCGTGGATCACATTGTTGGCTGCCACGCTATTGCCCGGCTACTCATCAACAGCCGTTGCTCGCGTGCGCGCATGCTTGGCCGCGCGCGGTGTGAACGTGCTGCTTGATCGCGCTACTGCGGTTGATGCACACAGCGTGCAAACGGCGGCGGGCGCGCTCGCGTCAGAGTTCACAGTTGTCGCAACGGGGGCTAGTGCACCAACATGGATCGCAGCCAGCGGTCTTGCCACCGACGCTGGCGGCTTTGTCGCGGTTGGGCCAACGTTGCAATCTCGATCGCATGCCAACGTTTTTGCAAGCGGCGATATCGCTGCGCAGATGATGGCCGACGGGCGGGCGGTGCCAAAGTCCGGTGTATATGCTGTGCGTGCTGGCCCGGTATTGTTTGCCAATCTAATGGCCGCAGCACTGGAGCAGGGCAGCATGCAATCGTTCGAACCACCAGCGCAGACCTTGGCGTTGCTGGCGTCGGGCAACAAACATGCAACCCTGTGTTACGGCAATGTTGCCATCAGCGGTGCCTGGGCCTGGCATCTTAAAAATCGGATTGACCGCCGGTTCATGGCTAAATATGTATAGCGCGCCGCAACAGATGTCCGCGCCTCGGACGTTCGCCAGCTGGCCAGGTGGACTTTTCGGCGACCAACAATTATGGTGTCGTCCAACGATGGCACCGTCGGACGACCAAGCGCTTGTTACTGCATTGCGCAACGGCGATGAAGCAACGTTTGCAGCGTTGGTTACACGCTATCACGCAAGCTTGCGCCGGGTCGCGCGCACGTTTGTATCAAGCGACGCCTCCGCCGACGAAGTGGTACAAGATACTTGGGCCGCCGTGCTGCATGGCATTGGCGAATTCGAGGGTCGGGCTTCATTCAAGACGTGGTTGTTTCGGATCTTGGTGAACCGCGCCAAAACCCGCGGCGTGCGCGAAGCCCGCATCGTTCCTGAATCTTCGCTGGCGAGCGATGATGATGCTGGCACCGACGGCCCGACTGTCGATCCTGCGCGTTTCACAAGTAAGGGCCATTGGGCATCGCCGCCGCAACGGTGGGAGGCCATGACACCCGAATCGCTGCTGCTGCGCGACGAATTGGTGGTGCAACTGCAAACTGCGATCGCACAACTGCCAGCTCGGTTGGCTTCCATTGTCGTGATGCGTGATGCGCTCGGCTGGAGTTCGGAAGAAGTCTGTAACGTTCTTGAGATTGCCGAGACTCATCAGCGGGTGCTTTTGCATCGCGCGCGCGCAAGGCTTCGTGCCATGCTCGAAACCTATAAGAACCACGGGTGATCACATGCTGACATGCCAACAACTCGCCGAAGTGGTTACCGACTATCTCGAAGGCAAAATGAACTTTGCCGACCGCATGATGTTTCAACTGCACGTTGGCATGTGCAAACACTGTCGTGCGTATCTGAACCAAATGAAGCAGACGGTGGAGCTGGTGGCTGCAACCGGAAAAATCGAAGCCGAACCCATGCCCGACGACGTGCAAGCTGAATTGATGCACCGGTTCCGCAACTGGAAAACGAACAAGCAGTAGCCTGCTTGCCCCGCCGAAATCACGTACACTCGCCGCGTGCGAAAGCGGATCTTGCTTCCAATGCGCGGCTTGCTGGCTGCGCTTGTACCCGACGACGGGCCGTTGGAGTTGCAGCTAGTTGGCCGTACGCTATTGCACGCCGCACTCGTTGGTTTGCTCGCTGGCCTTGTTGGCAGCGCATTTCTGTTCGGGCTGGAGCATGTGCAGCAACTGGTGCTCGAGAATCTTGCAGGCTACGAGCCGCTGCTTGCAGCCGGTGAAAAGCACGGGGCAGGGCCTGCCGCGCCTTTTCGTTGGTATGTTTTGTTTTTGGTGCCCGCGCTGGGCGGCTTAGGCTGTGGTTTGGTGGCTCGCTTTGCGCCCGAGGTTCGCGGTGGCGGCGGCGATGCGGCGATTAAGGCGTTTCATCAACATGGGGGGCAGGTGCGGCGCCGGGTACTTTGGGCCAAGCCATTGGCGTCAATCAGCACGTTGGCAACCGGCGGCGCCGGCGGTCGCGAAGGCCCAACGATGCAGATTGGTGCAGCGATTGGTGCCTTGGTTGCGCGTTATATAGCGCCTTCGCCGCGTGAGCGCCGTATCTTGATGGTGGCCGGTGTTGCTGCGGGCATCTCGGCGGTATTTCGCACGCCGTTGGGCGCTGCATTGCTCGCGATTGAAGTTCTGTATCGCGATGACTTTGAGTCTGACGCACTCATCCCGGCCGTGCTTGCTAGCGTGGTTGCTTATTCCATCGCGCTTTCGGTATTCGGCAGCTCGCCGCTGTTCGGCGCACTGCCGCACTTTGCGTTTCATGCATACCAACTGCCACTATTCCTCGGGCTTGCGTTGGTGGTGTCATTAGGTGCGGCGCTCTTTGCTGCCACCATGCGAGCCGCACATTCACTCTTCGACCGCTTGCCTGTGCCACTGTGGCTGCGCCCTGCGCTTGGTGGATTGATGTTGGGTGTGTTTGCAGTGGTGTTGTTAACTACACTTGCGCCCAGTCTTGGCAATGGCCATCGCGGGCTCGGTGTCCTCGGTGGCGGGTATGGTGCTGGGCAGCTCGCCATTGGTGGTGCAACTTGGCTAACGCCTGATTGGTCCATGGTGCAACTGTTGGTGCTTTTGGCGCTCGCCAAGATCGTGGCGACCAGCCTCACGATAGGCTCTGGCGGCGCAGCGGGCGATTTTGCACCGTCGCTGGCGGTCGGCGGGTTACTTGGTGGTGCCTTCGGTTTGGCGGCACAACTGGTATTCGCCGACCCAGCGATTCAACCAGGTGCCTTTGCCTTGGTTGGTATGGCTGCGTTCTATGCAGGCATTGCCAATGTTCCGCTCGCTGCCTTGGTTTTGGTTTGTGAAGTCGCAGGCAGCTATGACTTGCTGGTTCCACTGATGCTGACCGAAGCGGTTGCGATGATTGCTTTGCGCAAAGTAAACCTATATCGGTCGCAGCCGCGCACCACGCGTGATTCGCCGGTGTACGCAAGTCCCTTGCGTCGCATGTGTTGTGCCGACTTGGTTGATCCGGCGCGAGTCGTTGTGACGATCGGCCTTGCTACGTCGATGCGTGATGTAGTTGCGGTTGTTGAACAGACCCCTGAGCAAGATGTTTTTCCGGTGTTAGACCAAGCGGGAAAAATAGTCGGGTTGGTAGTTGCTGATGCGTTGCGAACATTCGCTGCAGCACCCGAAGCCATGGGGCTGGCGATTGCGGCCGACGTGATGAAGCCAGCTGTAACGTTTGAGCAGACGACACCCCTGCGCGATGCCGTCGTTCAACTGCTGCGCAGTGATGTTCGCGCCGCCCCGGTCGTTGACGGGGCCGGTCGTATTGTAGGCCTCCTTGATGAAGCCGATATCATGCGAATGTTGAGTGGCAACGAGCAAGAATCGCGCGCAAGCACGCACGGTTAGCAAAACTTACGGTAATTTCGTCGC
>ERZ795056.5366-NODE-5366-length-12908-cov-56.071501_pt1 | contig 12908 bp, 14 predicted proteins | sample MGYA00375140_ERZ795056 | MGnify/ENA primary metagenome ERZ795056 (study PRJEB30185, sample SAMN05720227) | activated sludge metagenome | isolation source: Anaerobic digester | place: USA | collected 2015-03-09 ...
ACTCGAACCGCTCGCGACGATTTCTTCACACCCTCCGGGTGCTTGTGAAGGGATCTACCGCGCGGCCCGATTTCGCCCCTGCGATGCTCACCGTACCCCTGTACGGTTGCGCTTCTCGGGCCGAACTCGAACCGCTCGCGACGATTTCTTCACACCTTCCGGGTGCTTGTGAAGGGATCTACTGCGCGGTCCGAGTTCGCCCCTGCGATGCTCACCGTACGCTTGTACGGTTGCGCTTCTCGAGCCGAACTCGAACCGCTCGCGACGATTTCTTCACACCCTCCGGGTGCTTGTGAAGGGATCCCTGCGCGGCCTGCTCTCGCTGCCCTGTTCAGCCTTTCAACCCAACGTGGAGAACCACCACATGGAAAGACACGCCATCAACCCCGAGCAACTGTTTCGGGGCAAGGCCTTCAGCCAGACCTTCTCGATCCGTGGCATGGAGCGCCTGATCTTCGTCTCCGGCCAGGTCGATTGCGACCGGGAGGGCAAGGTTCGCAACCCCGGGGATCTGGAAGCCCAGCTTGCCGGCACCCTCGACAATCTGGCCATTGCCCTGGCGGCCCAGGGGGCCAGCATGAAGGATCTGGTCAACGTCCATATCTACGTGACCGGGCTGCTGCCCGAGCACACGGCACGCATCCGTGAAATCCGGTCGGCGTGGTTCGATGCGGAAACGCCGCCGGCGGTGAGTCTGCTCGGCGTGGAACGGCTTGCCTTTGACGGACTGAGGGTGGAGATCGAGGCCATGGCCGCCGTGTAGGCGGCCGCATCGACGCACGGCGCGGTTCATCGGCCGGCACGCCCGCGGGGGTGTGCCGGCTGTTTGCGTTTACCGGCGGAACGCTGGATCGTCGGGTGATGGAGCGGGCTTGTTTTGAAATGTCGAGAAAACTTGATTTTCTCAAGTTTTTGCTTGATAGTCAGACATATAACGACATCCAGGGATACCCCGGAGGAGACACCGTGAAGCGTACATCCCATGCAGGCCCCATTGCGTCCGTCCTCTCCGTCCGGGAGGCGCGATGAACCGCCTGTTCCTGAATGATTCGAGCCGGATCTTCTCGGGTGCCAACCCTTTCGAGGTTTCCGATTTCGTCAATCGCCATGTGGGCTCCCACGAGTTGCGCATGTCCCGCCGTCACGACTCCGGCGCCTCGCTGCAGCACCGCAAGGTGGGCGCCCTGAATCTCTGTCGCCTGAGCTACGGCACCCAGGCGCGGATCGTTTCGGAAGGGCTGCCCGACATCTACCACGTGCAGTTCATCCTGCGCGGGCATTGCCGCTACGAGTTGTGGCGCGACAGCCTGAGCCTGCCGGCCGGCCATGTGTTGGTGATCAATCCGGATGATCCCGTCGATCTGACCTACTCGGAGGATTGCGAGAAGTTCATCGTCAAGATCCCCACCGGCATGCTCAATGACGCCTGCGAGGAGCACCGCTGGTTCAAGCCCAACGAACGGATCAAGTTCAATCAGGTGCCCTACAAGTTCGCGGAGCTTGACAGCCTGATCCAGCTTCTCACCATCGTCTGCCAGGAGGCGGAGTCGGGCCTGGCCACGCCGCAGATGCTGCAGCACTACAACCGGGTGGTGAGCGGCAAGTTGATGACCCTGCTCAAGCACAATGTGTGCATGGAAACGCCGGCGGCCCATTCCGTATGCTTCGACAGGCTGGTGCAATACATCGACGAACGCATCAAGGACAATCTCACCGCCGAGTCCCTGGCGGCCTACTCCCGGATGAGCCTGCGTTCCCTCTACCTGCTCTTCGAACGCCACGCCCGCACCACGCCCAAGAACTACATCCGCCAGAAGAAGCTGGAACGGGTCCATTCCACCCTGATGGACACGACGCAGAACATCCACAACGTCACGGCCATCGCCCTCGACTACGGCTTCACCCACCTCGGGCGCTTTTCCGAGCTGTACAAGTCCACTTTCGGCATGCTGCCTTCCGAATCCCTGCGCCGACACCGCTCCGGTACGGAGTAGTCGCAGACCATGGCGGCGCGGCTTCAGTCGCCGCCCTCCGGCTTGCCATGACGGGCCTGGCAGGCCGGATCGGAACACACGCCATACAGGGACAGGGCGTGATCCCTTAGCTGGAAGCCCCTTCGCTCGGCCACCTGGTGCTGCAGACGTTCGATCTCCGGGTCGCAGAACTCCTCGACCCGGCCGCAGATCACGCATACGAGATGGTCATGGTGCTGGCCCTCGTTCAGCTCATACACGGCCTTGCCCGAATCGAAGTGGTGGCGTGACAGCAGTCGCGCCTGCTCGAACTGGGTGAGCACGCGGTAGATGGTGGCCAGCCCGATCTCCTCTCCGTCAGCGATGAGGGCGCGGTAAACATCCTCCGCGCTGAGATGACGCACACCGGTCTGCTGGAAAAGACGAAGGATCCGGATACGTGGCCAGGTGGCCTTGAGGCCGCTGGAGTGGATATCGCTGGCATTGTCGGACGCGGATCGGTTCATGGGTGGATGATTCCCTTGGACGGGATCGGGCTCTGGAAATTCCAGTAATGATAATGCTTATCACTAAGTTGTTCCATGCCTCAAGGAGATTTTCCGGCGGGCTTCGTCCAGATCCCGGGAATCGCAGTTGAGATTCACTCACAATCGACACGCAACACCTTGATCCTGGCGGAAAGTGATGCCAGCCTTGAAGCCTGAGCAATTTGGAGAAGCCCCATGAAAGGCGATAAAAAGATCATTGGTATCCTCAACACCCTCCTCGCAGGCGAGCTGACCGCGGTGGACCAGTACCTGATCCACGGTGAGATGTACTCGGACATGGGCTTCGGCCGTCTGGCCGAGAAGGCCCTGCATGAGTCCGAGCACGAACGGGAGCACGCCCGCGCCCTGATCCAGCGCATCCAGTTCCTGGAAGGCGTGGCGGTGGTGGACAAGCGCAATGCGCTACATGTGGGCAATGGCGTGCCGGCCATGCTCAAGTCCGATCTGGACCTGGAGTACCACGTCGTGGGCGAGCTGAAGAAGGCCATCGCCGCGTGTGAGAAGGCCGGCGACTACGTGTCCCGCGACATGTTGCTGGTCCAGCTCGAAGACACCGAGATGGACCACGCCTATTACCTCGAGAAGCAACTGCGCCTCATCGACGCGGTCGGTCTTCCCAACTATCTCCAGAGCCAGATGGGCTCCGGGGCGCCCCAGGCTTGAGGAGGATAGGCGATGAAGGGTGAAAAGAAGGTCATCAGCATGCTCAACAAGGTGCTGTTCAATGAGCTGACTTCGATCAACCAGTACTTCCTGCACGCCAGGATGTTCCGCAACTGGGGGTTCGAGCGGCTCAACGATTACAACTACAAGCAGTCCATCCGCGTGATGAAGGAAGCGGACGAGATCATCGAGCGGGTGCTGTTTCTTGAGGGGCTGCCCAATCTGCAGAACCTCGGCAAACTCATGATCGGCGAGAACGTGGGCGAATGCCTGAAGTACGATCTCGAGTATGAGCGTGGTGTGCAGCGCCCCTTGCTGGTGGAGGCGGTGGCCCTGGCGGAGAGTGAGTCCGATTTCGTCAGCCGCGATCTGCTCCAGGAGTTGCTGGAAGCCTGCGAGGAAGCCATCGACTGGCTGGAGACCCAGTTGGGTCTGATCGATACGGTGACGCTGCCGAACTACCTGCAGTCCCAGATCAACGACTGATCATTGATCTATCCATGCTGCCGGGCAGCCTCCATGGCAGGGGGCTGCCCGGTTTTTCATTGCCGGCAAGGGCGGGTAATGAGGCCTTGCGGGCATCAGTTCAGCCATTGCTCAAGCAGTCCGTATAGCTGGGGCACGGCCACCGGCTTGCGCAGCACCAGGTAGCCATCTTGCTCCGCCTGTTGAAGCTCGGGTGAGGCGTACTCGCCGCTGACCATTGCGCCGCTGGCTTCGGGGCAGCGCGCGAAAAGGGCTTTCAGCACGTCCACGCCGCTTTCGCCGGAGCGCAGGCGCTGGTCGCACAGGATGGCCTGGGGCTGGAACCCGCCCTCGAGTTGCTCAAAGGCTTCCATCGCGGAAGCGACACAGCGTACATCGATACCCCAGGCCTGCATGAGGCTTTGCCAGGCCGACGAAACCTGTGGATCGTCGTCAATGACCAGACAGGTGCCGGAGAGTTGTCGGTAGATCCGGGGCGCTCCGCCGGCCTCGATCTGAGGTGCCGAGGTGTCGGTTGACGTGGCTGGAAGCTGCATCCAGAAGCGCGAACCCCGCCCCTCGACCGAATCGAAACCGTGTGTGGCGCCCATCAGCTCCGCGCAGCGCGCCACCACGGCCAGCCCGAGTCCGTGGCCGGCGCTGTCGATACGCCATGCGTGCTCATTCCGGAAGAAGGGTGAGTAGATCCGCCCCCGGTCCGTGTTGGCAACACCCACACCGGTATCCCAGACTTCAAGCCGCCAGTGGCGCCCCCGATGCCGGGCGCCCAGCAGCACGCCGCCCCGTGAGGTATAGCGAAGGGCGTTGTGTACCAGGTTGACCAGGGACTGGCGCAGCAGCAAAGGGTCGGCCAGCACGATGCGTCGCCGACGGGGGGAATGGATGCGCAAGGCCAGCCCCCGGCTTCTGGCCTCTTCCCGGTAGAGGATCTCCACGTCGTGCAGGAGGGCGTCGATGTCCACATGGACGTGGCTGATTTCGACACCGCCATTCTCGATGCGGGACAGATCGAGCAGGGAATTGAACATCAGCGTCACCGAACGAACACTGCGCCGCAGGTCTTCCAGCGCCGACAGCTGCGCGGCATCCCGGTTGCGATGGATGATGGACTCGATCAGGAAGCCCATGGCATGCACTGGCTGGCGGAGATCGTGGCTGGCCGTGGTGAGGAACTGGCTCTTGGCCTGGAGTGCGGCTTCTGCTTCCTCCTTGGCAATGCGATAGCGCTCGGCCAGCCGTTTGCTGTTTTCCTCCAGTTCGGCGTAACGGACGAAGAAATGGTGGGAGCTCTTGGCGTGGCGGTGGATAGCCACCACGTAAAACAACATGAGAAAGCCGGTCGGTACCCAGATGGACGGGAAGCTCCAGGGCGCAAGGAGGACACAGCCTCCCCAGGCCGTGAGGAAGAAGCGCTTGAACGTCCCGAACTCGGGGGACTGATGGGTGGCGTTTCCGGCAACGATGGACATCTGCGTCGAGACGAGCAGGAACGCAAACTCAATGGGAACCCGGCCGGCGGTGACCAGGGACACCATGCTGACCCCGAGGCCATGAACCAGCGCCGCCCGGTGGGCAACGGGGCGCCAGCGTGTCAGCACCGCTTCGGCGGGAAGGGCGGCGATGTCCCGTTCGAGCTTTGACCTGTTCTGGATCACCCACAGATTGCCCAGGGCGTAGGCTGCCAGCCACAGCAGCATGGCGTCGATGTCGAGCCCCAGATGCACCATCCAGAGAATGAAGGGCACACCCACGAAGGGCATCGCGCGGATGCCGAAGATCAGGCGCCGGAAGGCCATCTCCAGCAGGGGCAGGCGAGCCTCCGCCGACAGGATGGACGCCGGCTCTTCCGTGTTCGGCCCGAAGCCCGGGGGCATCATGGTTCGATCCGCCGCCCACGCATGCGCGCGATGACTTCGAGCCGGTTGGTCGCGCCGAGGCGGGCGAGGATGTTGGTGACATGCTCCTTCACGGTTTGCTCGGAAATGTGCAGGTCCCGCGCGATGCGCTTGTTGGGCTGGCCTCGCAGCAGCATGCCCAGGATCTGTCCCTGTCGCTCGGTGAGTCCCAGCTCGTGGGGCCGGAGGGGCAGTTCGCGTCGGTCGACGCTGCCTCCGTCCGGTGGGGGTTCGGCAAACCAGCTATGGCCCGCCCGCAGCGTTGCCACGGCCTGAGCGAACACCTCGGGTGCCGCTTGCTTGTGGAGGTATCCGTCGGCGCCCGCCGAGCGGGACAAGTCTGCCAGCTTCGGATCATCGTCGCCGCTGACCACCAGCAGGCGGCTGTGCGGGCAACGCGGCCGCAGCGTGCCCAGCAATTGGGGTGCCATGCCATCCGGCAGCCAGAAATCAATCACCGCCAGTTCCGGTGGGCCGTCCCTGTCGATGCGCAGCAGGCACTCCGCCGCGCTGCGGGCGATGTGCACCCGGGTGAGCCCGCAGGCCATGGCCATGTACTCGGCAAATCCCCGGGCGACCAGGGGATGATCGTCGACCACCAGCGCATAGTGGCCGGTGGTGGTTTCAGGGGCTGGATCGGCGTCGCCATCGTGCATGGGTGCAAGCCTATCAGGCTATGGACTGGCGCCAAACCCTACCACGGTTGGGTAGGCGGCCACCGCGGTCGGCGGGAAGATCGGGCCTTGAGCCATCTGGCGCCCTGCACGCCCGGATGGGAACGCCCAGCAAGGAATGATCAATGTCTGCCACATCCCGTCCCATCCGGCTTGCCGCCCTTGCCCTGACGGTGCTGCTTGCGGGTTGCGCCGCGCAGATCGTCAAGGAAGACCATCTGAAACAGAGAACCGCCTTTGCCCTTGGCCTGGAGCAGGACGCCTTTACCGTCTCCGACCGGGTTGATGACGGCCTGCAGACGCGCTACAGCGTGCGCACCAACGATGGCCGCCGTTTCAACTGCTATGTGGAGGGCGCCTTCAGTTTCGGCACCGGCGGCATCGTCAGTGATGCGATCTGCAGCCAGATGGGAGGCGGCGGCAAGCCTGCACCCCGCCCCAAGAGCGGCGCCCCCGCATCCGGCAGCGGCTGCAACGAGTTGCTTCGCGCCGCGGGGCGCTGTTGATCGGCCCGTATTCCCCATTTTCCTCATCAACGCCGCCCTGAACGGAGATACCCATGAAGCGTCTGGCAACCCCCCTATTTCTTGTCCTGGCCGCCCTGGCGGGCACCTCGGTGCAGGCCAGCCCGATCATTGTCGATTTTGAGGATCCTCCTCTGTGGAGCCCCCCGGCGGATGGCTACGGTGGCCTGTCCGGCTGGGCGGGTGTCGGCTCGGTGTTTGACGGAGTGGGGGAGGGGCGTGGCGCTCAGCTCTTCTACGGTGGCGAGCAGGGTGGAGAGCTGCGCTTCGATCAGGCCCCGGTGCGCTTCCATGGCACCTACTACAAGTCCTATGCGGCCGATCCCACGGTTCCGCTCGTCAGCATCTCGCTGTTCTACCAGGGCAATCTGGTCCATAGCATTCTTGATCCGCGGGCGCCGCTTGGGCTGTTGTGGGTCGATGCGGGCTATTCCGGACTCGTCGACCGGATCGCCTTTGCCGGTGGTGGTGAAGGCTTTGCCATCGACGACCTGAGCTACGAGCTTGCCAGCGTTCCGGTGCCTGAGCCGGCGTCAGCCCTGCTCGTGCTCTCCGGGATGGGCCTGCTGGGCCTGGCCCGCCGCCGGTGATCCACGCGGCCGCGGCGCTGACGCTTCAGCGCCGCACCCACACATGGCGCGCCACGCTGTGCTCCAGCGCCAGCTCCACTTCCTCGGCGAGGATCACGGTCATGGGGCGTTGCTGCAGTACCGTGAGGGGGCGGTTTTCGGCGAGGCCATAGGCGGTGAGTTGTTCGCGCTGCTGCGGGTCGATCTCCTTGCCCAGGCAGGCAAGGCGTACTTCAACGCCCGGAGCGATGAAGGCCAGCGGTACCAGGGCCTGGTGATCGGACGGGGGGCTATCCTGGCTCATGGGTTCACCACAGGGCGCGCAGCACAATATTGAACAGCCCGCCCACCAGGAAGGCGAAGGGCACGATGAGGGCCACCATGGTGGCCGCCGTCTTCACGCCCTGTTCCTTCACCATCATCATCAGGCTGGCGAAGCAGGGGATGAACAGGGTGATGGTGATCATGCCCACCACCGCTTGTATCGGGCTGAGGCGGTCGGCCATGGCAAAGAGGCCGGTGGCACCGAAATCGCGGCGCAGGAAGCCCATGACGAAGGCTGCACTGGCCTCCGGCGGCAGGCCCAGCCAGCCCGACACCAGGGGTTCGCCGGCACGGACGATGGCCGGGAGCACCCCGAGCTTGTCCAGGCTGAACATCAGGAAGGTGCCCACAAGGAACAGGGGGATCACCTCGACCAGGTACCACTTGAGACGTCCGGCGGTTTTCTTGAGCACGTTGCCGAAGATGGGCAGGCGCATGGGCGGGAGTTCGGTGACCAGCGGAATGCGTCGCCCGGGGATCAACCGTGACGCCAGGAAGCCCGTGAGCATCAGGATGCCGACCATCGCCAGTGCCCAGACCAGCACCGCGGTGAAGGACAGGCTCCCCAGCATGCCCAGCACCACTCCGAGCTGCGCCGAGCAGGGAATCGCCAGGGCCAGCAGGAAGGTGGTGATCAGACGCTCCCGCGGGCTGTGCAGGATGCGCGTGGTGAGGGTGGCCATGGTGACACAGCCCAGCCCCAGCACCATGGGCAGCACCGCGCGCCCGTTGAGGCCGATGAGGGCGAACAGGCGGTTGGCGATGACCGACAGGCGCGGCAGGTAGCCCGAGTCCTCAAGCACGCCGAAGGCCAGGAAGAAGGTGGTGACGATGGGCAGGATCAGGGCCAGGGCGTAGGTCATGCCCATGGTCCACAAGCCATACTGGCCCACCAGCAGCTCCGAGAACCAGGGGGCCGGGGCGAGGGCCCCGATGAACTGGGTGACGGCCGGGTTGAGCACCCCTTCAAAGAGGTCTTCCTCCAGCAGCCCGACCAGGGTGGTGGCGCCGAAGACACCGACAAATTGATAGATCAGGTAGAGCACGGCCAGCAGGATGGGCACACCCCATACGGGGTGCACCACCGCTTGGCCGACCCGCTGGCTGAGCAGGGGGCTGCTTTTCAGGCTGCGGCTGACAACACTGGTGGCGAGTACGTCGGCGGCCTCGGTGCGTTCCCGCGCCATGAGGGTGGGCAGGTCGCCGCCCGCCCTTGCCAGGGCGTCGCGTCGCAGGGGCTCGATCTCCCCGTAGGCGGTGCCGGCTTCGCGACGCAACCAGGCCTCCACCTCGTCATCGCCACCGAGATACAGGATCGCCAGCCCCCTGGCGGCGACGCGCGGATGGGGGCAATGGCGGGAAATGGCTGCCGCGACACGCTCGATGTCGGCATCGATGGCCTTGTCGTACTGCAGGATGGGGCGCGGCACACGGGCTGCGCTCAGGTGATGGGCAAGGGTGCCGACCCCCTGACCGTCCGTGGCGACGGTCGCCTCGACGGGCACACCCAAGGCTTCGGCCAGGGCGGCCATGTCAATGGTGACACCTCGCGCCGCGGCTTCGTCGTGCATGTTGAGGGCCAGCACCAGCGGTATCCGCAGCTCGGCCAGCAGGGCCGTCAGGGTCAGGGTGCGGCGCAGGTTCTTGGCATCGCCCACCTGCAGCAGGGCCCGGGTGGGCTCGTTGAGAAGGGCGCGGACGGTGGTGCGCTCATCGTCACTGCGGGAGGGCAGGGCCAGCACCCCCGGCGTGTCCAGGAGGGCGGACTCCCGGTCGAAGCGGGCACTGGCCCGGGTCACTTCCACCGTCGTGCCGGGATAGTTGGACACGTTGACGTAGGCGCCGGTCAGGCGGTGGAAGAGCACCGACTTGCCGACATTGGGATGGCCGACCAGCAGGAAGGTGCCGGAAAGACTGGGGGGTCCGCTCATGCTGAAGGGGAGAGGCGAGATCTCGGTTTGAAAGCGTGATCATACCGCAACTTGCAAACGCAAATCATTCTCGTTGATAGGGCTGGCGCGACGCCGGTGTGGCCGGCCGGCGGAGATCACTTCAGGGCCCGGGAAGCGGCCCCCCCTTGCGCATGAGCATGGCCGCAGCCTCGTGCTCCGGCAGGGGGGGAGAGAAGAAATAGCCCTGGGTGAGCGGGCATCCCATGGCACGCAGCATGGCCACCTGCTCGGCACTGTCCGAGCCCTCGGCAATCACCTCCAGGTGCAGGGCCTTGCCCAGGTTGAGGATGGCGCGGACGATTTCCGCCCCCTCGATGGTATGGGTCATGGCGCCGATGAACGACTGGTCGATCTTCAGGGTGTCGATGGGGAAGCGCTGCAGGTAGCTGAGGGACGAATAGCCGGTGCCGAAGTCGTCCATGCTGATGCGGACGCCCATGGCTCTCAGTGGGTTCAGGCGTGCCAGTGCCACCTGGGCGTTGACCATCAGGATGCTCTCGGTGATCTCCAGGGTGAGGCACGCGGGGGGCAGGCCGGTTTCGGCGAGCACATCGGCGACCTGGCCCACCAGGCCTTCGTCCGAGAACTGGCGCGCCGACAGATTGACACCGATGCCGAGCTTGGCCAGGCGCTCGTCTGCGCCCTGCCAGCGGCGTAGTTGCCGGCAGGCTTCGCGCAAGGCCCAGCGGCCGATGGGCAGGATGAGACCGGTCTCTTCGGCCAGGGGGATGAACTCGGTGGGTGGGATCAGTCCGCGGGTCTCGTGGGGCCAGCGGATCAGGGCTTCGAAGGCGGCGATGCGGCCTGTTTCCAGCTCGATCACCGGCTGGTAGTGGAGCACGAACGCCTGCCGGTCGATGCTGCGGCGCAGGCTGCTTTCCATGTCGAGGGCCGCCACGGCCCGGTGGTGCATGTCGGAATCGAACAGGGCATAGCAGGCCTTGCCGTCGGCCTTCGCCCGGTACATGGCCGTGTCGGCGTCGCGCAGCAATTCGTCCGGGTGACGGTAGCCGGGGGCCGACAGGGCGATGCCGATGCTGCAGTTCATGAACAGTTCGTAGCCGCTGATGACAAAGGGGGTGGCAAAGTGCCGCTGGATGCGGTCGGCCACCCGGATCGCATCCATCTCCTCGTCGATGTCTTCGAGCAAGAGCACGAACTCGTCGCCGCCGAGGCGGGCCAGGGTGTCATGGGGGCGGCAGCACAGGCCCAGGCGACGCCCGCATTCGATGAGCAGCTTGTCGCCGGTGGTGTGGCCCAGGCTGTCATTCACGTTCTTGAAACGGTCCAGGTCGAGGAACAGCACGGCGAAGCGGCGGCTTGACTGGCGCTGCATGCGGTCGATGGCCTGGTGCAGGCGGTGGATGATCAGGTTGCGGTTGGGCAGGCCGGTCAGCCCGTCGTGCAGGGAGTCCCGCAGCAGGCGCTCTTCGGCCAGCTTGCGGTCGTGGATGTCGGTCTGGGAGCCCGCCATGCGCAGGGGGCGCCCGTCGCGGTCGCGCACGGCCATGCCGCGGCACAGCATCCAGCGGTAGTCGCCGGCCCGGGTGCGGATGCGGTACTCCGCATTGAGGGGCGCGCCCGACAGGGTCCGCGGGTCATTGAGCTGAGCCCGGAAGCTGTCGATGTCATCCGCATGGATCAGGGCCAGCCAGGCCTCCGGATCGTGGCCGATGTCGTCGTCGCCAAAGCCCAGCATGGATTTCCAGCGCGGCGAGAAGTAGGCGTGACCGGTCTGCAGGTGCCAGTCCCAGAGGCCGTCATTGGCACCGGCGGCGGCGAGGGCGTAGCGTTCCTCGCTTTCCCGCAGGGCGCGCTCGGCTTCCTTGCGCTCCATGGCGTAACGCATTGCCCGCAGCAGCAGGTTGCTGTTCACCTCGCCCTTGATCAGGTAGTCCTGGGCACCGGTCTTGACCGCGTGCAGGGCCATCACTTCGTCATCGGTACCGGTGAGCACGATGATGGGCACCTGGGGGGCGTGGGCGAACATGGTGCAGAAGGTCTCGATGCCCAGGCTGTCGGGCAGGGACAGGTCGAGCAGCACGACGCCGACGAGGCCGCTCGACAGCATGTCGAGGCCGGCAGAAAGACGGTCGGCCCGCCACAGGCGGAAACGGCTGCCGCTGCCGTCGGCCAGCATCTCCTGGATCAGGCGGGCGTCGCCGGGGTTGTCTTCCACCAGGAGGACGGTGGCGCTCGCCTCGCCCATCAGCGTGCTCCGCAGGGCAGGGTGACGACACTCAGCCAGAAGGCGTCGATGAGTTTCACGGCCTGGATGAAACACTCGAAATCCACCGGCTTGGTGATGAAGCAGGCCGCCTGTAGCTGATAGGCGCGTTGCACGTCCTGCTCGGCCCGGGACGTGGTCAGCACCACCACCGGGATGTGCATCAGCGCCGGGTCGGCCTTGATGGCGGCCAGCACTTCACCACCATCCATGCGTGGCAGGTTGAGGTCGAGGAGGATCAGCTCGGGCAGCGGTTTGCCGGCGTGGGTGCCCTCGCGGCGCAGGTAGGCCAGGGCTTCGATGCCGTCCCGGGCCACTTCCAGCGGTGTCTCGACGCGGTTGTCCTTGAAGGCCTCGATGGTCAGGCGGACGTCTCCGGGGTTGTCCTCCACGAGAAGTATCCGGATGGGGCGATCACGCATGGGGGGGCTCCTCCCGGTCGGGTAGTGTGAAACTGAAGCATGCCCCCTGGCCGGGGGTGGAGCGGACATCGATGTGTCCGCCGTGGCGTTCGACGATTTTCTTGCAGATGGCCAGCCCGATGCCGGTGCCCGGGTACTCGGCGGCTGTGTGCAGGCGCTGGAAGATGACGAAGATCCGCTCGGAAAAGCGGGGGTCGATGCCGATGCCGTCGTCGCAGACGTCGATCCGCCAGAGCGTGTCCTCTCGCCGGGCATCAATGTGCACCTGCGGCTCCGGACCCTTGCGGAACTTGATGGCATTGCCGATCAGGTTCTGGAGGAGCTGCTCCATCTGAGTGGGGTCGCCATGCACGACCGGCAGGGCGCCGACCCGGATGTGGGCGCCGCTCTCTTCGATGGCGGCCCGCAGGCTGCCCAGTGCCGCGGCCACGATGGTGCCCAGGTCCACCGGCTGAAAGCTCTTGCCGCGGCTGCCCACCCGGGAAAAGGCCAGCAGATCGTTGATCAGCCGCTGCATGCGCAGGGCACCATCCACGATGAATCCCATGAACTCATCCGCGTCGGCGTCGAGGCGGCTGCGGTAGCGCCGGTTGAGTAGCTGGGTATAGCTGGCCACCATGCGCAGGGGTTCCTGAAGATCGTGGGAGGCGA